>WBZT01001248.1_pt1 | contig 18921 bp, 15 predicted proteins | sample 5204241 | NCBI WGS metagenome assembly WBZT01 (sample SAMN12344358, study PRJNA552823) | activated sludge metagenome | biome: Activated sludge suspended growth; feature: Nitrification reactor; material: Wastewater; isolation source: activated sludge from nitrification reactor of wastewater...
CGCGCCTGGAGCATCTGGATTGGGGCAGCGGTTTCTTCTTCGAGATGCGCGTTCACAAAGCGGAATTGTTCGCCCCGCATCCATAAGTCAACCGAACACCAGCCGCGCAAGACTTTCAATCCGACGGCGGGTAATTCGATAATGTTGGTAAAATGATTCGCTTGCGGACACGAGACGCGAAGCTGGCCGGGCGGCAAATCAGTCCGCACCAGGATGGCGTCGCGATCCGTAAGCCGCGCGTCGTCGAAGTTTCCGGTCTGGAGATTGAGCATGGGCATTTCCGTGTCCAACTCCTCGAGGCTCGAAGCAACGGCGTAATGTGCGCCGCGGGCAGCCAGCTCGTGGATGAGGATTTCCAGATAATCGTAAACGACATTCGTCGCTGGCGTGGTGCCGCCGACAACCAAGTCGCCGGGGGATTGCAGCCGAATCAGCGAAGCTTCCTGCACCGCCACCACATCAGGATTGCGGGCGACAATTTCCTCTGCCACGCGCCGTAAGCGGGCGACCGGTTCCGATTGCACGATCTCGTAAAACACGCCGGTCACTGTAAAGACGAGATTGGAGAGATAAGCGGGATCGCTGGGATCAAGCAGCATAACGCGACCGGTGCCGCCGCCGCCGTAAAGGTTGACTTGCATGACGTCCACGCCGCGTTTGCCGCCGTTGCCAACCGGCGCTGCGGGTGAAGTGGTGACGCTGATCAGCCAGATGCCCAGGAGCCACACCGCCCATCGCTCCGCCAAACCGAACACCGCATGCGGTCGCGGGGTGAAGTGGTGATCGAATCTCTGTTGTCCCATTGATTTCATGGTTTTTCCGCGTGCGGTGGGAACTCAGTGTCGCTGCCGCCGGCCCCACCGCCCCATCGGCCGCAGCGAATTGGATTCAGCCCAGCGTCGTTCATACCACCGCTGCAATTGCACTCGTGAATCGAAAAAACTATTGCGGCATCGCGCGCTTCACTACCGCGCGAGATCCGCCAGCACCGTGACTCCAAAACCATCCGCCGCGCGGACGGTAGGTACTTGGACCACCGAGTGAGCAATCGGCAGTTTGGCATCAGCGAGTTGCTGCTCGAAATCCCGGATTAATTGGGCGCAGTCCGCGGGTCGCTCCAACGGCAGCATGTGTTTGCTGTGCGGCAGCAGCACGAGATGCGCATAGGGCAACTGATCCTTCAGCTTGTAACCCATGGCGGCGGGAAGTGTTTCATCCCGCAGCCCCCACACGATGAGACACGGCAATTGCACGTGCGGGTAGCCGGCTTCCAAAGCTTCGCTGATCTCGAAATTCGGTTGCTTGGCAAACACGTGTCAGGGCAATGCCGAGCGCATCATGCTTTGGTTGGCGCTCCGGTGCTCCGGGACTTCCAGCAGATGCTCGCCTTACGCCAGCAATTCGCGCCTCGCCAAGGCCGGATCGCAGAAGCCGGCACGCAGCAACTTAATCATGGCTGCCTGCACCAAGCCCAGCGCTTTGCCAATCTCGACCTTGCAGCTGTTAAGCGCCAGGAACGCAAGCCAGTCGTCGTTGGCTTTTGCGCCAGACACATCCGCCGGCGCGAGGAGAATCAGGCCTTCCACTTTTGCCAACGTAGATTCGTAACGTTGCCGCAACTCCGCATTGGCGAACATGCGCAAGACGATCATGCCGCCGAGCGAATGCCCGGCGATCAGGACGCGATCAACCTCATCATGCGCCGCCAACCGCGCCGCCAATACCTGCAACACCCGGTCGGCCAGCGCCTCGGGGCTGTAAGTGGTCAGATCGTTCTTGGCGGCTTTGGGAGATTCGCTCTCACCACAGCCGGGAACCCGCCCTCGCCGATTTTTTGAAGCAACTTGTAGCGGCCGATCATCGTGCCGGTGCGCTCGATGGCAAAATCCGTGACCGGCAAGGGGATGGCCTGTTTCAGGAAATCCCCGGCTTGCTCGTGGGCGCGCAGCAAGGACTCAACCTCCGACCGCATTTCGTCATTGCCGGCGCAGGCGCGGTCGAGATAGGGGCACCGTTCAGACGCATCCACAAAGGTTACGGCTTGGGTGAATATCTGCTCAGCGGAGGGTGCGGGAATGTTCATTGGTGCAACGCCTTTTCCAAAGGTGTCGCCTGGCTCAATTTCCGGGCGCCATTATCGGAGCGCCGTGCTGCAGCGACCAGAACACGCTCGTTCCAGCTTGATTTGAATTACTCATGGGACGTGCTTCCAGTTGGCGCTACCGGTAGAATCGGTCCCGGGCGTGAACCCAAATCTGATCCTGCTCCGCCGAGCCAAACCAGAAGTTTGAACCGAGCGTTTTGGAAAAGTTGTCGGGAGCCAGCCCGTGGTCCCAAGGCTGAGTGTTTGCAGTTTTCGGATCCAAGCTGGCGCGCCCCGTCGTCAACTCGCCAAGGACACTAATGATCAAACATCCGCTGCACCCCAGCATTTGAACCGATCGCCCGAATCCGGAACGAGATCGGATTGATTTCATAGTCTTGTCCCCGGAGCCAATTGTGGCTCCAACCATTATACGTGCGTCAATGAACCGCCGTTTCCTTCACCGCATTTCAGTCAGCGCGCGAGTTTTTGATTTCCCGGAAGAGCCACGCCCGGGCGTACGCCCATATCCGCTCGACGGTGCTGACGGAAATTCCCAATTCACGAGCGGCCTGCTCCTGCGTCAGGCCCACGAAAAAGCAGAGCTTGACCAACTCGGCCGCGCGCGCGTCCGTCTGCGCCAGTCGGTCCAATGCCTCATCCAAGGCCAACAGTTCGTCGTCGGCCATCGGCGCTGGTAATTCCACGCCGTCCAACTCCACACGTTCCTGATTACCGCCGCGCTTCAACCGTTTCTTTCGGCGCGCGTTCTCGACGAGAATCCGCCGCATGGCTTCCGCTGCCGCCCCGAAGAAATGGCGGCGGCCATTCCATTGCGGGTCTTCCTTGCCGACGAGGCGGAGATACGCCTCATGCACCAGCGCGGTGGCTTGCAACGTCTGGCCGGGGGATTCGTTGGCCAGCCGCCACGCGGCAAGCCGGCGCAGCTCATCATAAACGAGTGGCAACAATTCCTCGGCGGCACGCGGTTGGTGGTTTTCCACCGCGGCGAGAAGTTTGGTGACCTCTGACATATTTTTCCTGGATGCCGTCCGTCGCCGGGGCAGTTGATTCAGAACCGGCGGCCACCGGAGTTCAAGCGCCGCCCTGGGGAACGCCAGACTGGCGCGTTCCGCCGGCGAGGTTTCTAACAGAGCCCCGAGGCGGAGTGTGAATCAAAAATATTTCCCGCGCAGCGGTTCTACAAATGCAATCGCGGGGAATCGGCGCCGCGCCGCTCATTCCTTGAACCGCACGACGTACCATGGCTTGGGACCGATGGAAACGGACAGCGTGACGTTGGTTTGGGCGATCAATTCCGCCCGCGTGCGTGCCGCCCATTCCGCGAACGTGGCGCGCTGCAATTCGAGGAATAATCCACTGACCACGGCGTATTCGATCTTGCGCTGCCGGATTTCCTCCGGCGGCGCCTCCAGCGCGATGGCCTCGACGCGCCGCGTGCCGTAGGGTCGCCAGAAGGAAATCTCCAGATCGTCCGGTCCGCCGAGGAAGCCGATGACTTGCAGGCCGGCGGGCAATTGGGAGCGCACCTCGGCATGCGGATCGGAGCGTTGCGAATAGACAGTGTAGGTGGTAAGCGCGCGGTTCAGCAGACGGCTGGCGGGTTGCGCGGCGACGGCGCGCTTCAGAATCGTCTGCGCGGGCCAGAGGGGGCGCGCGGGGGTGACGATCAGAACTGCAAAGGCTGTAAGGAAAACAAGCGAGCACAGCCAACGCCAACCGCGTGTCCGCACCAGCCGGGATTGCCCGGCGCCGACGAGCAGCAGTGGAAGCAACAGTGGGTAGTACGGCGCAATGAGGCGAGCGGGCGTGACCATGCCGGACTTGGCGCAATAGGCCAACAAGCCAATCCACGGCGACCACAAAGCGAATCGCAGCAGACGCGGTGAAATTCCCAGTCGCGAACTCGCGCGCTCATCACGCTGGTGCATTCCCTTGAGCGTCCACCAGGCGGCAACCGCGAGCAGCAGACTGATTCCCGGGCCAATGCCGGCCCAGTCCTCGGTTGGCAGCTCCCACAAGAAATGAAAACCCTCCTCAAAGTTGGCCAGCAACGGTCGAAGCAGGAATCCCGGAACTTGTTGCAGGATGTGCTGATTCCACCAACCAGCCAAAGGAAAGAACGGGGGACAGAAATTGTTGAGTAGGAGGAAAACGGTGTTACCTCCGACGCCAACAAGCGGGTTCTTCATGTTCATGCCCGGGCGCTCAAGGCTCAGCCCGGACCAGTCACCGCAATGCGAAACATTCAGCGCGGCCGTCGGCACGAAGGAAACGACCAACGCGAGGGCAGCGATGCGGGCCGTGCCCAACGGTTGTTGGCGGCACAACCGCCACAACGGAAACACGAGCACCATCCACATCAATGTGAGCGGAAGATTGCTGGCCTTCGCGCCGTTGAGCAGCGCGATGGCGAGCAACGAATGCCAGAGGTCGGCGACACGCCGCGAAGTCCAGGCGCGCAAGGCGAAATCCACCGCGGCGAGCGCATAGATGGCAGGGTAGGCGTCGTTGCCGGCACTGCCAGCTTGCAGGAGAAATACATGACCGCTGGGCAATAACCACATCCACTGCCAGGCCACGCGTGCCCGCACGCCGAAGCGCGTCAGCACGCTGAAAGTCAGCCCCGGCAACAGCAGAAAGGGGAAGAAGTTCAACAGGAAGAGACCGCGATCGGATTTCAAGAAGAGCAGGAGCGGCGTGGACAGCCATTCGATGCCACACGCGCGTGTGTTCATGCGGTGGTTGGGAGCATATATCCAATGCCATTCCCCCGCCCCCAGCCAGTGCAGCACGCGGGGAATGCGGTAACTCAGGCCGGTGTGGTTCGTGGGGGGATAGAGCAATCCGCCCAGAAGCACCAGAATGGCCAACGCCAGAAACATTAACGGAAACGGGCGCGAGCACCGTTGGCGGAGTTTTGGCCAACACCCGCGCGGCGACGGGAATTTGACCGCGCCGCGCGCGACCGCTTGCAGCAGCACGAAGCCGCCGACGCCCAGGATCGCGAGATAACCGATCCAGTTGAGCTGGCCAAAGAGCGAGAGCGTCCACCCCGCGACGCTTGCGAAGACGGACGCCCAAAGCCAAATTTTGACGGCTGGAAGAAAAGACATTCGGTCGGCCCAGCGCGGGCGGCGGGAAATTAGGAATCAGCCCCGGCGCGGTCAATTGTTTCTTTGCGTCACGACACACCTCTGTTACAACGCCCGCGGGGCCAACCTATGAACGTTCATCACTTGGAACTTTTCTACTACGTGGCACGATACGGCGGCATCATGGAGGCGGTGCGCAATATTCCGTACGGCATCCAACAACCGGCGGTCAGCGCGCAGGTGGCGCAACTCGAGGAATTCCTCGGCGTGACGCTGTTCCAACGGCGACCGTTCGTGCTGTCGCCGCAGGGGGAGAAACTTTACGAATTCATTCGCCCGTTCTTCTCCGGTCTCGACAAAATGGCTGAGGAATTGCAGGGCGGTGAGCCACGGCACGTCCGAATCGGCGCGTCGCTGATCATTTTGCGCGATCATGTGCCCGAACTGGTGCAGGGCGTGCGGCGGAAATTTCCGCACCTGAAAATTTCGCTGCGCGAAGGCTATCCCGCGCAACTTGAAAGCTTGTTGCTGAAGGATGAGGTGGACCTGGTGTTCACTTTGATCGAAAAGAAGTCCGTGCCCGGGATCAGCTCCCAGGTGCTGGTGGAACTGCCGCCCGTCCTGCTCGTGGAAAGAAACAGCAAGATCACCTCGGCTGAGCAGTTGTGGAAACGGGACAAGATTGACGACGTGTTGATCTGCCTGCCGTCCGGAGAGTCCATTACCAAGAACTTCCTCCAAAAGCTCGGCTCTTTGGGCGTGGAATGGTTTCCCGGCATCGAGGCGAGTTCGATTGACCTGGTGGAAACTTACGTGGCGCGGGGTTTAGGCATCGGGGTCGGCGTCGCCGTGCCGAAGAAGCAATTGCACGCGAACGTACGAGCTCTGCCGCTGGAGGGTTTTCCGCCGGCGGTGATTGGCGCCCTGTGGCGGGGCAAGACCTCGCCGTTGCTGCAATCCTTCCTGGCAGACGCCAGATTGCGGGCCAAGGCGCTGGTTTCCTGACCGGCAAGTTCTGGAACAGCCGCGCGCCGGGGCTGTCCAGAAATGCGGCGATTGATCGCGGGCGCTCGAAAGCCAGCCAACGCGGGGCGGGCGAAATCCAACGGACGTTTTTCACAGGATTTTCTCAAGTTTCCAGCCGGATGACGCTTTCCAGCAGAGGCTTTCCACCGTCTTCCTGCCGCCTGCGACAAACTCACCAAAGCTCGCTGGCGCGGCTGTTGCTTAGAGCCTTCTGGATCAAGCGTCGGGTAAATTACTGAGAACCTGCTTGCAATCGAAATTGGAACGGGATAACAACGCACATGGCCTTGCCATTTTTTGAAAGTGGAGCGAAGAGGAAGCGAGACCAAGTAGTCGCCATAGACTTGGGCGGGCGGACTACCAAAGCGGTTTGCGTCCAACGCCGTGGTGACAGCTATGCCTTGACCCGGTATGCCGTCTTGGACGCGCCCATCTACGAAAAAACTCTATCCGTAGATTTGCTGACTGAACATCTCAAGACGGTTGGCCAGACTTTGGAAGCCAAAGGAATCCCTGCTACAGTGGCCATTGGTGTCAATGAAGCTTTCATGCGTCAGGTGGAAATGCCGCGAATGCCAGTCGAAGACATGCGGCTGGTTTTGAAGAACAATTCCAAGAACTACCTGCAACAGGAAATCACCGGGCACGTTTTCGATTGCTACGTCATTCCCCCGAAGTATGTCGCGACCCCGGCCGATGCCGCAAAACTGGCCAGTTCGCCGGTATTGAAGCAGAAGGTTCTCGTGACAGGCGCAAAGAGCCAGTTGGTTACGGATTTTCAGAACGCCATCAAGACAGCCGGCATGATACCCGACAATCTCGTCCCCGCCATGGTCGGACCGATCAATGCCTTCGAGCTGGTCATGCCGGAGATTTACGGTCGGGGCATCGTGGCGCTGGTGGATATCGGATTCAAATATTCATCCATTGCCATCGTTTCCGAAGGGGAGCTGGTCCTGAGTCGCGTAGTAGCTCTCGGCGGAGATCGGTTGACGTCTGGTCTGGCCGAAAACATGGGCATCAGTTACGCGGAAGCCGAGGGCATCAAGATCGGGATGGCGCAAGAGGTTCTGCCCGTGCTGGAATCGCTGCTCACGCCGCTGGGACGCGAATTGCGGGCTTCGCTCGACTTTTTCGAGCACCAGCAGGACAGGCCGGTAAGCCAGGTTTACCTTTCCGGCGCGTCCGCCCGGTCAGATTTCGTCGTTCAGTCGCTGCAAAACGCGATGATGGTGGAATGCAAGACGTGGCTGCCAACCGGTCAACTCCGAATGGCGTTGCCGGCGCAACAGACCGCGGAAATTGACCAAGTCGCCCCGCAGCTCACCGTGGCCATTGGCGCCGCGATGGCTGCCCTCTGATCATTATGCCAATTCGCATAAATCTATTTGCCGAAGCCCAAGCAATTGAGGATTTGCGACGGCGCGACCCGGTCAAGCGGGCCATCTGGGTGGGTTGCCTGCTTGTAGCGGGAATGTTGGTCTGGTCATTCTCCATTTACGTCCAGACGTTGATCGCCAAGTCGTCCCTCGGGCAGGTGGAGACGGAGATCACCCGCCGGACCAACGATTTCGCCATCATCTCCGCCAATCAACGTAAGACCGAGGATGTCCGCAAGAAGCTGGCCTCGCTGCGGTTGCTAACGACGAGCCGTTTCTTGCAAGGGGATTTGCTCAACGCCCTGCAACAAGTCACGCTTGATGACGTTCAACTCATGCGGGTGAAAGTCGAACAACAGTACATCGCCACCGAGGAAACGAAAGGCAAGACCAACAGTGAAGGGCGCGTCACCCCCGGCAAACCCGCGTCCGTGCGCGAGAATTTGGCGGTCGTCTTGGACGCCCGCGATTCCAGTTCCATTTCGGGTGATCGCGTGAACAAGTTCAAAGATGCTCTTAGCACCAATGCCTACTTCCAATCCGTCCTGAGCAAAACCAACGGCGTGCGCCTGACTTTCGTCAGCCCGCCCACGTCCCTGCCGGACTCCAAGCCATTTGTGCTCTTCACCGTGGAATGCCGCTATCCGGAGAGAACGCGATGAACTGGAAGAAACTGCCTAAACAGAAGCGCGATCATCTGATCTTGGTGGCGGTCTTAACCGCCGTGGTACTTGGCGGATGGGGATTTGGCCTGATCCGTTACCAATACGATTCCCTGAAGAAGACCAAAGCCAAACAGGATGCCGCAGTTGCCGACTTAAAAAAGAAGAAGGAGTTGATCAATCGTGCGGAGCCGATTGAAAGCGAGTTGGCAGAAGCGGCCAAGGCGCTGGCCGCTCTGGAGGACAACATGGCCACAGGAGATCCCTATTCCTGGGGGCTGGACCTCATCCGACGGTTCCGCGTCGCCTACCGGGTGGATATTCCAGCCATCATTCAGCCGGTTGTCGGCGAAACCACATTACTGCCCAAGTTCCCGTATAAACAGGCCAGCTACACCCTGAGCGGCACCGGATATTATCACGACATTGGCAAGTTCGTGGCAGATTTTGAAAACCAGTTTCCGCAGATGCGGATCGTCAACTTGACATTGACTCCGATCACCAGCCTGACCGCCGAGGAGAAGGAAAAGCTCGAATTCAAAATGGACATCGTCGCTCTTGTGCGACCCAATCCCTCCTGAGCCTTATGCGTCAAACGCCATCCAACCTTGCCGTGGCCCTTGTGGCGCTGGGTCTCCTTGTATCAGCGCCGGCGCTTTTGGCCGCGACATCCAATGCCCCAGCGCTCACCAAAACCAACGCGACCGCCGCGAAAGTCGCCGCCACGAACGCGCCGCCGGTTGAAATTTCGATTCCGATCTCCCATTTTGCGATGCCATCGGAAAAAGGAGCCGGCAAGGATCCCTTTTACCCCGATTCAACACGATTTCAACCGGCGGTTCCCACGCCATCAAAGGGGGGCAAGCCTGTTGTCATTGTGGCGGAAGTGAAGATCAACGGTTTCTCCGGCACCCCAGAGAAGCCATTCGTCATCCTCAACAACGTCACCTTTGGCACCGGCGATGAGCAAAAGGTGCCGGTGGGTAACAGCCGTCTGAATGTCCGCTGCCTGGAGATCAGAGTGTCCGATCAGATAGCGATTATCGAAGTTAATGGCGAGCGCCGCGAATTGCGGTTTCTAAACAAAAAGTGACCGGGCGCGCGGGACACCCGCGTACGGAAACTGGAAGCCGAAAGCAGTGTGGTCGTTATGTTATGTCCCGGAGCGGGACAAAAATTTGACGCATTGAGTCATGCGCCGATCGAAATGAGCTTTAACGAATACAAAAAAACATCTGGCATGGCACTTGCCAAAAGCCAACCGACTGGAATTTGTGCGCGCCGTCTGTCACCATCCCACCAACCTTCCGAACCACCACCTACAATGAAAGCAAACTCTGCGATCGTACCCTTCATTGGCCTGATTCTTTGCTGCACGGCCAGCCTTGCGCAAACACCAGCCGGCACTGCCACACAGCCTGCGGCAGTTGAATCTGCGGCGGTCACCGAAACCGCCGCTAGCGGCGCGGTCATCCCGCTCATTCAATTTCAGGATGTCGCGCTGAGCACTGCAATCGAAAACCTCGGACGCCAGGCGGGTCTTAATTACATCCTGGATCCCAAAGTGCCGTACGGCCAGCCCGACGCGACCGGCAAAATCGCCCCCCAACCCAACATTTCCATCCGCTGGGAAAACCTCACCGCCGAGCAGGCCCTCTCCGCACTGCTCAACGTTTACAGCCTGCAACTCGTTAGTGACCCCAAGACGAAGGTCTCGCGCATAACCATCAAGGACCCTGCGGCGCCGGAACCGCTGACAACGCGCATCATCCAGCTCAAATACGCTGGCATTACAAATCTGATCTCCTCGGTTCAAGCGACCTTGACGGACAAACGCAGCAAGGTCATTGGCGACGTGCGCAGCAGCCAGTTGGTCGTCGTTGCAACCGAAAAAGAACTCAACTCGGTGGAAGAACTGGTCAAGCGTCTTGATACACCCACCCGCCAGGTACTGATCGAGGCCCGCCTCATGGAAATCTCCCGCAGCCCGAGCACCGTGAAAGGTGTGGACTGGACCGGCACGTTGGCCGCGCAGAATGTAACTTTTGGCAACGGCTTCAGCACCGCCACCACCGGCGTCACCCCGGGCAGCACCACGACCACCACGGAACCCGGCGGGCGGGTCATCACCACCACCACCCCGGCGTCACAGGGAACCGTGGTTACCACAACCTCCGGCAACGGCGGATTCTCGCTGAACACGCTGCAAGGGCTCACACCGAACATCGGCTTTCTGAATGCCCAGGGCGTCAATGCCGTTCTCTCGTTCCTCAACGCCGACGCCGACACCCAGGTGATCTCCACACCCCGGGCCGTTACCCTGGACAATGAGACCGCGATGCTCTCCGTCACTCGGGCGGTTCCGATTTTCAAGAGCACAGCCGGCACGCAAGGTTCACCTGGCGGATCAGAAGTCCAATACACCAACTTGGGCACCATCCTCAGTGTCACCCCGCGCATCTCCGCCAACGATTACATCTGGCTGAAGGTCGTGCCGGAGGTTTCCAGCATCTTCCGCACTGTGGAAAAACTCTCCGGTGGCCAGCGCAACCAGGCGGACGAATACGACATCCGCAAGATTGAAACCCAGGTCCTCATTCCCAGTGGCAACACGCTCGTCATGGGCGGCCTGATGTCGGACTCCACCAAGAACATTTACTCGAAGGTCCCCCTGCTGGGTGACATGCCGTTGATTGGCCGCGCGTTCAGCCACCAGAACAAGTCCCGCGACAAGCGCAACCTCCTGATCTTCGTGTCGCCCACGGTCGTCAAGGACAGCGATTATCAGCCCACCAAGACCACCTTCCTCAAATCGCGCGGCTCGGAAATCCAGACGGGGATTGACACCTCCAAACCCTACGACAGCGCCAAGCGCTTCGATTGGAGCAATCCGCAGTCGGGCAATTACGACAATGCGAAGTTCGACGACAGCGCCACTTGGTCCGCCGCCCCGGATACTTCCGCCAAACCTTGATCCGAGTGGATTCAGAACCACCTGTTACCTGAATGACTCGTATGAAAACTGAAATTCTGAAACGTCCGCGATTCAGTTCTGGATCGCTTGCGCGCGCCGGCTCGCTGGCCCGCGCACTCGCCGTCGCCTGTTTGGGAGCCACGAGCGCGCTGCAAGCCGCTGTGCTCGATACCTTGGGCGGCGGCCCGTTGCAGGGCTTTCCCAATCCCTATGGCTATCTGGACGGCAATACGTTCCAGCTCTCGCAATTCAACTACCCCGCCGGCATCGCGCTCAACACGGCCGGCACCACGCTCTATCTGGCCGACTGCACCAACAATGCGGTTCGCAAAATCTCCCAGGTCGGCAACACCGCCAGCAGCGTCACCTCTACCTTCGCCAATACCAACGCCGGCATCAGCCGGCCGGTGGCGATCGCCGTGGATGCGGGTGACAAAATCTATGTGCTCAACCGCGGGAGCGGCAACAACGGCACGCTGCTCACGTTTAACACCTTTGGCAATCCGCTCGGGGCCAAGGCCGGCAACCTCACCAACGCCACCGCCATCGCGCTCGACGGCAGCACGAACGTTTTCATCACGATCCGGAGCAACACCGTCCTCCGCATCAACAGCACTTCGACCAACGTCGTGGGCGTGATCACCAACGCCGGCACCTATCTGAAGGGCATTGCGGTGCTGGATACCGGTCTGCTCGCCTTGAGCGACGCCGGCAACCATGGCATCTGGCTTTTGAATCCGGCCAACGGCACCCACTCTCAGTTGACGGGTTTCCACGGCGCGGGTGACACCTTCGGCGATCCCGCCTTTGCTCAATTCCGCTCGCCGGAAATGATCGCCAAAGCTGGCGGCGGCATGCTCGTCGTCGCTGACCGTGGCAACCACCGCGTCAAGACCGTGGATGCGTTCGGCGTAGTGCGAAACCTCTACGGAGTGTCCTCCGCCTATTGGGTCACTGAGGTTCCCTACCCTGGCTGGTGGGATGGCACCGTTTGCGAAGAAGATTTGCGCGGTTGCCCGGAAGGCCGCGAGCCGGTTGGCATCGCGGTCGCGCCCAATGGAAATGTTTACAGCACGGAAGTGTATTATCACCTGTTCCGGCAGGTGTCGGCCACCGGCCTGCTTGGTCCCTCCGGTGGTGGCGGCGGCGGCACTGGCACGAACGTCATCGTGATCACCCCCCCCAGCATCAGTCCCAATACCGGCTACTTCCCCATGGGCCGCATGATCACGGTCAGCAGCCCGAATCCGGACGTGCGCTACACCACAGACGGCACAACGCCAACGCAGAACAGCCCCAGCGTTCCGATGAGCGGCAACACCGGCATCATCCGCTGGATCAACACCACGAACGACCTCACCGCGTTACGCGTCCGGGCCTTCCAAGGCACCAACGGTTCGGCCACGATCAGCGGCGTACCGGCTACGACCAACAGCGTCGGCGTCCCGTTCGGCTTGAATGGCCAGTTATTGGCCGGCGTTGGCTCGAAGATCGTCGTCCCCGTCGTCGCAGACTTGCGCACAAACGACACCGTCAAGTCCTACATCTTCCGGCTCGAAGTCACGCCGGACGGCGCCGCGCCGATGATTTCCGATCAGTTTGAAATCCTGAGTGTCAGTTCGAATGATTTCATCCGGGTCGTCACGGCGGCCCAAGGCGCCACCAATGCCACGGTCAACGTCCAGCATTACAGTATCGGCACCACTCGTGGCCTGGGCATTACCGCCATTGGCACAAACGCCAACGTGGTTTTCAATCGCTTCGCGATCGTCGCGATGGTTGCGATCCCGATTCCGCCAGATGCGCAGGAGGGGCAGACCTACCGGATTGACGTCGTCAACAGCAGTGCCACTGCGGATGGGGGCCAGACGGCTGTAACTTTCCCGGCCAAGCCGGCGGCCAGCATCCTCGTCACGAACCTCTCCTTCACCGTCGGCGATTGTGCCTTGGGCGGCTGGTACAACGCGGGTGAGTTTGGCAACCATGACCTCGACAATGCGGATGTGAACAACGCCTTCTACGCCGCCACCGGACTGCGCATTCCGTACACGTTTAGCGACGTCTATAACTCCATGGATGCCTGGCCGCCCGACGATTTCGGTTTCCTCGGCGGCGACGGCGAATTGACGTTCCTCGACTGGCAGGTCACTTTGCAACGCGCCTTCCGCCTTGATCCGAGCAACTGGATTCGCGCGTGGGCCAGTGCGGGCGATCGCACGAACGATTACACCACCCTGGTTCAGGGCGGTTCGCCTGATCTCACTCCGGCCTTTGTGGTCGCCGCTCCGTGGAATCGCCAGGCGCTCGTCGGCGCCAAGCCCGTCGGTAGCGCCACCGCCGGCGCACAGGTCAACGTTCCCATTTACCTCCGCACGGCGAGCGGTGTGAACGTGAAGGGAATGCAGTTCACCTGCTATATCAATCCTGAAAACGGTGGTCCCAGCCTGTCGGCCGCTCCTCAGTTCATACCCGCTCCAGGCATCAGCAGCCCACTCCAAGGGAGTTCCGAGGCCAACAACTTGGCGTGTGGATGGTCCTTGGAAAGCGTTAGTTTTGCCTCTCACACCAGCAATTATCTTGGGTCCATCCGCTTCAATGTGCCCGCAAATGCCGCGAGCGGCCAAGCCTACACGGTCACCTTCGCCAGGGCCGGTGGGGCGCTCAATATTAACACGCCCTACAGTTTTGAAACCAAACGGGCGGTGGTTACGGTGAGCGTGCCCGCCGCACCCGTCACCGACATCACTTCGGACGAGTGGAAAGCCTATTTCTTCGGCAGCCTGACCGCTCCCGAAGCCAATCCCGCCAACGACCACGACCACGACGGCGTGCCGAACTGGGCGGAGTACATCGCCGGCACCAATCCCACTGACAGCAACTCGAACCTGAGGTTCGACTCGACGACCTCGCCGTCGGTGAACGGCCAGCGCCAGTTGACGCTCAGTTGGTTGAGCGCCCCGGGCAAGACCTACGAAATCCTTGGCGGCAACACGCCCGCCGGCGCCACCAGCGCCCTGCTTGGCACCGTGCTGGGCGACGGCACCATCAAGCAGTTCACCGATTTCAACCCCGGCAGCACGCGATTCTATCGCCTGCGCGTGCAACCTTGAACCTTTTGAACTCTGGTTACGCACCACCACGCACCATGAAAACCAAAACCTATCTGGGAACATTGGCCGTCCTGGGCTTGCTGACCCTGCGGGCCAGCGCACAGTTTACGGTGGACAACGTCCTCACCAACGGGCTGTTTGAGCCCTACGCCGCCAGCGCGGATGCCGATGGGATCATCTATCTTGCCGACAGTTCGAATCACCGGATCGTCCGTTACGATCCGGATACCGGGGTGGCCGAGAACTTCGCGGGAAATCCTGGAACCCCCGGCGCCAATAATGGCCCCGCCTATTTGGCCTCCTTTAACTCGCCGCAGGGAATTGTGTGCGCCGAGATCATCACCACCGCGCTCAACGGCACCAATGTGACGCTCGTGCGTGAACCCGGCGTGGTGGTGGCGGACACGGGCAATCACTTGATTCGCTTCATCAATGCCGCCACCCGCGAGGTTCGAACGCTGGCCGGTCATGCCCAAATTCCGGGCGGCGCCACGAATTCAAGCGGCCCGGGCGCCTATTTTCGCTTCCCCATTGGATTGTGCATTGACGCTAACAATGTCGTTTACATTGCCGACTCCAAGAACAACGTCATCCGGCAGTTGGGACTAACCGACAATCCCAGCTACACCATCGTGAATTTGGTGGTGACGAACACCACGTTCCGCGAACCAAACGCCGTGTCGGCCATGAACGAGAACAACCTCTGGGTTGCGGATACGCGCAATCACACGGTCAAACTAGTCACCCGCACCAGTCCAGGGACCGCCACGCTCACCACGCTCATGGGCAGTGACAGTCAACTAGTCAGCGGCACCACAGATCACGCGTTCGGCGGTTTGGCGCGATTCAATAATCCCCGCGGGATTCTCTGGCTGAACAACCGCCTTTATGTTGCCGACACCGGCAACCACACCATCCGCCGGGCAACCAATAATCCGATCTACGGCGCAACGAATTATGCGGTTGGCACCGTGGCCGGCATCCCCCTTCAGGCCGGCTTCGCGAATGGCGACGCTCTCGCCGCCAAATTCAGCGGACCGCATGGCCTGTGCAGTGAAGAGGGGCAGAATGTGCTGGTGGCCGACACCGCCAATAACAGCTTTCGCCGGCTGCGCTTTGGACCGTCGCCCCCGCCCGTTGCCGCGCCGGAGGTTGGCTGGATTGATTTTGTATTTGATTTGAATCTGGGGTGGATTTCCGTCCTCCGGACCAGTCCTGGCACCACCACGTTGTTCAATGAGAAAAAATTCGCCATTCTTTCCGAAGAGGAGCAATTGGCCACGGCGCAGATGTACTACAATTTTGGCCCGATTCCCCTCGGTGAAGATTCAGCCCCGTCGCCCCTTTCAGATCCCAACGCGAAATTGAATCAACCCAAAGGCGGCCCCTACCGGAACGGCATGACTCCGGCCCAGGTCGAGGGTCTTGACTCCCTGATTGACAACGACACAGAGTTGCTTCCGAACCTCCTGATTCAGGCGGCCGGGAAATCGCAGTTCCGCAGAAGTTCCAGTGTCGCTTTCGCCAAGTACAAGTTCCAGACCGCCACCCCCCAGGTTGACGGCGACAACGCGTCCTCCTTCGCCGTTTCCTCGGCCACCACCAATGCGGTGCTTTGCTACACCACCAACGGGGTTGATCCCGCCAACTATTTCGATTTCACGATCACCAATCGAATGCTGCCCAGCTTGAAGGCCGAATACCGGACCGGTTTGGGTGGGGCCATGTGGCAGACGAACCCGCTTGCCTGGACCACCAACCTCACGTTGCCTGGCACTCCCGTTCGCCTGAAAATCAAACTGACCGACATCAACCCCACGGTGTTGTTTTCCGCCCGCGCGGCCCACGCGAATTTCGCCGTCAGCGAACTGCACACGAACTTGTTTACCATCACCAATTACCACGTCAACCGCCTCACCTTTGGCTTTCCCTTGGGCGAAGCATCAAGCGAGTTCAAAGCTTCGGTGGGTCAGACTTTCTTTGCCCCGGTCACGCTCGCGTTGAATCCGGATCAGGAGGATAAGATGTACAGTTTTCAGTTCAACGCCACCGTTTCTAGCTTGGCTGGCAGCCCGCCCGTTCCTGGAGATGGGGTTACCTTTGTCTCCATGCTTCAAGAGGCGGTCGCACCCCGCACCCTTGGTTCGAAGCTGCCCCCCCGAGAATCAAAATGGTACCGCAGGATTGACACGGCCTCCTTCGTCGGCTTCACGACGAATTACAACATCTTCCAAGTCACCAATCTCGACAATTCCATTACCGTGGTGACCCAAGTGGTATCCATCACGGAGAATTTTGCCAACCTGCAAATCATCAATACCAACGCCAATCCAAATGCGGTACTGCTCGGTGTTGGCTGGATGGAACGCTGGGGTTACGATTCGCTATACGACACCCTCTCGCAGGATTTGATCACTTATTCCATGGCTCACGACACTCTTTTGCACAAGGCGGGCAAGAAGGTCGTGTTGGGGGCCTATGGCTTCAAGATCCCAGCGAACGCCACTGTTGGCAGCAGTTACGTGATTGACTTGGACCGTCCCTCAGCCACGTCGGACGGAGTGGGAGCGGCGGGATCGGATGTCTTGATCGAAACACCCAAAGCCGGCTTCCTGACCGACGGTGGCGATTATTTGGCGCGAAGGGTGGTCGAAGTCAGCCAGCAAAGATATATCGTTGGCGACGCAGCGCCGTTCAAATGGTTGAATGCCGGTGATTTTGGCGATACCAACCTGCTGAGTGATGATTTGTTGCAGGTACTGGAGTCAACCCTGTTCTACCGCGCCCACGAAAACGACCCGCCCAAGGAAAGTGACCTGCGGGATGCGATGGATTCTTGCTGTGTCACCGGCGAAACCAACAATTCCGTAAACCCGGTTCTGGTGCGAAAAAGCGAACAAAGCACCACCAATTCCTATAACACCACTTCCACCAACACCGGAGTGTTTCTGTTGGAGAATACCATCTACGACCAGAGCGACTCGGCCATTAATTACTATCCTTTCGGCGATGGTCAATTGGACGTAACGGACATCTTCGTCACCTTCCGCCGCTCACTTGATTGTTCGCTGACTTGGTGGCAGCGCTTCCATAGTGTCAATGGATTGATGGCCGAAATCGTTCCCAATCAGTATCGCGGTAACACCAACTGCAACCTCACCCCCAGCGCGCCACCGCCACCACCTCAACTCACGACCAGCGCGGCGCCGGAGGTCAAGTTCACTGCGGGTGACGGCATCGTTGCTCCCGGCCAGACCATTTTGGTACCAATCAACGCCCAGATTCGGGGCAACTATCCCCTGCGCGTACTGGCGCTCGGCATCGCCATCCAGCCCTTGGATGGTTCTCCGGCCATCACCGCACCCGTCCAATTCACCCCTAATGCCGCCTTGGGAGCTCCCACGATCAGTGCCACACGCTCCCCTGACAACTATGCCGCCGTCTGGCTCAACAACGGCATCTCCGGCCTTACCGGCGATTCTCAACTCGGTCTCCTCAGCATCACCCTGCCAACGAATTGCACCGCCAGTTCCGCCTACGCAATCCAATTCGACCATGCTTCCGCTTCCCCCAATGGGCTGGGGGCCTTCCCGCGCACGGTTTGGACAGGCATTATCAGTTGCACGAACCGCTCAAACTCCTCACTGAGTGACAACATCCCGGACGCCTGGCGGCTCCGCTATTTCGGGTCGGCGTACAATATTCTTTCCCAAGCGAACGCCGATGGTGATGGGGACGGTGCAAACAACTGGCAGGAATACAAATCCGGTACCAACCCAAACGACTCCACCTCGTTGCTGCGCCTGAAATCCTCCAAAGGCCAGGGCCAGTCCTTATCCTTTCATTGGCCCTCCGTGTTGAACAAGAAATATGTCATCGAACGTTCCGGCTCCATTTACGCGCCCACTTGGACATCAATTTCCACCAATAACGGCACCGGTTGGGATATGGAGTTTCAAGACAACAGCCCCGGCACCGGCTCGCGCTTCTATCGTGTCCGCCTGTTGGAGTAGTTCCGGCCTTCGAATATCAGGGGCGCGAACCGAGTGGTTCGCGCCCTTTTGTTTCCTGCTGCCAACGCGGCCTCAACTGGCAGCCACGCGCTGAAGATAATCGAAGGAAAAAATTCCGCTGGAATGCCCGTCCCCCCAGACTGGCTGAATCCCATAGCCACCGACTGCGGTAAAGCCGCGCCACTCAAACGCCACCGGGGGCAGCGCTTGGTCCGGGCCTTTGTGCAAAACTCCCATGATGTCCACCTCGCCCTGACAGCCAGCGCACGGACAAGCCCGGCGCAGCTTCTCCAACCCCACGAAACTCTCCCGGCCATCGTCCCACTTGATGGCCAGTTCCTCACCGATCGGCTGCAAATCCACGGGTCGCATGAACGCAGTCTAGCGTCTCGAACCGGGAACACCAGCATGGGAAAGCCGGATGCAAAGTTATACCCGTTCTAGTTTGTAACTGCACTATTCTGCGTTGCGGTAGCGTTTACCTGTTCGATAAGCCAGGGGTGTGAAACCAACCTTCGCACGCGTTCGGCACTTTGGTAGATCGGGCGCAACTCTTCG
>WBZT01001251.1_pt1 | contig 18897 bp, 12 predicted proteins | sample 5204241 | NCBI WGS metagenome assembly WBZT01 (sample SAMN12344358, study PRJNA552823) | activated sludge metagenome | biome: Activated sludge suspended growth; feature: Nitrification reactor; material: Wastewater; isolation source: activated sludge from nitrification reactor of wastewater...
CCCGCACTCCGGCAGTGCGCATCCACGCCTATCTCACCGCGGACAGCTATACCCTTTATGTCGATACTTCCGGCAATGCGCTGTATCAGCGCGGCAACCGTAAATCCAGCATCGAAGCGCCTTTGCGAGAGAACCTCGCGGCGGGCATTCTGCTGCTGACAGGCTGGAAACCCGGGCAGGCATTACTGGACCCGATGTGCGGTAGCGGCACGTTTGCGCTGGAAGCCGCGATGATGGCGCTGGATGTCGCGCCGGGCTTGAAACGCGACTTTGGCTTTCAGCAGCTGAAGAACTTCGAGTCCGATACCTGGAAGAAGATTAAAAATGCCGCGGCTAAAGCGGTAAAACCCAATAGCTTCCAAAAAATCTATGCCAGCGACATGGATTTGCGAGCAGTGCGCGTAACCAAACAGAATTTATCCGAGGCTGGTTTGGGGGATGTCGTGCAGGTTTCACATTTGGATTTCCTGGATGCGCCAGCCCCGGCCGAAAGCGGCGTGCTGGTGGCCAACCCGCCTTATGGCGTGCGCATCGGCGAGGATGCCGATCTGGCTGCGTTGTATCCGAAAATGGGCGAAGTGCTCAAAAAGCAATTTGCCGGCTGGAATGCGTATTTCCTCACCAGCGACCTGCGCCTGCCCAAGCTGATGCGCTTGGCGCCAAGTAAAAAGACGCCATTGTTCAACGGTCCGCTGGAATGTCGGCTATTCGAGATTAAGATGGTGGCGGGTAGTAACCGTAGGGAGAAGGCAAGTGACTGATTCTATTGATGAACTAAGAAACCGCGTCAATAATTTTGTTGCAGAGCGCGACTGGGCGCAGTTCCATACGCCCAAGAACCTCGCGATGGCGATGATTGTGGAAGCGGCGGAATTGGTCGAGCAATTCCAATGGGATACGCCACAGGAAAGTATGCAGCTCACACCTGAAAAGCGCGAGGCGGTGAGTCATGAACTGGCCGATACCTTTGTGTATCTGCTGCGCATTGCCGAAGTGCTGGGCATTGATTTGATTGCTGCCGCGAATGAAAAAATAGACCTGAACGCCAAAAAGTACCCTGTAGAAAAAGCACGCGGCAGTAACGCCAAATATACAGCTTACGAAGAATAAGGAGTTTTGGATGAGCACGACATTGACTTCTCCCGTGACAGGCCTGCTGCAACAGCATGGCATCGACTTTGAAGTGGTAGAGATTCCGCTGAGTGAAGACAAGAAGCCGGTGCGCAATCTGGAGGAATTGCTGACAGCAAAAGGGTTAGACCCAAAATCGGTGGTGCGCAGTGTGCTGTTCCGTGCAGAATCCGGCAAATTCTGCTTGCTGGCAGTGGCCGGTGGCGGCCGTGCCGACTGGGCGATTCTGCGCAACCATTTGAACGAGCGCAAACTGCGCATGGCGGAATATGACGAAGTGCCGCAGGCGACTGGTTATGTGGTGGGCGCGGTGCCACCGATAGCGCTGCCAGCAGACATCAAGGTGCTGGTGGATAACAGCGTGAGTGATTACGACACCGTGGTGATCGGCAGCGGCGTGCTGGGCTACGCCTTGGCGCTGAAAGGCAGCGATTTGCTGAAATTATTCACTGGGGTCGATTTTGGCAATTTTGTGAAGGCGGAATCCGCGTAGGCGCTCTTCATTGCGAAAAACATCGGCCTGAAAGCCAATCAGGATGCGGCTTCCAGGGCAGGTGTTTTATAATGAAAGAGAAATTGGTACAAAAAAGCCGGCATTTGCCGGCTTTTTGCTGATGGCATTCTCGTTACAGCACTGCCAATGCGGCATCGTAATTCGGTTCGTTGGCGATTTCGCCCACCAGTTCGCTATGCAGCACTTTGTTGTTCTCATCCAGCACGACCACGGCACGCGCATTCAAGCCGGCCAGGCTGCTGTCCTGAATGTAAACGCCATAATCATTGCCAAACTTGGTGGTGTTGCGGAAAGTGGACAGGCAAGTCACATTCTCGATGCCTTCTGCGCCGCAGAAGCGGCTTTGCGCAAAGGGCAGGTCGGCCGAGATGCAGATGACCACGGTGTTGGACATGCCGGCAGCTTTCTGGTTGAACGTGCGTACCGAGGTGGCGCAGGTCGGCGTATCGATGCTGGGGAAGATGTTGAGTACTTTGCGTTTGCCGGCAAAGCTTTCCAGCGTGGTCGGGTTGCGCTTTGCATCGGCCAGCTCGAAAGCGGGTGCGGTGCTGCCTGTTTGCGGCAGGTTGCCGCCGATGTTGACTGGGTTGCCTTTTAGGGTGACGGTTGCCATGATGTTTCTCCTCAGGTTGGTTTATTTGTTTTTATCGTTAAAGGACATCATAAAACAAAAAGCACCTGCGTAACAGGTGCTTTTGCTGGCTTTTGTAGCAAAGTTAAACGTTTTCGCTCAGGTAGCCAATCGTCATGGTCTGATTGTGCAGCACGCTGTCATTCGTATTCGGGCGCGGAGCCAGTTCGCCATAAGAATAAAAGCCTGTCACATTGGTTTGTGAACCAAGCACCTGCTGCACCTGCCGGACTTCATCTACCACCTGCTCGGCCATCACGCCTTTACGGCCAACGCAGCTGACACACAAGGCCAGGCCGGCCTGATTGGTTTTGTGGGTGGGCAGGCCTTCCAGCACAATATTGGCTGCGCCGCCGGCACCTTCCACCAGGCGGTCGTGGTTGGATTGGCATAGGCGCACGGTTTCGCCTTCCTCCACGTTGCCGGCAAAGGTCAGGCTGTTATCCGCCGAGTTCACGGCGAGCAGTGTGCGGATTTTCTCCACATCCTTTTTGCCTTCTTCAATCACGGCCAGCGGGAATTTCAGGCCTGTGCCGGGTAAGCCTTTGGCAAAGGCTTCGCCGATATACATGCGGTAGAGCGGCAAGGCAGGCTTGCCATCCATCTCGTAGACCACGTTTTTGGTGGATTTGGTGATCTTGCGCGGCGGGCCGTAGGGCTTCCAGCCACCTAATGCGCCGCTTGAGGTGACCAGCGCGTTGCCGTATAGACCGACAGCGATTACCTGATTGTTGGTAATCGTGTCATTGTACATCTGCAGGGTTTTCACGAACGCGCCGCCATCTCCCGCCAGGCCGCCTACGATGGGCGTTTCGCCCAGTATATTCTGGAAGCCTTTGAGCAATTCGGAGCCATTTACATTCAAGCCCTCCGAAATGACAAGTACGGTGCGCAGGCCGTCTGCTTTCAACTGTCGAGCGAGTGCAGCACCCGTATCGAAAGAACTTTGCATATCGTTCACTGTAGTCTGTGCAACGCGCTGTGTGGTTCTTTCCCATTGGATCGCTGTGATTTGCAAGCTATCATCCTGTACGCCATTCGGGCCAATTTCCCCCGAGGTGGTGCAGCCAATGATTTGTGCAACCGGATAACGTGCCTTGAGCGTACTTTGTAACTTGGATTCACCAAAGCGTTTGATGGAGCCGAACACCAGAACAAGATTGGCAGTAGCCAGAGGCGAGGCTCCGGGCAGGCTGCTAAGCGGCTTGGAGGCACTGAGTGATTCTTGTCTAATTAACATATTGGCATTCCTGTTAAAAATAACCTGTACCATTACAGGCTAGTTGGCGATGATTGTCAATCGGATACAACACACTTAAAGTAAAATATTACAAATATTGCGTAAGTGTTGCAAATTATTTTAAAGAATGTAATATTTTGTGCCATGATTAAAGAATAAGTAATGTTGCAAATAACATGCAGGACCGGGTATATCTCTATATTAAAAAATAAGTAAAGGATTGTTTAAGTGGCGCAACCCGATTTGGCCGGCGTAAAGGTGATGGTGATTGATGATAGCAATACGATACGACGTAGTGCCGAAATTTTTCTCAAATCCGCCGGTTGCGAGGTGATACTGGCGGAAGACGGATTTGACGCCCTGGCCAAGATTGCCGAACAGCACCCTCAGGTAATTTTCGTGGATATCATGATGCCCCGTCTGGATGGTTATCAGACTTGCGCGCTGATTAAGCGCAACACACGTTTTAAATCCACGCCGGTGATTATGCTTTCGAGTAAAGATGGCCTGTTTGATCGCGCCCGCGGGCGAATGGCGGGGTCGGATCAGTATCTTACCAAGCCTTTTACACAGGAAACGCTAATAGATGCGGTATCGACTTATGCGAAACAAGGCAATTGACGGTTGGTTGAAAGAGAGGAAGCAACGCGATGGCTATAAATAAAGTGCTGATTGTGGACGATTCTGCCACGGACAGGTTTCATTTGACTGAGTTGCTGGAAAGTGCCGGGTTTCAGGTGGTTGCCTTGGAAAGTGGTGAAGCCTGTGTTGAGAAGGCTGCCTCTATTGCTCCGGATCTGGCCATCATTGACATTATCATGACGGGGCTTTCCGGCTTTCAAACGGCACGTGCATTATCAAAAGACCCAGCTACCGCAAATATTCCGGTGATTCTCTGTTCTGGCAAACTGCAAGTAACAGACCATGCCTGGGCGGAGAAGATGGGGGCAAGGGCATGTTTGCAGAAGCCAATTAAAAAAGAAGAGTTGCGAGCTATCGTGGATAAACTCTAGGTTTTTATGGCTAAGGGCTCCAGTTTAAAAGATTATCAAAGCGGAATCATCGCCAAGCTTGAGGCCGCCAAAACCGCAAGCTCAGAGGCTATGCAGAGCTATCTGGGTGTGGTGGTGGGCGACCGGCATGTGTTGGTGAGTCTGCGAGATGTTAGTGAAACCTTGCCAATTACGGAGATTCAGCCGGTGCCATTGGTAAAACCATGGTTTCTCGGAATGTCCAATGTGCGTGGCGTGCTGTATGCCGTGAATGATTTGGCGAAGATGCAGGATAATGTTTCTGCAGTAATGTCTTCCAGTTCCCGTTTATTGCTTATGAGTGAAGGTGTAATGAGTAATGTGGCGTTTCTGGTAGATAGGCTGGTCGGACTGCGTAGGCTGGATGAGATGCAGGCGACCGATGCGATGGTGAGTGACGATTTTTACTTTAAGCCAAGGGCGTATGAAGATGCTGACCAGCGGCTCTGGTATGTGCTGGATAGTGACAAGCTGGTGCGCTCGAAAGAGTTTGCTGCACCTTATTTATCATAAAAGGGAATTAGGTCGACAGGCATTTGTTTGCTTTAGATTTAGCTGAAGAGGGAATCAACATGGCGCTAGAATTTTTGAAGAATATTCCTGGAAAACTGACCCAGATGTTTTCCAAAGGCGGCACTGAAGAAGTCGCTGCCAAAGCAGGGGCGCAATACTTGTGGCCAATTGTGGCACTGTTGCTGTTCGCGGCTTTGGCGTTTTTTGTGATTAACCAGGTGCGTGTGAATGGCCCTGTCTATACGGAGATCAAGTCTAGTCAAGATCTTCGTGCTGACATTATTCCGCCGGTATTATACGCAGTGGATGCTTATGCGGCCGCTAATGAGGCGTTTGTGGCAACGACTGCGGGAGATAACGAAAAGCGTGACCGTAAGTTAAAAGAAGTTGAACAACTCGAAAAAGACTTTAAAGCGCGTGCGGAATACTGGAAAGCAAGCCACTTCAACCAGGCTATGGGCGGCTCTTTCCAGGCGGTACTTAAATCCAATGAAAACTTCTATCGCATCTTTAATAAAGATTATGTGCCTGCTCTTAAAACAGGAGCTGTTGCTGCTGCAGAGCCGTTGGGAGAACTTACCAAGGCTTATGAGGTTAATAAGCAAACGGCGTTGGCGATGGTGCGAGAGGTGGAGAAATCCGCCGCTGATATTGAGTCGTCGTCGGGTAATCTAGTTAAGCTCGCATTGCTTGGTTTGGGTTTGCTGGCGGTATTGATTGCTTTTCTGGTGTATTTTCTTGGTAAGAAGCAGGCGGCTGCAATTGATGTTGCAATGGGAAGGCTGGAGCAGGAGGGACAGGACAATCAAATGGCCGTTCTGGACCTGCTGGATGAGATGGGTGACTTGGCGGACGGTGACCTGACTGTGCGTGCACAGGTAAAGGAAAATATTACCGGTGCGATTGCGGACTCCATTAACTATACCATTGATAGTCTGCGCGATGTGGTAACCGAGATTAACCGGGCGTCCGAACAGGTGAACTCAGCAACCAGTCAGGCGCAGGAAACTTCTGTCACCCTGTTGGCTGCGACAGAGCGACAATCAGCCCAGATTGCGGAAACTACTAATGCGGTTAACAATATGACCCGCTCGATTCTGGAGGTATCCAGTAATGCTAGTCAGGCGGCGCAGGTTGCGCAGCGCTCGCTGCAAGCCGCTTCACAGGGTTCACAGGCGGTACAGAATACGATTGCAGGCATGAACGGCATCCGTGAACAAATCCAGGAAACTTCCAAACGAATCAAACGCCTGGGTGAAAGCTCGCAGGAGATTGGTGAGATCGTCGAGCTGATTTCCGATATTACCGAGCAGACCAATATTCTAGCGTTGAATGCGGCGATTCAGGCGGCATCTGCCGGTGAGGCGGGGCGGGGCTTTACCGTGGTTGCCGAGGAGGTGCAGCGCTTGGCGGAACGCTCATCCGAGGCGACCAAACAAATTGGTGCGATCGTGAAGACTATTCAGACTGACACCAACAGCGCGGTAGCAGCGATGGAGAAATCTACGGAAGGTGTGGTTGAAGGGGCAAAATTGTCCGATGAGGCAGGTAAAGCGCTGACGGAGATTGAGACCGTTTCCAATAACCTGGCGCGGTTGATTCAGTCGATTTCTGCAGCAACCGAAGCGCAAACTCAGGTGGCTTCGCAAGTGACGAAGAACATGCAGCAGATTCTGGAAGTAACAACACAAACCACCGAAGGTACCAAACAGACAGCAGCATCGATTGGTCAGCTGACTGCGCTGGCGGAGGAGTTGAGGGACTCGGTGGCCGGATTTAAATTGGCTTAATTGAACTTTGCTGATGCGGTTAGCAAGTTTGCATATCAGTGTCGGTTTTGAGGTAGGGATTCGTGCCGGAAAATTTTGACATAGGCCCGCTTACGTGGGTGAAAGACGAAATCAATCAGGCGCTCGACGCCGTGCTGGAAAATATCAATACGGCACAGCAAGGGGCGCAAGACACATCGGCATTCCGGTTTTCCAAAACCTACTTGTACCAAACCAGTGGTGCATTGGATATGGTGGGGCTGGAGGGCTGTAAACGTTTTTGTGATGAACTGGAAAAGCTGGCTGGCAGGTTGGAGCAGAAGGAGCTTGCTTTAACGCCAGAACTGGCGCAGAACTATACCACTGCCGTCAAGACGCTTAAAGTGTATATTCAGGATTTGTTGAATGGCGCATCTGATGTGCCATTGCGCTTGTATCCTGCATTAAGGCCGCTTGTGGAAGCACAGGGTGGCACACTCGAAGAAAGCGAGCTATTTTTTCCAGACACCACAAACAGTGCTCCGAAAGATATTCCCGGCAAAGAACTGGATGGCAGTGCCTATACCCAATACCTGGTTGAGCAGCGGCTCGCGTATCAAAAATCCTTGCTGAATTGGTTGCAAAGTAAACAGAGCAGTGCTGTCGAAAGCATGGCAAATGCGTTGAGCAATGTGAGCCAAGTGCAGAAAAAAAATAATGACAAGACGCTGTGGTGGGTTGCCAGTGCTTTTGCAGAAACGCTGGATGCGGCTGCTATGGCAGACAATTCCGGTGCCAAACGCTTATGCAGAAGGTTGGACCAGGAGCTGAAAGCGATTTCTGAAGGCGTACAAAAGCCGCATAGCAGTTTATTGCGCGATGTATTGTATTACGTTGCTGTCAGCAGCTTGAAAAAACCTGCGATTGCAAGAGTCAGGGAAATATTCGAGCTGGATAGCCTGCTGGAGCAGCAAGCTACCGGGCAATTGGAATCCGTTCAAATCAGCGAGGCGGAAAACGCTAGCGTCGAACAATTGAAGGCAGTGGTAGCGACACTCCATGAAACATGGAACGAAGTTTCAAATGCAATTGATTTTAGCAAAATTGCCGAGTCTGCGTCTTTAGTTATTCCGGTAGACAATATACTGTTGACGCGCATGGCCGACATCATGCAGCAGCATGCGCTGCAAGTAGAAAACTTAAGACAGGGCTTGGTTGCGGACTTGTATCAGGCGATATTGCGCACGGTACAGGCCTTGCAAGCAGATGCATCGAAAGCCAGTGAGGTTGCGTTGATAGAAATTGCGGCAGCCTTGCATGTGCTGGATGACGTGTTCGCTCATTATCAAGCGCTGAGTCCTGACGCTACATTACGGGTACAAGCCGAGATTGACCGATTGAATGCTGTCACGACAGGCAATGTTGCGCAGAACATGGTGCCGGAACGGCTAGAAGCGCTGGATGCTGATACAGTGAAAGTCGTGGTGGCACAAATCAAGGAATCCCTGCGTGAGGTGGAGCAGGCGCTGGACGCGTTTTTCCGCAACCCGACAGACAAATCGCCGTTGCAATTGACAGGCCAGCATTTTAGGCAAGCGGTCAGCATTTTAGATATGCTCAACCAGGCGATTCCAGCCAGTATAGTGCAGGTTTGCCAGAAGTTTGTTCACCTTTTCCAGCAGGATGCCTATCAGGCACAGACTTCGCAGTTTGAACTGGTAGCTGAGAGCTTGAGCATGGTCGGTTATTATGCCGATGAATTGCCTAAACCCAGATCCGAATCCGCTGATGCGCTAAGCGATGCGTTGGTGCGGTTGAACACGGCACTGGAAGAGATGCCTTCGGGCGTGGTTGAAGTGCCGGTAGTGCAAACGGCGCAAGCCCATGCAGTGGATACAGGCGGTACGGTTTCTGATCGGGCACATGACGACGAGTTGTTAGATATTTATTTGACTGAGTCTGAGGAGGTGCTGGCACATGTTGCGCAAAATCTGCAGGCTTTACGCGTTAATCCAACCGACCATGACGCCTTGGTTGAAGTGCGCCGCAGTTATCATACCCTCAAAGGCAGCGGTCGCACGGTAGGGTTGGCAGCTTTAGGGGAATTGGCCGGTAAGGTAGAACACTTTCTTAACGGGGTTCTGGATAAAAAAGCCAGCTTGGATAGCGCACAGATTGGTATTATTGAGCAGATATCAGCAGCTTTCGCTGATTGGGCAGCTACCTTGCGTAGTGAAAAACATGTGGATGTTCCCCAAGCTTACTGGTTGGCAAAAATAGCCGAGTTGCCTGCGGCAGGGCAAACTGCAATGGCTGCTGAAACTCAGGTGGTGTCGGAAAAACCATCTAAATCCAGATCCACTAAAAGCAAGCCTAAGGAAGAACCTTATGTGCTGGTTGGGGGTACGCGGAAACTGGCGCGCGGCCTGTATGAAATTTTTATCAACGAAAGCATGCAAAACGTCACAAAGTTGGAACAGGACGTTGCCAAGCTGAAACAGTCGGAAATAGATGTTCCCAGCCAGCAGGCCAAGCGCGCCGTGCATACCTTGGCCAGTAACGCGCTAGCAACGGGGTTTACCCCTCTAGGAGAGCTGGGGCGTGCGCTGGAAGCATGGCTGGAGGAGGCCAAGGACTGGACGTCCAAGCAGACCGAACTGTATGACAGCGCCGTGCAGGCGATTTCCGGCATGTGGCAAAAGGTTTCCGAGCTCAAGAATCCGCGCGCCGCACGTGCCTTGATTAAAGTATTGAATGCTGCGACGGAATCGGCCAGGTCAGAGCCGCCCGCAAGCAGAGATGTGATGCAGGTGGAAGAGCTCGATATGGAAGCCTTTGACCGTGAATTGGCAAATGCGGTCCATGCCATATCAGGTCACGCAGATGAAGCTCCTGCACAGGAAGAAATGCCGGAGAGTGCGATTGAGGTTAAGGTAGCCACATTTGCCCAGCCTTTGTCGCTGGACAGAACCCAGGCTGATAGCGAAGTGTTGACCATGTTTGTCGAAGAGGCGCAGGAGCTGGTGCCGGAGATTGGCGTGGAATTGAGGGCTTGGCGTGCTAATCCGCGTGAGAATAAGTACCCGGAAGCATTACAACGTGCTTTGCATACCCTGAAGGGCAGTGCGCGCATGGCAGGACAGAAGGCACTGGGCGACCTGATTCATGACCTGGAAGATAAGGTGGTGCGAGCGCAGAAGCGTCAGCCGGCTGCCGAGGACTTTACCCAAATGTTCGATGAATTCGACCAGATTGGCGGTGTGTTCGAGGAAAGCAAAGGCCAAGCCCCGCAAGATGCTGTGAAGAAAGCAGGTGTCGACGCTGTACCGACTGCGCGCAGTGTGGACAGAAAAGCACAATACTTGCGCATGCGTGCGGATGCACTGGACCGTATGATCAACGAAGCGGGTGAAGTTTCAATCATTCGCTCACGCATGGACCGCGAGGTGTTGGGCTTCAAGCAATCATCCAGTGATTTGACCGAAAGCTTGGCGCGTTTGCGCGGGTACCTGCGCGAATTGGAGATCGAAGCAGAGACTCAGATGCAATCACGTATGAGCATATTGCAAGAGGCGCATCAGGAATTCGATCCGCTGGAATTTGACCGCTTCACACGTCTGCAGGAACTGACCCGGATGATTGCAGAAAGTGTGAATGACGTCTCTACGATTCAGCAAAGCATCCTGCAATCTGTGGGACAGACCGAAGCGGCGCTGCAGCAGCAGAACCGTATGAACCGTGACTTGCAGCAGGGATTGCTCAGTGTGCGAATGTTGCCGTTTAAACAGGTGAGCGACCGTCTGCAGCGTATTGTCAGACAGACTGCGCGCGAGTTAAAAAAATCGGCCGAGCTGGAAATTACCGGTGACAATACTGAAATTGACCGCAGTATGCTGGACAAGCTTAGCGCACCCTTGGAGCATTTGTTGCGTAATGCGGTAGCGCATGGTATCGAAACGCCTACCGAGCGGCGTAAATGCAACAAGCCTGAAACCGGGGTGATACAGTTGCGCGTACAGCGGCAGAATGATGAAATCAGCATACAGGTTACGGATGATGGCGCTGGCGTAAATTTGGATAAAGTCAAAGAAAAGGCAATAAAAAACAATCTGATAGCTGCAGGCTCTCAACCTACCGAACAAGCGCTGTTGTCCGTCATTTTTGAGCCAGGATTCAGTACCGCCGAAAAAACTTCACAGATTGCCGGACGTGGAGTGGGGCTGGATGTGGTGCGAAATGAAATTAGCGGTCTCGGCGGTCGTGTGGATTTGGCTAGTGAGTTTGGTAAGGGCGCATCGTTTGACATTCATTTGCCAGTGACACTATCGGTGGCACAGGTGTTGATGGTGCGTTCAGGTCACCATCAGTTTGCTTTGCCGGTTGCCATGATTGAGCACGCCCAGAAAATCAAGCGTGCGGATCTGTTAGAAGCCTATAAACAGGGGCATGTCCAATGGGCTGACAAGCAATACCCGTTGCACTATTTGTCTAGGTTACTGGACCATCAGGAGCACCAGCCGGAAGATCATGCCTATATGTCGGTGCTGTTGCTGCGAAGCGGCAACTATCATCTGGCGCTGCATGTGGATGAGGTGTTTGGTAATCAGGAGGTGGTCATGAAGCCGATTGGCCCGCAACTTGCCCGTGTGCCAGGTATCAGCGGTGCGACCGTGTCAGGGGATGGGCAGATCATTTATATCATCAACCCGGTACAGATTGCCAATCGAGAGATCCTCTCTGTTGGTAGCGTGGTGGTTAAAGCCAAAAAGGCAGAAGTCCCAACGGAGGTTGCCAAGTTGCGAGCACTGGTGGTGGATGATTCATTGACCATGCGCAAGGTGCTGGGGCGTTTGCTGGAGCGGGCTGGGTTTGAGGTACTCACCGCCAAAGATGGGATGGATGCTATGCAATTACTGCAGGATGCTACGCCTGACGTTATCTTGACGGACATTGAGATGCCACGTATGGATGGTTTCGGTCTGTCGCGTAATATCCGTGATGATGCGCGCACTGCAAAAACCCCGCTAATTATGATCAGCTCGCGCACGGCAGATAAACATCAGAATGCTGCGAGAGAGATTGGTGTGGATGCATTCTTTGGCAAGCCGGTACAGGATGAGGATTTAATCAATAAAGTCAATGAGTTAATTGCTCTACGCAAAGCAAACTGATAGTTCTTGCTTATTAAGTAGGTAAAAGGCCGCTAAAAATTAGCGGCTTTTTTGTTTTATGAACACGCACCTTTGCCTTGCTCGCGAGTAAAATAATACCTATGGATTTACCAGTCGAAATTGCAGAAACCCAGCCGAAGTTTGTGCACCTGCGCTGTCATAGCGAGCACTCTATTCTGGATGGCATTGTGCGTATTGACGATTACGTGGCCGCAGCGAAGGCTGATGCGATGCCTGCACTGGCGCTGACCGACCTAAATAATCTTTTTGGCGCGGTAAAGTTTTATAAAGCCGCGCGTGCAAAAGGCATCAAGCCTATTTTGGGGTGCGACGTGTGGCTGGAGAACACCGCAAAGCGCGAACAGCCTTATCGCGCCTTGCTGTTGGTGCAGAACGAAGCCGGTTACCGTTTATTATGCGAGTTGTTGACACGCGCCTATCTGGAGAATCAGCATCTTGGTCGGGCTGAAATTAAGCCGGAATGGTTGCAAGATAACAGCCAAGGCCTGTTACTGCTGATTGGTGGCGCCAATAGCGAATTCCAGACCGCTTTGAACCTGGACAATCTTGCTTTGGCGGAAAAGTCTGCAGCCTATTGGTCGCGCGTTTTCCCCAATCGTTTGTATATCGAGGTGCAGCGTACTGCGCCACCACAAGTGCAATCCAGGCAAGATCGTCATGTTGCAATGGCGCTGCAAGTCGCCTCCAAACTGGCACTGCCGGTAGTTGCCACACAGCCGGTGCAGTTTATTACACCGGATGATTTCAAAGCGCATGAAGCGCGTGTCTGTATTGCCGAGGGCTATATGCTGGCCGATCCACGCCGTCCACGGAATTTCAGCGAGGAGCAGTATTTCAAGACACAGTCGCAGATGGGGGCGCTGTTTGCCGATATGCCGGAGGCACTGCAAAACAGCGTGGAAATCGCCAAACGCTGCAATTTAACGCTTACTTTGGGCAAGAACTATTTACCTGATTTCCCGACGCCACATCAAGAAAGCTTGAATGATTACCTCATCGCGCAATCACAAGTGGGCTTGGCCGAACGATTGGTTGAATTGTACCTTGACGAATCGGTAAGAGCTGAAAAAGCGCCGGAATACGAAAAACGTTTGGCGTTCGAGTGCCAGATCATCAATCAGATGGGATTTGCTGGCTACTTCCTGATTGTGGCGGACTTTATCAATTGGGCGAAGAACAATGGCGTGCCGGTTGGCCCCGGGCGCGGCTCTGGCGCGGGTTCGCTGGTGGCTTACAGCTTGCGCATCACGGATCTGGACCCGCTACGTTACAACCTGCTGTTCGAGCGTTTCCTGAACCCTGAGCGTGTTTCCATGCCGGACTTTGATATTGACTTCTGTCAGGAAGGGCGCGACCGCGTTATCGATTACGTTAAACAGAAGTACGGCCTGGCCAGCGTTTCACAAATCGCTACCTTCGGCACCATGGCGGCCAAGGCGGTGATTCGCGATGTCGGGCGCGTGCTGGATTTGCCATTCAATTTTGTGGATGGTATCGCCAAGCTGATTCCACTGGAACTGGGCATCACCTTGCAATCTGCTCTGGAGAAAGAACCGCAACTGCAGGAGCGGCGTGAAAAAGAAGAGGAAGTGGCCGAATTGCTGGAACTGGCACTGCGCCTGGAAGGTCTGGTGCGCAATGTGGGCATGCACGCGGGTGGCGTGCTGATTTCTCCCGGCAAGATTTCCGATTTCTGCCCGATTTACTGCCAGCCCAATGGCGAAAGTCTGGTCAGCCAGTTCGACAAGGACGACGTGGAAGCGGTGGGGCTGGTCAAGTTCGACTTTTTGGGGCTGCGCACACTCACGATTCTGGCGATGGCGATTGAAAGCGCCAATATGCAACGTGCCCAGGAGGCGCTTCCCGCCTTGGTTCTGGAGGCGTTGCCTTTAGACGATAAACCTACTTTTGAATTGCTTAAACGTTCGAATACGACGGCGGTGTTCCAACTAGAGTCGCGTGGCATGAAGGATATGCTTAAGCAGGCAAAGCCGGACTGCTTTGAGGATATTATCGCCTTGGTGGCTTTGTATCGCCCCGGCCCGATGGACTTGATCCCCGATTTTTGTCGCCGCAAGCATGGTAAACAGCGCGTCGAGTATCCGCATCCTTCCACAGAAGTTATCCTGAAAGAGACTTATGGCATTGCCGTGTATCAGGAACAGGTGATGCAAATCGCACAGGTAGTGGCGGGCTACAGCCTGGGTGGCGCGGATTTGCTGCGTCGTGCCATGGGCAAGAAAAAGCCGGAAGAGATGGTCGCGCAACGTGCGATATTCAACGAAGGTGCAGCCAAAAACGGTTTGAGTGAGCGGCAATCGAACGAGTTATTTGATTTGCTGGAAAAGTTTGCCGGTTATGGTTTCAACAAGTCTCACGCAGCAGCTTATGCGCTGGTAAGTTATCAAACGGCATTCCTGAAAGCGCATTACCCGGCGGCTTTTCTGGCGGCCACCATGTCGGCTGATATGAACAATACCGACAATATTCATTTGTTCTTTGATGATTGTGCGCAGAACGGGGTGGAAGTGCTACCTCCTGACATCAATCAAAGTGAGTTCCGCTTCATGCCGTTGAACAAGCAACAAGTGCTCTATGGGCTGGGCGCCATCAAAGGCACGGGTCTGGCCGCGATTGAGTTGATTGAAGCGGCACGCGCACAAGATGGACCGTTCAAGGATTTGTTCGATTTTTGTGCGCGTCTGGATTTGCGCAAGGTGAATCGGCGTGTGATTGAATCTCTAATCCGTGCTGGCGCGTTCGATAAGCTGGAACCCAATCGTGCGGCGCTGCTGGCGGGAGTAAGCCTGGCCATCTCGGCGGCTGAACAAAACAATAGCCAAGCCGGGCAGAACAGTTTGTTTGGCGATGTCGTGATACAGCAGCACAACTTGCCAGAGGTGTCTGCCTGGTCGGACGAACAATCCTTGCAGGAAGAGAAGAACGCCTTGGGCTTTTACATGAGCGGGCATCCTTATTTGGCGCACAAGGCCAGCCTTAGCCCGTTTATTAAAGGCACGCTGGCTGATTTGGTGCCGCAAGAACAGCCTAAACTCATTGCGGGCGTGGTGATGGGTGTGCGTATCCGTATGGCACAACGCGGAAAAATGGCAATTGTGAGTTTGGATGATGCCGTGGCGCGCGTAGAGGTGGTGGTGGGCGCGGAATTACTGGCGCAATCCGGCAACCTGATTAAAGAAGACCAGTTGCTGGTTATCGAAGGGCGCATCAGTCACGATGACTTTACCGATGGCATCCGCGTCAGCGCGCGCAAGATATATGATTTGGCCAGCGCACGCAGCCAGTTTGCCAGCTTGCTTAAGATTGCTTGCAATGGTCAGTCAGACGCCGCTAAGCTGGGCGCTATCCTGCGTCCGTATCGTTTGAGTGATGGTGAAGCCAAGCGCTGCCCGGTCAAAATCGAGTATCACAATGGGCAGGGACATGTGAGCTTGATGTTGGGTGACGACTGGCGCGTGGCCTTGCATGATGATCTAATCACACAATTAGAGCATTGGCTTTCGAAAGATCATGTGAAAATCATTTATAATTAACGAGACTTATTCAGGTTAAAGCCGCATGAAAATTAGCTATTTGGAATTCGAACAATCCATTGCCGAGTTGGAAAAGCGTATCGACGCACTACAAGTGTCGCATGATGAACACGACTCGTTGGACATCAGTAAAGAGCTTGAGCAATTGCAGCAAAAGAATAAAAAACTGCTGGAAGATACTTATGGCAAGCTGACTGCGTGGCAGATTTCGCAGGTTGCGCGTCATCCGCAACGTCCATACACGCTGGACTATATCCAGGCGCTATTCACCGATTTTAGTGAACTGCATGGCGATCGTTTGTTCGCGGATGATCCGGCTATCGTAGGCGGGATCGCACGCTTCGAGGGAATTCCAGTGATGGTGATCGGTCAGCAGAAAGGCCGTGATGTGAAGGAGCGGCAATACCGCAATTTTGGCATGCCGCGGCCAGAAGGCTACCGGAAGGCTTTGCGCTTGTACCGCTTGGCCGAGAAGTTCAATTTGCCGATTATTACCTTAATTGACACGCCCGGGGCGTATCCCGGTATTGGTGCGGAAGAGCGAGGCCAGAGCGAGGCGATTGCCAAGAACCTCTATGTGATGAGCGAGCTGAAAACACCCATCATTGGTGTCATCATCGGCGAAGGTGGCTCCGGTGGTGCCCTGGCGCTTGGTGTGGTGGACCAGTTGCTGATGTTGCAGTATGCGACTTATTCAGTCATTTCCCCGGAAGGCTGCGCGAGTATTTTGTGGAAAAGCGCCAGCAAAGCACCGGAGGCAGCCGAGACTTTGGCAATCACAGCGCCGCGCCTAAAAGCGCTTGGCCTGATTGATGAGATCGTTGCCGAGCCTTTGGGCGGTGCGCATCGCGACCCGGAAGCTATGATGAAGACATTGCGCGAGGCGCTCAAGACGCAGCTTGCGCAATTGCAGAAACGTAAAGTAAACCAATTGCTGGCGACCCGCTATGACAGATTGATGGGTTATGGCAAGTTCAAAGAAGCCTCGACCAAATAACGCCTGTCCAGTGTTATCAGCGGTCGAGCAGCAGATCGTCGCGCTCGGCCTCAACTTTTCCTCAAATGTACTGCTGGCGTTTAGCGGCGGGCTGGATTCCAGCGTGCTGCTGCATGCCTTGTGGCAGATTCGGCAAAAATTCCCGTTTCAACTGAGTGCGATGCATGTGCATCACGGTCTGAGCTTCAATGCGAATGATTGGGCTATATTTTGTCAGCACATTTGTGAGCGTTATCTCATTCCCTTCACATTAGAGAAAGTAGTCGTAGACTGTGCCAGCAACTTGGGTATTGAGGCCGCAGCTAGAGAGGCAAGATATCGCGTCTTGATGGGCGTGCAAACTGATTGGCTGTTTCTGGCACAACATAAAGACGATCAGGCCGAGACCTTGCTGCTGCAGTTGGCGCGTGGTGCAGGCGTAAAAGGGTTGTCTGGCATGGCGGCCGCAGATGTAGGCAGAAGAATTGTCCGGCCATTATTGAGCCTTACGCGGGGGCAGTTGGAGCGATATGCCAAACAATACCAGTTGGAGTGGGTGGAGGACGAGAGCAACGTCAGTACGGCGTTTGATCGCAACTGGTGGCGCACAGCAGCGTTACCCTTGCTGAAAAAGCGTTACCCGGCCATCGTGGAGACTTTGTCGCGCAGTGCGCGCCATCTGGCAGAGGCCAGTGCTTTGCTGGATGATCTGGCGGAGCTGGATGCGGCACAATGCATTCATGCGTCACGGCTGGATTTGGCCTTATTCGCGATGTTAAGCGAAGCGCGGCAGCGTAATTTGCTGCGCTGGTGGTTGCAGCAGCATGGCATTCAGGCAATCAGCGAGGCGCGCATGCTGCAATCATGCAGCCAGTTATGTCGTGCCGGAATGAAAAAGTCCATTCATGTGAATGTGGGCAGTGGCATGGAAATTCGCACCTATCTGGAAGGCGCGTATTTATTGGCTTCCAGGCCAGTGTATTTTTCGGCTCCGCAAGATAGGCCTTGGCAAGGTGAACCCATTATCTTGCTGGAAGATGGGTCAAGGTTAGAGTTCAAAAAAGTAATCGGGCAGGGTATTGCCATGCACCTGTTGCATCAGCCGCTATATGTGCGTTTTCGCCAAGGCGGTGAAAAAGTCAGACTGGAGACTAACCGCCCGAGCAGGGGGTTAAAGGCTGTGTTTCAGCAGCATCGTATTCCTCCGTGGCAACGGGAACATATTCCGCTATTGTATTTAGGTAACGATTTGGTAGCCATTCCGGGAGTGGGTTACGCGGCGCAATGCCGCCCGCAGGCAAATGAGACGGGTTTGGTCGTGCGCTGGATGCCAGCATAGTTGGCTGTATACAGCCAATAAATTGGTTGTATACAGCCAATTTGTTGGTTACAATTTCCCTTTATCATCTCATGTCAATTGTTAATTATTTGTTTTAAAAATGATTTTTATAAACGGGAAAATAGGAACGTTTCTTGCAGGATACTGTGACTGATTTATTGCCAGTAAATTAATTATTACAAAATCCTGAGGGAAACTTTTCGCTATCATGAAAAATACATTACAACCTAAAATTATTACCTTAGCCGTTCTTTCTGTGTTCGCTGCTCAGCAAAGTGCGTTTGCTGATGATAAAAAACTAACCACAGAAAAGATTGAAGTAATCAGCACTACGCCGTTGCACGGGGCAGGCTTGCCAATCGAGCAGGTGCCTGCAAGCGTTCAGGTAATTAAAGGCAAGGATATTGCCGAACAGAAGAGCCTGACGATAGCAGATCACTTGAATAACAATTTGATGGGGGTAAGTGTCAATGAGACACAGAATAACCCCTATCAGCCGGATATTCTGTTCCGCGGCTTTACGGCGTCCCCGCTGTTAGGTACGCCACAAGGCTTGTCTGTGTACCAGGATGGGGTCAGGGTGAATGAGCCTTTCGGTGATGCAGTGAACTGGGATTTGATTCCTGCCAACGCGATTGCAGGCATTAACCTGATTCCGGGTTCAAACCCGGTGTTTGGCCTGAATACGCTGGGCGGTGCATTGTCGGTGCAGACAAAGAATGGCCGCACACATCAAGGCGGGGGCATTGAGACGAGTTTTGGCTCTTGGGGTAGGAAAAATACAGCGGCTGAGTTTGGTGGTGTGTCTGCGGACGGAGCGCTGGATTTCTTTGTGGCGGGCAATTATTTCGATGAAGATGGCTGGCGTGACTTTTCGCCAACTGAAGTCAAGCAGATTTTCGGTAAAACGGGCTGGCAGAACGATACTTCCCGCTTGGAACTGAGTTTTACCGGTGCCGAGAACAATATGATTGGTAACGGCTTGATCCAGAAGGAATTGCTGGAAGAGTTTGACGATGAAGTGATTA
>WBZT01001252.1_pt1 | contig 18882 bp, 17 predicted proteins | sample 5204241 | NCBI WGS metagenome assembly WBZT01 (sample SAMN12344358, study PRJNA552823) | activated sludge metagenome | biome: Activated sludge suspended growth; feature: Nitrification reactor; material: Wastewater; isolation source: activated sludge from nitrification reactor of wastewater...
CGCCGTCCAGCGTGGCCGACATGATTAGGATACGGAGATCGGGTCGAAGCACCGACTGTGATTCGCGGCAAAGAGCCAGGGCAAGGTCGGCATGCAGGCTGCGCTCGTGGAATTCATCGAAGATGACCAGTCCGACGCCTTCGAGTCCGTTGTCTTCCTGCAACATGCGGGTGAGGATGCCTTCGGTAACGACTTCGATGCGCGTCGTCTTACCGACGACCGATTCGAAGCGTACGCGAAAGCCGACGGTTGCTCCCGGGTCTTCGTTCAACTGATCCGCCAGTCGCCAGGCTACGGCGCGTGCCGCGAGCCGTCGGGGTTCGAGCATAAGGATCTTGCGGCCTTCGAGCCAGGGTTCGTCGAGCAGCCTGAGCGGAAGCACCGTGCTCTTACCCGCACCCGGTGGCGCCTGCAGGATAGCAGTGTTGGATCGCGCGAGCGCGTCGCGTAATCCGGGTAAGGCGTCCAGAACGGGTAATTCGGCAGCGGACAAAGTTGGTCGACTTGGAGCCGCAAGATAGCAAGCCTTCTGCAGCAGTGGATTGCAGAATCTACCGGTGAGGGTGGAATCGGAAATTCAAATTTCAATTCATGGCGGTGCATTTGAACATACCCATTTGCACCTATCGCCTTTTTATTATTCGGCCCCTCCGGGGCCGGGTGGTGGAGGAGGAATCGCCGGATCAAGGATTATTGCGCCCCATGAAGGGGCGGGCCGGTGAGTTGGGGAAAAGATCGAGCCATGAAAATTGTGAGCAGTAGTTGTCTCATCTAGCTGCACTGGATGTACAATGGTAAACCAGCTTTTGCATCAGTGTTTCACTTTAAGTCCTGCTGCATTTTTCCGAAGCCATGTTTCTGAAACAACAGCCTATCCGTTCTCACTGACCCGCCCCGGCAGGGGCGTAATAATCCTTGCATCCGACCTTCTCTCTCGATCTTCGACCCCGGAGGGGTCGAATAATTTGGCGGTGAGGTTGAAATCGGGAATTCAAATTTCAATTCATGGCGGTGCATTTGAACATACCTATTTACACCTATCAACTTTTTATTATACGGCCCCTCCGGGGCCGGTTGGTGGAGGGGGAATCGCCGGATCAAGGATTATTGCGCCCCATGAAGGGGCGGGCCGGTGAGTTCGGGACGTGTCGTACCTTATAAGGTAGAAGTGGTAGTTGTCGTTTTTATAGCTGCGCGTGATAACATGAGAATAGTTTCAAAAGGGAAATCCATGAGCTGTTGGCCCCGACCTTATTACATTTGATCATAGGATTTCCAATGGTATTTCATTTTCTCCTAAATATTTCCGGGCTCATATTTCTGAAACAACAGCCTATCCGTTCTCACTGACCCGCCCCGGCAGGGGCGTAATAATCCTTGCATCCGACCCTCTCTCTTGATCTCCGACCCCGGAGGGGTCGAATAATTTGGCGGTGGGATTGGAATCGGAAATTTGTTTTTTCAATTCATGGCGGTGCATTTGAACATACCCATTTGCGCCTATCGCCTTTTTATTATTCGGCCCCTCCGGGGCCGGTTGGTGGAGGGGGAATCGCCGGATCAAGGATTATTGCGCCCCATGAAGGGGCGGGCCGGTGAGTTGGGGAAAAGATCGAGCCATGAAAATTGTGAGCAGTAGTTGTTTCATCTAGCTGCACTTGATGTACAATGGTAAACCAGCTTTTGCATCAGTGTTTCACTTTATTTTCTCCTGCATTTTTCCGAAGTCATATTTCTGAAACAACAGCCTATCCGTTCTCACTGACCCGCCCCGGCAGGGGCGCAATAATCCTTGCATCCGACCCTCTCTCTTGATCTCCGACCCCGGAGGGGTCGAATAATTTGGCGGTGAGGGTGGAATTGAGAATTCAAATTTCAATTCATGGCGGTGTTTTTCAATCATTCCACTTATCTCGCTTTACCTTTTTCTTATTCGACCCCTACGGGGTCGGGTGGTGGAGAAGGGATCGCCGGTGCAAGGATTATTGCGCCCCATAAAGGGGCGGGCCGGTGAGATGGAGAAAATGTCGAACCATGAAAATTGTTAGCAGTTGGGGATGTGTCGTATTATTAAATGATTTGAGAGGTTGTTGCTGATTCAAGTTTATAATACATGGTTGTGCGGTGAGTTGGGGATGCGCCGAGTTTTGAAATAATGCGAATGATTGTTCCCGTTCCGGGATTATCCAACCCATAAAGACGATCGCCGGTGCGACAGGAATTTGTCGCGCCAAGGAGAAACTAAAAAATCATCGCACGATGGTGATCGAACCGGTTGTCACGGCATTGCTTTGATGTCCGGCCCGGTCGCGCACCACGACGGTGAAGCTGGTCGACTGCGTAGCCGCTGCCGTGTCGGTGATGCCTTGTCCGCCGAGTTGTACGTCCAGCGTTCCCTGGATCGGAATGGAGGCGCCGTCGGGTGCCAGTTGACGAATGCGGTACTCGTACTCGATGCCGATGCGGTTGTCGGTGATGAAACAGTTCCTTGCGTCGGCGTTGTTCTCGCCAAGGTCGCCGTCGCCGTCTTTGTACCGCAGCGTAATGGTGACGGGGTCGGTGAATTGATCGACGACACTCGGCGTGATGCTGACGAATTCGATCTCGGGTACCTCGCTGAACTCGTTCTCGTCCTTCTTACAGGCCGTCAGCAGGGTGATGAGCAAAAAGGGAAGAAGCTGCTTAGCGGACATGGAAGGCGAAATAGGTCTTGTAATAATCGAGCGATTCGTTGCGCGGGAATACCGCGTCGGCGGTGTGTTGACCGTCGTTAACGGCGATACGGAAATAGACTGTCGTACCCGACGGCCATGCGGAAACGTTGACCGGCACCATCCAGGCCTGTGCGGAACCGATGTACAGGGTCGCGTTCGCGCTGACCGCCGCGCTGAAATCGTTCTTGTCGGTCGAGAGCAGCAACTTCTTCACGGTGTAGTTGGCCGGATCGGTGGCGGCCGAACCGTCGGCGGTGTCAAGCGCTACGAAGTACACGCTCATGCTGGTACCGGCGTCTACGAGGAACGGATTGGCAGGATTGCCGTCGAGGCGCGCTGTGTCAAGCCGGTTGAAACTGCCGTCCACGGCAATGTAGCCGGTGATGTTCGGCTGCAGGTTCGGACGCTGCGGCAGGTTGCCGTCCATGTCGGGACAACCGGCGTTGATCCAGTTCTTCACGTGGTCGATATCCGCATTGCTGAGGCGCACGCTGTTCGACGGCATGTATTCCGTGGTCGGGGTGACGAGCCGTTCGACGAGCCAGGAATCGGCGGTGTTGTTGGGAAGGACGCGGTGCGAATAGAACTTCACGGAATCCAGTGTGAACTTGTTCACTGGCTGGTACACGAGCGTCGCGTAGGAAGCTTCCACCGTACGGAAGTCGGGCTCGAAGGTGCCGTCGTGGCAACCCGGATTCGCGCAACGGACGGAGAAGATGTTCTTGTGCAGTCCGGCGATGGAATTCGGATCGGGCTCCGGATCGCTCGTCTCGTTCGTGGAGTAGTCGATCGCGTCGTAGGGATTCTCCGGCGGCGCGTCTTTCTTGCACGAGGAGACCGCGAAGCCCAGGCAGGCGAGCAGGCAAAAGAGTAGGTAGTGTCTCATACGAACGCGGCCTGCAGTTCACAGGCAGTATAGGGTTTAACACCAAAGCCGCCGGGCATCGCGTCTTCGAAGCCGAGCAGGCTCGCGATCGTGGGAACGATCTCCGTGCTTTCGCCCATGAGCGAATTGATGACCTGTCCCTGCCGCACCACCGAAGGCGGACCGACGACCAGACAGAAGATCTCGCGGGCCATCTGCATCAGCGGGTCGCCGTTGAAGTTCGGATCGGTCGGGGCGGTATGGTCGGTTGCGCGACGACCGTAGGCATCGACGGAGGTGTTCGGGTAATAGTTGCGGCCGTGCTCCGGCGCGATGATGAGTACGGTATCGTCGGCCATGCCGGGCGTTTCCTGGATGGTCTTCCAGAGGTGCGCCACGGCGAAGTCGGCTTTGCGGAGGTTGTTCGCGTAAGAGGTGTAGTTGAAGTGGCAGATGTCGACGTCCTGCATGTTCACCACCAGCAGCTCCGGACGGAAGGTGCGGATGATCTCCTCGGCGAAGAGGATGTTGTACATGTCGTTGTTCATCGCGCTGCCGGCGTTCCAGGAGTTGATCCAGGAAGGAGTCTGCGCTTTCGTGTAGAGGTCGCCGATGAACTGCCGGAGCGTGTTCGCGTCGGCTTCCGGATTCACGACGCCGGCGGAACCATCGGTGTACGAATGGTTGAAGACGCCGTTGACGAAATCCTTCATGTTGCGGATGGTCGCTTCCTCGTTGCTCGAGAAGTTACGCGGATTGCCCAGCACGTCGAAGCCCTGCGGACTGATCAGTGAAGTAGGCGCAATGAAATTGGCGCCGTAGGCGGGACCGTAATCCGGTGAGCTGGAATAGTTCAGCGCCGGATAGGGGCCGAGCTGGTTGGCGACCCACCAGCAGTTCATCGCGGTCTGCTGCGGACTGTTGTGCTTGCGGTAGTATTCGAAGATGGTGGGCTTGCGCGGATGTTCGCGCAGGTTGAGGTCCACGTCCACGTAGCTGCCGGTGACGGCAACCGTATGGCCGTTGTAGTGTCCGGTCGGCCCCGAATTGTAGCGAAACTCCTTGAAGAGCGTACCGTAGTTCTGCAGGGGCATCGGCAACGGCGCGGTGGGCAGGGGTTCCATCGCGCCGGCGATATCCGGACTGACCGGCAGGTTGCCGTTCAGCAGGTTGGGCATCAGGTTGCCGTCGTTCATGTGCACCGACTCGAGGTTGCGCACGCCGCCGGCGTAGAGGCAGAAGACCACGTGGTTCACCCTGCGCAGGCCAGAGGCCGCGAAGAGCCGTCCTCCCGGCAGGAGGTAAGGCGCGGCGAAGGCGCCGGCGGTGGCCAGCGCGGATTTTCGGAGGAAGTCGCGTCGTTTCATGCTCGGCTCAGTAGAAGCGGTATTCGTCGGAGGTCATCAGCGCGTAGTAGATCGTGCGGGGCAAGAGGTTCGCGTCGCGGCGGATCAGCTCGCGCCAGAAATATTGCTCGAACGGATTGGGTTCGCGGTTGTAGAATTTCTTGTAGGTATTGGTGACGAACAATAACGTGTCGCCGCTCACCGACAGCGCGGCCGGAATAACGGCCGCGGTATCGCTGAGGAAATTCCGGATGATCAGGTCTTCAACAACCTTCTTGTCGCCGAACGAAGTGTAAGCCGTGTTCAGGTTCACCAGCTTCGTCTGCGGGATGTTGGTGCCGAAGAGGTCGGCGTAGGCGATGGAGATGAACTCGACGGTCGTCTTCTGGTTCGTCTTGTCGCCGCCGGCCGCGCTGACGCTGACCGGATCGACCTCGTACTGGTAGTCGGTTTCCTTCTTGCAGGCGAATAATGCCAGCGGCAGGAGGAAGAGTGGAAGAAAGCGTTTCAGGTTCATTCGATGCCGATGAATTCGTCGGTGGTGAGGAGGTCGCGTTGTACGGCGGTGTAGTCGCCGGTGGAGAGGAAGCGGTCGGTGCCGGTAGTCATTTCGACGGTGCCGGGATCGCGTTGCAGGTACTTGCGGTAGAGGAGCACCACCTGGGCTTCGTAGTAGTTACGCGCGGAGGTGACGATCGTGAGGTAGTCGTTCTTCGAGGCGCCGGCCTGCAGGAAGAGCACGGCATTGTTGCCGTCGACCATCGAGACGCCCGATTGTTGTTCGGAAGCCGTCGGGTTGCGGTCGATCAGGTGCTGGAAGGTGGAGATGACGAAGTTCGCCGAGCCCATGTTGATCTGGTCGTACAGGTAGTTGTTGCACATGCGCCGGTGCAGCTCGCGGACGTCGATCGCGCCGGTGGTCAGTTCCCCGAACGCGTCGCGCAGCAGGATCATCCGGTCGAGTTCGTATTGCAGCACCGGCCATTGAAAGAGATACGTGCTGTCCTGCAGGTACAGGCTGAACAGGTTGATCCAGCCCGTGTACTCGGCGGTATCGACATTGTTGAGCAGGTCAATGCGGTTCTGGTCGTAGAGGCGCGGGAGGTAGTCCGGGTCCGAGAAGATCGCGTCCACCATTGCCCGGCGGCTGGCCGAATCGGCGTTCGCGGCCTTGAGCGCGTTCACCTGTTGGATGAACTCGGCGCTGTCGGGTTCGCGCCCGAGGGCGAGGATGTAGGCGCGGGTCACATAGTTCTCCAGGGTGACCGTCTCGACCGTCTGGTCGGGAGGAGCCTGGTTGTCGTCGATGGTCTCCAACTCCGTTTTCTCACAGGAGAAAAGGGCTGTCAGGGTGAAGGCCAGGAGGAAACCGGTGAAGAAGCGTTTCATTCGAAGTAAAATTATCAGAAAAGGGCGGTGATGAAGCGGGACTTTGCAGAATTAACACAGGACTTTTCCCGGTAATTACCAACGTGGGGGACCGGCGCGTTATTCGAAAAAAATTAAATTTACCCGATACAAAACCCCTCCCCATGCAACGCCTGGCTTTCTCCTGTTGGATGTTCCTGATCGGTATCTGTTGCTGCTCCGGCAGTCTCTTCGCGCAGACCTCCAATGCCCTCAACTTCGACAATACGGACGACGAAGTGCTCGTCCCGAATGCCAGCGCACGCATCGCGGGATCGAGTCAGCTCTCGCTCAGCTTCTGGGTGTACCCGACCAACGCGGCGCCGGCCTTTCCGGACTACGACGGCTTCGCGGGGATCCGCAACAATGTCGATGCCGATTTCTACATCGTCCAGTTGACCGACAGTCAAGTGGAGGCGCGCTTCCGGAATTCCGCGGGCGTCAACGTGGACATCCTCTACAACGGTTTATTGCTGAATACCTGGCAGCATTTCGTGCTGGTGTACAACGGGGCGGAGTTCCTGCTGTACCACAACGGATCGCTGGTGGGCAATACGGGCGCAACCGGAACCATCACCAATGTCGCGGAGGCCCTGTACATCGGCAACCTGTTGTTCGGCACCTACAGTTACTGGATGCAGGGCAGCATCGACGAAGTCAGTCTCTGGAACCGCGCACTCACGCCGGCGGAAGTGCGTTGCATCTACCGGAGCTCGGTGGATGTGACCGCGATCGGTCTGCAACTGTACTACCAGTTCGACCAGGGCGTCGCCGGCGGTAACAACGCCGGCCTGACCACGCTGATCGACGGCATGGGCAACATCAACGGAACGCTGTACAACTTCTCGCTCAACGGCACGCTCTCCAACTGGGTGGAAGGCGCCGATACACGCATTCCGTTGTCGGCGACCCTGTGTCGGGGCGGTACCTATACCTTCGGTACGCAGACCCTCGACGAGCCGGGTGTTTACACCGAGACCTTCGCCGGCACCTCCGGATGTGATTCCACGGTAGCACTTACGCTGAGCTGGGCGATCGACACCAGTCTGCAGCAAAGCGGTCCGATGCTGACCGCCAACCAGGCGGGTGTGGCCTACACCTGGGTGGATTGCCAGAACGGTTACACCGCGCTTCCGGGCGAGATCGCGCAATCGTTCATCGCCCTTGCCGACGGCTTCTACGCCGTAGTTCTCGACGACGGCACCTGTGTGGACACCTCCTCCTGCTACGAAGTACTCGTCAGCGGACTCTCCACCACCCTCAACGGCCGCGCCATCACCCTCTTCCCGAACCCGACCAGCGGAACGATCAACCTTTCCACCGCGCTACCCGGCGCGCAGCTTTCTGTTTGTGATCTACAGGGGCGGGTGGTTTACTCGAACGTGCTGGAAGCGGAGGAGCGCTGTTTCGATTTGACCGGAGTCCCGGCTGGTTCGTACCAGGTGGTGATCGTGCAGAGTGGAGAGCGGATGCGGCTGCCGCTGGTCATGCAGTGATCCTGAGCGGTGCGCAAGCCGGTGAGCCCTGATTCGCAGCGCCGGTGCATAGGGCGGAATGCGCGCCGGAACCGAAGTTGTTTTTCTCAGTGTCATTTATGGCGCATAACATTCCCAATCATCTGTATTGGGAAGATTTCGCTATGCAGCAAATAGTACTGCTGCGGCAGTGCTCTACTAACCAGCGCACTCGTCCACTTACAGCAAGTTGAAGCGTTACTTTCGTTTAAGGAAGTATTTATCCAAAAAATCAACTACCAGCTCGAAGTGCTTCAGGGGTTCCGTATGACCGCCGGGGAAAGAGCGATGTTCGAAGGGATGGTTGAAGTTGTTCGCGCGTAGGCGGTTGCTCATCTGTTCGGCCATGGCGGTGGAGGGGCAGATCTCATCTTCGGTGGCAGACAGGAAGAGCACGGGCCCCTTGATGTTTTCCACTTGGATGGCCGCTTTTTCGACGGAAGCAGTGTCCGTGAGCATGGCTTCAAAGGCTCCTTTCAGGTTGCGCATCAGTAAATGGGGCATGGCCGCTTCGTTGACCGGCACGAACGGCAACTCCTTGCCCTGGTAGGTCCAACAGGAGGTGGAGAAATGCCGGGTGTGGCCGGGGAATACGGCGTTGCTCCCGACGATGCTGACGACGCAATCAATGTCCTCGTAATAACTGCCCAACAGCAACGCGAGATCGGCGCCCCTCGATCCGCCGATGATGGCGATCTTCCGGTCGTCGATCTGCTTGTTCCTCGTCGCCTCTTTGATCGCGCGATAGACGTCCTCGATGGCGATCTTGTTGAGCAGGGAAGGGGTCCTCTTCGCGCCGAAGTATCCCAGGGCAAGAAAGGCATATCCCCTGGCAAGGAAAGCATCACGGGTCTCTTTCCAGCGATCGCTGGTCCAGGCGTTTCCTCCTTCGGAACCTCCCAGCCCGACGATCAGGGGTTGTTTCTTGTTCTTCCCCAGGTAGAGCACGCTTTCAACATTCGGCGTCTCCAGGCTTACCTGGGCCACAGCACCCGGGGACATTAGCAACCATGCGCACAGAATCAGGAAACGGATGCCGGATCTCCTCGCGTTTGGGATACTCGTACGGTAGCGGTTCATGGGAAAGGTTCGATTTCGTGCGGATCGCGCGGATGATACTATTGCCGGGATGTCAGACCGGACGGAGAGGGAGTGGTCCGCTGCTTCACTTAGCTGCGAATTTATCCAATTAAGACACACGCAACCGCTTCGTAAAAGCAAGGGTTGATTTGCGGCGCCGGTGCGTGGTACCATAGTTCAAACATAAGCACCACTATGGTTGATGGGCGGAATGTTAGCGCCTTCGCAAAGCTGCAAAATGCACTAATGCAACAGCGCGCATTCCGTCCACACGCAACAGCCTCTCAAAAAAACAAACACAGAATTGCAGCGCTGCTGCATAGGGCGGAATGCGCGCCGGAATGCAGCCTGCATTGCTCAGCGCTTTGTTTGGCGCTAAAATTCAGCCCATCATCTGTAGTGGGAAGATTCTGCCGAGCGGGTTTCGGAGCACAAAACTGTCAACCGGCACTGAACTTGAATAGAAGTACAAAGCTTCAAGTTTGCACGTCACCCCGCCTGACGAAAACCCGTGTTATAGCCAGTGCTTCTTTCGGTCTTCATTGTGATTGTCGTCTTTTAAGCGTTATTAAAAGTCCGTGTACAAAGCCAATGATAATATGTACAATTATAAATAATATTCCTAAGCCAAGTTGTCCAAGTCCGTATTCATCATGTCCTGTTAATAATTTTGAATAATTGATTACAAAGGTCATATAAATAATAAAGGCAACTGTATGGGCTACAAATATTTTCCAAAATGACTTACTTTTTGCCGTCATTAGGTAAGTCGCTAATAACAGAAACGGTGATAACAAAAGTAATATGAGAAAATCTGTTGCCATTTATTTTATTGTCAAAGGAAATATACCTCCTAAACCACAAGATAAATAATGAACGTAATATTGTCCACGTTGCAATGAAGTAATTTCAAGCAATACTTCTTGGTCATGGTTAAAGTCGCCCTTTGTCAACGGTTTTATTTTTGGTAATGTATTACTCTGAATTGTCTTTAAATAAGTGCTGTCGTAGATAAACACATTTGTTTCTGTTCCACCGTTTGGAAATTTTATTTTTTGAAGTCGCTTATTTGGGTCAAGCGTTATTGATGCTTTGAATTCTATTGTGTCAAGTCCAGCAGGCAAGTCCACAAAGTAAATTTGTGAATTGTCTTGTTGCCATTTTAAAAATATAATTGTGTCTTGTCTAACACCGTTTGTAAAACCAGCCATTTCAAAAATAAAATAACCAAGTCCTGCTGTCAATATTAGAGAAAATATTATCAGAATAGGTCGTTTCATTATTTGTCTGTTTGTCGTTACACGGTCTTCTGGTAGCATTGGCTATAACGAAGAAGGGATTAACGAAGTAATTTTTTTGAAGGATTAGAAGCGATACTGTTCGTGAAAATTTTTGCAACAAATAAATAAAATCGTTTACACCGTTTTCCTCTGTTGCAAAAATTTTCTCTTGCACACACTTCATTAGAAGCACAACACTCCGATAACCGACAAACCCCTCAAAAAAATTATTTCGTTTAATCTTTATGTTAGCGGCTGCTCTGCTTCTCGTCCGAAGCGGTGTCTGTCCGATGTCCGCACAAAACTTTCTACGAAGGACTCTAACAATAGAAGTCGGAACTGTCAGGTTAAGCACCGTGCGGTTGCGAAGTTTTATTTTTTGAAGCGGGGGAGATTTTTTGTTTTTTAATTTTTCTTGGGTGGGAGAAAAAAATACACTCTTGCAAGCTTTGGTTTCAGCGATGGATTGTGCGGCTTGCAAGAGTGTATTTTTTTGAGCGTGGCTAATTGAATTTCTCTACAATGTCTTTCATGCTGAACTCTCCCGACATTTCCTGAACATCAATCTTTCCAAGTAACACATCAAAGAAGAAGTCAGAAATGTTTTCAATAGTCAATGGCTTTCCACTGCCACCGTTTTCAACTCCCAAGTCATAAGTTTTCAGCAACTGAGAACCAAGAGAAGCAGCAGTCAAAAGAAAATGATTATTGAACTTGTCCAAGTCCAAAAGGTCAGCAGCCAAAACTTTTCCGATTACTGAATAACTCCGAATTATTTGTTGTGTTTCGTCAGAACGCAATACAGATTTCAATTCGTCTGCTTCCAAAATCATTTTAATCTTACCGGAATTTTTCGCTTGCTCCTTTCCTTTGAAAAGCGAACCTAAGTCAGCCAAACTCAGATTATACATTTCAGTTCCCGGAATCACATTTATTTTCTCAACCGTGAAAGCACTTGGCAGAAGCAAGTGAACGGTTTTTGAAATTCTTACAAGCGGACTGTTGAATGTTCCGATAATAGAATTGTTTATCTCCAAATTCAGCGAAGCGAAAACTCCACCAATTACAATACAATCTTCCAAAACAATTTCGTCAGCGAAAATACTTCCCGCAACAAACGCATTGCGAAGTTTCACCTGCTTCGCATTAATGTCTGCATGAAAGATTACTCGGTAACTTGGAGCAAGTGAAACAATTGAATCTGTTGAACCAACTGCCTTGTGAAAAAGAGCAGAACCTTTTGCATCGTTGTTTACATGCAATTCAATTTGAGTGAACACTGCACCTTTCACTTCAAGTTTTCCCTTTTGAACTTCAAAGTATCTTGCATAGACAGCACCTTCAATAATTGTGTCGCCTTGAATTACAACATCCCGTTCAAGTTCACTTGAAACTCTTGGCAGAATTGCACTCTTAACCAGATTATCATTCAGCAATAATCTTTGGTCATTAACTCGGATTTCTTTTAACTCATTCATGATGTATAATTTTTAAGAGTTGGTTTGAATGTTAGTGTCCTGTCCCCAAAGCCACATAACTTGTTCTGCTACTCTCGGGTTTATTGTTTGATTTTCTCCTGACAACTGAAGTTTTAAAAATGTATTGATGTGTTCTCTGTTTTTTGAATCAAGTTGTTTCCATTTGCTTCCTGCATTTGAAAAGCCATCCTTCAATTTTGTTTTGTTGTTTGCAAACTCAGGAATTTGGTCTGACGAAACAATCTGAACATCATTTCCATTTGAAGAATTTCTTGTTTCAAAATACAGAACAGGAATTTGCCTTGTTACCACAGTTCCTATTTCTTCCTGACTTAAAATCTGATGCAACTGCGCTGAAAGATTTTTTTCAGAGAACAAATAATTCTTTGCACTCTCAATCAATGATAGAGCTTTGGTTTTCAAACTCGTTGCAAAGAGCATGGATTGAAGGTAACTGCCTTCTTTATTGTAAATGGTAGCAACACCTGAACTTATATCGCTGAAAGAACGATGCACGCGGGTTGTAAGCGTTCCGTGAACTCCAACAGCCGACTGATTGAGCAAAAGGATTCTGTTGCGAAGTTCTTTATCCAAGTCAAAAAATATTTTGGAATACCGCTCGGATATTCTTCCAAAATCACTTTCAAGTTGTTTCTTCTTCAATACACATGATTCCTGATGTTGCAGCATCTCAATAAGTAATGCTTCAACTTTCGGTTTTATTTCTGTGAGTTGCTGATTGATTTCAGATTTTATCAGCCCGAAAAATCCTTCAATGATTGTATCGGCAACTGCTTTTGAACCTTTAATTTTTGCTGCAACATGAGCGGCTTCGGTCGCAACAACAGAACCAGTAAGCAGATTTACTTGCCTGTTTGCTGAACTTATACTTCTGTCAAACGGATTCGTGTCAACATCAATGTCAATGGTAACAGGAATTTCAATATCAACAGTAACAGATTCACTTCCTGAACCGCCATTTTCAGAAGCAGGATAATCGTAGTGAACTGTAACAGTTCTTGAACCATAAACGGTTTCGTGGTATGTTCTTGAATAGCTCATGTTCTAATTTGTTTTTTGCCACTTGGCTGATTCAATAAACGAAAGCATCTGTTTCTTTACCCTGTCAGAAATTGAAGATTGGTTTACAAAGTTTCCAAACTCTTGCTTTACTCGAGTTGTGTTGTTGCTATCATCATCCGTCCATTTCATATTTGACAATGATGAATAAGCAAACGATTCAACTTTTGCGTTGGCGTTTTTCTTTAACTGTGGTTGGGTAATCTGCCATTGCGATTGTCTTACATTCAGTCCTTCGGATTCTGAAACAATAACAGGAATAAATTTTTCTGTCGGCTTGCTGACAGATTCTTTTGTGAGAATGCTGCCGATTAAACTCTTCTGAATTTCCGAATTGAATATAAAGTCCTGCATGGATGAAATGTTCTGCATCGCATTATACTTTGTGTTGGAAACAGAAATCATTTGACTGCCCGCAATACTTTCCATTTGAGTTGTTGAAGGTGTTCCGGTCAAACGCTTGGTTCGGTTCGCCACTGGCAGAACATCTTTGTAAACAAAACTGGTTGATGGTTTATCCAACTCAAAAATTCTTGCTCTCAAAGATTTATTCAAACCCTCAAACAGTTTTGTGTAACGGCTTGCAAGCATCATGTAATCTTTTTCCATTCTGCTTTTTATGGCTGCAAGTGAAACTGTCTGCTGTTGCAGTTCCATAATTTTTGCATCCGCTTTGCTTTTGTGTGTTGCAATTTTTTGAGAAATCTGTGAACGGATTAAAGAGTAGAATCCATAGTTTACATTGTTGCAAATTCTTTCTGCTCCTTTTTCCTCTGCAATTATTACTGCTGTTTGCATTGCCACAACTGCGGCTGTTGTTCCGTCAACATGATTGGCTACGCCATCAATGCTGTCAGCCATCGGTTCGGTGTCAACTGTAAAATTAAATTGAGCCATTGCTTATGTTTTTAATTGCTGTTACAAGTAATTTACAATTCATCATTGTCTGATTCCGGCTTTCCGTTTTCTTCTGCATTCGGGTTTTCGTTGCCGCTTAATTCATCCAACGCTGTCTTTGCAATCTTTGGAAGATTGATGGACATGTGTTCGTGCGTTATGTTTTCAATGGAAGGTGGTGGCGGCAACTCTGCTGTTTCAGCAAAGAATGGATTTACGGTTGCTAATGACATTCTTCTTGCATCCAATTGATTTACTCTGCCGCTTGCAACTGCATAATCTTTAAAGGTTGTATCACGAAGCGAAGCATCATAGTATTCAATGTATTCAAACTTCTCTGCCCGTCTGTCAATATCTTCTTTCAACCTGTCCATGTATTGCATAAAATCTTCCTGAACGAGTTTGAAATCTTTTGACTTAGCTTCAAACGCTGCAAATACTTCCGCTTCGTTTTCTGTTGTTTCAACTATTGAAGCATCAACTGTTGAATTGTTCTTCAAATTATCTTCCGTTTTTTTCAATGCAATCATTGCATTGTAAGAAGCGATGTATTCACTCAAAGTTGAACGCATAATATTTATCAGGTCGTTGCTTTCCGCTCTGTTTCTTCCGTAGAAGTCCATCGTCTCCTGATGCCATTGATTAAGGTATGCGGTCTTTTGGTCTTTGATGTTGTTGTAAATTTTCATTCGCTCCAACCTTGTTTCTTGCATCAGGTTCTGAACAATTGGCGCAACAATTTCTTCGTGAATCTGATGAACACCGAAAGGGAAATTTGTTTTGCTTCCGTCTTCCGCAACCCAGCAATCTGAAACAATATCATATTTCAGTTTTGAACTTGGTTTGAGTTGGAACGGCTGATAATTTTCTACTGAATCCTGATAGTTGAACTTTTCGTTTTTGATTCTGTCAATTTCATCCGCTTCAAGATTCGGTGAGTAATGATTGTAAGAGCATTTCAAAATTCTGAAAAGTGTTTTGTTGGAAGTGTCCACCATCAAATTGGTTGAAGCGAGTTTCACTTGCGTTATTGCCTGAACTGAATTCGCCATATTCATCATCAGCGTTTTCAATACTTCTTCAAATTGTGTTTGATGCCTTTCCAAAGATTTTTTCATTTCATTCAACGAATGAAATCTTGCAATCTCGTCTTGGTAAGGTGAATCGTCAAAGATTTTAAATACAGGTGCATTACCTGTGTCTGTGGTTGAATGTTCACTTATGAATCGTGCGTGTTCACTGTCAGGAAGAATAACCGGAAGTGCAACAGAAGTAGAATCTAAATCTGAAAGACAAAATGAAGAAGTGCGAAGTGTTCTGTCAATCTTTCCCAAGTAATCGTGATAAGTCACATCCTGAATAGAGAGTGAATAATCGGCTGTGTTTACTGATTCGGGTTCTTCCGACTTCTCAATGATTGGCGCTCCTTTCATCAACTCATCCAAATCATTTACAGTATTGGTAAATAATTCTGCTTGCTTCAATGTGTGAAGATTAAAGTTTTGAGTGTTCACCGAATTGGTATAGTCAATCATAAAACTCTTGTCTTCAAATGGAATTTGTGCAGCAATGGGAACATACCCTATTCCCAACTTGAAAACTTTGTAGTCCCTGAAAATTTCTTTGTGCAGTTTTTCAAACTCCGCAATCTTCTGATTGTTTGCATCAATTTCTCCCTGCAATTCTTTCATCTTTAAATGTGCGGTGATTGCAAAATAGATTGGCACAAGAACGAAAAAGAAAATCATGCAAATCAATCTTGTCTGCTTGGCCTTTGCAAACTCCTGACTGAGTTGTGCAACCCGTTCTTTGCAAACAGAAATTTCCTTTTCATATTTTTCTTCTTCGCTGACAATTTTTTCAGCCGCTTGCTTGTAATAATCAAACAAGATTTTTGCCTGGTCTTGGTGGATGTTTGCCGAGGCATTGAAAATTTTTCCGCTCATAATTTTAATTTATTCAGGGGTTAGTTAGAGTAAGTGTTCTTTCTCAATTTCAGTAACTCCTCACATTTGTTGAGGAGTGAAAAAACTTCTGTCCTTCCGTCATTATTATTTTTTGCAACGGAATATGCTTGCTGTATCGTGTCTGCAATTTCTGAATCAAGGTTGCTTGCCGATTGATTATTTGTTGGTGACAAATAGCGAACGGTTTCTTTGATGGTGTCAATTTTTTGTTTCTCTGCTCCAAACTTTGCAGTGTTGGTTGTAATTAAAATTTCAAATTGACTGATGGCGTTTAGAATTTGGTCTTTGCCTTTTCTCTCCATGTCTTGTTCTGCCTGAACTGACACGGCTTTGCCTGAACTTAAATGAGAAAAGAAATAACCTAACAGCAACAGGAAAGCAGCAGCGAGTTGAAAGAAAAGTTGGTAACGAAAATGCGCTTCGGCTAAGTAGCCGATAATAATTATTGCAATGGCAAGGAATGAATACATACGAATGTATGCAAGCCGAATTCCAAGTCCGCCAATTTGTTTTTCAAAATCAAAGTTGATTCCGAAAAGTCCTAACTCGGTAAAAGTTGTTACGATGAATACAAGGCAAGCAACTGATAAGTCAAGCCAGAAAACATCGTTGCGTTTTTCTTGCGGAACAAAAATGAAAAAGCCCGCAAAGATTAGTGCTAAACCTGCAATAAGGACAATGTATCCGAATAATTGATTTCTCTGTTTCATGGCTTAACTGTTTTTAAATCCGCACTGAGGACAGAAAGGAGTGTTGCCTAATTTATGTCCGCATCGTTTGCAACTTCCTTCCATTGATGCAACTGGTTTTCCGCAAGTGTTGCAAAATGCTGCTCCTTCTGCTAATGGTGAATTGCAATTGGAACAAGTTGCTCCGCTTGCGGATAATGTTGTTCCGCAACTCACACATTTCTTAGCGTTCTTATCATTGTCTGCTCCGCATTTCGGACAGCCGTTGTAAGGGTCGCCACAGTGCGGACAAAACTTTACATTGCTCGGAAACTTTTTCGCACAGTTGGAACAATAAACTTCACGCACAGGTGGCGCAACAGGATTTTGAACATTAGGATTTGTTTCCTGATTCTTGTAAGAAACAGGATTGAGCAAACCACCGCCTGATAAATTGCCCATGAGATTTGTTGCGATAACTGCTCCAAGCAAACTGTTTTGTCCGTTGCCGTTACCCATTTTATCTATTGCCTTGTCAGCAGATTCAAACACCTGCGATTGTTGCCAAGTGTAGCCGCCAATGATTTGTGCGCTTTGCTGCGACATTGCTTTCAAGATTGCTTTGCCTGCATCAGTATTGGAATCAACTTCAATTGTTGTGATGTAAAAACTGATAAGTTGAAAGCCGTAATCTTCCCAGTAAGTTGCAATGGATTGGCGTAAACTTTCAGACAGTCCTTCCAAGTAAGCAGAAATGGATTTGATTCCAATTCTATTGGACATTATGAATTGAAGCAAAGTAGATTTTGTTTTGGCAACTGTTGCTCCGTAAAAATTGTCAGTGAGTTGTTGTGCCGTGAAAGTTGTTGTTGTTCCAACCAACTTGATTAGAAATCTTTCTGCATCAACAATCTTAATTCCGTATCTGCCTTTCGCAAGAAGCGGAACCATTGTTTGATAGTCGGGGTCGTGATACATCATTGAATCCGTTGTCCAGTCAAGATTCAGCGGCATTAATTTATTCACGAACCACACTTCGGCAGTAAAAGGATTTTTTCCACCGAAAGGAATTCCGAACATTGTTCGGAGAATCGGTAAGTTCTCGGTGTTGAGCGTATGTTTGCCCGGTCCAAATTTTCCAACGACTTGTCCTTTGGAAAAAAGAATCGCCTCTTGTGATTCAGCAACTACCAGTTGAGTGTAGGTGCTGAGATTTGTTTCGGGAAATTTCCAAGCGAACAGTTGTTCATCCGGTCGTGTGTCCCATTTTACGAAGTCAATAATTGCTCCCATTGTTAGATAGTTTAATTATAGAGTGTCAGACAAATGTAAAGAAGTTTATTAGATGCAAATTTTTTCTGCTTGTTTTTTCTGTTTCGTGAATTTCGGAATAAAGCGTGGGCTGAAACGGCTCTTTTGCTTTTGCCTTTGCGGTTGATTCTTGCGTGGCGGCAAAAGCAAATGTGCCGTTTGTGCGTTGGCGAAAAATTAAAAAACAAAAAATGCGCGGGGGAAAAAATAAAACTTCCTTGCGTGGGCTGTCTGTGAAAGCTGTCAGTCCCGTTTGATTTAATGTGTCTGTTCGTTTCATCCTGTCCGTTTCGTTATAGCACTGTCGGTCGTTTTAGAGTTGCCGCTAACGCCCAAATAGCCGAAGGTTTACTTCGTTTTAATTCTCTTAAATCTTTGAATTTACTCGAATATACAAACAATCAGTCAGATTGGCGAAATGCGTGTTATTGATTCCCTAGGTCGCGGCTTATATGCCGGATGAGGCTAATTTTCGAAGCCTAAAAACAAGTTTTAATAGTCAAATTTATTCAGCCAGGATGAAGCCGGTTTAATGGTAACCGAACTATTAGCTTGGTTTAGATCTGCCCAATCGTTCAGCATCACTCCGGCCAATACCGGTTCGGCAACAAGTCCGAAAACTCCTCCAAAATCATCAGCGTACCCAGCTTTTCATCCGTTTTTCCATAAAAAGTGGATTCGTTATCCCCAATGCGCAGGAGTAGTTCCAAGGTACGCCCTTCTTCCCGGGCGGAGGTCCATTCGGTAAAGCGGTAGAGGGTGTCGTGGCGGGTGAATTCGAGGGAATGTTCGGTGAGGCCTTCATTTTCGATGCCGCCGTTGCGTCGGTAGCCGCGGAAGGTGAAGGCGTTCCAGCTTGTTGTATCGGCCAGGGCCGGGTACTGCCAACGAAGGGTGTCGTGCCGGTAGTAGTGTGCTTGTAAATAGCGGTCGTCCTTCGCTTTTTTGAGGATCCATTTTTCGTCGCCGGGACTTTGCTCGAAGATGAACAGGATGGTATCCGCTTCCGGGCCGTTGGCCTGCGCGCTCAGCCGGAGGACCGGGAGCAATAATATGGGCAAGAAGAGCAGGAGGCGTTTCACGACGGTCTTGTCAAGGTAAGCCAATTTTGGGCAATGCTTAACTTTGGGGCATGGTCCACCGCCTCTTGCTTTTCTTCCTGTTCGTCGGCTTCTCCCTTCGCACCACGGCGCAAACGCCGGATGCCGAGGGCAGCCTGGTCAAATGGATGACGCTCCAGGAAGCGCTCGAGAAGAACAGCAAGCAGCCGCGACC
>WBZT01001253.1_pt1 | contig 18882 bp, 14 predicted proteins | sample 5204241 | NCBI WGS metagenome assembly WBZT01 (sample SAMN12344358, study PRJNA552823) | activated sludge metagenome | biome: Activated sludge suspended growth; feature: Nitrification reactor; material: Wastewater; isolation source: activated sludge from nitrification reactor of wastewater...
GCCGGCGCCCGCGGTCATCGACAGCCCGTCGAGACGGCCATGCTGCGTGAAGGGCAAATCCTGTTCACCTACCTGCATCTGGCCCCAGACACTGTGCAGACCCAGGGTCTGATCGACTCGGGCTGTGTGGCGATCGCCTATGAGACCGTCACGGATCGCCACGGTGGTCTGCCTCTGCTCGCCCCCATGTCCGAGGTCGCCGGGCGGATGTCGATTCAGGCGGGGGCTCACTGCCTCGAGGTTCACCAAGGCGGTCGCGGTCAGTTGTTGGGCGGGGTCCCTGGTGTTCCCGCTGCGAAAGTCGTGGTCATCGGCGGCGGCGTTGTCGGGGCCAATGCCGCCCGCATGGCCATGGGTCTGGAGGCATGGGTCACGGTGATCGACAAGAACATCCACCGGCTCGCCGAACTCGACCAGCAGTTCGGGTCGATGCTGCAGACCATCTATTCGACGACGGACACCATCGAGCGCGAAGTCATGGACGCTGATCTGGTGGTTGGTGCGGTTCTGGTTCCCGGCGCGGATGCCCCCAAGCTCGTCACCGCGGACATGGTGAAGAAGATGAAACCCGGCTCGGTCATCGTCGACGTCGCCATCGATCAAGGGGGCTGCGCGGAGACGTCGCGGGCCACCACTCATGCCGATCCGACCTATGTTGTCGACGGAGTCGTGCACTACTGCGTGGCCAACATGCCGGGTGCTGTCGCGCGGACCAGCACCTTCGCTCTGAACAACGCGACTCTCCCCTTCACGCTCGCGCTCGCGGACAAGGGCTACAAACAAGCTCTGCTCGACGATGCCCACCTCAAGGAGGGCCTGAACGTGTCTCACGGCCAGGTCACCTATGAGGCGGTCGGTGTGGCGCAGGGCCTTCCGTGGATCACGGCAGACGAGGCACTGGGTCTCGCCTGACACCACGTCGACTCAGACCTGAGACCAAGCCACTCTCAAGAGGTTCTCGGTCACTCTCGAGAGTTTCACGACCGAACAGATCAGAGCCGACGACCGCGCGCGGCAGCCAGGGGATCAGCAGATCAGCGGATTCGGCGTCCCACTACATGAGGCCGGGGTCGCGCACCTCTCAGCAGATGCCTTCGGACCAGGGTGTCGAACCGCTCAGCGGCAGGCCTTCATACCGGCTTTGCGCTCGCGCTGGGCTGACTTGATGGCGGACCGGAACTCGCCCTTGGCGGCACTCTTGGCGCTGGCCAGCGTGCGCCGCTCGTCGGCGGTCTCGTTTTGGTAGGTCTTCATTGCCGCTCGCCGCTCGGACTGGGAGCCGGCATCCCGAAGGGCTTGCTCCTTGGCGAGCCGTTCGGCGGTGGTCGCGGAGAGGAATGCTTGGCGCGCGATCTCGAAGGCGCTCTGCTTGGCTCCCTGAGCGGCGGCCACGGTTTGCCGGAAGTCGGCCTCCACACTGGCGCAGGGGTCGCTGGAGTTGCGCACCGGGGGGATGAAGCCCTCGCCCGCGTTCGCAGTCGCCGGCACCAGAAGGGCGGCGCTAAGGCCGAGTGCGGCGGCGATCGTGGTTCTACTCATTCGTGCGTCCAACTCCAGAAGTCCTGCGGTATTCGGTGACCGTAGGAGCCTTTGTCACCGTTACACAACACGGATGTCCGCTAATCGGATAATCGAGAGGAGATCACAACACAAGGGGTAGTCGTTCCGTGACCCAACGACCGGATCAGTCGGGAGGAATCGGTCGGTCGGGAGTGGGCGGTCGGTCGGGAGTGGGCGGTCGGTCAGGGGGGCCGAACGGCAGGAGGTGAGTTCTGTGGTGGCTCGAGGGGATGGGGGCTCTGGGGTGCGCCGAGTGGTCGGCCTCAGCGGGTCGACGGCCTCAGCGGGTGGAGAGCCTCAGCGGATGGACGACTCGGAGACGGTCAGGGGATCACACGCCGCGAAGTCGTAGCCGCTCTGCGCGGGAACGACGAACCGGTAGGTCCCAGCGGGGGGACTCACCTCCACCGGGTCGCCGTCGGGGAGCACGTAGAGATCAGCCTGTTTGAACCACAGGCCGTTTTCGAGTCGCTGGACCTCGACTCGTAGCTGGGCGTTGCCCTGACGTATCACTTGCAGGGTCAACTGGGACCCCTTGGCGTCGACGATCAGCGTCGGCTTGGGCAGGCCCGTCGGCTCGGAGCGGAACGGAAGCCCGTCTCCTGGGCAGCGCCCCCCGGCGATCCGAATCGTCGTGTAATAGTCCGATTCCTCGGCGACGGTGGCAATCCCGGCAGTCTCGGCCCCCGGCAGAAGTAGGCCGTTGCGGGCGGCGGGATCGGCCATCCAGGCGTTGAAGACGTCTTGCGGATTCCCCGCCGACCAGGTCGAATCCGTGTAGACGTCCTGAAGTGGGTTGCACGCCACGACGGCGTCTTCTGCGTACCAGGGGTCCATCATGTCCGCGTTGCGTTGGTCGGCGAGTTTGTTGGACCAGATCGCGGACTGCACGCGCAGTCCCTCGAATTGCCGGACCGGGGACCTGCCGTTCTGTTCGCGGTAGGCATTGACCAGATTGAGCAGGATGTCGTCGAACTCATCGTCGGGCAGTCTCTGGGTGAAGTACCCCACGGGTTCGAACGCGACGCCCTCGTTGCCCTGCCAGCCACGGTGGGCTTCGACGGAGGTGACGACGGTGCCGTAGTAGGTTTCCGGATCACCGCCGGAGTAGAAGGCGGAGGCGGGGACTGTCGCCACCAGCACCGCTGCGGCGCCGCCGATTGCGACCAGAACGCCAGCTCGCACGGATTCCCTCGTCTCGTTCGGGCCACCGCCCTTAGGTGTGGCCGAGCAAATTATGGCACGCGATCGCAGCGGAGTCCCCGGACAAGCTCACAGTCGCGGGCGGGAGCCAGGCAACCCCACCGTGTCTGCGAGGTCAGTGCTCGCCTTCGCGTTGGGGTGCCTTCTTCCCGCCGGCAGCCGCCATCTCGATGCGGGCGGCGTGGTCCGGCACGTAGGTCTGGGTGTCCTTGGGGGGGCGGAGGTACCCGGTGGTGGGGGGTCGATCCGGCAACTCGAGCTCGGGTGCCTCGACGTACGTGTACGGGATCGTGGACAGCAGGTGGTTGATGCAGTTGATCCGCGCCCGGCGCTTGTCGTCACTTTCCACGACGTACCACGGGGCGGGGTCAACGTCCGTGTGCACGAACATGTCGTCCTTGGCGCGTGAGTAGTCCTCCCACCGCTTGATCGACTCCAGGTCCATGGGCGACAGCTTCCAGCGCCGCATCGGATCGTCGAGCCGGGAGCGGAACCGCGCCTCCTGTTCCTCGTCGCTGACGCTGAACCAGTACTTGCGCAGCATGATCCCGTCCTCGTGCAGCATGCGCTCGAAGATTGGTGCCTGGTGCAGGAATCGGCGGTACTCGTCGGCGTTGCAGAACCCCATCACACGCTCGACGCCCCCGCGGTTGTACCAACTGCGGTCCAGCAAGACGATCTCGCCCGCCGCTGGAAGATGGGGAGCGTAGCGCTGGAAGTACCACTGGCTCTTCTCACGTTCGGTGGGCGCGGGCAGGGCCACGATCCGAGCGACGCGCGGGTTCAGGTACTGGGCGACCCGTTTGATGGTGCCGCCCTTACCGGCCGCATCGCGACCTTCGAAGATCACGACGAGTCGGGCGCCGGTGGTTCGGACCCATTCCTGCATCTCGACCAGTTCGGCTTGGAGCCGGAACAGCTCCCGCTCGTACAGTTTCTTGTTCATCCGTTCGGACTTGTCGTTCTTGTCCGTCCGTTCGGACTTGGCGGCTGACTTCTTCTTGTCCTTCTTGCTCACGCTCGGAGGCTACTCGGACAGCCGTGAGTTCACCCGGCTTTCGTCGGGGAGCCCTGTCGGATGTCTCTTGCCTCATAGGCAGGTTTCGATGTGCAGGTTTCGCCGGGGAACTTGCGGCGGGTGTGGCGGAGGGAGCGGGGGGCGGATACTGACGACGTGACCGCAGCCGACCACGCCGACTACGCGGTGATCGGCGCGGGGGTCGTGGGTCTCGCGGTGGCACGGGAGTTGGCGCGCAGCCGTCCCGATGCATCCGTGCTGGTCCTCGACAAAGAGGTGGGCCTGGCCCGGCACGCCTCTGGCCGGAACTCCGGGGTCCTGCACGCCGGCTTCTACTACTCGCCGGATTCGCTCAAGGCGAGACTGACTCGCCGGGGGAACGTCCTGCTGCACGAGTTCTGCGCCGATCACGGTGTCAGGGTTCGTCGTGTCGGCAAGGTGGTTGTCGCCCAGAGCGCGGTCGATGTGGAACGACTGGCCGACTTGGCTGGTCGCGCAGCCGCCAATGATGTGCCGGTGGAACTGATCTCGGCGGAACAACTGGCCGAGATCGAGCCGCTCGCCCAGACGTACCGGAAAGCGTTGTGGAGCCCAACCACGTCGGTAGCGGATCCGAGTTCCGTCGTGGTGGCATTGGCTGTCGACGCTCAACGTCACGGCGTCCGATTGGCCCTCGGGGAACACGTCACGATCGCCCAGCCCGGACGGGTCACCACCCGATCCGGGACCAGGTCAGTGGGCCACGTGGTGAACTGCGCCGGACTCTATGCCGACCGGGTCGCGCAACGGTTCGGGTTCTGTGACGACTACTCCATGCTGCCTTTCAAGGGCATCTACCGCTCCCTCACCTGGCCCGCCGGCCGGCTGCAGCGACATGTCTATCCCGTCCCCGACCCCCGATACCCGTTTCTGGGCGTTCACATCACCGTCACCGTTGAGGGCAGGGCCAAGATCGGGCCAACGGCGATACCCGTGTTGACCCGGGAGAACTACCGAGGACTCGAAGGGCTGCGCCGTGACGAGGTGCTGCCAGTCGCACAGGGGCTGGCCCGCTTCCTGGGTCACTCTCCGCGGGAATCACGCCGGCTGGTCGCCACGGAACTGCGCAAGTACCGCCCTCAGGCCCTGCGGTCGGATGCCGCCCGCTTGGTGCCGAGCCTCAGGCCTGATGACGTGGGTCCGCCCGGGCGCCCCGGTATCCGGGCCCAGTTGGTGCACCGACGGACGGGTGAACTCGAGATGGACTTCATAGTGCGTGGTGACGACCGTTCCACGCATGTGCTGAACGCTGTGTCACCGGCGTGGACCAGTGCCCTGGCCGTGGCCGAGCATGTCGTCGCGGGCATTCCCGGCTGACCGCGGTCACCGCCGGGGTACACCGCTCACCCCGGGCCACCGGGTTTTCGTTGACAGGAACTCTGCGGTCCGACTCGATGGAGCTTCAATCCACCCAGCCGGTGGATCGGTGGATTGAAGCCAAGGGCCGCTGGTGGCACCCGGGCTATCGCTCGATCAGACCGTGGCTGGCGGCGGTTCGGGGTCCTCGTTGGTCGGTGGCGGGGGGGTCAGCGCGCCCATGTGGTCGCTCAGTCGCGCGATTTGTTCGCGGAGATCGATCACTTCGCGGGTCAGTGCCGCCAACTGGCTGTCGGGGGCAGGACTGGTGGGGGGAGCTCCTTGCCCTGCCTGCCCCGCACTCGGTGGCTCAGGTTGGGTGCTTGTGCCTGCCCCCCGCCGCGTCTGGGACTTCTCAAGCTCCGGATCGTCGCCCAGTTCCTGAGTGAGACGGTTGCGCTCCTCCTCATCCTTCTCCTCCTCTTGAGGACTGAGTCTGAGGAACGATGCGAGCGAACCGGCGATGACGCCCAGCAGCGCGACACCCATCACCATGATCACGACTGCGGCGATTCGGCCAGGGACCGTGATCGGCACGATGTCGCCGTACCCGACCGTCGTCAATGTCACGATGCCCCACCACAGGGAATCCCCGTATGAGGCGAACTCGGGGTTGACCGGGCGTTCGACGTCGTAGGCGAGGTAGGAGAAGAGCAGGACCACAATCAGTGCCAGCGCAACGGCGCGGCCCAGGCGCTCGATGAGCCGCTTGACCCCCCGAAAGACCACAAGAACCCGCAAGAGCCGTGCCAGGCGCAGAATGACCACGATCACGCCGCCATGGACACCCGGGATCAGGTACCACGGTGACGTCACGAGCACGATGCTGAAGTCGAACATTCCCAGCCGGGAGTTCAGGTAGTTGACCCGGCGGCGGCTCTGCACCACGAAGTCGAAAACGAACACCAGCCACGACCCGACCCCGATGAGGATCCCGAGCCATTGACTGTGTCCCACGGTGATGATGAGCGGGAGCACGGCAGCCGCGATGATCGCCGGGCGGGCGTAGCGCGTGTAGCGGTTCAGGAACTCAGCATCGGCAGCACTGCGCGGAGGGGCAGTGCGCCGCCAGGCTGCGACCAGGTTGACCACACTGCATTGTGGCGGGGTCGCGGTGCCCGGTGGGTGGCTTTGGCCGTGCTCACGGGTTCACGGCCGATCCAGGGATGCGGCAGCGCCTCGCCCGGCTACCTTTGACGCATGAAGCCGCTGGACCCGCGCTTACTGCGCTGGGCCCGGGCCACCCGGTGGTTCCTCCTCGCATCGGTGCTCGCCGGAGTAGTGACCACCGCGACGATCATCGCGCAGGCGGTGCTGCTGGCCACCATCATCACGCGGGTGTTCCAGGCCGGAGCGACACTGGCGGACGTCTGGCCGCAGGTCACCTATCTGGCCGGCGTTATCGTGCTGCGCTCGATCTTGGCGTTCCTGTTGGAGTGGGTGGCATTCCATTCGTCGGCACGAGCCAAGAGCCAGTTGCGGATGGCGGTACTCGACCACCTGGTCGCGTTGGGTCCGCAGTACCTGGAGAGCCGCGGCTCGGGGGAACTCACCCAGTTGACCGGGCGGGGTATCGACGCCTTGGACGCCTACTTCGCGCGCTACCTGCCACAGCTGGTGCTCGCTGTCATGGTGCCGATCGCGATCATCGTCACGGTGATCACCGAGGACCTTCTGGCTGCGGTGATCATCGCACTCACCATCCCGCTGATCCCCATCTTCATGATCCTCGTCGGCTTGTACACCGATCGTCAGGTCACCCGGCAGTGGCGCACCCTCAGCATCCTCGCGGGACACTTCCTCGACGTCGTCGCGGGACTCCCGACCCTGAAGATGTTCGGCCGCGCGCGAGCCCAGGCCGCGACCCTGCGGGACATCGGCGACCGGTATCGCCGCGCAACCATGGGCGTGTTGCGGGTGTCGTTCTTGAGTGCGCTGGTGCTCGAACTGCTCGCCACGTTGAGCGTCGCGATCGTCGCCGTCGCCATCGGGCTGCGTCTGGTCAACGGCACCATTGATCTCTACACCGGACTCGTGGTGCTGATCCTGGCTCCGGAGGCGTACCTCCCCCTGCGGATGGTGGGTGCGCAATTCCACGCAGCAGCCGACGGTGTGGCTGCCGCAGAGCAGCTGCTCGACATCCTCGAAGAACCCGTGCCGCACCACCGCGGGACACAGCGCATCGACCGGCGGCTGGATCGCCCCACCGTCACAGCGACGCACCTCACTGTCCATTTCCCCGGCCGCCCCGCCCCCGCCCTCGACGACTTCAGCATCGTGGCCGAACCCGGCAGCATCACTGCCCTGGCGGGCGAATCGGGAGCCGGGAAGTCCACCGCGTTGCGCGCCCTCCTCGGTCTGATCGACGCAGAGTCCGGCACCGTCGCACTCCGGTCGGGGCCGGTCCTGCATGCGATGGCCGACACCGAACCCAGGGACTGGCTCGACCAGTTCGGCTGGGTACCGCAGGAGCCGGTCATGGTTGCCGGCACGGTCGCCGACAACATCGCCCTCGGCCGCTCCGGAGCGTCGGCGACGGACATCGCCCGGGCCGCCGAACGGGCGGGACTGGCCGAGCCGGGTGTGCTGACGCAGCACGTCAGCGATGGTGGTGGCGGTGTCTCGGCCGGGCAGCGGCGGCGCATCGGGATGGCTCGGGTGATCCTGCGGGCCGCCCCGATCGTGCTTCTGGACGAGCCGAGTGCCGCTCTCGATGAGGCAACCGAGTCGTTGGTCGTCACCGCCGTGAACGAACTTCGGACTCAGGGCCACACCGTGCTAGTGGTGGCCCATCGTCCAGCGCTCTTGGAGATCGCGGACCAGACGATCACTCTGCGGGCACCTGATCCGGATGCGCTGATCCCGGCGGACCCGACGCTCGTGTTGCCCGGGCTGAGTCGATGAGCACGTCCGCCACCGTCGCCGCACAGCCCGGCGAAACCACTGCACTGCCCTCACTGATGCCCGGTGCGCCCGGAAGCCCCCTGCTGCGCGTCTTCCGCGCTGCCCGCCCCGTCGGCGGTCGGCTGCTGCTCGCGGCCGTACTCGGTGCACTGGCCATCGGATGCTCAGTGGGACTTCTGGCAACCAGCGCCTACCTGATCTCGAAGGCATCACTGCAGCCCCCGATCCTCTACCTGCAGGTGGCGATCGTGTCGGTACGGGCCTTCGGGATCGGACGTGGGGTCTTCCGCTATGCCGAACGCGTGGTCGGTCATGACGCGGCCTTCCGCTCCCTGACCGACCTGCGAATCGCTGTGTACGACCGACTGGCCGTGATCTCACCGGCCGGCATGGCCGGATATCGCCGGGGTGACCTGCTCACTCGGCTCGTCGCCGACGTCGACGCAATGCTGGACTTCCACCTTCGCGTTGTCCTTCCCTACGGTGTCGCCCTTTTCGTGGGTGCGGGCTCGGTGGTCCTGCTTGCGGCGTTCGTTCCCGCTGCGGGTGTCGCGCTGGCGCTGGCACTCCTGATCGGTGGACTGCTGGTCCCGGCTCTCACCTTGCGGCTGGCGGATCGCAGCCAGCGCTTGGTCGCCCCTCAGATGGGCCAACTGGCAGCCGAGACCGTGACGTTGGTGGACGGAGCGGCGGAACTGACGGCACTCGGTCGCACCGGCGACGTTCTCGAGCGCATCCGCGCCACGGATTCCCAGCTCACCCGATCCGCGGGCCGAGCTGCGGCAACGGGTGGCGTCGGAGCTGCGCTGGGGGTACTGGCTCAGGGTGGCGCGGTGCTCGCGGCAGTGGTCTTCGGGACCCAGGCGGTCACCAGCGGCGCTCTGCAAGGAGTCGATCTCGCGTTGGTCGTCCTCGTGCCGCTTGCCGCCTACGAAGCGGTCCAGGTGCTGCCGGCCGCGGTGATCGTGCTCGCACGGGTACGGGAGTCAGCGCGCCGTGTCGTGGCCGTGATCGATGCCCCCGATCCAACCCTCGACCCGGTGCCCGCGGCCCACCTGCCGACACCGGTCCCCGACGGTGATCTCGTGGTCACTTCGTTCCAGGCGGGCTGGACGGCAGGGGACTGGGTCGCAGCCCCCGTCGACTTCCGGGTCCGCCCGGGGGAGTCCGTCGCTCTGGTCGCGCCAAGTGGCACGGGCAAGACGACTGTCGCCCTCGGCTTGGCGCGGCTGGTGCCGACCCGGGGCGGCGAGACCTTCGGCTCGGTCGATCTGAGTGCCGTCGCGGGCGATGACGCCCGTCGCGTGGTGGAGGTCATCAGCCAGGACGCGTACCTGTTCGACACCACGATCGCCGAGAACGTGCGCCTGGCCCGGCGTTCGGCGACCGACGAGCAGATCACCGAGCTTCTCGGGGACCTGGGACTCGGGGCCTGGTTGGCCGAGCTTCCCCACGGCATCGACACCCGGGTCGGACGTTTCGGCCGGGCGGTCTCAGGTGGGCAGAAGCAGCGCATCGCGCTGGCCCGAGGGCTGATCACGGATACCCCCGTGGTGATAGCCGACGAACCCACGGAACATCTCGATCCCGGCAACGCGACGCTCGCCATGGCCGCGCTGAAGCGGCACTGCGGGCGGCGGGTCCTGGTGCTGATCACGCATCGCGCCGACGAGGCGGAGCGGTGTGACCAGGTCGTCACCCTCGGACCGACCTCAGGCCAGTCCGGCGGCGCGAGCGGCTGACGCCGTCATGTCGTCCAAAGACTTGACCGCATTCCACCCCAGCACCGACCCCGCCCGGTCGGCGGCGGCGACCAACTCGGCAGGGTCCCCGGCGCGGCGCTCGACGATCTCGTAGGGGACGTCTCCGCCGACCGCGCGTCCTACGGACTGCAGGACCTCGATGACGCTCGACCCCTGACCGGTGCCGATGTTGACCACCTCCGCCGCCCCTCCGGCTTCGGTCACATCCGCCGCTGCCGCGTGTGCGGTGGCAAGGTCGGCCGCGTGGATGTAGTCGCGCAGGCAGGTGCCGTCGGGTGTGGGGTAGTCGTCCCCGAACACGGTGGCCGGGCGTTCGTCCGACAGGCTGCGCAGCACGATGGGGATCAGGTTCGCGACACTCGTGTCGGCGAGATCGACCGAGGCAGTGCCCGCCACGTTGAAATAGCGCAGTGACACCCACGACAACTCGCTGACGTGGGCTACGTCGCGCACGGCCCACTCACCGATGAGTTTCGTCTCGCCGTACGGTGACAGCGGAACGGTGGGATCGCTCTCAGCGACCGGGCTCGTCGCGGGCTGGCCGTAGACGGCGGCGCTGGACGAGTAGACGATGTTCGTGACCCCCGTCGTCTGCATCGCCTCGAGCAGAGACAGGATTCCGTCGACATTCTCGCGGTAGTACCACAGGGGCCGTTCGACGGACTCCCCTACGGCTTTCTTCGCGGCCAGGTGCACGACTCCGGTGACGGCGTACTCCCGCAGCGCCTGCTCGACCAGGGCGCGGTCGGACAGTGACCCCACAACCAGGGGAACCCCCTGCGGTACGCGGGAGGCGATTCCGGTCGACAGGTCGTCCAGAACGACAACATCGCGACCCGAGTCCTGGAGCGCTCGGATCACATGAGCACCGATGTAGCCGGCACCGCCGGTCAGCAACCACGTCATGGGATCTGACAGTAGTGCCCGCAGCGGCGGATTCATGGCGGGTGTAGCTCACTGCGGGCCGAGGCAGAGCGCCGGGCTTCGTGCCCAGCTTCTCCCGCAATCGGTGCCAGGTGTTCCCGGAATCGGTGCCCAGGTAATCCCGGAAACGGTGCCAGGTGTTCACAGAAGCGTGGAGGGTGAATAGCGTGTACCGATGAGTACACCGACAGGGTCCCTCGACGATCGCCTGGCCCGAGCCCTGATCGAGATCGCTGATGGGCTCGATCTGCGCACCACGCTGGATCGGGCGCTCAAGGCGGCCCTGGACCTGACCGGAGCCCGCTATGGGGCGCTGGGGGTGCTCGACGGTCACGGGGGTCTGAGCGAGTTCCGCTTCGAGGGCATGTCGGCGGATGACGCCGACGCCATCGGGACGCTCCCGCGCGGGCGTGGCCTGCTCGGGCACCTCGTCGTCAACCCGGAACCGCTACGGATGGCTCACCTGGCCGATCATCCGGCTGCGACCGGTTTCCCGCCCGGCCACCCTGCGATGGATTCGTTCCTCGGCGTCCCCATCAGGGCCGGCGGCACCGTGTTCGGCAACCTGTATCTCACCGAGAAGGACGGGGGCTTCGACGCCGTCGATGAGGACTGTGTTCTCGCGTTGGCTTCGGCTGCGGGAGTGGCCGTCCACAACGCCCAGTTGTTCGAGACAGCGCAACTGGGCGCCCAGTGGCAGGCGGCGGCAGCCGAGATGGCCAACGCTGCCCTGCGCGGCGATGACGGCGGCACCGTCTTGGAACTGCTGGCGCAGCACGCCCGGGAGGTCACCGGTGCCGACATCGCCCTGGTGGCCAGCCCGATCCACGGCGAACTCACGGTCGAAGTGGTTGTGGCCGACGACCCGGTCGACCCGGAGCGCGCGCAGTCGGTCTGTGAGGCCCTGAGCCGCCGCGCCCAGGAGAGCCCCGAGATGGATGCCTGCCTGGACGGCCTCGACTCGGCGTTGTTGTCAGACGTCGAGTTCGACTGGACGGCAGGCTCGGTGACAGCCACCCAAATGGCCTGCTTCCCGGTGACGACCGACACACGCAATGTTGCGACCCTGGGTCTGGTCTGGATCGGACCTGAGTTCGTCGTCACACCTGAGGCGCTCGCCGCCGTTCAGGGGATGGCCGTTCAGGCAGCCGTCTCGCTCACCATGGACTCGGCTCGGGTCACCGAACAGAAACTGCTCGTGTTCCGCGACCGGGACCGGATCGCGCGGGACATGCACGACCTCGTCGTTCAGCGTCTGTTCGCCGGAGGTGTGGCCCTGCAGGTACTCGGCAGCCGCGCCGACATCCCCCCCGATGTCCACGAACGCATCGATCAGGTGGGACGCGAACTGGACGCGACCATCGCCCAGATTCGCGCCACCATCTTCGACCTCAAGGAAGGCTTCACGGGCACATGGCAGGTGTCCGACCGGCTCGAGGCCGAGGTCGAGCGCATGACCGCTGCGCTGGGTTTCACGCCGTCGTTGCATGTGGATGCGGAACTCACCACCTTGGACGCCGAGGATGTCCTGGCCGATACCGTGGCCGTCGTGCGAGAAGGCCTGAGTAATGTCGCCCGGCACGCCGAGGCCTCCCGGGCGGATGTTCGCGTGTGGTTCCGGGACGGCTGGTATGGCGTCGAAGTCTCCGATGACGGTCGGGGTGCCGGCGACTCAGCCAGGCGATCGGGTCTGGCCAACCTGGTGGACCGAGCCGAGGATCAGGGGGGGTCCTGCGCACTGACGGACGGCTCCGCCGGTGGCAGCGTGCTCACGTGGACTGTTCCGCTGCACGTCTTGCCGAACTGACTGCCCCCACGTTCTTGGGTCCCGACCCCTTCGCTGTCTTCGCGGCCTTGCCTTCGAGGTGTTGTCTTCGCGGGGTTGCCTTCGAAGGGGGCAGGGTTCGAGAGATCCGCTCAGGTCGGCAGCCGTGGGATCTGGCCCCGGGCGACGAGGACAGCTGCTTGTGTCCGTCGTTCCAGACCGAGTTTCGCCAGGATCGAGGACACGTAGTTCTTGACGGTCTTCTCGGCGAGGTGCAGTTCGTCACCGATCTGTCGGTTGGTCAATCCGCGCCCGATGAGATCGAGGATGCGTCGTTCCTGATCGGTGAGGCTCGTCAGGCGCCTCTTGCGGGCTTCCTCGCCGCGCAACCGTTGCAGCACCCGCTGGGTGGTGGCCGGGTCGAGCAGGCTGCGCCCGGCAGCAACCTCACGGATGGCATGGACGAGTTCGGAGGAGTGGACCTCCTTGAGCAGGTAGCCGGATGCGCCGGCCGAGATGGACCGGAACAACGCCTGGTCGTCGGCGTAGGACGTGAGCATGAGAGATCGGGTACCAGGAGACAACGCGGGCATGTCGCGACAGATCTCGATGCCGCTACCGTCCGGCAGTCGTACATCGAGCAGAGCCACGTCAGCTCGCGCAGCGCCTAGACGATGCCGAGCGTCCGCCGCAGAACCGGCCTCGCCCACGATCTCGATGTCGGATTCGAGGTGCAGGAGATCGGTGAGTCCGCGCCGCACGATCTCGTGATCGTCGACCAGGAACACGCGGATCGTCATTCGGTGTCCTGCCTCGTTTCCTGCCGGTGACGCAGCTGGCGGTCGGCGAAGCCGCGCTGCCGCACCAATGAGTCTGGCATGACGGAACCCAGGCGGCACCGCGACACCCGAGTTTGCTCCTATCGCCTGCCGATCCGCGGGTCCTCACCCCGGGCGAGAGGTCCTCACCCTGGGGGAGAGAAGGGCACATGGGTGAGATCACCGCGAAAGTGGGGGTCACCGTGCACGCGAGACAGTCACGGCATCAAGGAGGGGCCGGAGTTGGGGGGACAGCGTCACGGCGTGATGGAGAGGTTCGTCGCCAGCGACTCGCCCAGTGCCCGGTCGCCGTCGATCGTGCACAGTTCTCGCCCGCGCTCCGCGGGTACCCGGCCGCCCGCCAGCGCCACAAAATCCGGAAAGGACACGGTCAGCTCAGTGTGAGGGTGAGCAACGGGTGCCACTAGTTCGCCGCGCCCGATGGGGGACTCGGTTGCTCTGTCGCCCCTCGAGGAAACTCTTCTTTCCTCCGAGGGAACTCTGTCGCCCTCTGAGGGAACTCTGTCGTCCTTCGAGGGGAGATGCGCGACCGCGAGGCTGAACGACACCCCGGGCCCGGTCACGTGCAGGTGCGCGACAGAGCCAGGAGGAGCGGCCACCTTCTTCACCCACACGTAGCCCAGCGCCGCGACGATCGTCCGAGCAGCGGACCAGGCCGCGGGAGTGTCCAGGTGTCCGGGCATGTCCACGGCGACGCGAATGTCCTGCTCGTGCATCCAGATGTCGAACGTGCGCATGCGCAGTACCGCCGGGACGGTCATCGGTCGGCCGAAGGGGCCGGGTATCTCGTCGGCCTCGCCGTGCGGGCCGGCCAGGAGTTCGGCGAGCCGCTCGGCGGCGGTTGCTCTGGCCTCGGTGAGCACCTCGTCCCGAGCTCGACTGCGGCGCAGGTCCACCGGAATCTCCGTGATGCGGCTGAGGCCATCGACGGCGTGCGGAAGTGAGCCGTAGTCGGGCTCATGAGGGGGATCCGAGCGGCCCATCAGATACCGCTCGATCGACGTGACGTGAGCCACGAGGTCGCCGACGGACCAGCCGGGGCACGGGCTCGGGGTCGACCAGTGCTCCGGGCCTGCGAGTTCGGCTGCGTCGATCAGATCCAAGACCGCCCGCTCCCACACTGCGATCAGCCCAGGGACATCGGCGTGTTGATGGGGTAGCGGCTGCTCGAGCACCTCGAAGTCCATAGCAGACGGTAACGCTGCCGGCATGAACGTGCAGGGATGCCCCGACCGAATCCTCGGACTCGCCCGGCGCGCTCGCGAGCTCGCCGGCTCCGACTGTCGGGCTGTCGGGCTGTCGGGCTGTGGGGGGCTGTGTCCGGACGGAGTGATCTGACAGGCTGACCGGCATGGTGCGGGTGGCTTTGGTGCAGGTGCGGATCGACGATGACGAGTCGGTCGCCGACCGCGTCGATCGAGTGTGCCGGCAAGTAGCAGGTTTGCGCGCCCAGGTGGACCTCGTCGTCCTACCCGAGTTGTGGCCGGTGGGAGCGTTCAACACGGAGCGGATGCTGGCGCACGCTGAACCGATCGGTTCCGGGTTCCGTGCGCGCATGTCGGCGCTCGCGGGCGAGCTGGGAGCAGTCCTTCATGCGGGCTCGTTCCCTGAGCGGCACGACAGCGGGGTGTCCAACACGAGCCTGATCTTCGCGTCGGATGGGAGTCTGCTGGCCACCTACCGCAAGATGCACCTGTTCGGCTTCGACCGTGGCGAAGCGGTGACGATGGCTGCCGGCGTCACTCCCGAAGTGGTCGACACTGCGCTCGGCGTGACGGGGCTCACGACGTGCTACGACCTGCGGTTCCCCGAGCTCTACCGGCGGCTTGTGCAACTGGGAGCACAGTCGTTCGTGGTTCCGGCTGGGTGGCCCAGTGCCCGGATCGGCCACTGGGAGGTACTCCTCAAGGCGCGCGCGATCGAGAACCAGGCGGTTGTCCTGGGGGTCAACTGCGTCGGGACGAACGGTGGCGTGTCGATGGGTGGTGGCTCTTTGGCTGTGGCCGCGGATGGCACCGTTCTGGCGCAGGCGGGCAGTGAGGAACAGACCCTGCTGATCGATATCGAGCCGTTCGACACGCTGCGGTGGCGAAAGGAGTTCCCGGCCCTGAAGGACCGGCGGCTGATGTAGTCGCCCGGGTGGAGATCGTGGCCGGGGGATGTCAGTCGCGCGGTCAGCGCCTCTTCGGGGCGGGTGCCTTGAAACTGGTCGTGACGGTCGGTCCGCGGCCCGCCGAGTTGAGCGCAACGATCTGGAACCGATAGCGCCCCTTGGCAAGGGACGCGAACGCCCTGCTGGATGCAGTCGTTCGCGCCCAGGGTCGGAACTTCACGGCGTTGCGCCTACTGATCCGAGTCTGATAGCCCGTCACGGTGGAGTTGGTCGGCGCCTTCCAGCGGACCACCGTCCGCTTCTTCTGTCTGATTGCCCGCACCGAGCGCACCTTCCCGGGAACTGATGCTGCTGGGCCCCCAGGGGAGGTCTGTGGTCCGGGCGTAGTTGTGGTCGAGGGTGTCGGCGATGACGTCGGGTTGGGATTCGGCGTCGGCCCTCCCGGTGACGATGTGGGCCCTCCCGGTGACGATGTGGGATCGTCCGTGGGCGTGGCGGGGGTCGGCTCGAGTCCGGACAACACACGGGCGATTCCACCGGCCGGCTGACCTGCGATGCTCGTGAACGGCCCCCCGACCAGGATCTTGTTGTCGGACTGGATGGCGATCTCTGTGACGTTGGCATCCGGTTGAGTGCCGATGCTGAAGGTGGGATCGACCGCGCCGTCACTGGTGATCCGGGCGAGTCGTCCACCGGGTGCCTTGCGGCCACCGACGACGAATTTCCCGTCGCTCTGCTGCGCGAAGCCGAACACGTAGTCCCAGTCCAGCCCAGACGTGAACCCGGAGGCCCCGGCCCCCGTACTTTGCAGCCGGGCGAGCGATTGCCAGCCGGATCCCAGCTCGAACAGGCCACCAATCAGGACGGAGGCGTCCGCCAGTAGCCCGGAGACGTACACCCCTGATCCAGACAAAGGGGACGCGAAGCCTGGGCTGGCCGCGCCGTCTGCGTTGACGACGGTGATGAAGTTCGCGGGAGCGCCGTCGAACTGGGTAAACAGCCCTGCGACCAGAAGTGTCCCGTCTGCCTTGAGTGTCACCTGCTCGGGTGTGCCGCCGGTGAACCCGGCGCCGGGGAAGAACGTGTAGTCCAGATCCCCATCGGCCTGGAGGCGGAGGATCCGGGGCCGGGGCTGGACGCCGTACTTCGTGAACTCCCCGACCGCGACCACTTTGCCGTTGGGAAGCGCCAGGGCGTCGTACACCGTGGTTTCGGCGGGTTGGGCGCCGTCCACGATGCTGGTTCCGGGGGCGAACGACGCGTCGATCGTGCCGTCGGAGTTGAGCCTGGCGATCGCGCGAATCGCCGTGGGTCCGTACTGCGTGAAACGACCCGCGACCAGCAGATCGCCATCGGGCAGCACATCGACGTCGGCCACCCCGCCGTTGAATCCGCCGGCGACTTGTTGCAGGGTCGTATCCAGCGAACCGTCGGGATTCAGGCGCGCGAGGTTGTTCCGCGGGGTCCCGTTGTAGGCGGTGAAGGAACCCCCGACGACGATCTTGCCGTCGGGCTGTAAGGCGATGTCGGTGACGTAGGCCCCCGATGGGTCCGTGAACCCGCTGCCCGTGACGAAGGTGGGATCGAGGGAGCCAGGCTCGGCTGCTGCCGAGGCAGTTGTACCCACCAGTCCAGCGACGGTCAAGAGAAGCGCGGTGCAGCCCAGCAGGATCGTCCTCATGGCCGGAACGATATCCCGGAAAACAGCTGATCGGTGCGTGGGTCGTTGCACACCCGGTCCCGGACCATCGAGAGCCGGGAGCCGCTGGTGCGGCCACACGCTCTCGTGAGCCCTCGGGGCGCTTGGCAGGCCTGTGGGTTGGGCGTGGATCCGGGGCAAGGTCGCTGCCCGGGTCCTCAGCCGCCATGATGAGCGGCATGACCCTGCTCTTGGAGTTGCAGGCAGCCCTCGGGGAGTCCCAGGCAGCCCTCGGGGAGTCCCAGGCCGCCCTCGGGGAGTCCCAGGCCGCACTCGGGGAGCTACCGGCTGCCCACGGATTCCACCGCGCCGTTACCCCGGTTCCCGATGCATTCGTGACCGATTGGCTGGGCCGACGCGGGAGGGCGGACGTCCTCGTCAGACCCACAACCGTTGAGCAGGTCAGCCGCGCAGTGACGATCTGTCGCGACTTCGGGGCGGCGATCATCCCCATGGGCGGCAACACAGGCCTGGTCGGCAGCACCATCGCCGACCTCGAGCAGCCCACCGTGGTGGTGAGCGTCGCCGGGCTGACGGACTGCGTCGTCGACACCCGGGCGGGCACGGCGATCGTCGGCTCCGGTGTGACGTTGGCCGATCTGCAGCAGGCGGCTGTGGCGGCGGGCTGGTACTACGGTGTCGATCTGGCCGCGCGCGACTCGGCCACGGTCGGCGGCACGATCGCGACCAACGCGGGGGGAATGCACGTGTGCGCCTACGGCAGCACCCGAGCGCAGTTGCTGGGGATTCAGGCAGTGCTCGCGGACGGGAGCGTCATCGACGATCTGCGCGGACTGCCCAAGGACAACACCGGGTATTCGTTGCGGGACTTGCTGTGCGGTTCGGAGGGAACCCTCGGGATCGTTACCGCCGCATGCCTGAAACTCCATCGTCCTCCCGGTCCCCCGTTGACTGTGGGCTTCCCCGTCGACTCTCTCGCGGCGGCGACCGACATCGTCCACGCCGCGTCAACGTCATTCCGGCTCCTGGCCGGCGAGGTGGTGGATGGCCGGTCCTGGCGTGATTCCGCCCGGTCGCTCGGCGCGCGAGATCCTATCGCCGACGCGGCCGCGGAGTACATCCTGATCGTGGAACTGGACATCGGTCGAACCGACCCGGAATCAGCCCTCGACACGTTGGCTGCGGACCTCACCCATGCCGCTGAGGGTGCCATCACTTCCGCCGCGGGGGCGATCTCTGTGGACGAGGTCGTGGTTGCTGTCGACGAGCCGGAGCGGCGTGCGCTGTGGCGGGTTCGGGAGGGTCAGGCGGAGTGGTGGACAACGCTTCGGGCCGGGGGGCGTGTCCTGCACAAGTACGACATCACGCTGCCGCTGCCCGTCCTTGACTCTGCTGTCGGCCGCATCGGCCGGGAACTGAGCACCCGGGTGGACCGCTGGGGGGTGTTCGGTCACGTCGTCGAAGGCAGCCTCCATCTTCAGGCAACCTCGGATACCGACCTCACGCTGGACCGGACGGTGCTGAGCATCGTGTCGGAGTTCGGGGGTTCCCTATCGGCGGAACACGGCGTCGGGCGGGACAAAGCCGAGATGTTGTCGTTGCGTCGCTCCCCGGCCGAACTCGCGGCCATGACAGCCGTGAAACACGCTTTCGACCCCACGGGGTTGTTCAACCCCGGCGTGATCCTTCCTCAGGGCTGAGGCCAATCGACCGCCGGGCTGACGTGGCCGACTGGGCT
>WBZT01001254.1_pt1 | contig 18854 bp, 20 predicted proteins | sample 5204241 | NCBI WGS metagenome assembly WBZT01 (sample SAMN12344358, study PRJNA552823) | activated sludge metagenome | biome: Activated sludge suspended growth; feature: Nitrification reactor; material: Wastewater; isolation source: activated sludge from nitrification reactor of wastewater...
GCGTTTCGGCGTCGGAGGCGGTCGCGAGGCGTCTTCAAAATACCCGCGACTGGGGGAGGGCCTGTCTCCCATTCAATCCGTCAGGCCTGGCCGGTGGCCCTACCGACCTATACAAGGTGGGCGTACTGAGAGTGCGAAGTGTGAAGTGTGAAGTGTGAAGTGTGCATCCAGGTGGCATGCCGACCTGTTCCCAACCGGCAACGGCAGTGGCCCTACTGCCCCGACAAGGTGGGCGTGCTGAGAGTGCGAAGTGTGAAGTGTGAAGTGTGCGTCCAGGTGGCATGCCGACCTGTTCCCAACCGGCAACGGCAGTGGCCCTACTGTCCCGACAAGGTGGGCGTACTGAGAGTGCGAAGTGCGAAGTGCGAAGTGTGCGTCCAGGTGGAATGCCGACCTGTTCCCAACCGGCGGCAACGGCAGTGGCCCTACTGTCCCGACAAGGTGGGCGTCCAGTGATGACGATGTGTGAAAGAAAGATGAGTGAAAAGTGAGGAAGCGAGACGATGACCGATGCGTTGGATGTTAAGGAGGGACACGATCCCGGGGAAGTGGCGGCGCTGATCGAAGCGCTGCAATCCCTGGTGGCGCTGGAGGAGGGCGAGCTGTACACCCTCCGCAAAGGCCAGTTGCACCACGTGGTCCCCCGTGACGAGGAAAACGGCCTGCGCCGGATCAAGGTCATGGAGGAAGCCCACGACGCCGCCCAGCTCATCGCGAAGCGGCTGCGGCGCAAGATGCGGGGTTACCGCCCCGATCCGGCCCTGGTGGTTTCCGCGTGCGTGATGCACGCCCTGGAATCCCTGGAACCGGAGGTCGCCGACGACCTGGTTATCGCCTATCTCCAGCGGTTGTTCAGCCGGGCCGAGCCCGCGCCGGGGACCGCGGCCTGACGGATCGCCACCCGCTCTTGGGGAGCGGATTCGGGCGCAAGCGACCCACGGTCGCGGCACCGGGTTTAGGCCATCGTGAACGACGCGCTCGTTCAGTCGGGGGGAGAAGAAACACAGCCTCGTACCGTTTGCCCGCAAGGAAACGGACCCGAGCACCGGGGACCGTGTGTTCGGGCATGGGATCGGTCTTGGGCAAGACCCCCATGGCGTGTAGAGCCCTCAAGCAATGCCCGTGAGTGCAGTGAATGGATTTGGACTGAAATCGAATTGAAGCGCCGTGAACGCGAAACACGCGAAAGCCGGGATGAAGCCGCGCCAACCGCGCACCGAACCGGCGTCCAGGGGGGACACGGGATGGCGGGACGTCCCCCGGCGTCGCCCTCATGGCAAGCTCGGCCAGGCGTTTTCCTCGCTCAACGCCGTGCTCAAGTCGCACCTGCGGCGCAGCGCGGACGGTCGCAAGGTAATCAGCAATGCCACCATCGCCGACCGCTCCGAGTTCTACTCGCGGATGGTCCGCGAGCTGCACGCCATGGGCTACCGGATTCTGGACATCCGGCAGCTCAAGCCCAAGCATGTGGAAGCCCTGATGAAGCGCTGGGAAGCGGCGGGGCTGTCCGCCTCAACCCTGCAAAAGCGCTTTTCTCACCTCAAGGTATTATGCGGCTGGCTCGGCAAGGCCAGCATGTTGCGTGCGGGCGCCGCCTACCTGGACGATCCAGAACGGTTTCAGCGGCGCCACGAGGCCGGTTACGATCACTCCTGGACGGCCCAGGGCGTGGATCCGCTGGACAAGATCGCCGAGATCGCCGAGGACGATCCCGACGTGGCGCGGGTCCTGCGCCTGCAACACGCCTTTGGCCTGCGCGTGCAGGAAGCCTCCCTGCTCAACCCGGCGCGCGACCTGCTGGAGCCGGATTGCTTGCGGGTGGTGGCCGGCACCAAGGGCGGCCGTCCCCGCGCGGTCCCGATCGAGACCGAGGCTCAGCGCGCGCTGTTGCGGGAGGCCGAAGAACAGGTGCGCCGGACCGGCCACTCGATGATCCCGCCGCAGTACGACCTCAAGCAATGGCTGACCCGCTGCTATACGGTGTTGGCCCGTCATGGCGTCACCCGCAAGAATGGCCTGGTCACCCACGGCCTGCGCCATCAGTACGCCAACGACCGTTACGAAGAACTCACCGGCGAACCCAGTCCGGTACGTGGGGGCGCGCCGGTCAACACCCGCGACGATCAGGTCGCCCGCCAGGAACTCACCGCCCGTCTGGGTCATGCCCGGCCCTCGATCACCCGCGCCTATTACGGCCGGGAATCGGTCGTTGGCGCCGCGCCGCCGCGTTCCGCCGACGAAGTCAAACAGCAAGCCCGCGAGCTGAGCGTCCAGAAACGGCTGCTCGCCGCCCGGCTCAAGGACCGCATCGGCGCCACCACCCGGCGCGGCCTGGACACGGTCTCCGCCAGCACTCAGGCGCTGCGCGCACGCCTGCTGAATCGGATGCTCGCCGACCTGCTGCGCCTCGGCGTGCCTCTGAATACCCCGGATGCCCTTTCAGCCTCCCATGTGGACGCCCTGCTGAGGTACTGGCGTCAGGCTGCGCTCACGGCGGACAGCCAACGTCAGCGGGTGCAACTGCTGGCCCAGCTTTGCGAATGGCTGGACCGGCCCGAGCTAGCGGTCCAGGTGCGCAACGCCTGGAAAGCCGAGGCCGAGGCCGAGGCCCCGCCGTGCCCCTGGAGCGAGGCGCGGATTCAGGAACGCCTCCAGGCCATTCGGGCGATCGATGCGCGCGCCGCCTTGCATCTGGAGCTGATTCGGGCGTTCGGTCTCACCCACCGCCAGGCCGGGGCGCTGCAACCGGGAACGGCCGGCCGCGACGGTGTCCTGGACGTGCTCTGGGAAGTCCCCAAGGATCAGGTCCTGCGTTTCTCCGTCGCCGGCGAACGCCAACAGGCAGTGCTGGAGGAAGCCCGCCGCCTGTTGTCCGATCCGGACGAAACCGTGTGTCCGCCCGAACTGGCGCTGGACGCCTGGTTGCGCCGGGTCTATGACCTCATGCGCACCGTCGGCGGGATCGGCGTTCCGGGCGAACCGACCCTGCGCGAATTGCAGGACCCCGGCGCTCCGACTCCCCAGGCGCTTTCGCGGGACGCCTATCTGCTGGCGCGCGCCGGGCTGGAGCGGCCGAGACAGGCGCGGCGCTGACGCACGACGGTCGCGCGCCCAAGCTTGATCCGGCGTCCGTGGCGCGGTTGCGGGCCGGTCGGGCCGTGGAGGACCTGACTGGCGACGATCACGGCGGGCACGGGTCCCACAGCCGGCGCGGTGGCCGGAACGGCCAGAATCGAATCGGCGCGGCGCTCATGGCCCCTCGCCGTCCCAGACATTGCCGGTCTGGCCGGGGTCGTGGCGGGTGGCCACGTCGCCCGGAACCGGGATGTCCTGACGACAGGTCGGCGCTTCGGGGTAGACGCATTCCCCGCCGATCGGTCTGGGCCGCTCCGGATTGGCGATGGCGCCGCGCATCGGAACGATGTCGCCGTGATCGCGGCAACGGTGCGTTTCGACGACGTGACCGTCGCATGAAAGGCGGTCAACCTCGGTCTGGCGCTTGCTGTGCGGACCAAGGTTCACGGCTTCGAGCCGCGCCGGGTCGCGGCAACTGGGATGCTCGGGGCGGTGTACCCGAGTTCCGCGGTTAATTCGCTAAGCGATTATTTTTGGGAGGACCTGTGCGTGTTCGTCGGTCATGGTGGAGAGGCCGGCAATGGGTGTTTCCCCATGGACTCGGACTCGGTGAGCCTGAATGCGCCGCGGGCTGGCGAGCGCTCGTTCCGGGGAATACGGGCTCTTGGCCGCTTTCTCAGATCGCGCGGCGTCGCACGGAACTCGCCGCCATGTCCGAACGCCCCGCCCTCGACGCCGTCATGCGGCCCACCCCCGCCGACCATCGCCGCCGCACGTGCGACCGCGACGTCAAATCGCACCTGCCCGAAGCCCTCTATGATGATCTGGCCCGGGTTGCCCGCGCCGACCATCGCGCGGTGAGCGAATACCTGCGCGTGCGGCTGGAACGCCACCTGTACGGCGCGGCCCTTGCCAATCGGAGCTAAGACGAGGGTGGGTCCGGTGACACGCGGCCAGTCAAGACCCGGCGCGGCGGCCTAATCGCGCGGCAGGTCGCCGGCAAACGCCCGCAACGCGGTATCGATGGCGATGGCGTAACCGATTCCCTCGAACTTATGGGTGATCTGTTTCATCGTGTTGATCCCGATGACCCGGCCGTCGGCCAGCACCAGCGGGCCGCCGCTGTTGCCCGGATAGATGTTGGCGTCGGTACGAATGTAGGTGGACCCGATGCTGGACACCACGCCGGTGCTGACCGAATCGCGCAGGCCGGCCGGCGAGCCGATGGCGTACACCCGCATCCCTTGGCCGACCTCCTGAGGCGCCGCCGGGCGCAAGGCCGGCGTTGGCCCGGCGTCGAGCTTGAGCAGCGCCAGGTCCTGATCCGGGCTGACCGCCAGCAGGGACGCGGTGAATTCGCCGCCGTCCTTGAGCACGATGGTGAAGGTGCTGGCGGCGCCGGACACGGCCAGCTTCCAATCGATGTCGCGCCGCTTTGCGCTCACCTGGCGCTCCACCTCTTGGAACTTGCGGCGGTCTTCGGCCAGTTCCCGTTGCAAGGTCTGGTATTGATCCTGCTTGGATCGGTAGTACGCCTGTTGGTCGGCTTTCACCGCGCCCTCCGACACGGTACGCAGGCGCGCCTCGAACCGCTCCAGGTCTTTTCGATAGCGATCCAGCTCCCGCTCGCGCCAGGTCAGCCGCTCGCGGTGGCGCTCGAGTTCTTGTTCGGCGTCGCCGAAGGTTTGTCGGAGGTCTTCGCGCTTTGATTCGGGAAGATGGATCACATGCTTGTTGGTGAGGATATGGCCGGCGCTGGAAATGAAAAACCCGGAGCCGGTCGCGATCGGGGTTTTGACCGTGACGGTCGCCAGCGTCGCTGCCTGGAGCGGGGTTTGGGGCGGAAACTTGGCTCGCAGCCGCGCGTTCAGGTCCCCCGTCGAGCGGGTCCGGGCGGCGAGGCCGGGCAGGACCTCCACCGGTTGTCGTGGGTCGGAGCGCGGCCGGTCGGTATAGTGCCAGTGACCGTATTCATCCTGATACTTGTACAGTTCGGCGGACGCGGGCGCGCCGGCCACCAGCGCGAACAGGCTCAGCCCACCGACGAACTCGCGTGAAAACCAACGCATGAGCAGGACCTCCAACGATCTGGGGTGACGCGGGCGCGCCGCCGCTTACGGTTTGCGCGCGCGGGGTACGCCGTCGCCGATGGCGCAACCGGCGGCGCTCGCATCGCGGTGGCGGTCGAAATTCCATCCAGAACCCAAGAAGCCGTGATGCTACCGACCGGGCGGGATTCGGTTCAAGCAACCATTCACTGGCAGTCAAGCCCGCACGCGCAACCCAGCCGGCAATCGCCGCCCTCTCACGCAACAGTTCGGCTTGCTGATTCGGTTCGAGACCGAGCCGCTCGCGCGGTCCGTCGAGTTCGGCGTCAAGTACCGGATTGGTCAAGGCTTGAAAACGAGACATAAAACACCGCCTGATGAGCAAAAAATGACTCATGAAGGAGGCCGTGACCAGTTCGCTGGTGCGATTCAGCGCCAAGATCGGATCTCTTCACGCATGCACGTTCGGCGACACCAACGAATTGCCGTCAGGAGAATGGGCGCCACCGGTTCCGGCACCGTCGCTTGGTCTCGAGGCCGCTCAGGTTCCGAGCGCGAGGCCAGCACGACCCCAAACTCGGCCCAGAACGCCGGCGGATGCACTGAACTCCACGCCGGCAACCACCACTTGCTTGCCATGCAATCCATGCTTGGTCTTCTGGAACTCCGATGGAGGACACCATGGCCCGCATCACGATTCGCAATCTCGACGACAGTCTAAAGCGGCGCCTGCGCATTCGCGCGGCCGAGCATGGCCGGTCGATGGAAGAGGAGGCGCGGGAGATCCTTCGCCTCGGGGTTGGAGAACCCGCGCCGCCGGCTAACCTTGCCGCGGCGATCCGCTCGCGTGTCGCCGCGTTTGGCGGCGCCGACCTCGACATCCCGCCGCGCGAACCCATGCGCGAACCCATGCGCGAACCACCCGCGCTGGACTGAGGATGATCATCCTCGACACCAATGTCATCGCGGAACTCCTCCGTGCCACACCCGCCCCGGCGGTCGAGGCATGGCTTGCCGGTCAGGACGGCGCGGACATCTATCTGACGGTCATCAGCGAGGCGGAACTGCGCTACGGTGTGGCCATCATGGCGGATGGGAAGCGCCGAAAAATGTTGGCCGAGGCCGTGGACGGGATACCGCAAGTGGATTTCCACGGCCGTATCCTGCCCTTCGACAGCGCGGTGGCCGGCGAATGTGCCCGCATCGGAGCGGAGCGCGGCGGGGCGGCCGATCAGCGCGTTCGACGGCCAGATCGCCGCCATCGCCCGTGCGCAAGGCGCGGCCGTCGCAACGCGCAATGTCCAGGATTTCGAGGGATGCGGGATCGCGGTGATCAACCCGTGGATTGAAGAGCCACCGATCCAGTCATCCTCCATGATGTGTTGAGCGAGCGGGTCTATCCGTGGCCACGAACCTTTTGCCTGGTCCGCGCCAGTTCAACCGTCCCTTGGAACGCCAAGCCCAGTTCCAGTCCGGCGTACAGGGACGGCGCCAGCTTCAAGGCCGAAACATAACGCGCATCGGCTTGACCCCGCTCGGTCACAAACAGCGTCCAGACCCGCTGACCGCCATGGGGCAGGATCAATCCCCGTTCGGCGAGCCGGCGATAAAGCACCTTACGGTTGCTCAGCTCGGGTTGCGCCGCCACCCAGGCATGGGCTTGCAGGGCCTCGGCGAACGGTTTGGCCGCGACATGGAGCGCATCGGTCCGCCAGCCATCGCCGCTTTGGCGATTGAAACGGGGACCGGCGATCCAGGCGGTCAGGGTCGCGCGGACGATCGCGGTCAAGGGATCCTCAGTGGACGCTGAAGGGGAAACGTCCGGCGGCGGTGTGGCCACGGGCGACGGCGTGGATGCCACCGGTTCCGGCGCCGTCGCTGGCTCCGGAAGCCGTTCAGGTTCCGATCGCGAGGCGGGCGTGGTCCCAAACCCGGCCCAGAACGCCGTCGGATGCACCCAATCCACGCCGGCGGCCATCGCCGCGTACACGCATTGCTGTCCAGCCTCGGGCACGCGCAACCCGACCAGCAACGCCCCCAGGCCGGCACTGGACGGAGGAAGGCGTCCACGCGGCGGCCGGAGCGGACGCGGCGCGGCCTGCGAATCGGGCCTGTCGGCCAGTGGACAGTGTGTGGCCAGACCCTGTTGCCAGACCTGATCGTACGCGGCCTCCAGAGCCTCGCAGGCCACCCGCAGGAACAGCAGATAACGCCAGGCCAGCGTCGTGCCGGGTGGAACCGGTAGTGGCTCGGGCCAGGTGTCCAGCACATCGAGTGCCGCCGTCAACCAGGCCAAGGGGGTTGGATTGAGAACGGTATCATCGACAAAGCGGGGGCGGGCGGCCACCAGGACCGGAACCGTCGCCCGCGCCAAGTCCACCATCACCGGCGGCTCATCGGCAAACCAGCGCGCCACCCGGGCCTGGATCGTCTCGACGGCGGCGGACAACGCGGCCTCGGCTGGAGCCGGCGACGGGGTCGCGGGCTGCTCGACGTGGGTGCGCCGATGACGAAACCACGCGGTCAGCATGGCCGGTACACGGCGGCGGTGGATAAGGAAGAGATCGGCATGGGTGACCCTGGGTTCGGCCACGGCAAGAATAGCATGCCACGGGACCTCTATCGGCCCCGCGACGCGGGCTTGACGGGCCAAGAAACCGCTGCCATATTTGATATCGATTCAATAGGTTTCCTCGCACCTATCGCCAAAAAACGAGGGCAGAGTGTCCAGTCTGCCTAATCGACGGACTCACGTTGGTTCCCCATCCAACAGAAACAACATGGGCGTCGGGTGTCCCGCCGACGGATAACCAGTGGGGCTCAAGTTGGTTCCCCATCCAACAGAAACAACATGGGCGTGGCGGTCGGACCCACGCAAAAAACCGACCATCGGCGCCGCTCGCTCGGCGGCTTCGCCACGCAAGGACGCGCACCCGGGGTGAAGGTGGGAAACCCGGTAAAATCCGCCACTGGAGGCCGTGGTCTGAAATCCCGAGCCAAGACGGATGCCCAAGGGTATCGGTCCGGGGGAGGACAGAGACGTCCATTCGCCGGCATGGACCGGTCGCGCAAGCAGTTTGTTTTATCCCAACTGGGGACCTCCGTATCCCCGGTCTGGGGGCGTGGTGTGTCCCCTTTTTTCTTTTGAAAAGGAGACAGCGCCATGTTGTATCGTGCCATTCCGTTTTCCCTTGGACTCGTTCTCGGACGGCTCCAACGGCATCCCGCGCGGTCTCTCCGCGCCCTATCCGTGTGTCTGGGACGCGCGGTTGTGATCGTTTTGAGGTTCGCCCAGCCGCTCGTCTGCCTTCCATGGCGGGCTGGGCAACTCGTCGACGGTCCCGTGGCCCGCGCCCTCGTGGGGGTGGTGGGGCTGATCGTGCTGGCCAACCTGCTGGCCAGCAGCAGCACCTTGGCGGGCTGGGCAACGGTGTTCATCGTCGGCGCGTCCCGTGGCTTAACGGGTGCGCGCCGTGGGCATTCCTCCTCGACGACACGGCGTTTGCAATCCGCCACGGCGGGCCCAGTGCCGTTCGACGCGGTCGCCTACGCCGCCACGCTGGCGCCGTTCTCCGACCCGGAGTTGCGGCGCAAGGCGCGTGAGATCGCCCACGCGCTACAGGGCGGCGACCCGACCCTAACGGAAGAAGATCGCCGCGACCGTGTACAACAGCGGCGAGTGATCCACGAAACCCTGGACGCCCGCCGGGTGGCCCGGGACGGATCATCGCCTCGCCGCCCATAGCCGTTTGAGGGCCTGCCAGATCTCGTTAAGAACCTCCAGCGGAGGTTCGGCGGGACGCGGCGGGTTCTCGGCGGTGGGCCAATCCAGGACCCACCGCATCGCTTCGTGCCGCATCGCGCGGCGCTCCGCCAGCGGTCGCGATGGAAGGCCGTGCAGCGGATCGGCGACGAACCGCAAGTCGTGGATCCGTTGGACACGGGCGCTGTCAGCCTATTGTTCCGGCGTCAAGGCGTTGTGCTCGAACACGATCACCTGGGCGATGGCGTCCTCGATATCCTCGCGCGTGCGCGGATCGTCCAATCGGATGCCGCGTTGGGCGAAGCGTGGTTCCAGCTCTGCCTGTGCTTTCCGCGTCCAGCGGAACTGCTCCGGGCAACCCGGCCGGAACAGGAAGTCATTCGGCGTAAACGGCTCCATCGGAGATCTCCTGGCAACACGCGTGGCTTCGATCCTCGCATGGATATTGAGGCCGGCAAGGCCCTTTTGGGCTTTTTCAATCCCACCGATGAGTGAAGGCAGTGGATTTTTCAGTCGATGGGTCTCACGCGGAGAATCTGATGATGGTGGGTCAAGGCCTTGGAAAGCGCCTTGGCCTCCCATTCGAACAGCGGTTAATCGCGCCACTCCGGCAGCTCGGTCATTACGGCGTCGAGCGCCGGATCGCGGCCCTTGAGCGCCGTCGCCGCCGCCATCAGCTCCTGATGGGCAACTTCGGCGGCGGCGGCACGCGCTTGTGCCAAGGTCTTCAGTTGCCGCACATCGATCCCGACGCGAGCGAAGCGCGGGGCTAACGCCCGGCGTCCGGTTGCGGTAAACCGCAGCCGGCCCGTGGCGGGATCGAGCAGCAAGAAACCCTCGGGCGTGTTCATGCGAGTCCTCCAGAAATGGAGCCGGCATGGCGCGACCCGAGAACGGTCAGTCTTTGGCGGGTCTCAAACCGGCGCCGGGCCTTTTCGATGGCTTCGGCATCGCCGATGAACGCCGCTTCCAGCAGTTCGCGCCAGGGTTTGCCTTGGGCGCGCTCGGCCAGTGGTTCCAGTGTGTCCTCGACCAACACGCTGGCCGACAGCCGCATCGCGGTTCGGTAGTCCTCGAAGGTCGCGATGGTCTCGATGCGAATGCCGAATCGGGCAAAGCGGCGGCGGAAGGTACGCAAGCCTTCCTCGGTCCAGGTCAGGCGGCCGTCGTCATCGACCCGGTAAAACGGTTCGAGGGTGTCGTCTTCGCATCGAGCCGTTTCTTCGTCTGCGTGCATGGTGGACCTCCCGGCAAAGGGACAACGCCAGCAGGGCACGCCCTGATTTTCGACCACCCCAACGGGGACGCATCCGTCCCCCCAGGGGCGTGGTGCGTCCCTTTTCTTCGCTGAGGAGGCACCATGATGACATTGAGAAGTTTAATCGGAAAACTGCAATCGCCGTCGTTTCAGACGGTGGCGGCGATTGCCCAGCATGCCGGACCCGGCATGGTGGTGGAGCGGCTGAAGGCGATCCGCTTTCCGGTCGGGACGGTCCAAGTCTGGGAGTTTGTTCCCAAACTTCCGCCATTGGACCGGGGGCCGTGCGTCATCACGGTCCTGATCCGCAAGCGCAAGCTGGAGTCCTGGGCACCGTCGGCCGTCGACGATTTTGATGGGTCGATCACCCACTTCAGCAAACTCGCCGAAGCGACCTGGGAACAGGCCCGCGCCCTGGCGGCGGACCGAAAGACGCCACCCGTGTCACCCGCGCCCACGCGGATCGTGACGATTCCCGGCCTGCCGGCCGGCGTGCGGATCACCACCACCGGTCGCCCCCTGACCCTGGGCGGCCAGCCGGTGACGGTGGCCGCCGCCGGGCCGGCGGGAGAGACGCCATGATCCGCCTCTCGCCGACGGCGGTGCTCAAGTACGAGTGCTGCCCGTACCAGTACCTCCTGGAGGCGGTGCTGCGCATCCGGCCCGCCCACCGGGCGGCCAACCTCGTCTTCGGCACGGTGCTGCACCGGACCGTCGAGGACTGGCTGCGGGGCGAGCTGACCGGGGCCGCGCCCGATCCGATCGCGTTATTTGACCGGGATTGGGCGGTGGCGCGGGACGCCGGCGGGATCGAGTATTCGGCGACCCAATCGCCGGAGTCCCTGACCGCCACCGGGCGTGCCCTGATCACGGGCTTTGCAACCGCCTGGCCGACCTTCCAACGGCTGCTGGCGGTGGATGGCCAAGGTACGCCGCTGTTGGAGGTCAAGCTGGAAGTCCGGCTTGGCCCGCAGTTGACGTTCGTCGGCCGGACCGACCTGCTGACCTTCAACCGGGACGGCGAACTGGAGTGTCTGGATCTCAAAACCCCCAGCACCCCGACCGACCCGGACTGGCTGGTCAGCGCCGACCAGCTCACCGGCTACCAGCTCCTGCTGGACGCCCATGCCGAGCGATTGGGGTTACCCCCGGTCGAGCGTCTGGGCCTGCTGGAGTTGGTCAAGCGCAAGGTACCGACCAGGACGGGCAAAGGCCCGGAAGTCCGCGCGCCGATCACGGTGTCCCGTCACTCGACCGCTGAAGTGGCCGACTACGTCCAGAAAGTGCGTTGGGTGGCGGAGGACATCGAGCGGGGCCGGTTCCCTAAACGCGGCCTGATGGCGCACAACACCCCGTGCGAGCTGTGCGCGGTACGGGGTCTGTGCCGATCCGGCGACCTGGACGGTTTGATCGTGCCGCCGGAAACCGCCCTCGCCAGCGTCGCCTAAAAAAGCGCGCGCGGGGTTGACCTCAATCGGGGATATTTTCCGTCCCCGGCGGGGGCGGGATGTGTCCCCATTGATGGGAGAAATGCTCTGAAGCCGTGGAAAAGGCCGGGCTTTTTTCGGGTCGTGCCGCCGGGCTGTGGGCCGGCGCGCAACCCGGATCTCAGGCGAACGCCTACTCGTCCGGTGCATCGCTTGACGGGTCCGCCGTCGTCGCGCCGCCAGCGGCGCGAGCGGCCGGCCCCGGACGCCATCGGTGATGAAGTAGGTCGTGGTCGAGGTCGAGCCGGGTCGGCTCGGCCGGCCTCGACGAACAAACCAAGGGCGTGTTCATGGGCAGACTCCCGTCCGAACGATGGAATCAGCCGAGCACGCCTTGCGATTCAGCAACCCCTTGGGGACGTCCGCGTCCCTCTGGGGGCCTGGGCGTCTCCTTTTTTTTGGAGAGAGGCCCATGGACCGTTTGTTATCGCTGTTCGGCGACGAGCCGGTGGTCGTGTCCACCCGGACCCGACCCGCCGCGCCCGTCGCCAAGACTCAAACCCGCCACGACGCCCAGCGCCAGGACGCCCAGCGTCGGTACGCAGACTGGCGGGGCGATGTCGAGACGCTGGCGGCGGCCTGGGAGGAACTGCACGTCTGGTTTCTCCAGCGTCACCTGAAGCTGCTCGCCTCGGTGCATACCGAGCGGGCCGAGCGGGAAGACATCCTGGCCTGGCTGGAAGCGCCGGTCACGACCGGGCCACCGGCGGTGTTGAGCGCCCAAGCCTGCCTGGCGATTTACGATGGCCGCATCGATCCGCTGGAGTTTCAGCGGGCGGCGCGGCGACTGAGCCAACGCGTGGCGGCGCCACGCCGCGCGGCGGCCTGATCCTGTTTTAACCCCCCTTGGGGGACGGTTCGCCACGTCCCCCAAGGGGAGGCGTGCGTCGAGCCGTCCCTCTTCTTTTTGTAGGAGAGAGAAAATGACGACGAAGACGCAAACCCAGACCGAGATCCCGGTCAACCGGACGTTTGGCATTCCAGCCCCGGACGCGATCCGGGTTCCCGGGTACGACGTGTCCGGCCCCTTGACCCCGCCGTCCCAGGCGGACTACCGGTTTCGGCCGTCGCTCTTGAGCGACGTGCTCTGCTGGCATCGCGGCCTCATGGCCGGCCAGCACCACGATGGCCTGTGGCTGACCGGTCCCATGGGGGCCGGGAAGTCCAGCCTGATCGTGGAGACCGCCGCCCGGCTGAACCTGAATCTCATTCAGGTCAACGGCCAGCGGCGGCTGGAGGTCGCCGACCTGCTGGGCCACCTCACCGCCATCGGCGGGGATGTGTTGTTCCAGGACGGCCCGCTGACCACCGCCGCTCGGCTGGGCGGTTGGTTCCTCCTCAACGAAGCCGACCTGGTGGACCCCGGCGAGTTGGCCGGGCTCAACACCCTGCTGGACGGCGGCCCGCTGGTGCTCGCCGACAACGGCGGGGAGGTCGTGCGGCCCGCCTCGGGTTTCGGGATTCTCTGCGCCGCCAACACGGTGGGGCAGGGCGATGCCACCGGCTTGTATGGCGGCGTGCAACGGATGAACGGCGCGTTGCTGGACCGGTTCTGGGTGGTCGAGGTGGACTATCCGGAACCGACCCAGGAGGCGGAGATCGTCGCCCAGACCGTCCCGGCCCTGCCGACCGAGATCGTCCACAAGATGATCGAGGTGGCCGGCGAGGTCCGCCGCCTGTTCGTCGGTCACCACGGCGACGGGCCGGCGATCGAGCTGACCTTTTCCACCCGGACCCTGGTGCGGTGGGCGTACCTCACCCTCCAGTTCAAGGGGGCGCCCCAACCGCTCCACCATGCCCTGAAACGGGCGCTGACCGCCCGGGCCGAGCCGGAAACGGCCGAAGCGATCCACGGGATCGTCCAGCGGGTCTGCGGGGGGGATCGGTGATGGCCGCCCAAGCCATGACGGTGCGGCTGTACCGGATGACCTATCCGGACGGTACCTCCAAGGACTGGGCCGTGCCGACCGCGATCGATCCTCGACGGTTGACGGTCTATTTCGGTCGTACCGGGTCGGCGCTGCGTCAGGCCGATACCCCGGCCGGACGGTGCCGGGATGGCATCCCGATCCGGGAAGTGGAAGTCCGCGTCCGGGAGAAGGTGGCCAAGGGCTACCAAGCCCTGGGCACCTTCCGGTTGGCGGCCAACCGCCGGGATTTGACGCCGGAGGCCGCAACGCCACCGGTCCCGCCCGCAACGGCCGCTCCAGGGTCGAACCTGGACGCGGAGGAGGCGCCAGCGGAGGCCACGGCGAATCCCGATTCTGGGTCGCTGTACTGGCGTTGGCGTCCGACCGGCTGCGTGGAAACCGCGCGACGGCGCGCGCTCGACGCGGCCTGCACGGAGACCATCGCGTGTCTGACGGCGGTGGGATGGACCCTGCCGGGTTGTTCGCCGGAGGAGCATGATGGTTTGGTGATCTGGTCGTCCGTCACTCAGGACGCCCACCAAGGGGTCGTGCCGTTAACCGAGGAGTGTAAGCCGTTCATCGCGTTCTTTCTGTCGCTGGCGCGACGGGAGATCGATCTGACGGTCGCCGACGAGCAGGGCCAGATCATGACCGCCTGGCCTCCCGGGCTGCCGGTCGAGGCCGCGATCCTGGAAACCCTGGGGTTGCGGCCCAAGGATCTGAACCAACTGCTCGCCGGTTCCAGCGGCGGCGCTTGGTTCTTCTGAAATTCCACCCACGGGGCGGACGCCGACGTTCGCCCCTGGGGGGTGCGCGTGGCGTTCGCCTGTTGTGTTGAGGAGAACGTCATGCAACCGAAATCCCTGGATTGGCTGTCCGACCAGTTGGTGTTCATTAATGTGGACATCACCAACTGGTCGGGCAAGAAGAGCCTGACCCCCGAGGATCTGGGATTGGACCGCTCCCAGCTTCCCCCGGAGACCCTGGTCTCCCTGGGGGACAAGCAGTTGATCGACCCGGAGGCGCTGAAAGCCTTCGGATCGATCCGTGGCGCGGCCCGCCGCCTGTGTCTGGCGGTGGGGACCCGCTTCCTGGGCGGCCATGCGGTGCCGGTGGCGAAAGCGCCGGCGCTGCTGGCCGAACTGGACGCCCTTGGCCAGCGCTATCGGGACGCCCGCGCGGCGTTCCTGGCCGGCTACGACGAGCAACTGGCCGCCTGGACCCGGCAACAGCCCCAGGAATGGCAAAAGCTGATCCGGGACGCGCTGGTCCCGGCGGAGTACGTCGGCGGCCGGCTGAGCTTCGCCGTCCAGGCCGTGCGCTTCGCCGCCCCCGATCCCGAGGTCGTCGATCACGACGGGCTGAACCAGGCGCTGTCGGGTCTCGGCGACCAGGTATTCCACGAAGTGGGGCAATTGGCGAGGGAGGCCCTGGAGCGATCGTTTCAGGGCAAGGACGCGGTCACCCGGCGGGCGCTCGGTCCGCTGGTGTCCATCCGCGACAAGCTGGAGGGGCTGGCCTTCCTCGATGGCCGCTTTCGGGCGGTGGTCGGGGAGATCGACCGCCTGGTGGCGCTCGTTCCCGCGCGGGGGCCGATCGTCCACGGGGTATTGGCGGCCTTGACCCAGTTCCTCAGCCTGGCGGCCCAGCCGAACGGGTTGCGGACCTGGGCGGCCAACGCCGCCGTTTGGCAAGCCCCGCCAGACCTGTTGGGGCTATCCGACGAACCCGCCTCCACGCCGGCGTTCACCGAGGACGCGGAGGTTCCGGCGTCCACCGAGGACGCGGGTGCTCCGGCGTCCATCGAGGACGCGGAGGCCGATCCGCTGACCTTGCACTTGAAGCCGATCGTGAAGGTCGTGGATGAGGTCATGACCTCGGTCGAGGCCTCGGCCGAGGCCACCGAGTCCACCCCGGCTCCCGCGCCGGCGACCGACGACGCCTGGTTCTTCTGAGCCGGGCGCGACTTCATCCATCCCTCTGGGGACGCATCGTTCCCAGAGGGGCGGTGTGTCTCCTTTATTTTTGGAGGTACGCCATGAAAAAGAACCCGCTACTGGGCGCCTTGCCGATCATCGCCACCATGCTGGGCCAGAAGCTCGGGGTGAAGGTGGTGATCGGCGGTGGAGAGGCCAGCACCGACGGCCAGGTGATTGTTCTGCCGTCGCTGCCGGCGGACGGCGATCCGACCCTGGCGGTACTGGCCCATGGCTTCATCGACCATGAAGCCGCCCATATCCGCTTCACCGATTTTCAGGCCGGCAAGCCCAGCGGGCTGACCGGCCTGATCGCGAACCTCCTGGAGGATGTTCGCATCGAGCGGCGGCTGGGGGAGCGCTTCCCCGGCAGCCGCCACAACCTGGCGGCCCTGGTCGAGCAGCTGGAATCCCAGCGGTCGATCGTGCCGCCGACGGAGGCGCCAGTCGCCCAGCAGGTGGGCGCCGCGCTGTCGGCGTTGCTCCGCGCCCGGCTGCTGGGCCAGGCGGGCCTGGCCGCGGCGGCCGATACCCTGGAGGCCCGCATCGACGGGCTGCTCCCGCCTGGCGTCTTGACCAAGCTGCTGGCCCTGGCGTTCGAGGTGCGAAACGCCGCCTCGACCGCCGAGGTCATCAGCCTGGCCCGGCGCATCGTGGCCCTGCTGGAGGAGGAAGCACATCCTCCGACGGCGGGTGATCCGTCGGACCTGGGCTCGATGGATGCCAGGTCCGATGCCGATGGCGCCGATGCTGACGGTACCGATGCTGACGGTGCCGATGCTGACGGTACCGATGCTGACGGTGCCGATGGCGCTGGCGATGCTGACGGTGCCGGCCAACAGGGCGGTGCCAATGGCGCTGGCGATGCCGACGGTGCCAGCCAACAGGGCAATGCCGATGGCGCGGGGGCCGGATCGGCCGATGCTGGGCGCGACGACGCCCGTCGCGCGGCCTTGGCCGAGCTGCTGGCCGCCGAAGGCGACGAGGCCGACGAGGCCGATGTCGGGGTGCGGGCAGGCCAACTGCTCCGCGGTCACGCTCGGGCGGTGGAGGGCCAGGCAGTCCGGGTGGCCGACCTGGACCCCGTGCCGGCCAACCTCGACCCTCAAAAGGCGGTGGCCCGCGCGCGCGCCGCCACGGCCTCGTTGCGGCGCCGCCTGGGCGTGCTGGTGGAGTCCCGCCAGCGCGGCGCGGACTGGCGGAGTCGCCGGGGTCGGCGGCTGGATCCGGCCGAGCTGTACCGGCCGGCGGTGGGGCAATCGATCCGTTTCGTCCGCCAGGACGAGCGGCCGGCGCCCAACACCGCCCTCGCGCTGCTGCTGGATCGCAGCGGCTCGATGCGCGGCGAACTGCCCCTGGCGGGACAGGCCGTGCTGTCGATTCTGCTGGCCCTGGACACCCTGCCGGGCGTGGCGAGCTGGGCGGTGGCGTTCCCGGGGCGGGAGGATGACCGCGTCGTGCCGCTCAAGGCGTTCGAGGAACAGGCCCATCGGGTCGCCGGACGGTTCGCTCTGGCGGCGGGCGGCGGTACGCCACTGGCCAACGCGCTCTGGCGAGCGGGTGGCGAACTGCTCCAGCGGCCGGAACCGCGCCGCTTGGTCGTGGTGGCCACCGATGGCCAACCCGACAATCTCGATGGCGTCAGCGACATCCTCGCCCGCTGTCGGGCCAGCGGCATCGAGGTCGTCGGGCTTGGGATCGGCCAAAGCCTGGATAATGTTCAGGCGGTATTCGGCGTCCGGCACGCCGTCTCGATCGCCACGATCGAGGCGCTGGCTCCGGCGCTGTTCGCGGTCTTGGAACGGCAACTCCTGACGTAGTGGCGTCCGGGCGGCCCAACGCCGCCCAGACGCCGGATGGACAGCGTTTTAACCCAACCCGTCCGGGGGGCGTGGCTTCCACCCCGACGGGGGGGCGCGCCGCTCGGATGATCGTTGCGCAAGTGGAGGAGAGCAGATGAGCAAGATCGTCGAGTTTTTCACGCCCGAGGGCGAGGTGACGCAATACCGCCCGCTGTCGGCCCGGCTGCCGACCTTCCTGGCCGTGTACGGCCCGGAGCGGGGCTTCTCGGTGGACACCGAGATCGTGGACAGCCTCAGTCTGAAGCCGGGGCTGTTGAAACTGTACGAGATCGTTCTGCACGCCGGGCGCAAGCCCGAGGAGGCCGGATTGCCGCCGCTGAATGGGACCGGTCAGACCCTGGTCGGTCGCGCCACCTTGCGCGATCGCGAAGGACGGGTCCTGGCCACCGCCACGGCGGCCAAACCCATCCAGTCCTACAAGGACCTGGAGGTGCTGGAAACCGCCGCGCGTCAGCGTTTGCTGGCGGCCTTGGGCTTCGGTGGCGAGGTCCTGGACACGGACGAGATCCTGGATCAGACCGATCAGGGTTTAGTGCCCCGGCCGCCGGTGCCGGTGTCCAGCCCGGACTCGGTGTCGGTTGCGTCTCCGGTCGTGGCCGAGGTGGCCGAGGTGGCCGAGGTGGCCGAGGCGGCCGAGGCGGCCGGGGTCGCCGAGGCGGCCGGGGTCGTCGAGGAAAAAGCAATCCCGGCCAGCGTGCCACCGGCGGTGGCGCCGGGGTCGCCGGGGTCGCCTGAACCTTGCCCGGTGACGCCCGTGTCCCACCCGGACCCTGAAGCCGCCGTGGACGCCACGCTACCGGCGACCGCCCACTCCGATTCACCGGCCACGCCGACGTCGGATCGGGCGGCGGCGGCGTTGGCGGCGTTGATTCGCCAGATCGACCAACAGTCGCGACTGCGCGGCATCGAGCCGCCGGTGGTGACGACCCGCGACGAAGCGCGGGCCGCGCTCCAGCGCTTGCTGCGGCGCGCCTGAACCTTGCCCTCGCCCCCGGACAGGGGGCGGGGGTTCGGCGTTGCGGTCCTGGCGGGCCCGAAGGTTTTTCCATGCGACGCTGAAATCGTGAACCGTCACCGAACCGGGTTGGCCCTTCGGTTCGCAACATCTTCCGCCTTGGGGCGGACCGGGAGGGGAACCCGGTGATGACTTCCCGCCTGACCCCGGAGGCGAGCGCTTGGGCCACGCTCGCCGCTCCGGTTTTCTCAAAGTTGCCAAGAGTCCATCCCATGACCGATCCCTTCCCCTGCCTGAAGCGAGCCGCGATCCCGCTGGTTTTTCTATGGGGCGCCGCGATCGCAAGCGGCGCCGCGCGCGCCCAAAGCGCCGATGCGGGCATTCGCTACCACACCCAGACCCTGATCGTCGATACCGTCAAGGCCTTGCCCCAATGCCTGCGGTATTGCCTGTTGGGCTTCGAGATTCGGGTCCGTTATACCGGCGTCAGCGTCGAAATCTACGTCGTGCCTCGGGTCGA
>WBZT01001255.1_pt1 | contig 18852 bp, 14 predicted proteins | sample 5204241 | NCBI WGS metagenome assembly WBZT01 (sample SAMN12344358, study PRJNA552823) | activated sludge metagenome | biome: Activated sludge suspended growth; feature: Nitrification reactor; material: Wastewater; isolation source: activated sludge from nitrification reactor of wastewater...
AGCGGTGGCAAACCGAAGCCTTCGTAGAGCGAAGGGAACGCGAACAGGTCGGCGGCGCCGAAGAGCGTCGGCAGCTCCGCGCCCGCCACGAAGCCCAGCGGCGCGAACGCGTCGTCGAGCCCGAGCGCCCGCACGCGCTCGCGCAGCGCCGGCCACTCGGGCGCGTCGTCCACGCGGCCCGCGAACGCGAGCCGCGTCCCGGGCGGCAGGCCGAGCGCGCGCGCGTGCGCGAACGCGTCGACCAGCATGGTCACGTTCTTGCGCTCGTCGATGCCGCCCACGTAGAGGACGAACGGCCCGGCGAGGCCGAGCTTCGCGCGCAGCGCCTCGACCGCGCCGCGCTCGGGCACGCGGAACGCGGCGTCGACGCCCAGGTGCACGCCGTGCACGCGCGAAGGATCGACGCGGTGACGGCGCACGACGTCGTCGCGCGTCACCGCCGAGTCGGTGACGATGGTGCGGGCGGTGCGCATCGACGACGCCTCGCACGCGCGCGCGACGCGGTAACCCGCGGTGTGGCTCGTGCCGTAGCGATCGCCCATCAGCTCGAGGATCAGGTCGTGCACCGTGATCACGGCGCGCGGCGGCAGCAGCGGCGGCGCGTCGCCGTGCGCGAGGAAGTGGAACGCGTCGTCGCCGCTGCCGTGCGCGGCGAGCGCGACCGTCGTCAGCGCCGCGAGCCGGTCGCGCATCGGCAGGTTCAGGCGCGCGTAGCGGCGCACGGTGGCGCCCGCGGGAAGCGCGGCGGGCAGCGCGAGCGCGGGCTCGAACCACAGCGTGAGCGCGAGGTCGTCGCGCCGCGCGAGCGCCGCGACCAGCTCGACCGCGTAGCGCCCGATGCCGCGGCCGGCGTGCTCGCGGAAACCGTCCTGCAGCGCGCGCGCGTCGATCGACACGCGCAGCCGCGTTCCCGTGCGCGCGCTCACGACACGACCGCCGCGAGCAGTTCGAGCCAGCGTGCTTCCACCGCCGGCCAGCTCACCTCGGACTCGGCCCACGCGCGTCCCGCCGCGCCGCGCACGGCGCGCCCCACGGGATCGCGCAGCGTCGTGGCGAGCGCGGCCGCGAAGCCGTCGGCGCCTTCGTACGCCGCGCCGCCGCCGGCGCGCGCCATCTGGCCCGCGGTCACCGAGCAGCGCGCGTTGGCGAGCGCGGGCCGGCCGTGCTGCCACGCCTCGAGCAGCGCGAGCGAGAGGCTCTCGTAGCGCGACGGCGCCACCACCGCGAGCGCGCCGCGCAGCAGCGCGTGCTTGGCGGCGTCGGAGACGAAGCCGGGCGCGATCACGTCGGGCGTTGAGGGCAGCGGCATGCCCGGGCGGCCCGCCAGCACGAGCGCGAGGTCCTCGCCGCGGAACGCGCGGCCGTCGTCGGCGCGGAACGTCGCGTCCGCGTGCGCGGCCTTGAACGCGCGGAAGCCCTCGATCAGCTCGGGCACGCCCTTCTCGCTCTCGATGCGGCCGACGTAGAGCACGTATGACCGCGCGGGCACGACGTCCGCCGCGGCGTCGATCGCGGCCGCGGCCGGCGGCGCGTCGAGGCCCGAGCCCACGACCACGAGCCGCTCCGGCGCGAGCCCGAATCGCGCGATCAGGAACTCGCGCTCCTCGGGCGTCAGGCACGCGATCGCTCGCGGCGCGGCGAACAGCGACGCGAAGCCCGGGGCGCCGATCGCCGGCTCGTCGTGCGCGGTCGAGAGCAGCACGGCGCGCTCGCGCACGAGCGGCAGCCCGCGGACGGTCGGATGGTAGAGATAGGTGACGAACACGAAAGCGTCGAACGCCTCGCGCGCCTCGGCGATGCGCGCGAGCAGCCCGGGCGCGAACGGTCCCTGCGCGCGCAGCCACAGCGGCTCGAGCGCGGGGAGCTTCAGGCCCGTCATCGCGTCGAAGATGTACTTCTGCAGCCGCGGCCAGCGCCGGCCCTGCACGGCGAAGCGCTCGAGCCGCACGCCGTCGTCGTCGGTGACGCCGGGCGCGTAGTGGTTCGCCCACGTGAGGTGATCGCGCGCGCACGTCGTGAACACGGCGAGCGAGCCGACTTCGGGCCGCCGCACGAGCCGCCGCACGAGCGTGCGGCAGAGCTGCTCGGCGCCGCCGTTGACGTCGGCGCCGTAGCGCTGCACGACGAACGCGAGCCGCAGCGGCTTCACGAGGCCGCTCCCTCGCCCGGCGCGGGCCGCAGCGCGCGCAGGTCGTCGGCGCGCACGAGCCGGAGCGCGAGCGCGACCGCGAGGTACGCCGCGGCGCCCACGCCGATCGTCGCCAGCACGGGCCAGTCGCGCGCGAGCCACACGACGCCCGCGAGCACGGCGTTGGCGAGCACGAGCGCCGCGACGTCGCGGCCCACGAACATCGCCGCGAGGTCGCCACGCAGCACGAACGCGAACATCGCCAGCGCGCCCAGCTCGGTGAGCAATGTCGCGAGCGCGGCGCCGGCGTAGTCGAGGCGCGGGATCAGCACGAGGTTGAGCCCGACGTTGACGAGCACGTTGACGCCCGCGATCACGAGCACCGCGCGCTGGCGGCCGACGGCGCCGAGCGCGTTGCCGACGAGGTTGGTGACGAACAGCACCGGCAGCGTCGCCATGAGCCACGTGAACGAGCGCGCCGCGCCCGCGTACTCGGCGCCGAAGAGCAGCACGAGCACCGGGCCGGGCACGAGCCACGCCCCCACCGCGAACGGCAGGCTCATGAGCAGCGACAGCGTCATCGCGCGGCGCGACACGGCGCGCGCGGCGGGCTCGGCGAGCGAGCGCTCGCGCGCGATCACGGGAAAGAGCGCCGAGACGAGCACCTGCGAGGCGATCAGCGCCGCGAACAGCACGTTGGTGCCGGCGCCGTAGAGCCCGACCGAGCGCTCGCCGCGCATCTGCGACACCATCAGCACGTCGATGCGGAAGTAGACCATCACCAGCACCGCGGTGGCGGCGAACGGCAGGCCGCCCGCCAGCATCTCGCGCACGAGCGCCCCGGGCGCACGCAGCCGCGGCACGACGGCGAAGCGCGACGCGGCCGCGAGCACGATCGGCACGCCGAGCAGGCCCGCGGCGACCTGCATCGCGCCCACCGCGAGCACGCCGCCGTGCAGCGCGAGCGCCGTGAGCGCGAGCGCGAACGCCGCGACGCGCGTCACGATCAGGAACCACGCCTCGACCTCCATGCGCCGCAGCGCGCGCAGCACCGCGAGGTACGAGCCGCACACCACCACGAGCCAGCCGGCGAGCACCGCGAGCGCGACCAGCGCGAGCGACTCGCCGCGGTGCCCCGTCCCCCACGCGACGCCGAGGCTGGCGATCGCGAGCAGCGGCAGCAGCAGCGACTTGAGCAGCAGCGACGTGCCGAGGTACTCGCCCGCGCGATCGGGCTCGCGGCTCACCATGCGCGTCGCGTGGAAGTCGGCGCCGGGATCGGCGAGCGGCAGGAACATCGCGGCGAAGGCGAACGCGAACGCGTAGCGGCCGTACGCCTCGACGCTGACCGCGCGCGTCAGCACGAACACCACCGCGAAGCCGAGCAGCTTGACCAGCGCCTGCGCGATCGCGAGCGACGCGGAGTTGGCGGCGATCGAACGCGGTCGCGCCGCGCCCGGTCCGCCGGACGCGCCGCGCGCGTCCGGTGCGGGCGGCGGAGCGGTCGTCATGCGCGCGAGTCTCCGGGAACGCTCACGACGCGTCAACGCGCCGGCGTGATGCCGGCGTCGGCGAGCGCCGCGCGGATCTCGCGATCGAAGCGTTCGCCCGAGAACGGCTCGGCGATCGCGCGCAGTTCGGCGGGCGCGAACGCTTCGCGCTCGAAGAGCGCGACGGCCTCGGCGAGGCACGCGGCGCTCTGCGTGCCGAAGAGCACGCCGCCCGGCACGCGCGCGACACCGCCGGCGGCGACGCGTGCGAGCGCATCGGCGTCCGCGCCGCGGCCCACGGTTTCGAGCGCGCCCCCGCGGCCGTACGCGATCACGGGACAGCCCGCGGCCATCGCCTCGACCGGCAGGATGCCGAAGTCCTCTTCGCCCGGGAACAGGAGCGCGCGGGCGCTCTCGAGCAGCCGCACGATGTCGGCGTCGGTGACGCCGCCGATGAAGTGCACGCCCGGCGGCGCCTGCGCGCGCAGGCGCGTCGCGTCCTGGCCGTCGCCCGCCACGATCAGCGGCCGGCCCATCGCACCCATCACCTCGAGCGCGAGGTCCATGCGTTTGTAGGGCGCCATCGCGCCCGCGAGCAGGTAGTCGGTGCGCGCACCCTCGCGCGGCGTGAAGCGCTCGATCGCGACGCACGGGTGCACGACGCGCGCGTCGCGCGACCAGTGGCGGCGGATGCGGTCGGCGACGAACGCCGAGTTGGCCACGAGCGCGCTCGTCCGGTTCGCGGTCGCCACGTCCCAGCGCCGCAGGCCCGCGCACGTCGCGCGCACGAACGCGCCGAGCGGACCCGGGAAGCGCTCGCGCGGGAAATACTGCGCCTCGAGCTCCCAGATGTAGCGCATCGGCGTGTGCACGTAGCACAGGTGCGGCGCGCCCGCGCGCCCGCGCGCGCCCTTGGCGACCGCGTGGCTCGTCGACACGATCGCGTCGAAGCTCGAGAAGTCGAACGACTCGATGGCGCGTGCGAAAAGCGGCAGGTACCAGCGGTAGCGCTTCTCGGCTTCGGGCAGCCGCTGCAGGAACGACGTGCGGATCGGGTGCGACTCGAGCTCCGCCGACACGGCGCCGCGCTTGTGGACGAGCGTGAAGATCGGCGCGTCCGGGAACAGGCGCGCGATGCGCTCGAACACGCGCTCGCCGCCGCGCATGCCGGTGAGCCAGTCGTGCACCAGCGCGACGCGCGGCGCGCTCACGCTTCGTCCCAGCCGCGCGCGGCCCACGCGAGGCCGACCAGCGCGTAGAGCGTGTAGAGCAGTTCCTCGTCGCCGAAGTTCCACTCGAAGAGCCCCGCGACGAGGAAGCCAGCCAGCGCCGCCACGACGCCGAGCCGCACGCCCCACGCGAAGCCGCCGCGGCGGCGCGTCGCGCCGAGGCCGGCGGCGGCCGCGCGCGCGAACGAGCCGTAGAGCCACGCGAACGCCGCGAGACCGAGCGAGCCCATCGAGGCGGCGATCTGCACGAACACGTTGTGCAGGTGCCCGGCCTTCTCCGTCGCGGCCGGGTCGCGGTAGTGCTCGTAGAGCGGCCGCAGGTCCTGCAGCCCGACGCCGGTCCACGGATGGTCGCGGAACATGCGCAGGCCCGCCTTCCACATGAACACGCGCTGCGCGTTCCACGGGTGCGTCGGGTCGAACATGCTGTGCAGCCGCTCGCGCCACGCGCCGGGCGCGAAGACGTACGCCGCGCCGGCGGCGAGCGCGAGCACACCGAGCGAGAGCGGTGCGACCGCGCCGGCGATCACCGCGAGCTCGATCGCGAGCCCGATCCACGCGCTGCGCGTGAACGTGACGCCGAGCGCCACCAGCGCGAGCAGCGCGGTCACGCCGGCGCCGATGCGCCAGCGCGGCCGGCGGTCGCACACCGCGACCGCGATCGCCACGGGCAGCTCGAGCAGCAGCTGGCCCGCGAACGTCATGTAGTGGCCCGCGAGCCCGCGCGCGCGCTGCTCGAACGACGCGCCGTGCGCGATCCACGCGCCGACGCCGAACACCGCGACGAGCGCGGTGGCGGCGAACCACACCGCGACCGCGCGCTCGGCGTCGGCGCGGCGGCGCGCGTTCAGCGCGGTGACGCCGACCACGAGCGGGAAGAACAGCTTGTGCAGCCGCTGCAGGCTCGCCGCGCGATCCTGCGCGAACCACGCCGCGGCGAGGATCGCGACCGCCCACGCGACGGCCGAGAGCTCGACCGGCGTGCGCGGCCACGTCGCGCGCCGCGTCGCGACCCGCGCGAGCGTCACCGCGCCCAGCAGCGCGGTGGCGATGCCCATCGGCGCGATCGAGGTGGTGATCGCGACCACGTACAGCAGGAACGCGACCGTTCCCGCCGATGCGAGCGCATCGGCGCGCGGCGCGGCGGCCGCGCCGGGGTGCTCGCTCACGCGGGGCGCTCCCGCTCGCGTTCGAGCGCGCGCAGGAACGCGCGGTCCTCGCGCGAGAGGTCGGCGCCCGCGAGCAGGTCGGGGCGGCGCTCGAACGTGCGGCGCAGCGCTTCCTCGCGGCGGGCCTTCTCGATCTGCGCGTGGTGACCCGAGAGCAGCACGTCGGGCACCTTCCAGCCGTGGTAGTCGGCGGGCCGCGTCCAGTAGCCGCAATCGAGCAGCCCGGCGTGGAACGAATCGCTCTCGGCCGAGTCGAACTTGCCCACCACGTCGGGCTGCAACCGCGCGAGCGCGTCGATCACGCACAGCGCCGCGGGCTCGCCGCCCGAGAGCACGAAGTCGCCGACCGAGAACTCCTCGTCGACGAGATGCTCGGCGACGCGCTCGTCGACGCCCTTGTAGCGGCCGCAGACGATGACGAGGTGATCGAGGATCGCCCACTCGATCGCGCGCTTCTGCGTGAACCGCGCGCCCTGCGGCGACGTGAGCACGACGCGCGTGCCCGCGGGGCGCTCACCCTTCGGGCTCAGCGCGAGCGAGGCCAGCGCGCGGTCGATCGGCTCGATCTTCATCACCATGCCGGCGCCGCCGCCGAACGGCGAGTCGTCGACGCTCTGGTGCACGTCGTCGGTGAAGTCGCGCAGGTTGACGACGTCCACGCCGAGCCGGTTCTTCTCGCGCGCCACGCGGATCATCCCGTCCGCGAGCACCGGCGGGAAGAAGCCGGGGAAGATCGTGACGACCGAGATCCTCACGCGCCCAGGTCCTCGATGCCCGGCGGCAACTCCATCGTGATGGTGCCGGCGGCGAGGTCGACCTTCTTCACGAACGGCTCGATGCCGGGCACGAGCAGCTCGGTGCCGCCGCGATCGATCACGTACAGCGGCTGCGCGGTCGAGGTGTTCACGCCGCTCAGCGTGCCGATGGCGTTGCCCGCCGTGTCGATCACGCGCAGGCCCACGAGCTGGAACGTGTACACGACGCCCGGGCCCGGATCGGGCAGCCGCTCGGCGTCGCCCCAGAGCTCGCCGTTGGTGAGCTCCGACGCGGCTTCGCGCGAGCCGATGCCCGGCAGCCGGACGAGCAGCCGGTCGTGCGTCGCACGCACGGCGGCGAGCGCGAACGTGCGCGTCGCGCCCTCGCGGCCGCGCCAGGTGACCTCGCGGACGGCCTTCAACTCCTCGGGCGTCAGCGAGCAGCGATCGACGTAGAACTCGCCCGCGATGCCGTGCGGCCGGCCGACCCGGCCGAGAAAGACGAGGTTCATGGTTCCTGCGCTTCGCGCGGGTCGCGGCCGGTCCGAACGCGACGGCCGCCCGCGCGGCGGAAGGAGGCGGAGCGGACGGCGGGCCGCCGGACGCGCCGGCGGTCCGGCCGGTTCAGTCCGCGATCTCGAGATCGACGCGGCGATCGATCCGCGCCGCGGCGGCGCCGAGCGTCAGGCGCAGCGAGCGCGCGGTGCGCCCCTGCTTGCCGATCACGTGGCCGAGGTCGTCAGGGTGCACGTGCAGCTCGAGCACACCGTCGTCGCCGGCCGAGAGGATCTCGACCACGACGTCGTCCGGGTGATCGACCAGCCCGCGCGCCATCTCGCCGACGAGATCACGCAGCTTGAAGTCGCCGTCGTCGGGATCGCGGCGCGAGCGCGAGGACGTCGGCGCGGGTGCCGGCGCGTGCGCCGGGCGCGGCGCGCGCACGATGGTCGCGGCGTTGGCGAGCACCGCGGGATCGTCCACGGGGCCGACAGGTGCCGCGCCTTCCGCGGCGGGCGCGGGCGCGGCGTACTTCACCTTGCGCTTGAGCGGCCGGCCCCACTGCTGGGCGGCGTCGTTGTTCGAATCGGACATGTCGGTGATCTTCCCCGGATAGGTGTCGGATGGGTCGTGAGCGCCGGATCGTGGGCGGCTCGTCCCGTGGATCGGGTCGTCGAACGCGGCGGGGACTATACCTCAGGGCCCGGGGCCGGACGAAGGCGCCGATCGCGGCCTTTCGCCCCGGCGCCGGAGGCCGGCGCGAACGTCCCTAGGGCGCTCAGCCGCGGCGGACGACGGGCACGGCGGCGAGGCGCAGGCCGGTCGCGACCAGCACGAGCACCCAGAGCCCGGCGACGACGAGCGTCGGCATCGGCCGGTCGAGCTGCAGCAGCACGACGCCGCTCGCGCACAGCGCCGCGCCGAGCAGCCACACGATCGGCACCGTGCGCACGGCGCCGCCGGCGATCTGCGAGAGGCGGTGGTTCGTGTGGTCCTTGCCGCCCTCGTAGACCGGATGGTGGTCGCGCAGCCGCGTCACCACCACGAACGCCATGTCGAGCGCGGGGTACGCGAGCACGAGCAGCGGGCCGACGCGGCCCCAGCCGGGCGACGCGTGGTTGATCGCGAGCAGCGCCGAGGCGCCGAGCGCGTAGCCGAGGAAGAGGCTGCCCGCGTCGCCGAGGAAGATGCGCGCCTTCGGATAGTTGTGCGGCAGGAAGCCGACGCACGCGCCGGCGAGGGCGAACTGCGCGGCGGCGACGCCGTTCGCGCCACGGACCATCGACGTCCAGCCGAAGCCGAGCAGCGCGATCGACGCGAGCCCGCCGACCATGCCGTTCATGTTGTCGAGGAAGTTGACCGCGTTCATCAGCGCGATGAGCGCCACGAGCGTGATCGCCGCCTCGATGCCGACCGGCAGCCCGAAGTCGGGCACCGCGCCGCCCGCGACGAGGATCACGGCGGCGACGGCCTGGCCGAGCATCTTGACCGACGGCCGCATGCCGAAGCGGTCGTCCCACAGCCCGACCGCGAGCGCGATGCCGGCGCCGCCGAGCAGGTAGTAGCCCTCCCACGCGGCGGGCTCGTGCGGCATCACGAACATCGCCGCGCCCCACACCGCGAGGGCGCACGCGAACACACCCGCACCGCCGAGCAGCGGCGTCGCGGACGTGTGGAGCTTGCGGGCTTCGGGATGGTCGAGGTAGCCGACCGCCCACGCGATGCGGATGACGAGCGGCGTCATCGCGAGGGCGAGGACGAGGGCGATCGGAAACGCGGCGAGAGGCAAGCGGGGAACCTCGGATTCCTTCCGGTCGCGTCCTCTCAGGCGGACGCGAGGCCGAGCGGAACCGGGATCCGCATCTCCTCGCAAGCGTCGCGAACCGTCATCTCGAGCAGCTGGTCGAGCGAGATCTGCGGGCGATAGCCGGTGTAGCGGCGGATCTTCCGCAGGTCGGGCACACGACGGCGCATGTCCTCGAAGGACTGGCCGTACACCTGCTCGTAGGGCACGAACTCGATTCGCGAATCGCTCTGGCACAGGCGCTTGATGCGCTGGGCCAGCTCGAGAACGGTGACTTCCTCGTCGGAACCGACGTTGAAGACCTCGCCCTCGGCGTCCTTCTGGTCCATCAGCAGCAGCGAGCCGCGCACGACGTCGTGCACGGCCGAGAAGCAGCGTGACTGCTGCCCGTCGCCGAACACGAGGATCGGATCGTTGCGCAACGCGCGCTGCACCATGTTCGGGATCACCATGCCGTACGCGCTCGACTGGCGCGGACCGCAGGTGTTGAAGCAGCGCACGATCACCACCGGCAGGCGGTGCTGCTGGTAGTAGGCCTGCGCGAGGCACTCGTCGACCGCCTTGCCGGCGGCGTACGACCAGCGCAGCTTGTGCGTCGGGCCCATCAGGCGGTCGTCGTCCTCGGAGAACGGGACCGACACGCCCTTGCCGTAGACCTCGCTGCTGGAGGTCACCATCACCTTGCGCTCGTGGGCCGAGCAGGCGTCGAGCACGATCTCGGTGCCGCGGATGTTCGTCAGCAGGCTCCGCAGCGGGTTCTCGAGGACGTACTTCACGCCCACGGCGGCGGCGAGGTGGTAGACGCGATCACTCTGGGCCACGAGTCCGTGGACCAGCGGAGCATCCATCACGTTGCCTTCGAGGAATCGGAATCGGGGGTGCCGCTCGAACGATCGGAGGTTCTCGACGCGTCCGGTCGACAAATCGTCCAAGGCCCACACTTCGTTGCCGCGCCGGAGCAGTTCTTCGCAAAGATGCGAACCGATGAAGCCGGCACCTCCTGTGACCAGGACCCTCATGAGTACTCCTCGCTGAGCCCGATCGCCGACTCCGCGGCACGGGCAAGCACATCGGTGCCCCGCTCGCGGGGCCACGAACGTGGTGCATCGAACCCGCGCAGGCTAGTCGCGCCGAAGTCCGGGTGTCAACTGATCTTGCGTGCTCCGCACGGGTGATTCCCGTGCGTTGGCGCCTCCGTGCGCGATCGCTTAGCTTCCGGCGAATGATCGACACCGCATCCCCACCGCCGGTTCGCGAAAATCCGGGCGGCTCCCGCCCGGCCGCCGGCAGCGGAGCCCGCGCGTGAGCCTTTCGGTGCTCGCGCTGGTGCCCTACCCCGCGAGCGGTGCCTCGGCCCGCTATCGCGCCTACCAGATGGTCGAGCCCCTCGCGGCGCACGGGGTGCGCATGGAGATCCGCCCTCTGCTGGACGAGCAGGCGTTCTCGCTCCTGTACCGGCCCGGCGCACAGACGGCCAAGCTCGCGCACCTCGTGCGCGGCTGCGCTCGGCGGTGGGCCGACCTGGCCGAGGCGGGCCGCTGGGACGTCGCGTTCGTCCACCGCGACGTGTGGCCCTTCTTCGGCCTCGCGCCGGTGCGCCGGCTGCTCGCCCACCAGCGCCGGTTCGTCTTCGACTTCGACGACGCGATCTGGCTGCCCAACGTGAGCGAGGCCAACCGCGCGTTCGCGTGGCTCAAGCCCACCACGCAGTACGCGCGGCTCGCGGCCGAGGCGAGCGGTGTCGCCGCGGGCAACGGCTGGCTCGCGTCGTGGGCGCGCGGGCAGCGTCCGGACCGCGACCCCGACGACGTGGCCGTAATCCCGACGGCGGTCGACACCGCGCGCTGGACGCCGCGCGAGCGCACCGAGGGCCCGCCGCGGCTCGCGTGGATCGGCAGCCACTCGACCGTGCACCACCTGGAGCCGCTGCGCGCGGTGCTGCCCGCCCTCGCGGCGAAGCATCCCGGGCTCGAACTGCACGTGGTCGGCGCGCGCTTCGCGTGCGACGGCGTGCGCGTCGTCGAGCACGCGTGGAGCCTCGAGCGCGAAGTGGAGGCGACCGCGGCGTGCGACATCGGCCTGGCGCCGATGCCCGACGATCCGTGGACGCGCGGCAAGTGCGGGCTGAAGCTGCTCCTCTACATGGCGCTCGGACTGCCCGCGGTCTCCTCGCGCGCCGGCGTCAACACCGAGATCGTGCGCGACGGCATCACCGGGCGCCTCGCCTCGACGCCCGAGGCGTTCGCTCGAGCGCTCGACGCGCTCCTCGCGGACCGCGACGCGCGGCGCCGCATGGGCGCCGCGGCACGCGCCGACGTCGAGGCTCGCTGGTCGGTGAACGCGGTCGCGCCGCGTCTCGCGTCACTACTCACGCGCTCCGCGAATCGCGTGCGCGTTCGTCCGAGCACTTGACGAGCACACCTCGCAGGCGTTGAGGTGGAAGCGACTCGGCGACGTTGGCCGGGCAGGCTGACGCGAACCGGACTCCCGTCTCTCCCCCTCGAACGGTCCCTGCGTGAGACACGTCCTCTTCGCCAGCGCCCTCGCGGCGCTGGCGCTCTCGTGCGCGGCACACGTCGCGCACGCACTGCCGTTGCTGAGCATCGCGGACACCACGACGGTGGAAGGCGACGCCGGCGCACATCCGATCGTCTTCACCGTGCGGCTGTCCGAGCCCGCGTCCTCGCCAGTGTCGTTCCACGTCGAAACGTTCGACGGCACCGCGACCGTCGCCGACGGCGACTACGACGCGCTTTCGACCGACGTGGGCATTCCCACCGGCGATTCGCTCGCGCTCGTCGAAGTCACCGTGCACGGCGACTCGCTGCTCGAAGGCAACGAGCGCTTCACGCTCCGGCTCACCGACCTCGTCGAGGCGGAGGCCGGCGACACCACCGCCGTCGGTTCGATCCTCAACGACGAACGCACGCACTTCACGCGGCTCGAGACGGGCATTCCCGACTTCTGCCCGGGCACGATCGGCCCCGCGTGGGGCGCGGCGAACGACGACAGCCTGCCCGACCTGCCGATGTACACGAACGTCTACGGGCTCTTCACCGAAACGCCGGGATTCCGCGACGTGCTCGGCGACGGTAACTACCACGGCGGCGCGTGGTGCGACTACGACCGCGACGGCCGCATGGAGCTCGTGCTGATGCCCTACGGCGAGGGCGAGGCGCGCGAGGACTCGATCCGCGTGCTCAAGCGGATCGACTCCGAGTTCGTCGACGTCGCCGACTCGTCCGGCATCCTCGCCGCCGGCTGCGGCGAGACGCCGGTGTGGGCCGACTTCGACGCCGACGGCTGGCCCGACCTCTTCGCACCGTTCTACTCGCACGTGCCGCCGTGGAAGAGCAGCTTCTTCCTCAACCGGCACGACGGCACGTTCGAGGAGCACGCGGACTCCTCCGGCGTCGCGCTCGCCGGGCTGCCGATCGAAGCGCGGCCCGAGGGCGCCACGGCCGCGGACGTGAACGGCGACGGCGCGATCGACCTCTACTGCGCGAGCCACCTGTTCCTCAACGACGGCGACGCGCACTTCACCGACGTGCGCGCGCAGGTCGGGCTGCCGGAGGTCTTCGACGAGGGCGCGCAGTTCGTCGACTACGACGACGACGGCGACCTCGACCTCTACCTGCGCACCGGGAACGGTCCGACGCTCGAGCGGAACGACGGCGGCACGTTCACCGACGTCTCGCCCACGCTGGGCATCGGCGTGCTCGACTGGGGCTGGGGCGGGCGCTGGTGCGACGTCGACGTGGACGGCGACCTGGACCTCGTGTTCTTCGATCCCGCCGACGGGCCGCGCCTGCTGCTCGCGAACGGCGACGGCTCGTTCGCCGAGGACACCACGTTCACCGACCTGAACCTCGGCGCCGCGCTCAGCGCGTTCGCCGACTTCGAGGGCGACGGCGACCCCGACGTGGTGGTCGGCGATTACTACAAGCACTTCGCGCGGAACCGGCTCGAGATGGCGCCGCGTGCGCACACGCCGTTCCTCAAGGTGCGCGTCGAGGACGCCGAGGGCCGGCTCGTCGAGCACGGCAGCCTCGTGCGCCTGCGCGCGCTCGACGACCCGAAGCACCCGGTGCAGACGCGGATCGTCGACGGCGGCTCCGGCTATCTCGCGCAGGACGAGTACACGATCACGTTCGGTGGCGTCGGCTCGGGCGCGTTCGATCTCGAAGTGGCGTTCCCCTCGAAGCCCGGCTCTCCCGTGGTCGTCGGCCCCGCACAGAACCCGCTGCTCGCAGGGCTGCGCCCGGGCGACTCGCCGCCGCAGTGCATCGTCGTGCGCGCCGACGGCAGCGTGACCGCCGAAACGATCGTGCAGCCCACGGCCGGCGTGCGCGACTTCCCCGCGCCGGCGCAGGCGCTGGCCGCGCCCGCACCGAACCCCGCGCGCCGCGCGACGCGGCTCGACTTCTCGCTCGGTAAGGGCGCGCGCGCGACGCTCGCGATCTTCGACGTCGCGGGCCGGCGCGTGCGCACGCTGATGGACGAGCGCCGCGAGCCGGGCGCGATCCGCGCCACGTGGGACCTGCGCGGCGACGACGGCGCCCCGCTGCGCGCCGGGCTCTACTTCGCGCGCCTCACGCTCGACGGCCGCGCCGCCGGCACGCGCCGCGTGGTGGTGACGCGATAGCGACGCCGCGCGCGCCGCTTCGCGCGCGGCTGGCGCGGGCGCGAGTGATGGCTTAGCGTGCGGGCCATGTCCCTCCGCACCCGCACGAGCCTCCGCGCCGCTTCCCGACCGACCGCCTGAGCATGTGCGGCATCGCGGGGGTCTACCGACTGGGTGATCGCGCCGTGGACGAGGTCACGCGCGCGGAGGACGTCCGGCTCGTCGAGTCGATGCTGCGCGCGATCGTCTACCGCGGCCCCGACGACGCCGGGCTCGAGTCGCACGGCCGCGCCACGATGGGCGTGCGGCGGCTCTCGATCCTCGACGTCGCGGGCGGACACCAGCCGCTCTGCGACGCAGGCGGTCGCGTGTGGGCGAGCCAGAACGGCGAGATCTACAACTATCCGGCGCTGCGTGCCGACCTCGCGACGCGCCACGCGTTGCGCACGCACACCGACACCGAGGTGCTGCCGCACCTGTGGCTCGAGCACGGCGCACGCGCGGTCGAGAAGCTGCGCGGCATGTTCGGCTGCGCGATCCACGACACGCGCGACGAGACGCTGATGCTCGCGCGCGATCCGCTGGGCGTGAAGCCGCTCTACTGGGCGCGCGCCGGCGAGCGGCTGCTGTGGGCGTCGGAGATCAAGTCGCTGCTCTGCGACCCGGCGCTGCCGCGCACGCTCGATCCGGACGCGATCGAGCGCTACCTCGCGCTCGGCTTCGTGCCGGGCGAAGCGACCGCGCTCCAGTCCGTGCGCAAGCTGCGCCCCGGCTGCCGCATGCTCGTGACGCCGGCGGGCGTGCGCATCGAGCGCTGGTGGGCGTGGCCGACGTTCGCCCCCGACGCGGCGCACGCGCACGCGTCGCTCGACCAGCTCGCGGACGAAGCGGGCGCGAAGCTCGCCGAGTCGACGCAGGCCATGCTGCTCTCCGACCGGCCCGTCGGCATCCTGCTCTCGGGCGGGCTCGACTCGAGCCTGATGGTCGCGTCGCTGCCCGAGGCGGTCCGGCGCGAGACGCGCACGTTCACGATCGGTTTCGAGGACGGCGGCCACCACGACGAGCGCGCCTACGCGCGTGAGGTCGCCGCGCGCTTCGGCACGCGGCACCACGAGAGCGCAGTCGCGCTCGATCCGGCGCGCACGCTGCCGCGCGTCGTCGAGCTGCTCGACGAGCCGTGCGCCGATCCGGCATCGGTGCCCGCGCACCTGGTGGCGCTCGCGGCGAGCGAGCACGTGACGGTGCTGCTCTCGGGCACGGGCGGCGACGAGCTCTTCGGCGGCTACCGCCGTCACCGCCTGCCGGGCCTGCTCGAGCGGCTCGCGCCGCTGCCGTCGGCGCTCGCGGGCGCGGGCGCGCGCTGGCTCGCGGATCGCGACCAGCACCGGCGCACCGCCGGCGCAGAAAAGCTCGTCATGGTGCGCAAGCTGCTCGAAGCGCGCGCGCGCGGCGCGTTCCTGCCCGCGTACCTCTCGACGTTCGAGCCCGCGCCGCCCACGCGCTGGGCCGACGCGCTGGCGATGACGCTCTCGCCGGCGGCTGTGGCGTCGCGCCTCGCCGCCGAGATGGCGGCGGAGAATCCCGCGCTCAACGCCGGCGCCGAGCCGCTCGCGTTCGCGATCGATCACGCGTGGTACCTGCCCGACGATCTGCTGCTCAAGGAGGACCGCACGACGATGGGCGCGTCGGTGGAGGGCCGCGTGCCGTTCCTCGACGACGCGTTCGTGCACTGGGCGGCGACGCTGCCGCGCGCGGCGCGATTCGGCGATCCCGGCGGCAAGGCGGTGCTGCGGAACCTCGCGCGCCGCGTGCTGCCCGAGCGCATCGCGGGGCGTCCCAAGCACGGCTTCTCGGTGCCGATCGAGGACTGGCTGCGCGGCCCGCTCGCCGAGTTGGCGGGCGACACGTTCGCGAGCGAGGGCAGCGGCGTGTTCCGCACGAGCGTCCTGCAGCGCTGGCACGACGAGCACCGCCGGCACGTGGACCGCTCGGGTCCGCTGTGGGCAGCGCTGTGCTTCGAACTGTGGTGGCGCCGCGTGGCGAGCGCCGATGCGGACGCGCTCGCGTCGATCGGCCGGCCCGAGCGCGCGCCGCGTCCCGCGGGAGCGGCGTCGTGAGCACCGCGGCCGAGCGCACGCCCGCGTCGGCGCCGGCGACGCCGCGTCCCGTGCGCGTGCTGCACGTCATCACCCGCATGATCGTCGGCGGCGCGCAGGAGAACACCATGCTCTCGTGCGCGATCATCGACCGCGAGCGCTTTCCGAGCGTGCTGCTCACCGGGCTCGAGACCGGCGTCGAGGGTTCGCTGCACGAGGAGTCGAAGGCGCGCGGCGTCACCGTGTGGCTCGAGCCCGACCTCGTGCGGCGCCTGAGCCCGCTGCACGACCTGCGCGTCACGTGGAAGCTCTTCCGCCTGCTGCGCCGCGAGCGCTTCGACATCGTGCACACGCACTCGTCCAAAGCGGGCATCGTCGGCCGCATCGCCGCGGCCATGGCGGGCGTGCCCGCCGTGGTGCACACCGTGCACGGCTGGGGCTTCAACCCGCACCAGTCGTGGCCCATCCGCACGCTGTACGTGGTGCTCGAGAGGTTCTGCGCGCCGCTCTCCGCCAAGCTCGTCGTGGTCGGCACGCCCAACGAGCGCGAGGGCCTCGCGCTCGGCATCGGCCGGCCGAGCCAGTACCAGCTGATCCGCTCGGGTATCGAGATCGAGACGTACCGCGACGTGGCGATGACGCGCGCCGAGGCGCGCGCGCGGCTCGGGCTGCCCGAGGGCGCGTTCGTCTTCGGCAGCGTCGGCCGGCTCGGACCGCAGAAGTCGCCGCTCACGCTCTTCGCCGCGTTCGAGCGCGTCGCCGCCGCGCGGCCCGAGGCGCACCTCGTGTTCGTCGGCGACGGCCCGCAGCGCGAGGAGCTCGTCGCCGCGATCGCGCGCGCGGGCCTCGAATCGCGCACGCACCTGGTCGGGCTGCGCCGCGACGTGCCCGAGGTACTGCGCGCGCTCGACGCGTTCGTGCTGGCGTCGCGCTGGGAAGGGCTGCCGCGCGTCTTCCCGCAGGCGATGGCCGCGGGGCTGCCGATCGTCGCCACGCGCGTCGACGGCGCGCCCGACGCGGTGACGCCGGGCGAGACCGGCTGGCTCGTCGACGTCGACGACGTCGAGTCGCTCGCCGCGCGCATGACCGAGGTCGCGTCCGATCCCGAGCGCGCGCGCCGCATGGGCGCGGCGGGCCGCGCGCGCGTCGAGGAGTTCTCGGCGCGGCGCATGGTCGACCAGCTCGAAGTGCTCTACGCCTCGCTCGCCGCGGAGCGGAGCCCGGCGTGACGCGGCTGCGGCGCCTCGCGGCCGTCGCCATCGCCGCGCTGCTGTGCGGCGCGACGAGCGGAGCGGGCGACGCGCACGCCGCAACCCGGAAGCTGATCGAGTTCGGCTGGGACGAGCCCGACCCGCACTTCATGCGCACGTACCTCGCCCAGCTGCAGGCGAGCCCGTTCGACGGCTGCGTCTACCACGTGCCCTGGCACGGCGCGGGCGGCGCGAGCGGCAACTTCACGTGGGAGCTCTGGGGCCGGCGCCGCTTCACGGCCGCCGAGCTCGATTCGGCGCGGCGTGACCTCGCGGCCACGCGCTTCGGCCGCTTCCGCGAGAACTTCCTGCGCGTGAACGTGACGCCCGGCGACCTCGACTGGTTCGAGAGCCACGCCGCGGTGATGGCGAATCTCGAGCTGGCCGCGCGGCTCGCGAAGACGGGCGGCGGGCCCGGCATCCTGTTCGACGTCGAGCAGTACAAAGGCGCGCTGTGGGACTACCGCGCGCAGACGAAGGCCCACCGGCGCACGTACGCGGCGCTCGCGAAGCAGGTGCGCCGCCGCGGCGCCGAGGCGATGCGCGCGCTCGAGCGCGGCTATCCCGGCCTCACCGTGTTCATGACGTGGGCGTACTCGCTGCCGATGCACGAGAGCCTGGGCGGCCGCAAGGCGCTCGCCGACGCGCACAACGGTCTGCTCGCGGCGTTCGTCGACGGCATGGTGGACGCGGCGAGCGACAGCGCCGTGATCGTCGACGGGCACGAGCTCTCGTACGCCTATCGCGAGCCGGCGCGCTTCGCCGCCAAGGCGGACAGCATGCGCCGCGGCGTCGCGCGCATCGCGGCCAACCCCGCGCGCTACGCGCGGCGGCGCTCGGTGGCGTTCGGCCTGTGGCTCGACGACGACTCGTCGCACCGCGGCTGGGACGCCCGCGATCCGTCGCGGAACTACTTCACGCCCGAGTCCTTCGGCGTCGCGGTGCAGGCCGCGCTCGATCAGGCGGACCGCTACGTGTGGATCTACTCCGAGAAGCCGCGCTGGTGGAGCGACGCCGGCACGCCGCAGGACCTGCCCGCGGCGTACGACTCGGTGCTACGCCGGCTCCGCCGCTGACGCGGGCCGCTGCGCGCCGCGATAAGCGGCGACGACCTCGCGCGGCGTCAGCGCGCGCTCGCTGCGGCGGCCGTAGAAGTAGAGGCACGACGCGCCGTCGGAGGCGTAGCCCTTCGGCATCAGGCCGTCGAGCGCGCCCAGCCACGACGTGAGCACGCCGACGCCACGGCCGACCGCGCGCGAGCGCGCGAGCCCGCGCACGAGATGGTCGAGCGACCAGCTGAGCACGAGTCCCGGTCCCGCGACGGCGCCCGAGTCGAGCCGCTCGAAGCGGCGGAAGAGCCAGCGCTGGCCGCCCTCGGTGAAGCGCGTGAAGTCGTATGGGCCCTCGTGCACCTGCTGCAGGAACGGGATCTCGGAGTACACGAGCCCCTCGGGCGCGAGCACGCGGTGGATCTCGTCGACGACGCGCTGCGGTTCGAGCACGTGCTCGAGCACGGCCTGGATCCACACCGCGTCGACGCTCGCGTCGGCGAGCGGGATGCGGTGCGCGTCGGCGACCGCGTGCGTGTGCGCCGAGGCGTAGATGTCGAACGCGAGCACGTCGACCCCGGGCGCGGCGTAGAGCGGCTCGCTGCCTACGCCGACCGTGCCGCCCCCCACGACGAGCACGCGCGCGCGGCCGCTCCGCTTCGCGAGCCGCGCGATCACGTCGGCCGCGAACGGCTCCGCGACGGCGTTGCGCGAGGTCAGCGTGCGCAGCGCGCCCGCGATCCGGCTGCGGCCCGAGCGG
>WBZT01001256.1_pt1 | contig 18844 bp, 17 predicted proteins | sample 5204241 | NCBI WGS metagenome assembly WBZT01 (sample SAMN12344358, study PRJNA552823) | activated sludge metagenome | biome: Activated sludge suspended growth; feature: Nitrification reactor; material: Wastewater; isolation source: activated sludge from nitrification reactor of wastewater...
ACACCCATGTGATACATTTGAATCGGCAGATCTCGCTTTTGGTTCGCGTACGTGAACGTCGCATACCCAGGTCGAACCTTTGCCAAATAATCGCGAACAAAATCTTTGTACCCGTCTGAGCTGCAATCACTGCCTTTTACAAGCCTGGAAAGATATTCGATGAAGGCCGATGCGCAGAGAAAAACCCAAGGCGTTCCGTCCTTGCACATCGCAGCCAACTCGCCACCGCGATCCAAAAAGTATTTTTCTGCCTGATCAAGATTCATCCAATTCTCCCGCGCCGTTTGATCAAATTGCAGTCCGCTCCTTGCGCGATTCAGGGGTTTTCCTAATCTCCGCGGACTTCCCATGTGCACCCAGGCCTTCAAGTTCCGCAAATTTCTTCACCGCCGACAGCGCCTTCTGGAGCGAAGCCCGTTTGTATTCCACCACGCTCGTGCGTCGCTGAAATTGGTCCACGGTCAGCCCGGCAAACGATGCGCCCGCGCCGCCGGTCGGTAGCGTATGGCTTGGGCCGGCAACGTAATCACCCAGCACCGTCGGCGAGTAATTGCCGAGGAAGAGCGCGCCGGCAGTAACGATGGTTTGCGCCACGGCGCAGTTGTCGCGGGTCATCACTTCGCAATGCTCGGGCGCGAGTTGGTTGACCAAGGCCACGGCATCGGCCAGCGACTTCACCTGGATGAGCCAACTGTTGTTGTCGAGCGCGCGTTGGATAAACTCGCGCCGTGCGAGCTTCGGCAACTGCCGCGCGATTTCCTTTTCCACTGCCTTCAGAATCTTCGCCGAGGTCGTCACCAGCCAGACGCGCTCGTGGCCAGAGCCGTGTTCGGCCTGCGCCAGCAGATCCGCAGCGGCAAACTTGGGATTCGCGGTGTCGTCCGCCAGCACGAGCACCTCGCTCGGGCCGGGTAGCAGATCAATGGCGACGTGGCCGACGAGCAATCGCTTGGCGGTGACGACGTACGCGTTGCCCGGACCGAAGATTTTTTGCACGCGCCGAATCGTGTTCGTGCCGTAAGCCAGCGCGGCAATCGCCTGCGCGCCGCCGGCGCGGTATATCTCCGTGGCCCCCGCCGCGCGTGCCGCGAAGAGCAGGGCGGGATTGATTCCGCCATCCTTGCCACAAGGCGTGCAGACGACGATTTCCTTGCAGCCCGCAACCTTCGCCAGTGTGATGGTCATCAGCGCTGTGGAAACGAGCGGCGCCGTGCCGCCGGGAATGTAAATGCCCACGCGTTGAAATGGATCGAACTTCTCGCCCACTGCCGCGCCGTGGGAATTCGTCATCCACCAATCTTTGCGGCGGGATTTCCGGGCGAACGCCGCGATGTTTGCCTCCGCCTCCGTCACCGCCGCGCGCAGCGATTCGTCCGCTTTGAGCGAAGCCGCCATGTGTTCGGCCTGTGTCACCACAAGTTGCTCCGCATTCAACTTTGCGCCGTCGAACCGCTCGGTCAGTTCCAGCACCGCCGCGTCGCCACGCGCCCGCACGTCGTCGAGGATGGCACGCGTGCGTTGCTCGATTACCGGATCGAACAGGCTGGACGGCGCGGTGACTTGCGCGAGCCGCTTGGTGAAATCAGGGTCGGTGAAACGAATCACTCTCATGCGAGCAGGTTAGGCGAGCCGGCGGAGGGAAGGAAGAAGGAAGAATGCGGAGGCAGGAATCTCACGCGGAGTGCGTGAAAATGATCCACCGGCGTCGCCCGCGGAAACTTCCCGGTGGCAAGATCCATCGGTTTTTGCGCGATTCCTGCGGTGGCATGGGCGATGCATCTCATCCAATCGTCAGCAGCAAATCAAATCGCGGAGGCAGTATGAATGACGCCATGACATCCGCCGGAGCGAATCCGTATCCGCTGGTTCGTCCGCCGCACCCACCCGCGCCACCGCCGGCCCGCCGCTGGTCCTATTGGGTGAAGAGATTTCTTGTCTGCAATCCATTCTATCTCGCCAGCGCGGCGTTGTTGCTGTTCGGGCTTTACCGCGTTTCGCTGGACCCGGGGTTTCTGCCGGAGGAAATCGCGCAATTGAGATTCAACTTCACCGCGCTCCAACTCTACGAACTGCTGCTGGTCGGCACCGCGATGCTGCTGGCGCGGCGATTGATCTGGTATGACGCCAAGCTGTTGGTCGCTATGGAAAACCTGCTGGTGCTCGTGCCCTTCGTGCTCATCAGCCAGGCGGCACTCATCGAGCGGCGCACGGTCTGGCTCTTCTGCGGAGCGGCGGCGTTGCTGGCCGTGACGCGGTCCGCGCTGGCGCAACGGGGCGTGGCGGCGCTGCGATTTCCACCGCGACTGGCACTCGTCGGTCTCGGCGTGCTGGCGGCGAACGCGGCGTGGCCGGTGATTTACCGCACGCTGCATCAGTTCAAATTTGGAACCAAGCTTGAGTCGGGAGCGGCCTACGAGGTGAATCTGTGGAGTTGGCTGGTGCTGCTGCCGGCTCTGGTCGCGCTGGCGAATCTGCTGCCTCGCCCGCGCGGGAACGGGAAATCGCCGGTGCCAGGCCGGCGGTTTCCCGTTGGCCTGTTCGCGCTCTGGCTGCTCGGCAGCACCGTCCATCTTTACTCGCTCGGCTACGTTTATGACTTCGACCTGCGCCGCGAATGGCTCGCGCCGGCGCTGTGGGTGCTGGCGTGGACGCTACATTTGCGGTTGCCCGATTACGTAGAATCGCTCGGGCCGCGTGTGCGCCAGCTCACGTTCATTTTGCCGCTCCCGGTGACGCTCATCGCTGCGAACGAAACCGGGAGCAACGTTTTCTTCGTGCTCAATGCGCTCAACCTGCTCGCGTTTGCCGGGCGCGTCTGGTGCGAACGCGGAAATCGTCTGGCGTTGCACCTCGCGTTATTGACGCTCGCCGTCGTCATCGCGGCCACGCCTGCGCCGATCTTCCAGTTCCTCACAGGATGGTTCAACCGCGTGGACCTCATCGGTCTGGCCGCAGTGGCTTACGTCATGGTGACGACGCTGCTGACGCGGAATCCGAAGGCCGCCATCGCCGGGGCGATGGCCGCCGCAGTCGCGGGTGGCGCGTTGCGCGAGCACCACGGCGATGCGTGGCATTGGGCCGCGCAAGCCGGCTGCGTGTTCTTTCTCCTGCACAGCCTGCGCTGGCGCGACCACGCGCATCAAGGCACGGCGGTGGTGCGGAATTCCATGGCGGCGGGCTGGCTGATTCACTCCCTGGCGTGGGTGCGCGATGACGCGGCGTGGTGGCAACCGATGTTGGTGGGGACACTGGTGCTGATTGTGTTCGGTCTGCGCGGCTGGATTTTCCTGCGCTGGTCGCCGGTCATCGTGCCGGGCACCGCGCTCGGCGTGGCCATATGCGGCCCGGCCAATGCCCTCGTGGCGCTCCTCCAAACCGCGCCGGTCGGGGTGCTCGCCCTCGGCGGCAGCTTGTTGCTCTTCGCGCTGGGAACTGCCGGTGCGCTGACCAAACACCGCTGGCACAAGGCAGATTGACGGCGGAAAATCGCTTGGCGTGATTGGCCGGACAGGCCGGGATCAAGGCTGATTCTTGCGCGAGGAGAGCCGCCTGATTCCGCGCCCGACCAACCAGGCCAGTCCCGCGCCGGTCAGCAGCGTTGCTGAGGACGGCTCCGGGACAATGCTCGTGATCCAAGGATTCAGGGCGGAGACTCGCCCGAATCCGTTCACGTCGCCATAGTCGGAATTCGCGTTGCCATCGGTGGCGGCGACAAACGAAATCACGCCGGCCAGGTAGGTTCGCTGGCCGATCGTCAGAAAAACGCCGCCGCCGCTGTCGCCAAAAGCCACCGAGCCTTCCAGATTCACGGGGTCGGGCGTGCCGAATGCGTTGTCGGCGGTGGAGTGTGGATTGTCGAAATCGCTCGCCAGCAAGACGGCGGGATTGCCGAAGTTGCCGTCCACGACGTTTTGAAACGCGCGTTTGCGGGCGCTGATGAACTGGACGCCAGTCGCTCCGGTGCCGCCAAAACCGGAGCCGACGAACACGGCCATCTGCGAGAGTTCCTCCGCCCCGGTGTAAAGGACGGCGGGCGTCACTCCCGGAACCGGCGAACTCAGATGCACCAGACCAAAGTCATAACCGGCAAACGAGTTCGCGAGTTGATAATTCGGATGACGGATGAAATCAGTGGAGACGTAGGAGCTGCCATTGATCGTGAACGTCACCGAGCTGGCCAGCACCAGATTGTGCGCGCCCGTCAGCACCCAGTCCGGCGCAATGAGCGTCCCGGAACCGCTGTAGGGCCCGTTGCTCGTCAACTCACCGACGGCAGCATACTCGGTTTGCAGCGCGAGGTTGAGGTAATCGCTCTCCGATCGGTCATCCCGCATGGTGACGGCCGGGGAAGCCACCGGCTGAAGCAGCGTCGCCGCCAGGATTCCGAACCATGACAAGTTTCCAGCTTTCCCAGAAGTCATGGCGGCATTGCCCCACGCCCGATTCCCGTCGTCAAGCGCAATCCCGTCCGACGCGCGGCACCGACGTTTGGTTTTCCGCTTTTGTTCCGGCGGCGGGCTTTGGATATTGGCGGCGATGCAAAATCCCATCATTGCCGCCCTCGATGTGCCAACCGCCGAACAAGCCTTGAAACTCGCGCAAGTTGTTGCGCCCGCCGTCGGCGCGTTCAAGATCGGCAGCGAGCTCTTTACGGCCGCCGGGCCAGACATCGTTAAGCGTGTGCGCGACACGGGCGCGAGCGTTTTTCTCGACCTGAAGTTCCACGACATTCCGAACACCGTCGCCAAGGCCGTGGCGTCCGCCGTCCGGCTCGACGTGCAGATGCTGACCCTCCACACCAGCGGCGGCAGCGCGATGATGCGGGCGGCGGAGGAAGCCGCGCAGCAAACCGCTTTGCATTCCGGCCGGAACGCGCCGCTCGTGCTTGGCGTCACGGTGCTGACCAGCCACGACAGCCAGTCGTTGGGCGAGATCGGTTGTGAAACCAATGTGGGCCGGCACGTCGAGCGGCTGGCACAACTGGCCGTGCAATCAGGCCTGCGCGGGCTGGTGTGTTCGCCGCTGGAGATCGCCGACCTGCGTCAGATTTTGCCGGAGCGAATCCAGCTTGTGACACCCGGCATCCGCACCGGAGCCGAGCCAGCCGACGACCAGAAACGCACGCTCACGCCGCGCGAAGCGATGGACGCGGGCGCAAGCTGGCTGGTGATTGGCCGGCCGATTTACGCGGCGGAAAATCCGCGCGCGGCGGCGGAAGCCATTCTTAAAATGGTGACCTGATCAAAGAGGGTGGTTGGCCATTAAGATGGAATTCATCACCGACGATGGAGACAACGGTGCCGGCGCTGGTGGAGCGGGCCGCGCACAAACCCAATGCCACGACGAAACAGGCGAGATTGGTTTTCATCTGACCGGGGCCGACGCGAGGCCAGCGGCTTGGTTCGAGCCAGCGAAATAACTGGCCGAAGCCGCGCTGCGCCGGTAGGTTTGCTTTGGATCGAATCGGCCATGATAACGGGTTGCTCATCTCGCGGACGGACTTCCCATTTTTTCCACGGAATTTTTTTCGTTCTGTTCTTCCTCTCGTCAGTTGGGCAGGCGGCGGAGATGAAACGGCTTTTCAACGGGCAGGATTTCTCCGGCTGGCGGCCACCCGTTGGCGAATGGCAAACCGCCAGCGCGGTCGCGCTCGATGCCGCGGAGCCGATGCGCTTTGCGATCACGCCGGGGCGGGGCGTAGCTGTGAACGGCACGAACGGCAAGACATCGCACCTGATCACGGAAGCGGAGTTTGGCGACGCGGAGATTCACGTCGAGTTCTGCCTGGCGAAGAAATCCAACTCCGGCGTGTATGTGATGGGGCGGTACGAAGTGCAGATTTACGACAGCTTCGGCGTGGAGCAGGACAAATATCCGGGCATCGAATGCGGCGGGATTTATCCGCGCTGGATCGAGAACCACGAGGCCGGCGGCCACTCGCCGCGCGTGAACGTCAGCAAGCCACCGGGCGAATGGCAGACTTTCGACATCACGTTTCGCGCGCCGCGGTTTGACGTGAGTGGAAAAAAGATCGCGAACGCAAAGTTCCTGAAGGTGCTACACAACGGGAAAGTGGTTCACGAGAACGTGGAAGTGACGGGCCCGACGCGTAGCGCGTTGTTCACGGATGAAAAGGCCGTCGGCCCGGTGCTGTTGCAAGGCGATCACGGCCCGGTGGCATATCGCAACCTTGCTGTGCAGCCGCTCGACTTGAAGTAAATGGGTCCATCGTTTCGCCATGAAAACTCCTTTGGTCTCCCGCCGGCAGATGCTCCATCGTTCCGTTCAAGCCGCCACAGTGCTCGCCGTTTCACCCGCGGTTGCTCCCCTGTTCGCCGCGCCGGAGGCCAGACGGTTCAAAATCGGCGCGTGCGATTGGTCCATCGGCAAAATGGCGGACCCGGCCGCGTTTGAAGTGGCGAAGCAAATTGGCCTCGACGGCGTGCAGGTGAGCCTCGGCACGGCGGCCAATGACATGCACCTTCGCCAACCGGAGATGCAAGCGCGTTATCGCGATGCCACAAGGCGCGCCGGATTGGAGGTCGCCTCCCTGGCCATCGGCGAGATGAACAACGTCCCCTACAAGAGTGACGCGCGCACGATCGCGTGGGTGAGCGACGGCATTGACGTGTGCCAGGCGCTGGGCGTGCGCGTCGTGCTGCTGGCGTTTTTTGGCAATGGCGATTTGCGCGACGACCCGGCCGGCGTGGACGAGGTGGTGAAGCGGCTCAAAGCCGTTGCGCCGAAGGCGGAGAAGGCGGGGGTGATCTTGGGCATCGAAAGCTGGCTCAGCGCGGAGCAACACCTCGACATTTTGAATCGCGTCGGCTCGAAGGCGGTGCAGGTCTATTACGACGTCTGCAACTCGAACGACCGCGGCTACGACATCTATCAGGAAATCCGCCGGCTGGGCCGCGAGCGCATCTGCGAATTTCATTTCAAGGAGAACGGCGCACTGCTCGGCCAGGGCAAGGTGGATTTCAAAAAAGTCCGCGCGGCGCTCGACGATATTGGCTATCGTGGCTGGATTCAGATCGAAGGCGCGGTGGCTGCCGGCAAGCCCATGCTCGAAAGCTATCAGGCCAACTGCCAGTTCGTGCGCGGCGTGCTGGTGTGAGCTGCGGCTTCAAGCGCGGATGATTTCTGAAATCAATTGGCCCGGCCGCGGCCGCCGAGTGGTGATTTCAAAGCCTGATTTCAGCCGAGTGCAGGCGCTCTCAGCCTCGGCGCGGTAGGCGGCGTGAACTCGCAGCAGCGTTGAGCCAGCCACCACCCGCTCGCCCGGCTTGGCGAGTTGATCCACGCCCACGTCATAGTTGATCACGGAATCCTTCGTCAGCCGCCCGCCGCCAAGGTCGCGTATGACCTCACCGATGAGGCGCGCGTCGCATTGGGAAATAAAACCGTTGCGGTCGGCTTTCAATTCCCGAACCACCGGCGCGGTGTGATCGAGTGCTAATTGGCGATTGAAGGCGGCAAGGTCCGCGCCTTGCACGACGAGCATCTCGTCCCACTTGCGGCGCGGCGCGCCGGAATTCAGGCAGTCTTCGGCCAGCGCGCGCGCGACGGCAATTGATCTGGCCTTTCGTGTTTGCACGAGCAGATGAGCGGCACATTCAAGCACGAGGGAGCGCAGGTCGTTCTGCTTTCGGATTTCCGATTTCGGATTTCCGATTTCAAGACATGTCACGCTCTCTTTCACCTCCAACCAGTTGCCTGCCGCACGGCCCAAGGGCGTGTTCATGTCCGTCAAAATGGCGCGCGTGTTCACGCCGCATTGATGGCCCAGTTTCACCATGGCTTTCGCCAGTTTGTGCGCGTCGGCTTTGGTTTGCATGAAGGCGGCGCAACCGAATTTCACGTCGAGGATCAGCGCGTCCAGACTCTCGGCAAGTTTCTTGGAAAGGATGGAGGCGGTGATGAGCGGGATGCTCGGCACGGTGCCGGTCACGTCGCGCAAGGCGTAGAGTTTTTTGTCCGCCGGCACCATGCGGTCGGTCTGGCCACAGATGACGCAGCCGACGTCCTGCACGATTTCCACGATGCGCTTCGCGGGCAACAACGTTTGGAAACCCGGAATGGAATCCAGCTTGTCGAGCGTGCCGCCGGTGATGCCGAGGCCGCGACCGGAAATCATCGGCACGCGGAAGCCCAGACACGCCAGCAGCGGCGCCAGCGGGAGCGAAACCTTGTCGCCAACACCGCCTGTGGAGTGCTTGTCCACGAGCGGGCGCTTGTCCTTTGGGAATTGGAGGGCATCGCCGGAATCGCGCATCGCCAGCGTTAGCGCGGTGGTTTCCGCGGTGTTCAAGCCGCGAAAGAAGACCGCCATGAGAAATGCGGCGAGTTGGTAATCGGGAAGTTCGCCGGCGACGGTTGCGGTGATGACTTCACGCAGTTGTTCCGGCGAAATCGCTTTGCCGTCGCGTTTGGATTCGATGAGGTTGAGGAAGTTCACCGGCGCGAACTTAACAACGGCAAGGTTGAACGCAATGCGGAATCCGGGCGTCGGAAAGCTTGCGAAAGGTATCGCCCCAGCTTAAATCGAATCATGCCGCGCCGCGCCGTCATTGTCAGCCTGATCATCTCGAATCTCGCGTTGCTGGCCCTGGTCTTGTGGCAGGCGCGAACGATGCGCCAAGGTCATTCAGCCGAACCCGAGCGCGCTCCGGGTCAATCGGGTTCGCCGATTTCATCCGCGTCGAGTTCGTCGTCGTCGGCAGAAGAATCGGTGAGTTCTCCGCCCGCCGATCCCGCTGACGGCGTTGGTGATGTTGCCGGCAATGTTGGCGCGGCGGAGGGCGCTCAGGTCGTCTCAACCAACCGTCCCAACTTCGACTGGCGGCAGGTGGAATCGGACGATTACCGGACCTACGTGAAGAACCTCCGCGCGATTGGCTGCCCCGAGCAGACCGTGCAGGACATCGTCGCCGCCGACGTGCGCCAGGCGTTCACCGCGAAGCGCGCGGAAGTGATGGCCGAGCGGTACCGCGATTTCAAATTCTGGAAATCCGACACCCAGGAATCCGGAGCGCGGTCCGACCTCGAACCGAAGCGCCGCGCGGTGGATGAAGCGATGAGCGGCGCCCTGCGCGAGTTGCTCGGTGCGGACGTGACACCGCTCTCGACCGCCGCCGAGTGGCAGCAGGCCGCACTGGGACAGCAACTGGCGTTTCTGCCAGAAGACAAGCGCGCGCAGACGCAAACCTTGCTGCGGCGCTATGCGGAGGTGGATGCGCAGGTTCGCGAACTGTCCTGGGGCCACGGCACGCCGGAGAATCCGGACGAACGCGCGCGATTGCTGGCGGACTACGAGCGGAAGAAGGCGGAAATGCAGTCGCTGCTCACGCCGGAGGAATACGAGCAGGTGGAACTGACGGCATCCTGGACCGCGGACAATTTGCGTCGCGCGATGACCAAGTTCGAGCCGACGGAGGCAGAGTTCCGGCAGATCTTCCGCGAATGGCGGGCGCACGACGAACGGCTGGCCGGTACTTATGGCCGGGGCGAACCCGATCCGGGCAACGCCCAAGTTTTTGCCAACATCGAAAAATTCCTCGGGGCGGAGCGGTTTACGAAGTATCGCGAGACTTGGTGGAAGTGATCCGCCGGATCAGCCCCGACAAACTCAAATCGCCTGACGGCTATCCTGTTGCCACGCCGGCGCCAGGAGCCGAGGAAGCCGCTTCATCCCGCCGGCGTTTCTCAGCCAGCAACGGCAACGGATTCGCGCCGAGGCCGGCGGCCGTGATCGAAACCAACCCCCAGCCGTAACCACGGAGGGGATTATGCCAGCGGATGATGCCGGTCTGAGGATCGAGGCAAAAGATTTCGCCATGCGTTGCCGCGAACAGATTGCTGCCATCGAGAACCACGTTTACAAAACCATCGCCTCTAAGTTTCTTCGACCACACCTCCGCGCCGGTGGCCGAGTTCAAGGCCAGCACCGATCCCTTGAGGCCGAGGAAGATGAATTTTGATTGAGCCATCGGCCAATCAACCGACAAATTTCTTCGCCGCGATGCTGGCGTTGTGGCCGCCAAAGCCAAAGGAGTTGTTGACGACGGCATTGACCGGCATTTCGCGCGCCGTGTTTGCCACGTAATCCAGGTCACACTCGGGGTCCTGGTTCTGAATGTTGATCGTGGGCGGCACCGCGCCGCGCTGAATCGCCAGCGCGCAGATGGTCATTTCCACTGCGCCCGCCGCGCCCAGCATGTGGCCGGTGGCGCCCTTGGTGGAACTGACCGCCAGTATCTTCGCCTGTTCACCGAAGACGGCTTTGACGGCTTGCGTCTCGGCGATGTCGCCCTGCGGCGTGGACGTGCCGTGGGCGTTGATGTAGGAGATGTCGGTGGTATTCAGGCCGCCGTTGCGGAGCGCCATTTTCATGCAGCGCGCCGCGCCTTCGCCTTCGGGCGCCGGCGAGGTCAAATGGTGCGCGTCGGCGGTGTTGCCGTAGCCGACGATCTCGCAATAGATCTTGGCGCCGCGCTGCTTCGCGTGTCCGAGTTCCTCCAGCACGACCACGCCTGCACCTTCGCCCATGACGAAGCCGTCACGGTCCTTGTCGAACGGGCGGGAAGCCGTCTTGGGATCGTCGTTGCGAATACTCATCGCCCGCATGGCGCAAAAGCCACCGATGCCGATGGGGACGATGGTTGCTTCGGCGCCGCCCGCGAACATTATCTGCGCCTCGCCCATTTTGATCGTGCGCCAGGCTTCGCCGATGGCGTGGTTGGCCGTGGCACAGGCGGAACAGGTGGCGAAGTTCGGCCCGCGCAAATTGTGATACATCGAGAACAGGCCGCTGGCCATGTTGCTGATGAGCATCGGGATCATAAACGGCGAAAGCCGCCCCGGGCCGCGTTGAAGGAGGATTTCGTGCTGTGTCGTCGTGGTGGCCAGACCACCGATCCCGGAGCCAAGAATCACGCCGATTTCATCACGGTTAAGCCGGTCGAGGTCCGCGCCGCAATCTTTCAACGCCTGCCAACCCGCATAGACGCCGAATTGCGCGTAACGATCCGCCCGCCGGGCATCCTTGGCGGAGGGAAAGGCGACCGAAGTGTCCAGACCCCGCACTTCGCCGGCGATCTTGGTGTCGTAGGCGCTCGTGTCGAAGGCCGTGATCCGGTCAATGCCGCATTGCCCGGCCAACAGGCTTTGCCAGAAGGTCTCCAGTTCGTGCCCCAGCGGGGTTACGACGCCCACGCCTGTGACGACGACGCGGCGCTCTGTCCAGTTGCTTGCCATAAAATAGAACGGGGCAGCTCGCGCTGGTCACAGGCGAAGCCGCCCCGAAATCTGCTCCGGCACCGTTACTTCTGCTGGGTTTCCTCGATGTACTTGATGACATCGCCCACGGTCAGGAGTTTTTCCGCCTGCTCGTCGGGAATCTCGCTGCCAAACTCCTCTTCCAGCGCCATGACCAATTCCACGATGTCGAGCGAATCCGCGCCGAGGTCTTCGATGAACTTCGCCTCCGGGGTCACCTGATCCGCGTTCACTCCCAGTTGTTCGACGATGATCTCTTTGACTCTCTGTTCGATGGTTTTTTCTGCCATGTTATTCTCCGGTTCGGTTTCGTTTTGCTGTGTGTCTATGCCACACCCGGAGCACCGTCAAGCCTCGATTCCAACTTTTTCCAAATCTAAAACTTGCGCTTTTTCCCGGACTCAAAGTCAGGTTCAAGCCCGGTTTACTTGCAGGATTACCAACCAGATTAACCGCCACGCCGGCTTACATCACCATACCGCCGTCCACGGTCAGGACCTGTCCGGTTACGTAGCGTCCCGCCGGGCTGGCGAGGTACAGCGCCGCGCCGGCGATGTCCTCGACGGCGCCCAGAAAACCCAGCGGAATCTGCTTCAATAAGGCCGCGCGCGCCTCTTCCTTGAGCCCCGCCGTCATGTCTGTTTCAACGAAACCCGGGGCGATGGCGTTGACGGTGATCCCCCGCGACGCCAGTTCCCGGGCACAGGATTGCGTGAAGCCGATCAGGCCCGCCTTGCTCGCGGCGTAGTTGCACTGACCGGCGTTGCCGATCAAACCGATCACGGAGGCAATGTTGATGATCCGACCGGCGCGTTGCTTGAGCATCGAGCGGCTGAACGCCTTGGTCACCAGAAAGGCGCCTTTGAGATTTGTGTCGAGCACCGCGTCCCAATCTGGCTCCTTCATCATCATGAGGAGGCCGTCGCGCGTAACGCCGGCGTTGTTGACCAGCACATCCACCTTCCCGCAATCGGCGAGGATTTTTTCGGCCGCGGCGCTGACCGAGGCGGCTGCCGCCACGTCCACCGCATGCGCCCAGGCCCGGCGGCCCAACGCACTGACTTCCGCGGCGACCTTTTCCGAGTTTTCCGCCGTGCGGGAGATGCAGACCACGTCCGCGCCTTCCGCGGCGAATTTCAGGGCAATGGCCCGGCCGATCCCGCGGCCCGCGCCGGTGACCACGGCGATCCGGTTCTCAAGTTGTTTCATGCGACGCATGTTTAACCATGAACGGATGCGCAGGGACACGAAAAAAATGCGGGCGCGTTGCGGCGTGCCGCCGGCGCCCCGAGAATTGTCCATCCCGGCCGCCGGATAACCGGCCCGCTTGCGCTTCCCTGTTTTTCGTCCATCTTGCGGCGCTCGCGGTGTCGGCACGACGTCGGGACCGCGGTTTCAATCAAGACAAAACTATGGCAACGAACGCACCTGATTTGACGAAACAACCTCCCCGCAGCCCGCGCGTGCGCCTGGGCGGATACGCCATCCTGCCCCGCATGTTGGACAAGGGCCGCGCGGTTCTGGCCGGCACCAACGGCGAATACAAATACGCCTGCCCGCTGGACGAGCGGTTCCTCGAATTCACCGGCCTGGACCCCAAAGCCCTGAAGAAGCAACTCGCCACCGGCAAAGGGGACGGCGACATCCTGAAGTGGGTGACCGCCCACGCCCGGCCCACACGCACCGCCGCGGAGATCGAAGCGTGGTCGAGTTGGCAGGAGCGCCGGGCGCCGGACAATCCGGACTCGCGCGAATACTTCAACGAACTGCACAAACACACCGCGCCCCAGCGCACGGACATCGTCTCGTGGTTTGATTTGCTCGACGTGGATGACTACATCAGCTTCGGCGGCAAGGCGTGAGCCGGCGCCAGGAGCACGCTTCAGATCCAAAAGCGAACTAGCCCCAGGGTGAATACCTGGGGCTTGGCACGCGGATAAAGTTTGCCGATTAACTGGGCTCCGGCACCGCTGCCGGTGGCGCTGGCGGCTGATAAGCTTCAATTTTTTCAATGCGGTGGCGATGTTTAGCGCCGCCGACCTCGGCCTCGACCTCGTCCCCCGCCTTGCGGTTGAGCAACGCCTGGCCGATGGGGGTCAGGTAGCTGATAATGCCTTTGTCCGCGTCAAAATCCCAAGCACCCAGCACCGTAAAAACCTCCGGCTTGCCCGCGTTCAAGTCCGTGCAATGCACGACGGTGCCGACACTGACGACATCTGTGCGCGGGTTGGCGAAATCCGTGCCGCGGGCGCGATCCAACGATACTTCGAGTTCCTGCTTCGCCCGCATCAGCACCTTCTGCATCTCCTTGGCCGCCTTGAACTCGTGGTTCTCGCTCAGGTCGCCGTAACTGCGAGCGAGGGCAATTTCCTTCGAGTTGGCGGGAATCTTCTTCTGCACCAGTTCGGTGTATTCCAATTTGCGCCGCTCCAAGCTCTCCCAGGAGACGATGAGCGACGTATCCTGCTTCGTCTGCTCGCCGCTGATGAGCGCCTGCACGGAAGGATGCCGCTTAACGATGCGCGCGAGTAGCGAGCGCTTGTCCATGTCGTCAATAACGGGCGAAAACTGCAGCGTGCGCGTGACGTCCTTGATCACCTCGATGTCCGCCGACGCGGTCAGATCGGGAATCAACTCCTGATCACTGAGCATGAACTCACGGAGGCGGTTCGAGCGTTTCTCATTGAACTGGTCGCGTTCCATCGCCGAGAGCATGGCGCGAAAGACTTCCGGCCCGAGGATATCGGCGAACGTGTCGCTGCGTTCCTTGCCCAGCCAGAGGAGCAGTTCGCTGCTGGCCGTGTGCTGGCTGACCAGGCGCGCGAGCGAATCCTTCAGTTCGGGCAATTTTCCGTGCTGGGTGAGCAGCGTGGCGAACTCCTTGCAGAGCTTGGCTGAAACATAGTTCAACGCGCCCCGCACCACGTCGTGCCAGCGTTCGGGATTGGCCGCCTTGAAGGAATCGAGCGCCCGGCGGTGTTTGGCGGCCGGCAAGGCTTCCATCAACAGGCCAAATTTCTGGTCCTGCGCCCAAACCTGCGCCGCCGAGATTTCACCCGGCGCTTCGGGCAGGCCGGCCATGGCGCGCAGATCGTCCCGCACAAAAATTCCCTCCAGCGCCACCGCCGGCTGCGTGCGGGCGTAGGTGCTGATCTCCGAATTGAGTGCGGCGATGATTTCGGTGGCCACCGCCTGCTTGTCGCCCAGGTCCTCGGCGTTTTTGAGAATCTCCGTCACCACCGCCACACGCGCCTTGAGTCCCTTGGCGGCGCGGAAGTCAACGAGCGAACGCTGCTGGAGCGAGGTTTCCTGCGCCTGATAGACCACCGGGTCGGTTTTTTTGACGGGTACGACGAAGTGACCGTCCTTCTTCATTTCGCGCCGGGCCTGTTCCCACCATTTCTTCCAATCGTCGGCGATGACGTCCGGCACCAACGCTTGCATGATCTGGTCCACCGTGGCTTTGCCGCCGAAACTGCCGATCACGACTTTGATCAGGTCAAGATGGTGGAGCGCTGCCATCTGGCGGAGGCCTTCAAGGTCCGCCGCTTTGCGCGCGAGAATATGGTCCTTGGCAATGGGCTTGAGGGATTCCGCCGCAAACGAGAGGTCCATCGTGTGCCCGGCCTTGTTGGGGAAATCAATCGTGAAGCGGGCAAACACCGTGTCCACCGTGCGGATGCGGCCGAAGCCCCAACTGCGATGCATGCAAAAGCCGCTGTTGGTCAGTTGCAGAAGAACATCCACCTGCCGGCCTTCAATCTTCCCGGCGGCCACCATCTTCTCGAATTCTTCTCTCATAGGGTACGGTTCGTCCTCGCCTCTGGGAAGCAAGGTCGTCATCATTAAACGAAGTGAACGGCCAAAAACCAAGAGAAATTGCGGTTCGCGTGCTGGGCCAGCGCCGTCCCGGCGGCGAATTCACCGAAAACCTCCTCGATCGCGCGCTGGAGCGCGCAAATCTTTCCCCCGCGGATCGCGGCTTGTGCCACGAATTGGTGATGGGTGCCGTGCGCTGGCAAGCGACGCTCGACTGGCTCATCGAACGAAAGACTCCCGGTCGCACCCAGAAACCCGAACTCCAGAATCTGCTCCGCCTCGGGCTGTACCAGATTTTCTGGCTCGACCGCATTCCGCCGCACGCCGCCGTCCATGAAACCGTCGAGCAAGCCAAGCGCGGCGGCTTTGGCCCGCAGTCCGGTTTCATCAACGCCATTCTGCGGGGCTACCTGCGCGAGGCCGGAGAAACCAAAAAAATCCTGGACGAGTTGAAAACCACCCTGCCCGGGCTCGGCTGGTCGCATCCCGAATGGCTGGTGCGGCGTTGGCAGCAATATTTCCCGCCCGCGCAGGTCCAGTCGTTGCTGGCGTGGAACAACACGACGCCAAAAACCTACGCCCGCCTGAATACGTTGCGCGCCGAGGCGACCCAACTCATCGGACAATGGCAGGCGGAGCGGGTGGACTACGATTTCCTCACGCGCGACTGGACGGGCGAAAACCTGGTGTTCGAGTTGAAATCCCATCCGCCGATCGCCACGCTGAAAACCTTCCGGGACGGTTGGTTTTACGTGCAGGACCCGAGCACGCTACTGGCGGTGCGTGACCTCGATCCGCAGCCTGGCGAAGCGATCCTTGACCTCTGCGCGGCGCCGGGCGGCAAGACCACTTTCATCGCCCAACTCGCCCGCAACGAATGCCGCGTGATCGCGCACGACGCCTCCCCGGCCAGACTGAAATTCGTCGAGGAAAACTGTGCGCGGCTCGGGGTGACTGCCGTGAAAACCGCCGCCCCTTCGGCCTTCATCCCTAATCCCGCGTCCTTCGACAAGGTGCTGGTGGATGCGCCCTGCTCCAACACCGGCGTCCTGCGGCGCCGCGTGGACTTGCGCTGGCGCCTCACGCCGGAAGAAATCGAACGGTTGCGCGCAGCTCAACTCGAACTGCTTGCCCAGGCGGCCCGCACCGTCCGCCCGGGCGGCCGGTTGATTTACAGCACCTGCAGCCTCGAACCCGAGGAGAATCGCAACGTGGTGCATGATTTTCTCGCCGGGCACGCCGAGTTCAAGCTGGAACACGAGCGCGAACTACTGCCGATGACCGATGGCGTGGATGGCGCGTTTGTCAGCCGTTTGCGACGGGTTTAGTCCGCCGGAAAGCCCGCAGTGCCAGCAACAGCGCCGCAAAGATCAACAGCGCCGACGCAAAGAACGCCGCGCCCGGTACGCGCACCGGCACTCGGTCGCTGATGAAGTAACCGAACAAACCTGTCGCCAGCAACGGCCCCAAAATTCCCGCGAGGCTCCCCAGGCTCGACAGCGCGCCCTGCACGGCGCCTTGTTCGTTGAGCGGCACGTAGCGCGATACCAGCGCCTGCAGCGCGGGCATGGCAATGCCACCGAAGGACCCGATGACCAGCAGGACGTAGATGATCCAGCCTTGCGTGGCCAGGCCATAAGCTGTCAGGAACACAGTGGCATTGGTCAGGCCCACGATGATTGCGCGCCGCTCACCCAGTTTGGGAATGATCCGGCCCGCCAGCACGCCCTGCACGATGGCCGCCATGACCCCCACCAAGGCAAGCGAAAGGCCAACTTCTCCCGAAGTCCAATGATAACGGTAGCTCGTGTACAGCACCCACGTGGCCGGAAACACCTGATGCGCCAGGCCGATCAGGAAATAGGTTTCCGTCAACCCAAACAATTCGGGATGCCGCCGCAGCGCAACAAACGATCCGACCGGATTGGCGCGCTTCCAATCGAAGGCGCGCCGCTGGTCGCGCGGCAGCGACTCGGGCAGGACGAACAGTCCGTAAAACCAGTTCAAGAACGTCAACCCCGCCGCCGCATAAAACGGCACGCGCAAACCGTAATGCCCCAGCCAGCCCCCCATCGCCGGACCGATGATGAAGCCCAGCCCGAACGCCGCGCCCACCAGCCCAAAGTTCGCCGCGCGTTTCTCGGGCGGGCTGACGTCGGCAATGTAAGCGTTGGCCGCGGTGATGTTCGCACCGGTGATGCCCGCAATGATGCGCCCGAGAAAAAACCACGGGAGCGTCGGCGCCAGCGCGAGCAGGAGATAATCAAACCCCGAACCCAACAATGAACCCAGAATCACGGGGCGTCGTCCGAACCGATCCGACAAACTCCCCAGCACCGGCGCGCAGATGAACTGCATCATGGAATAAAGCGCGGCCAGCCAGCCAAAGGCGTGCGACGCGGCGGAAACGTTCCCGCCGGACAATTCCTCGATCAGCTTGGGGAGAATCGGGATGATCAGCCCCACCCCGAGGATGTCCAGCAGCAGGGTAATGAAGATAAACCCGAGAGCGGGCTTGCGAGCGGACATTGGTGTGATTCATGGGGTTTCGCCCGCCGCCCTCGCACCCCGGGCGGTTCACATGCCCATGATTTGATAACCGCTGTCCACGTAGATGACCTGGCCGGTGATCGCCGCGGCGCCGTCGCTGGCGAGAAAGGTGCCGGTGGCGCCGAGTTCGTCGGGCAACACGTTGCGCTTGAGCGGGGCGTGGGCTTCGTAATGCTTGAGCATGTCGGTGAAGCCGGCGATGCCGCGCGCGGCCAGCGTGTTCATCGGGCCGGCGCTGATGCAGTTCACGCGAATCTTCTTTGGACCGAGATCGTAGGCAAGGTAGCGCGTGCTGGCTTCGAGCGAGGCTTTCGCGACGCCCATCACGTTGTAATGCGGCACGACTTTCTCCGCGCCGTAATAGCTCATCGCCACGATGCTGCCACCCTCGGTCATCAACGGCGCGGCGCCACGGGCCAGCGCCACGAGCGAGTAGGCGCTGATGTCGTGCGCAATCTTGAACGCCTCCCGGCTGGTGTTTACGAACTGGCCTTCCAGCGCGTCTTTCGGCGCGAATGCCACCGAGTGCAGCAGCAGATGCAGTTTGCCGAACTTCGCACCGACTTCGCTAAACACGCGCGCGATGTCCTCATCCTTCGTCACGTCGCAGGGCAGGATGAGCGTGTCCGCACCGAACGTGCCGGCGAGTTCCTCGACGTTTTCCTTGAGGCGCTCGCCCTGGTAGGTGAAGGCGAGTTGCGCACCGGCCTGGTGCCACGCCCGGGCAATAGCCCAAGCGATGGAGCGTTTGTTCGCGACCCCGAAGACGACGCCAATTTTGCCAGCGAGTAATGACATAAATCCGTTAACAGGTTGAATCGTGAAATGGTAGCACGTGAATCAGGAACAGGATGGCAGAGGACCCGGGGTTATCAAGTTTTGTGCAACGGCCGGTTTAACCCCGGTTCATCAGCGCTTCGATCTCGTCCGCCTCAATTGGGATGTCCGCCATCAAATCGCGCGGTCCGTTTTCCGTGACCAGCACGGTGTTTTCCAACCGGATCCCGAAGCCCTCTTCCTTGAGGTAGATCGCCGGTTCGCAAGTCAACACCCAGCCCGGTGCGAGCTTGAAATGATTGTAGGCCACGTCATGCACATCCAGTCCGATGGGATGCGACACGCCGTGCATGAAGAAAGGCCGGACCGCCGGCGCGTCCGGCGTTTGCTTTTTGATTTGCGACGGTTTGAGCAACCCGAG
>WBZT01001257.1_pt1 | contig 18842 bp, 15 predicted proteins | sample 5204241 | NCBI WGS metagenome assembly WBZT01 (sample SAMN12344358, study PRJNA552823) | activated sludge metagenome | biome: Activated sludge suspended growth; feature: Nitrification reactor; material: Wastewater; isolation source: activated sludge from nitrification reactor of wastewater...
CGGAACCACCGGTACGCGGTCACGCGTGCAATCCCGTTCTTCTCAGCCCACTCAGCAAGATTCACACGATCACTATAGCGTCCCAAAGCTCGTTATAGCAACCTATACCGGCAACAGTTGGCTCCCCGGTCACCGACCAGAATCGGATCGAAGCGGAGCTGTACCTGCTGCTGAACGCCGCCCATGTGGCGCACACCGACGACGACCTTGCGGTCGCCCGCCAGATCGTCGCCGCCGACTGAACGTTGCGGGCACGACAGGTAAGCCCGGTCCGACAGGGTGGGCATGTCGATGGTCGAACACGGTGAGCTCCGCCCGTTGAAGCTCGCTTTGGTCTCGTGTGGCAAAGCGAAACTGGACCGTCCGGCGGCTGCGCGTGACCTGTACACGGGGAGCCTGTTCCGGGCGGCGCGCCGGCACGCCGAGGAAGGCGGGTATGACGGCTGGCGGATCCTGTCGGCACGACATTTCTTGTTGCGGCCCGACCGGGTAATCGAACCGTACGACCTTGCGATCGGCGACCTCACGTCGGCGGAACGGCACCTATGGGGCGAGGTTGTGTCGGGTCTGGCCATCTGTTCGTGGCTTCCGTTGCGGGACCGGCGTCCCATCGTGGTCGACGTGTTCGCTGGGCAGGCGTACGTCGACGCCCTGCCCTCCGTGTGGACCCGAGGCGACGCATCCGAGCCGACCGTGGAGTTGCGGTTCCCTCACGCCGGGCTGCAGATCGGTGAACGGCTCCACGCTTTCGCTACGGCCCGACACGGCCGGTAGGGATCGTCGGGTCCGAACGGGCACGGCATGTGGACTCTTCACTCGGGTGACGTTCGTACCGTCGCCGCGACGATCGCCGACGAATCGTTTCATTGTGTGGTCACCGACCCGCCGTACGAGATTGGGATGCGAGGCGAACGGTGGGACCGGTCCGGTGTCGCGTTTGACGCGGCGATGTGGGCTGACGTGTTACGCACCGTGAAACCGGGTGGGCATCTCGTCGCGTTCGGTGGGTGTACCACAGCGCATCGGGTGGCTGTCGCTATCGAGGATGCCGGGTGGGAAATCCGACCGCAGATCGGCTGGGTGTTCGGATCTGGGATGCCTCGCGGGTTGAACTTGGGGCGGGTCTGCGACGGTTGGGACGGTTGGGCGACGGCGTTGAAACCGGCGTTGGAACCGATATTGGTGGCGCGCCGGCCGACCGAAGGAACGGTCGCAGCGAATCTGGCGGTCCACGGGTGCGGCGGGTTGCACGTTGATGCGTGCCGGGTGGCGTTCCGGTCGCCGGCGGATCGGGCGGAAAGCGTTGAGAAGAACCAGCATGACCGGTTCGGTTCCGGTCCCCGCCCCGCCGGCGTGTATTCGGCGACCGGCGACCGGCCCGATTATCAGCCGCCGCCGGTCGGTAGGTGGCCGACGAACGTCGTGATCTCGCATCTCCCCGGATGCACCCCAGCCGGTGTTGGCCGAGCGAAAGCGCATGCCGGTACGGCGGGCGGCGCGATGCGACCCGGATACGAGTCCCGGGTATACGGCGGGTACGGGCAGGGTGACGCGTCTCGTGTGGGGGAACGCACCGGGTTCGGTGGGGCGGACGGTTGCGAACCGGTCGAAGTGTGGGAGTGCGTCGACGGGTGCCCTGTCGCCGGCGTTGACGCGTCGGAACGAACGGCCGGCGGTGACCACGGGCCGGCACGGTACTTCCCGGCGTTCCACGATCCGGGCGACCCGTTCGCTGATGTTGCTGTCCGGTACGCGAAGAAGGCGGGTCGGGGTGAACGCCCGACGATCGACGGGCGTTCGCATCTCACAGTGAAACCGTTGTCGTTGATGCGGTGGCTGTGCCGGCTCGTGTGCCCACCTGGCGGTGTGGTGTTCGACCCGTTCGCCGGGTCCGGTACCACGCTGGAAGCCGCCCACTTGGAAGGGTTCGACGCTGTTGGGGTGGAACTCGTCGAGTTTCACCGCGAGTTGATCGTCGAGCGGATGCGGCGGTACTCCAACCAGCTGTTCTAGAACCACGTGCCCAGCCCGCCCGGATCGAGCTCGCGGCCCGCTTGCTCGCGAGCTCGCGAGGCTTGAGCTCGAGCTCGCGGGCCCCGGCACGCGCTCGCGAGCATCGGCTCCCGGCACGCGCTCGCGGCTCGCGAGCTCGCGAGCATCGCTCTGCAGCGGAACCCACGGCCGTCGGGCCGGTCCGAACCGGTTGGAACAATCGGGATCGCCCGATCCGAGCTCGAGGTGGAACATGACCTGGTTGCCGTGCCCGAACCCTGCATGCCCGACCGTTGGGCGCGCCCATCGGACACATGCCGCGTTGCAACGATGCGTCGTCGACCACCCGGCAGCGGACACCGGCGCGGCCGCGTCGGTCGCTGTGGCCGCGGCGATGGCGACGTCACCTTCCGACGCTGCGGCTGAGCGCGTCCGATGGGCACGAGCAGACCACATACGTGTCGGAGCGACCGTTCAACTCGCTGCAGCGGATCGGCGTCTATTCGGCGCCACAGCGACGGTCGCAGAGGTCGGCCCGTGCGGCTACGAATCGTGTCCGCACGGCAACGCCTGCGTCGCCCTCTGGACACCCAGAGGTTCGATCAACAGGAACCGGCGCAACCTTCTCGCGTGGCCGCTCCCCCGCCAGTCGACCATCGACGAACACGGGTCGGCTTCGTCCGCTGCTCGAGCAGCGGACGAAGCCGGCGACATCGTCGGATACGCGGCTGTGGACCCGACGGCGATCCCGGCGGGCGGCCCAGCCGTTGTAACCAGCGTCGCAGCGGACCTCGAGGAACTGGGTGTTCGCCCCGGAGAAGTCGTTGTCGAAATGCATGGTCACGACAGGGTGTGGGCAATCTGATCGAGGCCTCGGCCCGTTCGAGCTTTCGGACGGACGGGTCCTACACATGCATGGAGGAACCCGCGACCGTGGAGACGATCGACCCGTTCGTAGCGCTACTGCTTGCGTGGGGCAGGACACGGTGGATCCCGCATCATTCGCCGCCGCGTCGACCGGGGCGCATCCAGTTCCAAGCTGGGATGGTCCCGACGCTGTACCGGTTCGGCGACCGGATTGTGTGCACCGACCATGCAGGCCGGTGGGTAGCTCGCCGCAAAACCGTGGTGGATGTCCTGCCGGTGGGGCGTCTCATCGGCGATGGGCACGTTGATGACTGGTATCCGATTGTGGATGCCGACGCCGAGGTGAAACCGTTGAAGCACGTCCGGGTGGACCGCGATTCGGCGGTTCTGGTTCGGCCTGGCAGGCAGCCAGTTTCGTTGCGTGGCGGTGACCATCTCGAACGGTGGTGGCATCCCGGGGAGTGGGCGTGGCATGTCACCGCGATGCGACCTGTTTCGCCGCCGCGAACCTGGAACAGCCTGATGAACGAACAAGAAGGAGATCCCGAATGTTGAGTAGGACGTGTGTGAATCCGAACTGCCCGACCGTTGGTGGGCGTCACCGTCCCGGTTCGGCCGCTGAAACGAGGTGCGAAGCTCTGCGAGTGGCCGCCACCGCCGGTACGTCAGGTCGGGTGGCGGAGATCTGCGCGGCCGCGGCCGCGGCGGCGCAGGTCGATGTGGCGGAACTCGAAGGCGAGCACCTCGTCCGGGTGTTCGAAGGTTACGAGAGGGCTGTCCGGGGCGGGGCGGAACACGTCGAGTGTCTGTCCGCTATCGAGCGCGGCCAGTTGGCCCCGCCGCAGCCCCGCGGTAGCGGAGTGACGGGGTTGTTTCGCCGCCGGTGACACGGTCCGACATGGACGGTGTGGATCGGATACGAACAGAACGAGATGGGCACGGGGTGAACGTGTTCGTCCGGTGTGGGCTCGCTGACCGGGCGGTGTTCAACACCGAAGTTCGGGTCGCTCTCGAAACGTTCGACGGGGATCTCGAGTCGTTCGCCGAGTCCCCCGCGTGGTGTGCGGCTTGGGCTCGGATCGCCGGCGAAGCAGCCGAGCATCTCCGTCGCGTCCCCGCCTGTTCGCCGGTCCCGCGGGCGGACAGTGAGCCGCACCCTGATTGTGCGGCGGTCCGTTCCGCGATTGTGATGCCGGGAACACCGGCTGCCGCCGCCGGGTTCGCTGCCCGATACCGGTGGTTGATGGCTGCCGCTGATCTCGTGTGGAACTGCCGCTGATCTTGCCTGTCGAGGCGGTTCGTCACCCGGATTTCAGGGTCGACGGGTCCTAACACGGTGCGGGTCGGTTCACCCACCGTCAGTAGCGGCGGCGGGTCCGAACGGGTCCGTGTAGCCGACCGGAAGTCCCTGGCGCGGCGGAAAGGTACCCATGGGAATGCGGACATCGTGGCGGGCTCGGCTCGCCGCTGGTGTTGGCACGTTGATGATCGCCGGGACGTTGGTGTTCCCGGCGGCCCCAACATCAGCGGCGCCAGCGGATCCTCCTATCACCGGCAAGGTGTGGGCGGACAACAACGGTGACGGGCGGCGCACCGCTGTCGGTTACATCGACGAGCTCGGTGTCGCCGGTGTTGTTGTCACCGCGACGGATTCGGCGGGCACACAGGTCACGTCGAACACCGACGCGTCAGGCGACTACACGCTCGACGTGTCCAGCCTGGGTGCTGGACCGTACCGGGTGGAAGTCCGAACCCCCGTCGGAATGACATCGGGTCCGGTTGGTTCCGCCGCGGGGACGACGGTACGTCAGTCGGTCGCCGCGGGGACGACCGGACTCGATTTCGGGTTGCAGCAACCGGAGGATTTCTGCGCTGCGAACCCGACGTTGTGTGTGTCGATCTACCCGGACCGGACGAACGGCACGAAGGCGTCGCTGGCGACGTTCCCGTTTGATTCGGCCGGTTACATGTCTGATCCGGCTCGCCCGGCGCAGAACACGTTGAAGACCGGTGCTGATGTCGGGTCGATCTACGGGATCGGTTCGAACAAGGCGACCGGGATGGTGTACGCCGGTGCTGTTCTGCGTCGCCATTCGCCGCTCGGCGCCGGTGGGCTCGGAGCGATCTATGTGATCGACCCTGACACCGGTGCGACCGTCGAGACGATCGACGTTCCGAACGTGGGGACCGCCGAGTCGGCGGGGACGCGTGGGATCGGCGGGACGGGTACTCCGTCTCGTGACCCCGGCGCGTTCGCTGACGCAGGGAAGATCGGGTTGGGTGATGTCGACGGCATCCCCGGCAAGGATTCCCTCGCGACGGTCAACCTGTTCACCAAGGAACTGGTGGTCATCGACGATCTCGACGGTGCGAAAACCCAGTCGACGTATCCGATCCCGTCGGGGTTCTGCCCCGGTGGCGACGCCGACCGTCGACCGTTCGGCCTCGGTGTCCGCGACGGGACGATCTACGTCGGTGTTGTCTGCTCCGGTGAAGCCAACAATTCGGCTGCGGACCTGACCGGTCACGTGTGGAAGTTCGACGAGTCGGCCCGTACGTGGGGCACACAGATGGTCGCTCCGATCCCGTTCGGTTCGATCCCTCACGGTTGCGGTTACCGGGCTGACCAGTTGGGATTCCAGTTGGGGTGCGGCAACTGGGACCAGTGGCAGAACACCCCCGCCAGCTTCGATCAGCGCAACGTTCTGGGTGAGCAGGCCGTGTCGGAGCCGACTCCGCTCATCAACGACATTGATTTCGACGCGGAAGGCAACGCTGTTATCGGTGTCGCTGACCGCTCGTCGATGCAGTGGGGTTACCGCAACTACATTCCCGGTTCGTCGACGACGTTGCACACGTATGTCGCTGCGGGCGACCAGTTGCGGGCATGTGTCCCCGCTGCCGGTGGTTTCGACGTGACGTTGGAAAGCAACGGTACGTGCGGGTCGACGACGACGGCTGGTGCTGGCGCCGGGCATGGTCCTGGTGGCGGCGAGTTCTACTGGGGCGACACGATGCTCGCCCCGTATTCCGGTGGCGGGTCGGGTCGCAACGGTCACGAAGACATCGGGCTCGGGGCGCTCGCTGCGCCTCCCGGTCGGACAACGATGGCGACCACGGTCACCGACCCGTTCTTCGTGCGGAACGGATCGCAGTTCCATGGGGACGCTGTGGGTGTCGCACGTCTCGCTCACGTCGATGATGCTGCGATCCCGGCGACCGCTGGCGGGTGGGCTGGCGCCTACGAGCTTGGTGTCCGAGGTCGTACCGACTATCCGAACGCGTTCGCGAAAGCCGGTGGGCTCGGTGACCTGGAGGTCATCTGCCAGAACGCTCCGGTGGAGATCGGCAACTACGTGTGGTTCGACACCGACCAGGACGGTGTGCAGGACCCGAACGAACCGCCCATGCAGGGTGTCACCGTCTCCTTGCGGAACTCGGCTGGCACGGTAGTGGCGACCGCCGTGACCGACGCTGAAGGCCACTACGTGTTCCTGTCCGAAGGCGCCGGTAACGTCGCTGCGACGTGGGGTACGACACCCCCAGCGTGGGTCGGTGTCGTCCCGGACCCTGACGGTGTTCTGACGAACGCCAACTACGGGATTCCGACCGGCGCGACGTTCACGGTCGAGTTCGACCAGTCGACGACGACGATCACTCCGGCGTTGACCGCCGCTGGTGTCGCTGCGGCGTCGGATCTTCAGGTCACAGCGACGAACACGGCGACCGACGGTGACCGTTCCGACAACGACACGGCTCTTGTCGCCGGGGTTGTCCAGACGACAGTGGTGACCGGTGCGGCCGGTGACAACAACCACACGTTCGACGCCGGGTTCAAGGTGTCGACGTACAAGCTGACGGTCGACAAGACGGTGAACGATCCGTGGCCGGGTGACACGTCAGGTGACGGGCCGTTCGAGGTGACCGTCGTGTGTGCCGCTCCTGGTGGCGCTCCGACAACCACGTCGACTCAGGCGTTCTCGCCTGGCACCCCCGCCGAATTCAACGTGCGTGCCGGATGGACATGCACGGTCGACGAGAGCGGCGACGACGGTGCTGTGTCGACCACGTTCACCCCGTCGGCGTCGGTGACGATGGATGCCGACAAGACGGTGACGGTGACCAACACGCATCCTGACCGGCCGACCCATGACCTGACGGTCGACAAGACCGTGGTCGACCCGTACACGGCGGACACGCTCGGTGACGGGCCGTTCGAGGTGTCGATCTCCTGCACCGATCCGCTGGGGTTGGTCGCCGGGTTCACTCGCACAGCGAGCTTCGCTCCTGGTGCTCCCGCTGTGTTCAGCGGGCTGCCCGAAGGTGTGGTGTGTTCGGTGACCGAACCGACGGCCGACGGTGGGACGGCGACGCTGCCCGCCGACGTAACCGTTGATGCTGACGCTGCGGTGTCGGTGACGAACACGTTCCCGGATCGCGACCGCGGTTCGGTCACACTGTCGAAGTCCGTGGTTGACCCGTGGACCTCCGACACGCTCGGTGACGCCACGACCTACCCGGTTGACTACGTGTGCACCGACGATTCCGGTGTCGAAGCGGACGTGACCGGCACAGCGATGTTGGCGGCGGACGGCACAGTGTCGACAATCACGGATCTTCCGGTCCCGTCGCATTGCACGTTCACCGAAACAGACGCCGATGGTGCTGTGTCGACAGTGTGGGCGCCCGCTGCGACGGTCGCTGTCGATTCGACCACACCGGTCGCTGCGACTGTGACGAACACGTTCCCCCGTCCGGACTACAGCATCGACGTCACCAAGACGGTGATCGACTCGTGGTTGGGCGACGACCACGGCGACGGACCGTTCGAGGTGACGGTGACCTGCGGTGGCGGTGTCGGCCCGTTCGTCCTGTCGGTGGCGGCAGGCCAGACGGTGACGGCAGGGCCGATCCCCGCTGGGACGGACTGTGGTGTGTCCGAAACCGGGTCTGATGGTGCGACGACGATCGACGTTGCTCCGGCCACGGTCACCGTCGATGGGGTCAAGTCGGTTGCGGTGACGAACACGTTCCCTGAGCGTGCGTCGTACCCGCTGTCGGTCCACAAGACCGTGGTCGACCCGAACGGTGATCCTCACGGGGCGTTCCGGTTCGATTGGGAGTGCACCGATCCGTTCGGGTTGGTCGCGGACCAGTCGGGCACGGTGAACGTGGCCGACGGTGAGACCGTGCAGATCGGGACGTTCCCCGAGATGGTCGAATGCACCGTGACCGAGGTTGGGTCTGACGCTGCGGATGTCGCCTATTCGGTGACCGGCCCGATCGTCGTCGGTGATGTGGCCGAGGTGACGGTGACCAACACCTACGACGCCACTACCACGTCGACATCGACGACAACCTCGACCACTACCACGTCGACTTCGACGACGGTCCCGGATACCACGACCACCACATCGACGACATCGACGACATCGACGACGGTCCCGGATACCACCACTACGACGTCAACGACCTCGAGCACAACGACAAGCACGGTGCCGGAAACCACCACTACATCGACAACGTCGACGACAGTGCCGACATCCACCACCACAGTGCTCGCGAGCACCACCACCGCCCCGGTCAAGACGACCGTTACGACGGTGCCAGCACGGAAGACACCGTCCGTCACCACATCGAAGGGGCTCGCCTACACAGGAGCCGCTTCGTGGGCGCTGTTCCTGGTCGGGCTCGCGCTCGTGGGATTCGGCGCCCTGTCGCTGGTGGCCCAGTCACGGCGACGGAACCGTGAGTAAAGGCAAGCAACGCCCGAGGGGTGCCCGGTCCGACACGCGATCAGTGACGGACCGGGCACCCCTCGCCCTGTCCCCATACGAAAGGCGGAACATGAAACCCAGAACACTTGCCCCATACGAAAGGCGGAACATGAAACCCAGAACACTTGCCGCGGCGGCGGCGATCATCGGCGTTGGACTCGTCGCAGCGTCCCTCGCGTTTCCTGTGGTGTCGTCAGCGGCGGGAACAGGGCAGATCGCTGGTCGAGTTGCCCGCGACCTCAACCATGACGGGCACGCGGACCCGACCGAACCACCGCAGGCAGGGGTCGTCGTGACCGCTGTGTGCGTCGACACTGCCGGTGCGACACCGGCGACCGACACGTACACGCCGGCGGCCACGGCGACGACCGACGCTGGCGGTGCGTATTCGATCCCGAACGTCTCCGGGGACTGCCGGGTGGTGTTCACCGAGGACCAGGACTGGCTCGAACCGTCCACAGCCGGCGAAGGACCGGACTCGTCGTCGGTGCAGTTCGTGCCTGTCGCAGACGGCACGACTTCGACGGTCCGTTGGGCAGTCGAAAGCCCAGCCGACGATTTCGCTACCGGACGCGTCGCTTCGGGTATCGCGTGGCCCGGCGAGTCGATTCGAGCCCACTCCGGGTTCCAGTCGGATCCCCGAGGTGTCGTTTCGTTCGCTCCGGATGCGTCTGGTGTCGAGACGGCGCCGAATCAGATAACGACGCTCGAATCCGACTACACGTCGACAGGTGCTGTGTGGGGTTTGGCGAACGCACCGGATGGGCGGATGTGGGCATCGGCGTGGGCTCGACCGTGGACCGACATGACTGCCGGGGCGGACGCCATCTGGGAGATCGACGGCGGCGCAGCGTCGGTGCTGACCGACATCATCGACGCTGGCGATTCGACGATCCCGACGCCGCGGTCACCTGTTGTCGCTCAGGCATGGCAGGTCACCGACTCGGTGGTCACAGCCGGGCTGAACGGCAAGGTCGGATGGGGTGACATCGACTACGTGGCGGACGGAGATCGTCTCGCAGCGGTCAACCTGCATGACCGTCAGGTGTGGATGATCCCGACTGCCGACCCCGGTTCAGCGGCCCCGATCGCTCTGCCCGGCGAGATGACATCGTGTACGGGTGGGACGTTCCGCCCGTGGGCGCTGTCATCCCATGACGGGCTGCTCTACGCCGGAGGTGTGTGCGACGCCGAAACGTCACAGTCGCGGTCGGACCTGCGGTTCCGTGTCGCAGCAACCAACGTGGGGGGCTCAGCGGTTCGGGGTGTCGCACCTGGCGGATGGTCGGTGTTGCTCGACGAGACGTTGGATTTCGAACGTGGATGCACCGTCAACACGTCATGGTCCGGTGGGTGCGCTGCGACACGGTGGGAACCGTGGAAGATCCTGGCGGGCGGGATCGAAGCGTCCGGGGTCCGGTGGGCTCCGCAGCCGTCTCTCCGGTCGATCACGTTCACCGACTCGAATGAGATGATCCTCGGGTTCGGTGACCGAGGCGCAGGCGAACAGTTCGGCCTGGGGTTCGCCGCGGGTGACCTTCTGATCGCCGCACCGAACCAGACTGCAACAGGGTGGGCCCTCGAATCGAACGGGTCGATCAACGGCCGGACATCGGCGTGCACGTCTACCACGCCCGATCCGCAGTCCGGTCCTGGCGGGCCGAACACAAACCAGGGTCCCGGTGGCGGCGAGTTCTTCTGCGGCGAAGGGTTCGATTCGTTCCCGACGCATTCAGAGATCGCTCTCGGCGCTGTCGCTCACGTACCCGGTTCGGATCGGATCGTCGCGTCCATGATGGACCCGCGGCAGATCGACTCAGGCGGGTTCGCCCAGTTGCGACTCGACAACGGCACCCGCGACACGACAGCAGGAACGCTCAACGGGTTCGACGGTTTGGAGGTTCAGCAGTCGTACGGCAACACCGGCAAGTGGGGGTTCGGTAAGGCCGGCGGGCTGTCCGACCTCGAGGTGCTCGCGTCCCAAGCGCCGGTGGAGATCGGGAACCGGGTGTGGTTCGACACGAACCACAACGGTCAGCAGGACCCCGGCGAGGACCCTGTCGGTGGGGCGACGGTGATCCTGCGCGACGACGCAGGCACGGAGGTTGCTCGTGCTGTCACGAGTCTTGACGGCCACTACGTGTTCTCGAACGGATCGGGGGTCGACACGGCAGCGTTGCGGTACAACCTGCCGATCCCGTTCGGCGCGACGGGTTGGACAGTGTCTGTGCCATTGGATCAGCCGGTGCTCGCCGGGTGGAAGGCGACCGTGCCGGACGCCGGCGACGACGACACCGATTCTGACGGGGTTGTGACGGCAGGCGAGTCGGTCGCGCCGGTCACGGTTGGTGACCCTGGGCAGAACAACCACACGTTCGATTTCGGGTTCGATCGGGTGTTCCGGGTGACCGTCACGAAGGTGGTGGATGACCCTGAGTTGGGGGACGATCTCGGGGATGGGCCGTTTGCCGCCCGACTGGATTGTGTCTGGCCGACGGATCAGACACGAACGTTGGCGTTGGGTCCGGTGTCGTTCGCTCCGGGTTCTCCCGCTGTGTTCGAGTCGGTGCCGGAGGGGTTCTCTTGCACGGTGGTTGAGACCGAGCAGGACGGCGCCGTGCAGGTGACGGTCGGCCCGTTGGGGCCGGTTGGTGTTGGTGGGGACTCTGCTTTCGTTGTGACGAACCGGTTCCCCACGACCACGACGACATCGACGACTACGACGGTGCCGGAAACGACGACCACGACGACATCGACGACCACGTCAACGACGACTACGACGGTGCCGGAAACGACGACCACGACGGTGCTCGCTTCGACAACGATCCCCCCGACCACCACCACGACGGTGCCGACCACCACCACAGGGCTCGCTTACACCGGCGGTTCCCCGGTCGCGCTGATCCTGTTGGCGGTCGCGCTGATCCTGTTGGCGGTCGCCGCGTTCGTCGCCCAGGCGTTCGTCACCCGGGGTGATGCCCGATGAGCCCCGTCGACGCTGACGCAACGCTGGCGGTCCCGTTCGACGAGCGGGACCGCCAGCTCAGCCACCACATCGGGGCGGTACTCGCGTGGGTGTCGCGGATGCGCCCCGGGCTGGTTCAGCCCATCCTCGAGTACCGGCATGCTGACGGTCGCACGACCTTCGAGATGCTCGACGCCGGCGACGAACGCCGGGTTCTGGTCTGGGTAGCGGAGATCGCTGAACGGGTCCAAGCTCGGATGGAGGTCGATCTGCGGGCTGGTTAGCCGGCGTGGGCTGGCCCCCAACGGCTCCTTTTCCCCCACCCAAAGGCGGTACGACCCGAAGCCACAGACGGTAGGTAACGTTACCTACCGATCCGGGAGGCTTCGGGTCGTACCGCCAACCGCCGATCACGGGCGCAACCACCAACCCACACGGAGGTGAAGGTGCGCCCAAGAATCCTTCTCGCGACCATCGCGGTGCTTTGCACCGCGGCATGCGACGCCAGCCCACCATCAGCGTCGTCGACACCCACCACCGTCGCCGTCAACGAACCGGCGATCGTCGCGAACACCAAGACGTTCGTACCCGGTTCGACCAAAGCCCGGTACGTCTACACCCCGCCGGCTGGCGTCCCGAACGGCAAACTGCTCGTGTACGTCCACGGCGGCTTCTGGCAGCAAGGCACCCCGTCGCTCACCGTCGGCATCAAAGACCTTCCCGCTCAAGGGTGGGCTGTCGTCGCCGCCGATTTCCGTCTACCAGCCCGGCACCCCCAAGCCGAAGAAGACGTCGCCGCTGTCGTGAAGTACGCGCAACGCCAACTCGGCGTGTCCCCCGAGGACACCGTCCTGTACGGCGAAAGCTCCGGAGGGCACACAGCGGCGATGGTCGCGTACGGGTGGAACGACGGGCGTAGCTACGGCGCGCCTGTCGGCCGGGTCGTCACCGTGTCTGCACCGTTCGCGGTGGCTGCCACCGCGAAGACGTCGTGGGTCGCCGCGCAGTCCGCGGCGGACGGGCTGCTCGGCTGTTCCGTTCCGGGTGCCCAATGGTTGTGGGTGACCGCCTGTTCGAACGCGTTCGTGCAGTCGGCTGAACCGGTGTCGGTGCTCGACGGTGGGGACCCGCCGACGTTCGTCGCTGGGTTCTCCGGCGACGGGCTTGTTCCCCCGAGCGTCGGCTACCGGGCTGCCGTCGGCGCGTTGACCGCGGCCGGTGTGCCAGTCGGGTCGGTCGAAGGACTTCGGAACCTCCATTTCTATTCGTCGACTCCGTTGACCGACCCGGAGCAGGCGAAGGTGTTGACCGCGGTGCTCGCCGCGATCAACACGTAACGTCTCTGCTGCGGCGCTGCGAGGGTTAGTTGCTTCGGGGGTTCCCGCCGCCCCCGGCGCAACGTCCCCGGCGCCGCAGCGGAGAGTCCTGGGCTTCGTGGAGCCTGCGAGGTGGACCCGCGCCGGGGTTGGTGTGCGTGCCGCCTCCTGGTGGCCTTGGACTCGCCGGTGGGGTCCCGTCCGTGCGGATCGCGGCCGGATGGGACCCCACCCGAACACCGGGCATGTTTACCCACCGCGTGTTGGTGTCGACGGTCCGAACGAAGATCGTGAAGCCGGAACACGCATCGGCTTCACCGGCTTGAGCCCCGCCACGTCCCCCTCCTCCGTGGCGGGGCTCGCCGCGTACCGGCAGTCAATGTTCGTTCAACGGTCCGAACAGTCACGCATGGAACGCACCGACCCGACACGACTCGCCGCCAGCCTCGGCGCCGCAACCCTGTTCACAGCGACCGCCATCTACGGTGACCTCCCCCGCGACTGGTACGGCGTCGCGGCGACCGCAGCGGCGCTCACGTTGCCGCACATCAACCGGACAGTCCTCGCCGGTGCGCTCGCCGGGTGGGCCGCCGGCGAAGTGGCCCGCTCCCCATGGATCCTCCTCGCTGTAGCCGTCACCGCGACGGTCGCCGCGAACGATCGGCGTACCCGCCGTGCCGCCGCCGGAATGGTCGCCGCCGCCGCCACAGTCCTAACCGGTTGCGGCAACGACCATCCCCCAGTCGACGCGACCACGACGACCGTCGCGCAAGTGTTGACCATGGACGACGCCGGCATCGTCGCGTCGGCGCTCCAAACGAACATGAACGCCGGCGGAGCGACGATCGAAGTGACCGCGTCGAACGGGACGCTCAACGCGTCCGGGTACGTCGACTGGGTCGCCGGCGTCCTCACCGGCCAGTGGGCGGACGGAACCCGTTTCGTCGCGACACACGACACGTACTCCGAGCTCGACGAAACCGGTTGGGTGTCACGCCCAACCGACCCGACGGTGTACGCGTCCGATGTCGCCGCGAAACTCGTCCTGTCGATGGCGTCCAACATCCGTGACAACCCGGTGCTGATCAGGCAGGACTCCACGCTGGTCGAGTCCACCGGCGACCGGATCGTCGCAGACACCGGCGACCACACTCGAGTCACAGTCGACCGGACAACCGGCCGGCTTGTCGGCCTCGACGTGTCCACAACCGTCGGAACCATGTCGATCCGGGCGACGGTGTTCACCGAACCTGCGGAGGGCGACACCCCCGCGGCGCCATGACGGCCCGGTCTAGGCGGGAAGGAAGCCCCGTTGTACGGTTCGGTGCCCGAGACTGACGCGAACGGTCCGAATGGGAACACATGAACTTCGACACGACCAGCTTCGCCGCAGCCATCGCCGCCGGGGGATCCCCAATCCTGTGGGGCGACCCCGGAATCGGAAAGACCTCCTTCATCCAGTCGTGGGCCCGCCAGATGGGCGCCCACCTCGAAATCGTTATCGGCTCGACGATGAGGCCGGAGGACATCACCGGCATCCCGTATGCGAACCCGCTGACCGGGGTCGCAGCGAAACTTCCCGCTGATTGGGCTGTGGCAGCCCGGCAGCGACTCGACGACGGCCAGAAGGTCGTCGTGTTTTTCGACGAGCTCACCACGGTCAACGAGCATGTGCAGCAAGCGCTGCTCACCGTGTGGACCTCGCGAGAGGTCGCCGGTGTCGACTTGTCCGACGCGGTTTGGGTCGCCGCAGCGAACCCGACGTCGAGACTGCTCGCGTCCGGGCGGCTCCTGCCCACAACCGCGAACCGGTTCGTCCATTTCGACTTTGTGTTCGACCTCGACCGGTGGGTCGAAGGGATCGTCGCGTCGGACTGGACGGCAGGTAACCGTGTCCCGTCCGTCGACACCGACACGGCGCGGCGCGGCGCCGCCGCCGCGCACATCGCAGCGTTCGTCAAGTCGTACCGCCCCGACCTCGCGAACGCGATGCCGGACACAGCGGACGCCGCTGGTCGCGCATGGCCGTCACCACGGTCCTGGCACGGGCTGGCCGAAGCACTCGCGTGGCTACCCGCGTACGGCACGTCCGACGAAGTCAACGCGTCGTGGCGTGCTCTGGCCCGCGGGTACGTCGGCGATGTCGCCGGCGAAACGTTCGTCGGGTACGTCGCGTCGCAGGATCTCCTGTCGGGCGCCGAGATCGCTCAACGGGTCACGTCGGATCCCGACAGCATCGACTGGGCGTTGATGCCTGCGGATCGCCAGTGGCCCCAGGTCATGGCGTTCGCCGCCTATGTCCTCGCTGGTGACGGCAACGCGGTCGACCGTTACGAAGCATCTGGTGTGGTCGTCGAAGCGATGACCCGTCAGGGCAAGGGGGCCATGGCCGCGTGGCTCGCGAAGACAACCTGGTGGTCCCACCCGGCGGAGGTTGTGTCGATCCCCTCCGGGTATGTCGCTGCGACCGACCTGTTCGCCGGGCGGTGACCCGGGCCATCGGTCCGACAAGATCGGCATGGACATGGAAACCACATCGCCCGCCCCTGTCACTGACGACGAGCGTTACCGCACGGCGCGGCGGGTTGAATCTGCCCGTCTGGTCGCTTTCAACGGGTCGCAACAAATCGGGGTTGCGCCGCAACCCTGGCTGGTTGCACTCGTACTGCGACTCGATGTGATCGTGACCCGCGGGTTGCCCACGATGGGCGTCGATTTTGCTGGGAACCTGTACGCGAACCCGGAGTTCGTCGCCGGGACACCGATGGACCAGCTCGCCGCTGTGGTCCGCCACGAAGCGCATCACCTGTTGCGTGACCATGCCCGCCGGGCGAGGGACCTTGTGGGTGACCATCCCGGCCGCGCGAAGGTGTGGAACTTGGCGGCGGACGCGGCGATCAACCCGGATCTGACCGGGTTGCCGGACGGCGCAATCACCCCTGCGGTTCTCGGGTTGCCTGACGGGATGTCGGAGGAGCAGATGTTTCAGGCGCTGATGGACCGCGCTGAACGCAGTCAGGGCAACGGTGACGGGTCGTCGGACAGCGGGGATGGGCAGCCCGGTGACGGTGACCCGTCAGACAGCGGGGCTGGGCAGCCCGGTGGGTCATCCTCGGATGGAATCCGACGCCCGTGGGAAACAGCGGACGGGGGGATCACCCCCGAAGCGATGACCGAAATCCGGCGGGTCGTCGCCGAAGCCGCCGTCGCCCACGGCAAACAGCACGGACACGGAACAGCCGGCCTGCCAATCGCGTGGGCCGAGTCGCTGCTGGCCCCACCGAAGATCCGGTGGCAAGACCGGCTGTACGCCACCGTCCGAGCGTCAGTCGACGCACGCGCCGGGCATTCGCACCGGACATGGTGCACCACGAGCAGCCGAAGCCAACACGGGATCCTTCTCCCGACAAGCTGCTCGTACCCGATCCGGGTCACCGTCATCGTTGACACATCCGGGTCGATGGTCGACGACATGCTGGTCGTGCTCTCCGAAATCCGGGGGCTCCTCGACACCCCCGACGTTGAACACGTCCGAGTAATCCAGGTTGACGCCGCTGTGACCGGCGACGACCGGGTCGCGCAGATCGGTGACCTCAACCTGTCCGGCGGTGGCGGCACCGACCTGCGACCCGCGATCACCGCGGCGTCGGAGGAAGACCCTCCGGCGCACCTGGTGGTCATCGCGACAGACTGCGAAACGCCATGGCCGACCCGCAACGAGTTCGACGCGTCAGCTGACGTGGTTGTCGTAGCGGTACGCACCAAGGCGACGGCACCCGAATGGTGGACCCGCGTCGACGTTGACTGACGAGGGAGCGCAAGCCCCTTCCGTCAGGACGGGGAGGATGTCAACCGGTCGGAACGCTTCGGTCCGAATAGGACCGCATGGCATCGAAATCTCCGACCCCCGACCTGTCCGCAGTGGACGCGCTCACCCGTGTCACCGGTGCGCTCGGAGCGACCGAAGCGCGACCCGGGCAGGTCGCGATGGTCCAAGCCGTCGAGCGGGTTATCCGTGCCGGCGGACGTTTGACGGTCGCCGCTCCGACCGGTTCCGGTAAGTCCTTCGGGCTGCTGGTCCCGGCGATCGTAGCGGGGGTCGCCGACGGACGTCGCGTCGTCGTCGTCACCGCGACGAAAGCGTTGCAGGACCAGTACGTCGCCGACCTCGCTCATCTCGATCGGACAATCGGCGACACTGTCCCGTTCGCGTGGGCCGTCCAGAAGGGGCGGGGCAACTACCTGTGTTCCGCGGCACTCGACCGGGTGAGGGACGCGTTGAACCCGGCGCAAGGCCAGCTCGATGTCCAGTCCGCCGGCGACGACGACGAGCTCGACGGGGTTGACCGCGACGAGCTCGACCAGGTCCTCGGCTGGGCGGAAATCACCGTCAGCGGCGATCTCGCCGAGCTCCCCGCGCCACCGTCGGCACGCACCGCAGCCGCGGTGACGTGTTCACCTGGGGGATGCCCCGGTTCGAAATGCGAAAAGGCGCTTGGGTGCCCGGCGATGGCCGCGGCTGACAAAGCGAACGAAGCGGACGTGGTGATCGTGAACGCCGCCCTGTTCGCGCAGTCGTTGCGTGACCGCGGCTACGACATCGGAGACGACGCGCCGATGCGCGCCGATATTCTGCTCGTCGACGAGTGCCACGAGTTCCCCGACGCTGTCGTCACAGCGCTCGGTGTGTCGGTGACCCGGTGGGATGTCGACAAGGCGATCCGGGCGGCACGCAAACTCGACGGTACCGAACCGATCGTTGAACGTCTCACCCGGTTGCGGGACACGTTCGACCGTACCCGCGACATCAAGTCGGATGCCGCTGTCCCCGAATGGGTTGTCGACGCTGTCTCAGAGTTCGGTGATGTCGCTGCGGCGTTGTCGACGAAACTGACGCGTGCGTCGCAAAGCTCGACCGTCCCGAAAGCGGTGACGCAACTGCGGATCCTCGCAGCGGTCGCGACGAAGTGGGCGTCCGCTGCACGCGAAATCGTCGTGTCGGCCGGCCCTGGGGTCGCACGGTGGTGCGAACGTTCCGGTGTCCACGCTGCGGACGTGCGTGTCGCCGACCGGTTGCGAGCGAAACTGTGGGAAGCTCACCCGGGGATGGTGTTCGTCGCAGCGTCGGCGACGCTGCCCCGCAAGTTCGATGACCGGATCGGTTGTGTGACGGAACGGCTCGAGGTGGAGTCGCCGTTCGACCACAAGCGGCAAGCCATCCTGTATGTCCCTACGGACATTCCGGCACCGAAGGCGCGTGACGCGTGGGCGGACGCGGCGATCCGCCGGACCATCGACCTGGCGGAGTGCGCTGGGTGGCGGATGATGTCCCTGCACACGTCGATCGGGCAGATGAACGCGACCGCGGAGGCGCTTCGCGCTGCGGCGCCGGCCGGTGTGCAGGTGTTGACGCAACGCGACGCGAGTCGCGACCATCTGGTTCGCCTGTTGCGATCCGGCAAGCAGGTGGTTGTGTGTGCGTCACGCGGGTGGATGCAAGGCGTCGATGTGGGTGGATTGTCGATGGTGGTGATCGACAAGTTGCCGTTCCCGATGCTGACCGACCCGGTGATGAAGGCGTCGCGTGACCTTGCGGGTGACGCAGCGTTCCGCAAGGTTGATCTTCCGCGTGCCGCCGAGGTGCTGGCTCAGGCGTTTGGTCGGCTGATTCGGAGCGGGTCTGACTGGGGTGTTGTTGCCGTGTTGGATTCGCGGCTCGCGACCGCCGGATACCGGGGTGTGGTGCTCGACGAGTTGCCGTCGGTGCGGCGGTCTGTTCGTCTCGATGATGTGGCTGCGCATCTCGCAGCGGCGCCGGCTGTTACCGAGTCCGCCGCGTAAACCCAGCGCAGTCCCCTGCACGCGGGCCCCGGCAGCGAGCTCCCGGCCGGCGCGCCGGCCGGCGCGGGCCCCGGCGGGAGGCTC
>WBZT01001262.1_pt1 | contig 18779 bp, 17 predicted proteins | sample 5204241 | NCBI WGS metagenome assembly WBZT01 (sample SAMN12344358, study PRJNA552823) | activated sludge metagenome | biome: Activated sludge suspended growth; feature: Nitrification reactor; material: Wastewater; isolation source: activated sludge from nitrification reactor of wastewater...
CGCCGCCGGTGTCGACGTCGATGCCCTTGGGGGAGGCGAAGCGCAGGTTGCCCGACCCCGACGAGCCCCACGTCGCGCCGCCCGTGCCGTCGGCGTTGTAGCGGACGATGCGGTCGTTGCCGGTGTCGGCCACGTAGACCCAGTCGTTCTCGTTCACGGCCACGTCCCAGGGGCCGTCGAGCGGCGCGCCGTTCACCGGGGTGCTGCCGAAGGTGCCGAGCAGGCGCCCGTCGGCGTCGTAGCGGACGATGCGGTCGTTGGCGGTGTCGGCCACGTAGATGTCGCCGGTGTCCTCGTTGACCGCGACCCCTTTGGGGTTCTGCAGGTTCGCGTCGCCGCTCCCCGAGGTGCCCCAGGCGTCCGCGAACTGCGGCCGCTGCTGGCCCGCGGCGTCGGCGAGCGCGTCCCCGCCGCCCGCGGTCACGGCGGCGACCATCGCGACCGCTGCCGTCACCACCGCTGTGGCGATTCGTCCGCGCATCGACACCCTCCCGCTCGCTCGGTCGTCGGGCGGCCAGGTTAGGGGAGGTTCGGCGACCGGGTCGTGGTCAGGGTTGCAGCGCGGCGTTGACGATCGCCGCGGCACCGCCGGACACCACCGGCACCTGGTCGGCCTGGGCCGGGTCCGGGTGGTCGCTGAAGAACTCGGTGGTGTTGACCCCCCGCGGGTCGAGGAACACGACGACGTAGTTGCCGGTGGCGAGGCTGGCGATCTCGTAGTCGCCCGCGGGGTCGACCTGGGTGGCCTTCACCAGGCTCCCCGTGTTCGCGTCGACGGCGAGGACCCAGGTGCGCGCGGCCGGACCCGCCTGCTCGGTGACCGTGCCCGTGATCGTGCCGGTGTTCGGGTTGGGCACGATCCCGTTGACGGACAGGGACGCGTCGACCCGGGTCACGGTGTTCGCCTGCACGGGCACCGCGGTCGCCTGGTCGAACGAGGTCACGTCGGGGTGGTACTCGGGCGCGTGGCCGCCGTCGGGGTCGAAGAAGGTGAGCAGGTAGTCACCAGGCGGTAGCGGGAGCTGGTAGTTGCCGTCCCGGTCGGTCTCGCCGGCGACGACCAGGTCGAAGGTCGAGGCGTCCTGGGCCAGCACCGTGACGGCGTTGACGCCCGCGCCGAAGGTGTTCGTCACCCGCCCGAAGATCCCCGGCGGGCCGGACGGCACCAGGATCTGCACCCGGTCGTTGGTGGTGTCGGCCACGAAGCGCCGCAGGTCGGCGTCGACCGCGACGCTGCGCGGCGCCTCGAGCTCCTCGTGGCGGGCGCCGGCCGTGCCGAACCGGCTCTCCCAGGTGGCGGTGTCGGTGCCCGCGTCGTAGCGCCACACCGAGATGCGGTCGTTGCCGGTGTCGGCCACGAAGATGCTCTCGGTGGCGGCGGTGTCGCCGCCCTCCCAGAGGCCGGCGGGGGCCTCGAAGCGTCGGTTGCCCGTGCCGGTGGACCCGAACGTGCCGACGTAGGTGTGCCCGATGACGTCCCACACCGAGATGCGGTCGTTGCCGGTGTCGGCGATGAACAGGCGGGTGCTGTGGTCCGAGTCGCCGGCGACGTCGCGGGGGCCGTTCAGCTGCCCGGCCCCGGCGCCCCTCGCTACCTGCGGAGCTAGGTAGAGCCCGGTGGTCCCGTTGTACACCTTGACCTTGTTGTTCCCGGTGTCGGCCACGTAGAGGGTGCCGTCGCCGCCGACGTGTACTCCCCGCGGCGACCGGAATCCGTACTGGCCCGCCCCCGTGGTGCCGATCGACCGCAGGAACAGGTCGTCGACCGAGTAGTGGACGACCCGGTCGTTGCCGGTGTCGGCCACCCAGAGGGTGTTGGCGACCTCGTTGACGGCCACGTCCCAGGGGTTGTCGAGGGGCACGCCGTCGGCCGTGTCGATCACGGCGACGAGGCGCCCGTCGCGGTCGTAGCGCACCACCCGGTCGTTGCCGGTGTCCGCGACGTACACGTCGCCGGTGGCCTGGTTCACGGAGACGCCCCGCGGGTTCTGGAGCTGTCCGTCGGCGCTGCCGGCCGAACCCCACGTGTCGAAGAACTGCGGCTCGGCCGCACCGGCGGCGTCGGCCAGCGCCGTCCCGCCGCCGGGGCCCAGGACGGCGGGCGCCGCCATCCCGACGAGCACCAAGACCGCCGCCACCACCCGTCCGCGCATCGACACACCTCCGCTCCTCGGTCGTCGGCCCTCCACGCTACCGATTCCCGTCACACCCCCTGGGTAGCGTGGGACCGTGAGCCAGAGGAACGAGGGCGTGGCCCGAGCGGCCCGTGAGCGAAGCGAACGAGAGCGGGAAGCGTGAGCTCGCCCCGCCCTCTCGCCGCCGGTCTGGACCACGTCCTCGCCGGGCTCGGGGCGCCCACGGTGGACGCGCTCACCACCCTCCTGGCCTCGTGGGCCGAGCTCGTCGGGCCCGACCTCGCGGGCCACGCCGAGCCCGTCTCGGTCGAGCGCGGCCGCCTCGTGGTGGCGGTCGACGACCCCGCCTGGGCCGAGCGGCTGGCGTGGTCCGAGGGCCAGGTCGTGGCCCGCGCGACGGCGCTCGTGGGCGCCGGCGTGGTCGAGCGCGTCACCCCTCGCGTCCGGCCGGCGTCGGCGGCGAGAACCGCGCTCTCCGACGGCACGCGCGACCCCTGACCATCAGCCGGATCGCCGGGTGCCGCTGGTATCCTGAAGCCTTCGTGGACGCCCTTTTCCGCCCCCCGCAGCGCCTGCGGGCGAGGGCGGCGTCCGCCCCCTCCTCCCCGCCGTCCCCTCCTCGTGAAAGGGCCCCGCGTGGCCGATAGCACCGTAGCCAAGTCGTCCTACACCGCCGAGGACATCACCGTCCTCGAGGGCCTCGAGGCGGTGCGGAAGCGCCCCGGCATGTACATCGGGTCGACCGGCCCGAGCGGCCTGCACCACCTCGTCTACGAGATCGTCGACAACGCGGTCGACGAGGCCATGGCCGGCTACTGCGACCGCATCGACGTCACGATCCTCGCCGACGGCGGGTGCGAGGTCCGGGACAACGGCCGGGGCATCCCCGTCGGCAGCAGCCCGAAGTTCAAGGGCAAGTCCGCCGCCGAGGTGGTGCTCACCGTGCTGCACGCGGGCGGCAAGTTCGGTGACGGTGGCTACAAGGTGTCGGGCGGTCTCCACGGCGTGGGCGTCTCGGTCGTGAACGCGCTCTCCGAGCGCCTCGAGCTCGAGATCGACGTCGACGGCAAGCGCCACTACATGGACTTCGCCAAGGGGGGCAAGGTCCAGACCAAGCTCACGGTCAAGGGCGACTCGCCGCGCGGCCGCACGGGCACCACCGTGCGCTTCTGGCCCGACCCCACCATCTTCGAGGAGGTCGAGTTCCGCACGCAGACCCTCCTCGAGCGCTTCCAGATGATGGCCTTCCTGAACAAGGGCCTCGAGATCCGGGTGAAGGACGAGCGGCCCGACTCGATGACCGAGCCCACCACCTTCAAGTACGCCGGCGGCATCGTCGACTTCGTCAAGCACAACAACCGGTCCAAGGACGCCCTGTTCACCAAGGTCGGCTACTTCGAGCAGGCCGAGGACGACCAGGAGGTCGAGATCGCGTTCCAGTGGAACACCGGGTACAACACCGACGGGATCCACAGCTTCGCGAACGGCATCAACACCATCGAGGGCGGCATGCACGAGGAGGGCTTCAAGAAGGCCCTCACCAACGTGGTCAACAAGTACGGCGAGGCCAAGGGCATCCTCAAGGAGAAGGACGGGCGCCTCCAGGGCGAGGACATCCGCGAGGGCCTCACCGCCATCATCTCGGTGCGCCTGCGCGACCCCCAGTTCGAGGGCCAGACCAAGGGCAAGCTCGGCAACGTCTCGATCCGCTCGCTCGTCGAGCGGGCCACCAACGAGAAGCTCGGTGACTTCTTCGAGGAGCACCCCACCGAGGCCAACAAGATCGTGAAGAAGGCGTCGGCCGCCGCCACCGCCCGCCGTGCCGCCCAGGAGGCGCGCAAGGCGACCCGCCGCAAGTCGGCCCTCGAGGGCGCGGGCATGCCCGACAAGCTCCGCGACTGCTCGTCGCGCAACCGCGACGAGACCGAGCTGTTCATCGTGGAGGGCGACTCGGCCGGCGGGCCCGCCACCCAGGCGCGCGACCCCCGCACCCAGGCGGTGCTGCCCATCCGGGGCAAGATCCTCAACGTCGAGCGGGCCCGCATCGACCGCATGCTGAAGAACAACGAGATCCAGGCCCTGATCTCGGCCATCGGCGCCGGCGTGGGCGAGGAGTTCGACGCCGAGAAGATCCGCTACGACAAGGTGATCATCCTCTGCGACGCCGACGTCGACGGCAGCCACATCCGGACGCTGCTGCTCACCTTCTTCTTCCGCCAGATGAAGCCGCTGGTGGAGGAGGGCCACGTCTACATCGGCCAGCCGCCGCTGTACTCCACGGTGGTGGGCAAGGAGAAGGTCTACCTGAAGGACGACGCCGCCAAGGCGCAGTTCCAGGCCGAGAACCCGACCCACAAGAAGGACTTCCAGCGCCTGAAGGGCCTCGGCGAGATGGACTGGGACGAGCTGCAGGAGACCACCATCGACCCGCAGAAGCGCACCCTGCTGAAGGTGGGCGTGGAGCAGGCGGCCATCGCCGACGAGGTGTTCTCGGTGCTGATGGGCGACGACGTCGAGAGCCGCAAGCACTTCATCCAGACCAACGCCACCGACGTCCGCTTCCTGGACATCTGAGGTCATCGTGAGCGACACCACCGACGCGGGCTTCGAGGAGCAGTTCCAGCCCATCGAGATCCAGGAGGAGATGGAGCGGTCGTTCCTCGACTACTCCATGTCGGTCATCGTGAGCCGGGCCCTGCCCGACGCCCGCGACGGCCTCAAGCCGGTGCACCGCCGGATCCTCTGGGGCATGTACGACCTCGGCGCCCGCCCCGACCGCCCGACCATGAAGTGCGCCCGGGTCACCGGCGAGGTCATGGGCAAGTACCACCCCCACGGCGACAGCGCGATCTACGACGCGCTGGTGCGCATGGGCCAGTGGTTCTCGCTGCGCCACCCGTTGGTGCACCCGAAGGGCAACTTCGGCACCCCCGACGACCCGCCGGCCGCGGCCCGCTACACGGAGTGCCGCCTCGCCCCCATCGCCATGGACATGCTGGCGGGGATCGAGGAGGACACGGTCGACTTCGTCGACAACTACTCCGGCGAGTTCAGCGAGCCCGTGCTGTTGCCGTCGCGGTTCCCCAACCTGTTGGTCAACGGCAGCCAGGGCATCGCCGTGGGCATGGCCACGAACATCCCGCCGCACAACCTCGGCGAGGTCATCGACGCCACCGTGCACCTGCTGGCCAACCCCGACGCCACCCCCGACGACCTCATGGCGTTCGTGAAGGGCCCCGACTTCCCGACCGGCGGCATCATGATGGGCCGCCAGGGCATCCTCGACGCCTACCGCACCGGGCGCGGCTCGATCCGCATCCGGGCCGTGGCCGAGATCGAGGAGGGGCGCACCAACGACACCATCATCGTCACCAAGCTCCCGTACCAGGTCAGTCCCAGCTCGGTGCTGCTGAAGATCAAGGAGCTGGTCGACGCCGGCGAGCTCGACGGCATCGCCGCCATCAACAACGCGTCCTCCGGTGACGAGATCCGCCTCGAGATCAAGCTCAAGCGCGACGCGCCCGCGCTGGTGGTGCTGAACAACCTCTACAAGCGCACCCCGCTGCAGACCAGCTTCGGCGTCAACACCGTCGCCCTGATCGACGGGGTGCCCCGCACCCTGAACCTGCGCGACGCGCTGCTGGCCTACGTCGACCACCAGGTCGACGTCATCCGCCGGCGCTCCGAGTTCCGCCTGGCCGAGGCCAAGAAGCGCGAGCACATCGTCGAGGGCCTGGTGAAGGCGCTCGACATGATCGACGCCATCATCGCCCTGATCCGGGGCTCGGCCGACCGGGCCGAGGCCCGCACCGGGCTGATGGGCGAGGGCTTCGAGTTCAGCGAGATCCAGGCCAACCACATCCTGGACATGACCCTCGGCCGGCTCACCCGACTCGGCCGCCAGGAGCTGGAGGACGAGTTGGCCAAGCTGCGTGCCACCATCGCCGAGCTCGAGGCCATCCTGAGCGACGAGGGCAAGCTGCGGGGGGTCATCCGCGACGAGCTGGGCGAGATCCGCGAGGCCCACGCCACCCCCCGCCAGACCGAGATCACCTACGACGTCGGCGACATCGACATCGAAGACCTCATCGACGACGAGGAGCTGGTCGTCACGATGACGGCCAAGGGCTACGTGAAGACGGTGGCGGCCGGCGCCTTCCGCACCCAGGGCCGCGGCGGCCGCGGCGTGGCCGGCACCAAGCTGCGCGACGAGGACTACGTCACCCACGTGATCCACACCACCGCGCACGCCTACCTGCTGCTGTTCTCCAACCGGGGCAAGGTCTACCGCCTCAAGGCCCACGAGATCCCGATGAAGGAGCGCACCGCCCGCGGCACCGCGGTGGTGAACCTGCTGCCCCTCCAGCCGGGCGAGACCATCCAGGCGATCATCGACACCCGCGACTACGAGACCAGCCGCTTCCTGTTCTTCGCCACCAAGCTCGGCCAGGTCAAGAAGACCAAGTTCACCGAGTACGACTCCTCGCGGCGCGACGGCATCATCGCCATCAACCTGCGCGACGACGACGAGCTCGTGAAGGTCATCCAGACCGACGGTGAGACCGACATCTTCCTGGTCACCAAGCAGGCCCAGACCATCCGCTTCTCGGAGGACGCCGTCCGGCCCATGGGCCGTTCGGCCGCCGGCGTGCGCGGCATCAAGCTGCGCGAGGGCGACGAGGTCATGTCGGTCGACGTCGGTCGCGAGGGCGTGGCCCTGCTCACCGTCACCGACTCGGGCTTCGGCAAGCGCACGATGCTCGACAAGTTCCCCGCCAAGGGGCGCGGCACCATGGGCGTGAAGGGGATGAAGATCACCCAGCGCCGGGGCACGGTCATCTCCGCCCTGATGGTGAGCCTCGACGACGACATCATCCTGATCTCGTCGGCGGGCACCGTGATCCGCATGGCCTGCCGGGAGATCTCGGCCCAGGGCCGCGACGCCTCCGGCGTGAAGGTCATGAACGTCGGCGCCGACGAGGTCGTCGCCGCGGTGGCACTCGTCGCCGAGCAGGAGGAGACCGAGGGCGCCTAGCCCTCGGCGCTGCACTCCCTCGCCGGCGGCGCCGCCGGCCCCAACCGACTTCCCCCTCCCGCACACCCTGTGACCCGGGGAGGTCGCCATGCGCCCACGCGCCCCCTTCGTCCCGCTCGACGCGCCCGTCACGCCCGTCGGCCCGCCCCCGGCCCGCGGCGAGCGCGGGCAGGCGCTGCCGCTCGTGCTCGTCGCCCTGGTGCTGGCCGGCGCGGTCCTGCTCGCCGTCGGGGGCCTGGCCGACCGGGCGATCGCCGACGCCAGGGCCCGCACCGCGGCCGACGCCGCCGCGCTGGCCGGTGCCGCCGAGGGGGAGGTGGCCGCCCGCGTGGTGGCCGAGGACAACGGGGCGATCGTGGTGGGCTGGGCCGAGGCCGGTGGGCAGGTGCGGGTCGAGGTCGAGGTGCACGGCCGCCACGCCGTCGCCGCCGCGGAGCGCACCGGCCCGCCGCCGGGCGCGGCGGGCGGCCCCACCGACGGCCTGACCCCTGAACTGCTCGCCGCCATCGCCCGCGCCGAGGCGCGGCTCGGCCGCGCCGTGCCGATCACCTCGGGGTGGCGGAGCCCGGCGCAGCAGCAGTGGCTGTGGGACCACCGCGCCACCAACCCCTATCCGGTGGCGCCGCCGGGGACGTCGAAGCACGAGCGGGGCCTGGCCATCGACGTCGCCCGGTGGTTCGTCCCCGACCTGTTGACGGTGGCCGCCGAGGCGGGGCTCTGCCATCCGCTTCCCGCCACCGACCCGGTCCACTTCGAGCTCTGCTGATGCGCCGGCCACCTGCCTTGGGGGTCCGGGTGCACTACCGGGCCGGATGGGGTGTCCACTAGGGTCCCCCGACGTGTCGACCACGAGTGCGCCCCTCGGCGGTGACGGCGCGCCGGACGAGCCCGACGCCGAGACCGATGCGCCCCGCGGTGACGTGGACGTGATCGACGAGCGCGACCTCGACGAGGCCGACGGCGAGCCGGACGTGGCGGTCGATGACCCGGACGACGACGCCGACCCCGACGGGACCGACACCCTGGTGGTCACCGAGGACGATCTGGGCGACGAGCTCGATGCCGAGCTCGAGGCGGAGGCGGCCGAGATGGCGCCGCTCGTGGAGCTGCCCGACCGTGCCCACGTCGGCCACGACGGCGCTACCCCAGCCGCAGCCGGCCCCGCCCCGGCCGTTAGCGAGCACGTCGAGGTCCGGGTGCGGGGCCTCGGCAAGGTGCCCGCCCGCAAGGTGCGCAAGGTGATCCGCCGGGTCGACCCGCTGTCCGTGCTGAAGCTGTCGTTCGCGTTCAACGTGTGCGTGTTCGCCATGTTCCTCGTCGCCGGCGTCCTGCTGTGGTCCGCGGCGATCGGCTCGGGCTCGACCGACAACATCGAGAGCTTCGTGGTCGACATCGGCTTCGAGGACTTCAAGCTGGTGGGCGCCGACCTGTTCCGGGGGTTCATGGTCTTCGGGGGCGCCCTGGTCATCGCCTTCACCGTGTTCGCCGTGCTGCTGGCCCTGTTGTTCAACCTGATCAGCGACGTGCTGGGCGGGATCCGCCTCACCGTGATCGAGCCGGTGGCCCCCACCGCAGACCACGCCGAAGGTGCCGACGCCGACTGACCGGTGGTACCCTCACCCGCTCCCGGGGCTATAGCTCAGTCGGTTAGAGCGCATCCCTGATAAGGATGAGGTCGCTGGTTCGAATCCAGCTAGCCCCACCAGCAGACCCGGACCCAGAGGCCCCTTCGGGGGCCTCTCGCAATTCCCGGCGGCGGGCCCGGAGAGCAGGTCGGACCCGCCGGCCATTGACGTGGCGGATCAGCACGGGCGCCGGTGTCACTCAGCTCGGCGTCACACCTCCTGACCGCGTTCATTGCGGCCCATCGCACGACCGCCGGGTACGACCAGATCGCGCCGTGACCCTGGACGAGCGCGCCCGGGCCTGAGGACGCGCCACGCCGGGCGCGCGCGCTCACCGCTTGATCGCTGGTCGTCGGAGTCCGTGACCGGCTCAGCAACGGGGGGGTGGGGCGCCGCCGGACGGAGGTGGATCGGGGAGTGCACGGTCGGATCGGGCGCGTCGGCGGCGTTGGGTGCGGGTGTCGTAGGTGTGGGGGTGGCCGTCGGGGGTGGTGAGAGTGATGAGACCGCTCTCGGGGTCGCGGAGAAGGGTCCACTCGCACTTGTGGACGAGGGTGTGGTGGCGGCGGCACAGCAAGAGGCCGAAGTCGAGGTCGGTGTGGCCGTGGTCGCGTTCCCAGAAGCGGGTGTGGTGGGCGTCGCAGCGCTCGGGCGGGCGGTCGCACCCGAGCCAGCCGCAGCCGCCGTCGCGGGCGGCCATGGCGCGGCGCTGCGCCCGGTTGTAGGTGCGGCGCTCGCGGCCGAGGTCGAGCAACCGCCCCTGCGGCGCTAGTCGCGGGTCACGGTGAAGCCGCCGGCGGTCCAGGTGACGGTGGCGCTGGCGCTGCGGCCCCAGGCGTCGGGGAGGCGGTAGTGGGCGACGTGGGTGTCGAACTGGTAGTCGCTCACGTCGCCGGCCCGGGCGAGCAGTGCGGTCAACTCATTCGCCTCGCCGCTCCACGAGTCCAGGGTCGAGGTCGCCTGCAGTTCCTCCATCGAGGCGGCGTCGGTGCCGGCGAAGGCGGCCGCGGCCCGCTCGGAGAAGGCGGCGAAGTTCCGGTCGGCGGCGCGGTCGGCGGCGACGGTCCAGACCGCGCCGAGGGCGAGCCACGCCACGACGACGGCGACGATCACCCAGCCCCGCTGGCGTTTGGCGTCGAGCACGCCGGCCTCCCCTCGTGCATGGCCGTGGAAGGCAGTCTCGCCGACCGGCGTCGGGCGCGCCGCTCAGTCGTCGAACCAGCCAGCGGCCTCGTCGGCGGCCCGGGCGTCCTTGAACCAGCGGCTGTCGATGGTCAGCTCTTCGCCCAGGGTGTCGCAGAAGTTGTTCTTCCACGAGAACGGCCCGAGCCGGGTCTGCCGGGGGAGCCGCCGCAGCACCCGGGTCGGCCGGGCCCGACGCCCCTCGTTGTCGATCACCACGATGTTGCGGTCGGTCACGGCGACGACCCGCATGCCGGCCGGCACCCGGGTCGTCGTGTGGTGGCCCACGATGGCCGGGAACACCCACTCGATGACCTCGCCGGGCTCGAGCAGGGCCTGGCACCGCTGGCGCAGCTTGGCCCGGACCCCGAACAGCACACCCCCGATGATGGCGGACCGGCGGTGCCATGGGCCGGATCGAGCCCGAGCCGCTACCGTCGTCCCCCTATGAAGACGGCACGACGAGCGCTGGTGGCCCTGGGTGTGGCCGGTCTGTTCGCGGCGGTGCTGCGCCTGCGGGGCACGGGGGGCACGCCGCCCAAGGGCGGTGGCTGGCGCGAGCTGTCCGGTCCCGACCTCACGTGAGGGTCGCGGTCGTCGGCGTCGGGGCCACCGGCGCCCGCGCCACCCGACAGCTCGCCGCCTCGGACGAGGTGGACGAGGTCCTGGTCTGCGACACCGACGCCGAGCGCACGCGGCTGCTGCACGAGGCCATCCCCGACCGGGTCACCGTCGTACCGCCCTCGGCGCTGCCGTCCCTGCCGGTCGAGGTCGCCCTGCTGGCCCTGCCGAGCGGTGACCACCTGGAGCTGGCCCGGGCCTTCGTCTCGCGCGGCATCGGCGTCGTCTCGGCGGGCGACGGGATCGACGAGGCGCGCCACCTGCTCGCCCTCGATCCGTGGTGCCGCGACCAGGGCGTGGCCGTGGTGGCCGGCGCCGGGTTCTCGCCCGGGCTCAGCTGCCTGCTGGCCCGCCACGCCGCGGCCGACTTCGACGAGGTCGACGAGGTGCACGTCGCCAAGGTGGGCACCGGCGGGCCGGCCTGCGCCCGCCAGCACCACCGGGCCCTCGGCGGCATCGCCGTGGACTGGCGCGACGGGGAGTGGACCGAGCGCCCGGCGGGCTCGGGCCGTGAGCTCTGCTGGTTCCCCGACCCGGTCGGTGGCGTGGACTGCTACCGCGCCGCGCTCGCCGACGCGGTGCTACTGCACCCGGCCTTCCCCGGGGCCCGCCGCCTGACCGGTCGACTCGGCGCCACCCGCCGCGACCGCCTGACCTCCCGCCTCCCGATGCTGCGCCCGCCCCACCCGGAGGGCGGTCCGGGCGCGCTGCGGGTCGAGGTGCGGGGGGCGCGAGACGGCGTCCGCGACGTGAAGGTGCTCGGCGCCATGGACCGTCCCGCGGTCGCCGCCGGCGCGGTCGCCGCAGTGGCGGCGCTGTGGGTGGGCGAGGGCCGCATCCTCCCGGGCAGCACCGGCCTGGCCGTGGCCGCCGGCGACGGGGTCGTGGCCTTCCTCGCGGAGCTGGCCCGCCGCGGGGTGCGCGCCGCGGTCTTCGAGGGCATCGGCGCCTGACGCCCACTCGGCGGTCCCCACGCCGGGGGTGCAAATGCACCAAATGACAATGGTGTGATTTAGCCGGAATGCTCGACGCGAAGATTACATCAATGTAGTTCGCAGAAATTCGCGATTTCTCCTAAAGGTCTCAGCCCATCCGGTCGTTACTCCGACGTTGGTTCAATCAGGAGAGGGACGAGAGGGGCGATACACCATGGGCGATACACCAGATTCCGCACGGCTGATCGAGGAGCACCTGCCCCTCGTTCGGCACATCGTCTTCCAGGTTGCGGTGCACTTCCCGCGGCACGTGGATCGGGACGAGTTGGCACGGGCCGGCGCACTGGGACTCGTCGAGGCGGCCCGCCGCTACGACGAGGCGCGCGGCGTGCCCTTCGACCGGTTCGCGGCGCAGCGCATCCGCGGCGCCATCCTCGACGCGGTCCGGGCCGCCGACTGGGCGCCGCGCTCGGTCCGCACCCTGGCCCGCAAGCTCGAGGCCGCCGAGCAGCGCCTGGCCACCGAGCTCGGCCGGGTGCCGTCGCTCAAGGAGATGGCCGACGAGCTGGGGATCACCCTGGCCGAGCTGTCGAAGCTGCAGGACCGGCTGTTCCGCTCGGTCGTCCTGGCCCTCGAGCACGAGGTCACCGACGACGTGGACGAGGACCTCACCCTCGTGGACGTGCTCGTGGACCGCACCGCCGTGGAGCCCCTCGAGGAGCTCGAGACCCGCGAGCTGCACGCCTACCTGCGTGACGCCGTGGACCTGCTCCCCGAGCGCCAGCGCCTGGTGATCGTGGGCTACTTCCTCGAGAACCGGACCTCGCTCGAGCTGGCCCGCTTCCTCGGCGTGACCGAGTCCCGGATCAGCCAGCTCCGGTCCGAGGCCCTCGCCATGCTCAAGGAGGGCATCGAGCGCCAGTACGACAACCCCGAGGTCGTCGGCGAGGAGCCCGTGGGCCGGGTGGCGAAGCGCAAGGCCAGCTACGCCGAGGCCATCGGCGAGGCCAGCGCCTGGAAGTCCCGCCTCGACCAGGTGGCGACCGACGACATCGAGGAAGAGGACTGCGTCCCCGTCGGGGTGCCCTACCAGACCGTCGGTGTGTAATCATGTAATCCATGACCGGCTCGGCGCCACGCGAGATCGTCGCCTGGTTCGCCGACCGGTTGCCTGACGACTGGTTCGACGACCAGCCACGCGTCCGGGTCGATCGCGAGGAGATCCTCGTGATCGGCCCGCTGCGCGTCCCGGCCCCGGAAGACTGCGACGCCGCCGAGGCGGTCGAGCGCCAGCGGCGCATCGCCGCGTTCCGGGACCAGACCCGAACGGTGCGCATGGCCATCGCCGACGAGGCCGAGGTCGTCTGGGGCCGCAAGGTCTCCTGGGGCGTCACGTGCGGCGAGCACGACGAGTTCTTCACCACCCTCTCGACGCCGGTGATGACCCGCCTGCGGATGGAGGAGCGCAACGTGCTCGACACCCTGATCGACGCCGGCGTGGCCCGCAGTCGCAGCGAGGCGCTCGCCTGGTGCGTGCGCCTCGTCGGCCACCACGAGGCCGACTGGATCGCCCGCCTCCGCGAGGCCGTGGCCACCATCGAGGAAGCCCGCCGCTCCGGCCCCCTCGGCCCCTCCTAGCGCCCGCCCCGGAGGACGGTCAGACGCGGAACCGCGCGGCCCAGCGGTCGACGACCGCGGTGTCGCCGAACACCTCGAGGCGGCCGGCGGGGATGCGGTTCCAGAGGAGCAGGAGCAGGTCGGAGGCAGGCCCGCGCACGGCGGCGTCGCCCTTGGCGTGGCCCCGCACCCAGGTGACGCCCTCGGGGCTGAAGGTCGCGGTCCACTCCCCGGTGCCCTCGGGCAGGCCTTCGTCGGTGGCGTGCAGGTGCAGGGTCTGGCCGTCCCCGGCCAGCCGTTCGCCGAGGCGCGGCACGAACAGCTCGAACACCTCGTCGATGCCGTCGAGGGCGAGGTCCCGCTCGATGGGGGAGGTCGCGCCGGCGGCGCCCGCCACGTCCCAACGGTGGACGGCGGTCTCCTGGGCGCGTCGCCGCCACCAGTCCCGCGCCCGGCCCTCCCCGGCGAAGGTCCAGCAGGGCGCGTCCGGACCGGCCTCCTCCAGCGCGGCGCACAGCTCGTCGGTCCGGGCGTCGAACCACTCGAGCAAGCCCTCCTCGCCCAGCACCGCGACGTCGGGGTCCGGCGCCAGGGCCAGCAAGGCCGCAGTGGCGTCCATGGCGTCGCGCACGAGGTGCACCGCCCACTGCGCCCCCTGGCCGACGTGCACCACCACCTCACCCACCGTCCAGTCCTCGACCGCGGGGATCGCGGCGTCGAGGTGCCCGCGGGCGGCGGTGCTCAGGGCGTCGGACTCACGGCGCAGCGCGGTGAGGAAGGCGGCGTCATCCATGCCACCAGTCTGGCCGTCGCCCCCGGCTGCCGGGCGGGACCGTGCGCTCGGGATCCGTCAGCCCGGGGGCGCCGAGGCCGTGGGATCGTCGTCGGGCTCGGGCGGGAGGACCCGGCCGCGGATGGCCCGCCAGACCAGCTCCTGGGCGAGGACGAGCGCGGCCACCACGCCGTAGAGGTACGGCGGCGGGAGCTCGAGGGCGAAGAACGCCCGGGCCGGGGGCAGGACGAGCGTGGCGACGAAGAGGCCGATCATCGACAGCACGAGGGCCTTGCGCCAGGCGTTGAAGGGCTGGGCGAGACGGACGAGGATGCACAAGCCCGTGCTCACCAGGGTGAGGGTGGCGACCGTGCGGGCTTGGTCGAGGCTGACGGCGTCATCGGCGTGGGCGATGGCGTAGGCGACCAGGGTGACGATGGCCGCCAGGGTCCCGGCGGGGACCGCGAAGCGCAGCACCCGGGGCACGAAGCCGGCGCGGGCCCGGTGGCGGTTCGGGGCGAGGGCGAGGAAGAACGCGGGGATGCCGATGGTGAGGCTGCCCACGAGGGTGAGGTGGCGGGGGAGGAACGGGAAGCTGACGCCGATGACCCCCACGCTGAGGGCCAGCAGCATCGAGTAGGTGGTCTTGGTGAGGAAGAGGTTGGCGACGCGCTGGATGTTGTTGATGACCCGCCGCCCCTCGGCCACCACGCCGGGCATGGTGGCGAAGCGGCCGTCGAGCAGGACGAGCTGGGCGGCGGCCCGCGAGGCCGACGATCCCGAGCCCATGGCGATGCCGATGTCGGCGTCCTTCAGGGCGAGCACGTCGTTGACGCCGTCGCCGGTCATGGCCACGACGTGCCCCTTGGCCTGGAGGGCCTTGACCATGGCCCGCTTCTGGTGGGGCTGCACCCGGCCGAACACGTGGTGGGCGTCGACCACGTCGGCCAGCGCCGCCGGGTCCTCGGGGAGGTCGCGGCCGTCGACGCCCTCGCCGACGTCGGGGACCCCGGCCTCCCGCGCCACCGCGGCGACGGTCGACGGGTTGTCCCCGGAGATCACCTTCACGCGCACGTCCTGGGCCACGAAGTAGGCGAGGGTCTCGGCCGCGTCCGGGCGCACCTGGTCGGCCAGCAGCACCAGCGCCTGGGGCACGAGGCCCGGGGGCAGGTCGTCACCGCCGAGCCGATCGTCGGTCCGGCTGAGCAGCACCACGCGCCGGCCGAGGCGGGCCAGCTCCTCGACGCGCGCCCGGCAGGTGGCGCCGAGCTCGTCGGCGCGGTCGCCGAGGAGGACCTCGGGCGCGCCGAGCAGCCAGGTGCCGCGGGCGGCGAAGTCGGACCCGCTCCACTTGCGGGCCGACGAGAACGGGACCGCCACCCGGGCGTCCCAGGTGTCGTCCGCCGCGGCCCGGGCGACCACCGGGGCCCGGCCGATGGCGGCGAGGGTCGCGTTGGGGTTGGGGTCGGACGCGGCCAGGCCGGCGAGGGCCGACGCGACCGTCGAGGCCGCGGCCTCGCCCAGCACCTCGAGGTCGCTGAAGGCGATGTCGCCGGCGGTGATGGTGCCGGTCTTGTCGAGGCAGATGACGTCGACGCGGGCGAGGGTCTCGACCGCGGGCAGCTCCTGGACGAGCACCTGCTGGCGGCCGAGGCGCACGACGCTGGCGGCGAAGGCGACGCTGGTCAGCAGGACGAGGCCCTCGGGGACCATCGCCACCACGCCACCGACGGTGGAGGCGAGAGCGTCCGCGACGCCGTCGTGGGCGCGGAGCTGGCTGAACAGCAACAGCGCGGCCGTCGGCAGCATCGCCCAACTGACGTACTTGATGATCCGGTCGATGCCGTTGCGCAGGTCGGACGAGGCCAGGGTGAAGCGACGGGCCTCCTCGGCCAGCTTCACCGCGTAGGCCTCCGCCCCCACCTTGGTGGCCACGACGTGGCCGGAGCCCGCGGCCACGAAGCTGCCCGACATCACCGCGTCGCCGGGTGCCTTGTGCTGGGCGTCGGACTCGCCGGTGAGCAGCGACTCGTCGACCTCGAGGCCCTGGGCCTCGATCACCTCGGCGTCGACCACGACCTGGTCGCCGGGGCGCAGCACGAGGACGTCGTCGAGCACGACCTCACCCACCGCGACCTCGACCGGCGCGCCGTCGCGCAGCACCACGGCCTTCGGGGCCGAGACGATGGCGAGCCGGTCGAGGGTGCGCTTGGCCCGCCACTCCTGGAGGATCCCGATGAGGGCGTTGGCGACGAGGACGAACCCGAACAGCGCGTCGTTGGGGGGGCCGACGACGAGGATGACCACGAGCAGCCCCCCGAGGAGGGCGTTGAAGCGGGTGAGGAGGTTGGCCCGCAGGATCTGGGCGACGGTCCGCGTCGGCGCCGCCGGGACGTCGTTGCCGAGCCCTCGTGCCCGGCGGTCGGCGACCTCGGCCGAGGTCAGGCCGACGATCCCGTCCGGGAGGGGGACGGCCGCCCGCGGCCCGGTCGTGGTGGTCACGCCGCCGTCACGGGGGGTCGGGGCCGAGCGGTGGCCATCCCGGTCACGGGTCAGTCGTCGTCGAAGGTGGGGGCGAAGAGCTCGACGAGCTCGTCGTGCAGCAGGCCGTTGGTGCCGAGGCCGCTGCCGTGCTCGAAGCCGGCCTCGCCCCGCATCGAGGTGAAGCGGCCGCCGGCCTCCTCGAGGATCACGCTGCACGGCGCGACGTCCCAGGGGCTCGCCACCTGGTCGACCATGGCCTCGACCCGGCCGGTGGCGACGAGTGCGTAGCCGAAGCCGTCGCCCCAGGTGCGCAGGTGGATCCCGGCATCGTGGATGGCGTCCATCGCCGCCGTGGACCAGCCGCCGAAGCCGCTCGTGGTGAGGTACGCCTCGTCGAGGTGCTCGCAGGGGCTGACCTGGGCGGGCGCGCCGTTGCAGAACGCGCCCCGGCCCCGGCCGGCGTAGACGACCTCGGTGAGGCCGGGGAGGTTGATCACGCCGATGGCCACGCCGTGCTCGTCCTCGAGGGCGAGCAGGTTGCAGTAGAGGGGCACGCCCTTGGTGAAGGCCTTGGTGCCGTCGATGGGGTCGATGATCCAGCGCCGGCCGCTCACGCCGGGCTTGTCGTCCTCCTCCTCGCCGTGGATGGCGTCGTCGGGGAACCGGCCCTCGAGCTCCTCGCGGAGGAAGCGCTCGGCGGCCTTGTCCGCCGCGGTCACCGGCGTGCCGTCACCCTTGTGGTCCACGGACAGCTCGATCGAGCGGAACCACTTCAGGGTGAGCTCGCCCGCCTGGCGGCAGAGCTCGACCGCCTCGTCGAGCAGGGCGGCGTCGACCGGCGGGGCGGCGGTGGGATCGGGCGAGTCGGCGGGGGTCACTGGTGCAGTATCGCGGGGAGGGCAGGGGCACCGCCCGCCCTCGGGTCGCCCGCCCCGGCCGTAGGCTCCCGGGATGGCCGCCACCGCGTCCACCGAGCCGGTCTTCTACAACCCGTTCGAGCCGGGCTATGCCGAGGACCCGTACCGGCAGTTCGCCCTGCTGCGCGAGCACGACCCGGTGCACGAGAGCCTGGCGGGGCCGTGGATGCTGTTCCGCTACGAGGACGTCAACCGCCTGCTGCGCGACGCCTCGCTCAGCGTCGAGGAGGACCGCTCCACGCGGGTGGGCCCCCGGGCCGAGGTGTTCGAGCGCCTGCTGGCCCAGTCCGAGCAGGGCGAGGAGCGCCGCAGCCGGGGCACCCGGGCCATGCTCAACCTCGACCCCCCCGACCACACCCGCCTGCGCCGCCTCGTCTCCAAGGCCTTCACCCCCCGGATGATCGAGGGGCTGCGCCCCCTCGTGGCCCGCCTCGTCGACGAGCACCTCGACGCGGTGGCGGCCGCCGGCCGGATGGACGTGATCGCGGACCTCGCCTTCCCGCTGCCCTTCACGGTCATCTCCGAGATGCTCGGCATGCCCGCCGCCGACCGCGACCAGCTGCGGGACTGGTCGCACGCGATCGTGAAGCTGCTCGACCCGGTGATCACCGAGGAGGAGATCAACGAGGCCTTCGAGAGCTCGGACGCCATGACCGACCACGTGCACGAGGTCATCGACTGGAAGCGGGAGCACCCCGCCGACGACCTGCTCACCGCCCTCATCCGCGCCGAGGAGGACGGCGACCGCCTCAGCCCGGACGAGCTGCGGGACCAGGTCGTCCTGTTGTTCATCGCCGGCCACGAGACGACGGTCAACCTGATCGGCAACGGCACCCTGGCCCTGCTGCGCCACCCGGACCAGCTCGCCCGCTGGCGCGACGACCCCGCCCTCGACGCCAACGCCGTCGACGAGCTGTTGCGCTACGACTCGCCGGTGCAGTTCTCCCGGCGGATCACCATCGAGCCGCTCGAGATCGGCGGGCGGACCATCCCGGCACGCACCTTCGTGCTCGCCGGGTTGGCGTCGTCCAACCGCGACCCGGCGCAGTGGGGCCCGACCGCCGACGAGCTCGACCTCGGCCGGGCTGACGCCAACCAGCACGTGGCCTTCGGCAGCGGCACCCACTTCTGCCTCGGGGCGGCGCTGGCCCGGCTGGAGGGGCAGGTCGCCCTGGGTCGGCTCATCCGCCGCTTCCCCGACCTCGCCGTCGCCGACCCCGGGCCGGCGTGGAACGGCCGCCTGAACCTCCGCGGCCTCGAGCGCCTCCCCATTACCTTCAGGGCCTGAGCTAGCGAGGAGGCGGCGGACCCGATGACCCACGACCCCGAGATCACCCCGGACGAGAAGGACTGGACCTGGGTCCTCGACCGGCCCTGCCCCGACTGCGGGTACGACGCCTCCGACCACCCGCGGGCGGGCCTGGGCAAGGCCATCCGGCGCAACGCGCTGCGGCGG
>WBZT01000440.1_pt1 | contig 18776 bp, 14 predicted proteins | sample 5204241 | NCBI WGS metagenome assembly WBZT01 (sample SAMN12344358, study PRJNA552823) | activated sludge metagenome | biome: Activated sludge suspended growth; feature: Nitrification reactor; material: Wastewater; isolation source: activated sludge from nitrification reactor of wastewater...
TCAATATTCAGATTTTATGACTGCAAAACTGGACTCTAACGGGGTCACAAAATGGATAAGATATTATAATAGTCCTTATAACCTTGAAGACTATGCTTCATTTATAACAATTGATACTCATAGCAACATCTACGTTTCAGGCAGCAGTGAATTCAGGCCTTTCTTTTATAATGTAATGACAGTTTTGAAGTATGATAGTGAAGGGAATGAGGTTTGGAAGTTCAATTTTGATAGTTCAAGCAGTAACATCGGGGAAAATGGTAAGAAGATAGTAGTTAAGACCAATGGTGATATCTTCATCTCAGGTACAAGCGGGACAACATATGACTATGATTTTCAGTTGCTTAAGTGTTCCCAGCTAATTGGAGTAAATCCTATTCAATCAGAAATTCCAATATATTTTTCTCTGCACCAAAATTATCCAAACCCGTTTAACCCCTTAACTAAAATGAGGTTTGAACTGCCAACCGCCGTGAATGTGTCTATCCGGATCTTCGATATCCTCGGCAGAGAAGTTCGAATGTTGGTCAATGAAAACCTGAAACCCGGTGTTTACGAAGCTGATTTTAACGCTGTGGATCTGCCAAGCGGAGTGTATTTCTGTAAACTGGCAGCAGGGGAGTTTACAGAAACAAGAAAAATGATATTGCTGAAGTAAACTGTTTTACACTGCGTCATCTATATCGTAGCTTGGCATAAGAACGATCTTTTTGGAATCCCAAACAATGGTTTTGGTTTTTGCTTCGGCGCGAACGGGGCACTCAGGCATGCTGCAAATATGGCAGCAGTTCGGGTTGCAGGGGTCTAAGTGGATAAGAGACTCCACCTGCTTCGTGCCGAGCGCGTTTATGACCTCGTGCTCAACAGCGTCAACTGTTTCATGGCTTTCCTTAACGCTTTTATAGTAGGGTACTATTAAGTGAAAATCTACCATATATTTATCCCCTGACTTCCAATATCTCAAGCGATGTACATCTATCCAGTCCGGATAGTTTTTCCTGTCGTCTTCAAGCTCGTCGGCAATTGCGCTGATGATCTTGTCATCATTCTCATTCATCAGCCCGCCTATTGATTCCCTCACCAGGTGTTTACCGGTCCAAAGGATATTCAATGCAAGTATAATAGCCACGATAGGGTCAAAGAGCTTAATGTCTGTGATCAAAACAAGTACTAAAGCCGCCACTGCGCCGAAGCTGGTTATTGAATCGGTCATAACATGTTTTCCGTCGGCTATCAAAATAAGGCTCTTCGTTTTTTTTCCGGTTCGTATAAGGTACAAACCAAGCAGCAGGTTAACAACACTAGCTGCGGTTATGATTGCCGCCCCGGTATCCAGCGATGATATTTCCCTCGGATATATAATGTCACGGATGGCATATGCTATTATTGAAAAGGCCGCTACTATGATCATAGCTCCTTCGAATCCGGCGGAGAAGAATTCTATCTTTCCATGTCCGTATGGATGCTCTTTATCGGGAGGTTTAGTCGAAAGAATAAGGCTGTAAAATGCGAAAGAAGTGGCTATGATATGTACAATTGACTCAAGTGCATCGGAAAGAACTGCCGCAGAACCTGTGAGGAAGTACGCACCTATTTTACCAAAGAACATCACGAAGCCCACAATTAGTGAAATTGATGCCGCTTTTTTCTTCAGGCTCAGTTCTTTAGTTTCCATTATAACGCAAATATATGCTAATTTTGTGTTAAATTTTGGAATAATAATTTACCACTTGACAAAATAGTTTCCAATTGCTATTTTGGAAACTTAAGAAACGAAAATAGTTTCCAAAACCCCGCTTTTAAGGATGGCTGAAGTTACCGAAAAAGAGAAGATACTATATTTTACGCACGCGAAATTCATCACTGAGGGATTTTACAAAACCACTATGGATGAAATAGCGAAAGATCTGCAGATGAGCAAGAAGACCATCTATAAGCACTTTGACTCCAAGGAGCTGCTGCTTTCAGAAGTTTGCGATATGCGCATCGGGCTAATGAATGAATACCTCGAGGATGTTATTGAGAGCAATGATGATGCAATTACAAAATTCCTGAGAATCCTGCACAAACAGAAAAGTATGGCGCTAAATTGCTCGCCCGCATGGTTCAGGGATCTGGATGTACATGCCCCGCACCTCAGAAAAAAGTTTGATATAGTCCGGAAAGAAAAAGTCACCACATTACTTGAAAAGCTTCTTGAACAGGGTAAAAAGGAAAAAGTAGTTCAGAATATTCCCGTTGATATAATAATTACGGCTTTGAACGGGGCAATGGAAGCAGTTACCCATGCAGATTTTGTGCTCAACAGCAAGTATTCATTCCACGAAGCTATGCGTATTACCGCAGAAATTTTCTTCAACGGGTTTTTGACCCCCCTTGGGAATGAGAAGTTTTCAAACACAAAAAAGCTTTTTGAAAAGACAATGCATTAGCAGCAAGTGCTGATGTTAACAGCTAAATTTATATATGAATAAAAAGATAGCCGCCATCATTTTGCTTTTCCTCTCATACGCAGGATATGCACAGGATACGAGGGTTTTGACCCTTTACGATGCAATAAATCTTGCAAAACGGAATAACTCTGATTATGTGATAGCAAAGCTTGATAAAATGAAAGCCGAAAAACAGGTTTCCGAAGTTTATAGTGAGAACCTTGTTCCTAATATTACTTTTGGTTCACGATATACGAGGTCGTTCAGAAAGCAGACTTTGAGCTTTGCTGGGCAGACTTTCGAAATAGGCTCGGATAATAGTATAACTACTACATTGGACGTCTCCGAGCCTATTCCTTTTTTAGGTACTCCTGTGTTTAATGGTATCCGCATAGCCGAGTACTATAACAGGATACAGGAAGAGAACCTGAAGAGCGTAGAAACCAAGATAAAAGCTGATGTTAAAAAATCTTTTTACAATGTCCTGCTGTTGAAAGAGGTGATAAACCTTAACCAGCAGAGCATTGATAATGCCCAGGAGAACCTCAGGGTGGTTGAAGCCCGCTATCGCGCGGGAGTTGCCCTTGAATATGATTATATCCGGGCAAAAGTGAAAGTAGAAACACTGAAACCCCAGCTCACCCAGTCTGAAAATAACCTTGAAATAGCAAAACAATTCCTTAAGAACAATATCGGGCTTAAGGATGAAAAGAATATTGATGTTACAGGTACCTTATCATATGACAGCCTCGAAGTATGGGGCTCAACAGATGAGCTTATGAACAAGATCTCAAGCAGCAATGTTGCCATCAGGCAGCTGAAGCTAAGCAAAAAGATAAATGAACAGCTGGTTGATGTTGATTACGCCAACTATCTGCCAAAGTTTTATGTTTTCGGGCAATGGTCTTCACAGGCTAACGAAAACGACGGGCGCTCACTTACAGGCTACAGGTTCTATAATTCTATAATTGCGGGCATCGGTTTAAACTGGAACCTGAATCTTTTCCGCAACAGCTACAAGGAAGAGCAATCCAAAATAGAAGTGCTAAAATCTGAAGAGCAGATCATTAAAACAAAAGAGCTGCTCAAAACCCAGACCAGGAGTGTTATCCTCAAAATAGAGGATGCAAAAAACAGGATCCAGTCGCAGCAGGAAATAGTCAATACTGCGCAGCGCGGTTACGATCTTGCAGTAATCAGCTACAAAAGCGGTGTGCTTAACCAGATAGATGTAGTAGATGCAGAGCTGGCTTTGAGCCAGGTTAAGCTTGCATACGTTCAGGCAATATATGATTACCTGAATGCTAGAACAGAACTGGAACAATTACTTGAACAATAAGAGAATGTATAACAGCAAAAGAGAATTTTCAATAATACCATCCATCATGAAACCAATATCAACATCAGCCGTTATTGCAATACTGCTTTCCATTGCAGCCATCTTCAGTTCCTGCGGCAAAGGAGGCGAAAACACAGAACAGAACCAAAAGAAGCTTCCGCTTGTGAAATTTAAAGAAATTCAGACAGAGCAGTTCAGTGATAACTTTAAGGTGATGGGCGTTATCAAGCCCTTTACCTCTGCGAAGGTCTCGTCAGAAGAGGGCGGGCTTATCACCAGCTTAACAAAAGATAAGGGCAGCTATGTGAGCAAGGGCGAAATTGTGGCAAGGATCAAGAAAGACGTCGAGATCGCTTCGCTGGAACAAACCGAGGCGCAGGTTGAGCTTGCAAGAATGAATTATGAAAAGCAAAAACAGCTTTATGAAGATAATGCCACTACAGAGATACAGTATCTTACTGCGAAATGGCAATATGAAGCCGCTATAAGAGGCGCTGATATATTAAAGCAAAGGCTGAAATCAGGGTTTGTCCGCTCACCCATCAGCGGGGTGGTTGATGATAAGTTCATGAATAAGGGAGAAATGTCCGCCCCGGGCTCTCCGATATTCAATATAATCGATATTTCTACAGTTAAAGTATCTGCAGGTGTACCAGAAATGTACCTGACAAAAGTTTCAAAAGGACAAAGCGTCAATGTTACAATTGATGTATTACCGGGCGTGCAGTTTGAAGGAAAAGTAAATTATATTGCGCCTGCGCTTCAGGGTACAAGCAGAACCTTTGAGATCGAAATTCTTATCAGCAATAAAGACAGGATCCTTAAGCCCGGCATGAACGCTAATGTGGTATTATCAGAATTTACCAAAGAAAGCGCAGTAGTAATTCCGCAGGATTTAATAGTAGATTACGGGGACGTTCAGTATGTATTCGTGCTTGAAGGTGATATTGCCAGGAAGCGCGAGCTTAAGCTAGGCGGCAGGAACGGAAACCAGGTATTGATAGAAAGCGGCCTCAATCCCGGCGAAAAGCTTATCACAGACGGCTTCCAGTCTCTCAAAGATGGCGATAAGGTACAGGTTGTCCAATAACCGGTCTAAGCTGAAACAGCATTCTGTTATAGTTAAACAAACTCAAAAGAGCAGACAATGAAATTTTTCAAGTTATTTGTAGATAATAAAGTAGTAGTATATATCTTCACTTTTATAATAGTGCTTGCCGGTATATCTGCTTACATAGGGTTACCCAGGGAGGCGTCGCCTTCTATACAGATACCTTATGTGTTTATTTCAACCGTATATGTAGGGGTATCGCCGGAAGAAATTGAGAAGCTTGTTACAATGGAAATTGAAAAACAGGTTAAGGCAATTTCTGACATTAAACAGATAACATCTGTATCACGCGAAAGCTTTTCTTCGATCACGGTTGAGTTTAACCCCGATGTTAAGATTGATGACGCTCTGCAAAAAGTGCGTGATAAGGTTTCAGTGGCTAAGTCTAATATGCCTACCGATATCGAAGAGCCTGTTATTGCGGAAGTGAACCTCTCTGAGCAGCCGATACTTTACATAAATATTTCCGGTAATTACGGACTTTCAAAGCTTAAAGAAGTTGCAGATAAGCTAAGCGACCAGATAGAAGGTGTACAGGGAGTTTTAAGCGCCGAAGTAGTTGGCGGGCTTGAAAGAGAAGTTAAGATCAATGTTAATGCAGACAGGCTTAAATATTACAGCCTGGGGCTGAATGATATTACAAATACTATCCGGGGAGAGAATCTGAATATTCCCGGCGGAAGCGTAGATATTGGTGACCTGAACTACCTGATAAGGGTACCCGGTGAAGTTGAGGATCCAAGGATATTCGGTGATCTGGTTGTGAAGTCTGATATGAATGGTAATCCGATTTATGTTAGAGATGTTGCACAGGTAATTTATGGATACAAAGAAAGAACAAGTTATTCCCGTGAAAACGGCCAGGATGCCGTTACTATTATTATTAAAAAGCAGAGCGGTGAGAACCTTGTCAGGATTGCAGATGAGATCAAAGATCTGGTAAAGGTTGAAGAAAAGAACATCCCTGCAGGTATGAAGATCAGTTTAACCGGAGACCAGTCTAAATCAATTAAGAACACCGTTCATGAGCTTGAAAACGGCGTTATAACTGGTGTTGTTCTGGTGGTTCTGGTGTTGTTCCTGTTCCTCGGGTTCAGGATAGCATCGCTTACAGCAACATCTATTCCGCTTTCGTTCCTTATCTCATTTATTGTGCTCAATGCAATGGGCGTCACATTGAACATCGTCGTACTGTTTACCCTCATCCTGGTGCTGGGTATAATTGTGGATGATGCTATCGTGGTGATGGAAAATATATTCCGTCTCCAGGAAAAGGAAGGTTACTCGCCATACGACTCTGCATTGGAGGGGCCGCGTGAAGTGGCATTCCCGGTTACGATCGCTACGTTGACAATTATCGCCTCGTTCTTCCCGCTTCTGTTCTTCCCTGGAATTGTGGGTGAGTTCATGAGATACCTGCCGCTAACGCTTATTGTGTGCTTATTCTCATCGCTTTTCGTGGCAATGGTAATAAGTCCTGTTCAGGCTGCTGTGTTCATTCACGTACAGAAGCAGAAAGAGAAAGACGCTAAAAAGAAGTTCAGGCCGCTAAGCAGGTTCATAGAGCACTTCGATGAAAAGTTCTTCTCAACAGTACTTGGATGGTATGAAAAAACCCTCCGGTATGCTTTGAGGCACAGGGTGCTTACGATCGGAGGAACGGTTTCCCTTCTAATCGTCTCTTTCATTGTTTACGGTATGTTCAATAATGGGGTAGAGTTCTTCCCTAATGTTGAGCCCCGCCAGGCAAACATTAATATTGTTATGCCCAGCGGTACAAATATTGAGAAGACAAACGCATTTACAAAAATTATTGAAGACAGGCTTAAGCCTTTTGATGATATTGAATACTATGTTGCCAATGTAGGTTCATCAAGCAATCCAATGGATTTTGGCGGTTCAGTTTCAAACAAGAGTACTGTTACCATTAATTTTTATGATAAGCTGGATAGAAAAAGAAGTTCTTTTGAATCTATGGATGATATCCGGAATGCAGTTACCGGAATTGCAGGAGGAGATATTGATATACAGAAACAGGCAAACGGTCCGCCCACGGGTCCGCCGGTAAACATTGAGATTTCAGGTGATGACTTCGTTAAATTGGGAGCTATAGCAGACCAGATAAAAGACCAGATAAAAGAAATACCGGGGCTTGCTGATCTTAAGGATGATTACATTGAGTCCAGGCCTGAGATCAAAGTGACTATTGACAGGGAAAGAGCAGCACTGTATAAACTTAATACTGCATCTATCGCTTCTACTATCAGGACTGCGATCAATGGTACAGAAGCCAGCAAGTTCAGGGTAGGAGAAGATGAGTATGATATTACCGTAAGGCTGGATAAAACCCAGAGAGATAATGTTTCTTCGATAGAGAATTTATATATAACAAACAGGGATGGGGCGAATATTCCTCTCACATCTGTTGCATCGATTGAATTTTCCGGCGGACTTGAGAAGATAAACAGGAAAGACCAGAAACGTGTTGTAACAATATCGGCAAATGCCGAAGGCAGGCTGGGAAATGATGTCCTTAAGGATGTTCAGGCTAAGCTGAAGGATTTCAAGATGCCGGATGAATATACAATATCATATACAGGCGAAAACGAAGATCAGAATGAAGCTTCATCATTCCTTGGTAAAGCATTCATGGTTTCACTTCTTCTTATTTTCCTGTTCATGGTTATGGAATTTAACTCGCTCCGAACTCCGCTGATAATCATGTTCTCGGTACTTCTTTCGCTAATCGGTGTGTTCTTCGGCTTGCTTGTTACTCAAACGCCGTTTGGTATAATGATGACAGGTATCGGAGTGATTTCACTTGGCGGTATTGTGGTGAGAAATGCTATTGTGCTTCTGGATTTCCAGAAGGAGCTTGTTAAGCGCGGGCTTGACCGTGATGAAGCGCTGATACAATCAGGCGTGATCAGGCTGAGGCCGGTGTTCCTTACGGCTGCATGTACTATACTTGGCCTTGTACCGCTTACAACAGGTGTTGATTTTGACTGGCGTACACTTAGCTGGGTTATTGGCGGTGAAAACACAGCATTCTGGAGACCAATGGGTGTTGCGATCATATTCGGATTATCTGTAGCAACATTTTTAACGCTGGTTGTTATCCCGGCAATATTTTCATGGGTTGATGATGTGATGTTAAGGATAACAGGTAAGAAGAAAAAAGCAGCACTTAAGCCTGTTGGCGGCGAAGAAGCCCCGGCAAAAGCTTAAAAATACAAAGCCGCTGCATTATTAGCAGCAATCATTTTTTTGACATTTGGATTTTGATATTTGAAGTTTCATCATTACCTCCGTTAGATTAAAACGCTCTTTTGATGGTTAGGGCGTTAGTTAATTGACGATAAAGGCGGATAGCAATATCCGCCTTTTGTTTTGCCAGTGTTTTGCCTGTATCCCGGTCTCAAAGCTCTTCCGTCTTTTTAAGAAGCCACTTTTTGTGGAAAACTTTGTTTGTTTTTGAAAGCTCTGATCTTAATTTCGTCTTATCTGCTTTAGCCGGATTACTTTTCATTTTCAGAAGCCTGGAGTAGAAGGCGTGAAAGTTCCCGAACAGAACTTTATTGAATTCCGAAATTACTTTATCATTCTGCAATACATGTCTGAATGTATCTGCAGCAGCTTCAGATTGTTCCGGCATATCCATTTCATAATATACCCTCATCTGGTGGATCTTTAAACTGAACTTTTCCGATGCGCTGCTGATCTTCCGTATCTTCGAAATATATTCCAGAGATTCCCCGAATTTGCCCTTGTTGAAGCTTGAAAAAGCCATACCGATATTGACAAGGAAATTCACCTTTTCAGGATGAACCTTGGAACTGTATGTATTCAGAAAATCTTCTGTCCACTCAGTTTCACCCAGGTCAAAACCGGTACTGATGGTATTAAAGAACCAATGGCTGTCAAAAGGTTCATTATCTTCAAATGAAGTAAGCCCATTTGCGATCGCAAATTTAAGAATATTCAGCCTCTCTCTCATCATGAGTTCATTACCGGTGTCATAATAGATCCTATAGCAAAAATTCAGGATCACTGATACTGTGTTAAAGTTGTCTTTTCTTCCCAGCTTATCGAAGATCTCAATGAAGTTCTCTTTAAGCCTTTGGAAATCTTCCATTCGGTTATTTTTCAGAAGTAGTACCCTGAGATAGGTAATATTCAGTACAGGTGAGTCAAGAAACTCTTTATTTCGCTCAAGAAACAAGGATGCTTCTTCCAGAAAATACAGCTTCGGCTTATAGTTTATAACATTCTGTTGGTTCAGATGGTAGAAATGATCTGCCAGGAGTCTAAGCAGGAAATGATATATCAGGTATTTCTGTTCGTCATATATCCATGTATCAGGCTTGCTGCTTTTGTTTACAGTAAATTTAGTACTGTAAAAATACCTTCTGTAGAATGCCATATTATACAAGCCAATGTAATCATCAGGGTGCGCCGGGGCCGCGTCTTCAAGTGCATCCAGCTCTTTTTTCAGAATTCTTTCGGCAAGCTTGTTCTCGCCAAGTCGGTTCAGCTCTGAAAGCAGGTATTTCTTTTTTATGTGCGGCTCACTTAACATGCCTGTATAAGTCAGGTAATCCTCAGCAAGGCTTTGCAGGTTAGACATAAGCACTCTGAAGAACCCGTCGTTATATTCAGCCTTACCAAATATTTTCCTGCTGATATACTGCTTCTCAAGCTTCGCAGGTTCAAACTGCGGGTATTGCTTCCTTATGTATTCATACAGTGAAATGAGGGCCTTGTTTGAATTGAAGAACGGAGACTTGACAAAATTATTGAAGTCTTTCAATTGCTGTTTATCGAATTTCTTTAACAATTGAAGCAGGCCGCTGTTATTCATAATCTCCTGTTTTTAATATATCGCCGTGAAAAAATGAAGAGTGTATTTATATAATAAACAGAAACACTTCCTCAAAATATTCCACAGCAAAAAACTCATAACAATCTTGTTGGCAAATATAGTTAAATATTACATAAAATGGCTCATTTTAATACATTATTTGCTGCTTTTTCTATAACATTGTTTCAAAATATTCTTTGAAAGGGGAGCAGAAACGAAGCTAAATTTGTATAGTTAGAAATCACTGAAACAATGGATGAACTTGAAATAGGCACAATGTATGTAACCCGGGGAGATGGTGCAGGTGAGGTAAATATCACCTGGGATTCGCTCGATGATGCTGATACATATGTGGTTGAATACAGCACACCCGGCAGAAATGCCTGGAGACTCGCTGATATAACAAGTGAATCAAGTTATACTTTGAAAGGGCTTAAGCTTCGAAGAACTTATATTTTCCGGGTGGCAGCAGTCAATTCATCCAAAAAAGGACCGTGGTGCACCCCGGTCAAAAAGAAAGTGGGGTAACAAATGAAAACAAATTTTAATATCATGAGTCCGCGAGATGTAATTGAATAACGGGGAGTTCATGGATCAGGTTTTGGGGGAAACTAAAAACAAACGAAAGGGAGTCAAAAAGATGAAACAAACAAAATTCTGTTTAATGCTGTTAATATGTTTGATGTTTTCGGCGCGGTTCATTTCTGCGCAGCAGCCGCTGCCAAACAAGCATGGCATGGGAGAAAATGAAAGAGAGCCCGTGCTGCAGGAGGAAAAGCTGCCGGCATCAATGCTTGAAAGAATTAACAATTTCAGAGAAAGCTCCGGTGAAAATGCAAAAATGGAACTGAACAATGAAGTTGACAGGCTGCTGGGTGCTGAAACACCCGAAGATGTTTTTGGTATTACCAAAACTTCAACGTTCACTTCAAATTTCAACAACCCGCCATTTACCCCGGATTGGTATAATACGGATGTACAAATTCATGCAGGTGCTGTAGCTTCAGCCGGGGGATTCAAACAGCTGGATCTTGCACAGGGTGAAGATGGCAGCATGTATATGGTGGTAAACAGGGCCGGTACACCGGGGCAGCTTGCAATTTACATCTCCAGCAATGGAGGCGCAACTTGGCCGGGAGTTATAAATTACAATGCGGGGAGCGGGTATATTCATAATGTCTCTGCGCTGGTTGAAAGCCGCAATAATTCCAATCCTGATTCCACCAGGATACTTGTTTATTTTACATTCAGCGCAAGTATAAATGGCGATAATGCTTCCTTATATGTTCTGTATGTCAAAAGAAACGCAGCAGGAGGTATAGTTTACCCGGTAGGAAATCCGGCCGGCGGCAATAAATTCGAATATGTAACTTCATGCAGTGACGGAATGTACTTTCAGAACGGTACCTATATGCATGCAGTTGTACGGGAAGCAACTAACGCCGGCGTTCAGGTGGGAATTAGACATTTCAGATCTACCACTTGGGGAGAGACACACACCTCGGCACTGCTGAATACCGGTTATAATGATTTCTACCCGGCTTCAGCGTTTTCAATAGAAACAGGAACTGATTCAATATACATTGCCGTTGAGAGAAGAATTAGCTCAACAGAGTACGAGTTAAGGATGCTGGTTACACCAGATGCGCCTTCAACAAATCACAGGGTATTCTACATCACAAGCGCTGTTTCCGGGATCAAATATGAAAAGCCGGCAATTACAATAGTTCAGCAAAGTACGGGTGTTCCTAAAAAAGTACTTGTGACCTGCACACGCAACCGGAATCCGCGTTATAACTACTCCGCTGATGGCGGCGGCACATGGGTTATTGACCAGCTTCTGGGACCAAATACTTCACAAGTTGCGGATTATACTACCTGCAGCAGTGACTCGCTCACCAGCGGCGGACAGTATGTGATTGCAGGATATGTCACCGATGACGGCGATTCTGTAAATGTAAAACAGGGTTCAATACCCGGCGGATTCCCGTTTGCCTATTATAAAAAGAATCAAAACCAGTCATCTGGAGTAGTTGCACCGGTTTGCGCTATATACAAATCCGGTTCTGCAAAATACGCAGCTTTCGGATACCCTGGTTTTGGTCCAACGAATGTCTATTACAATGCTGAACAGCTCATAACCGGTATTCAGCCTGTTAATAGCACAATACCCTGGGAATTCGAACTGAAGCAGAATTATCCTAACCCGTTTAACCCGGAAACCAAAATTAGCTTTAATGTTCCCAAAGCCGGTTCTGTTAAGCTGACAGTTTTTGATATGCTGGGAAGGGAAATGGTTGTTCTTGTAAATGAAGATCTCGCTGCGGGTACTTACAGAATTAACTTCAACGCTGCAGAGTTCTCGTCGGGAGTATATTTCTACCGAATTGAAGCAAATGGCTTCAGTGATGTGAAAAAAATGATGCTGGTTAAATAACCGCTGAAATACCGGTTGTTGTTCTCCGTATTTCGTTAAGAACCCGCAGGGCCCCATACCTGCGGGTAATTTTTAATAAAATGAGAAAACCATGAGTTCATACTTCGATAAGCTCTCAGAATATTATAAGTCTGACAGGGCAGAAAAAGACAACCAGAGATTTATAAAACAGGCGAAAAATACATTTCTTTCAACTGCAATAATTGCTGTTACAGTATTCTTTCTGATAATTGTTTTGCTGGTAATTGCCGGAATACAGTCTATATTCCGCTGATGCAGAGTTAGCAGATTCAATTTTTTTGGGAATAAATTTCCAATTCATATATCAAAAAGGCGGATAGTAATATCGCCTTTTGTCTTTTGTAAAAATTAATAATTTTCATTTTTGACATTGATTATACCGTAGTATTTGGTTTAATTCGGAGGAAGCACAAATATTGAATAAGCCGGTTATTCTAAATTAAAATTGCTCAATTATTCCAAACATATACTATATAAAAAAAATGTTCAATTTGGCTATTTGCTTTTTACTGTCCTTCTTTTTAGTTAGCCCTCTTTTTACACAATTTCAAAACGTAGTAGTCTCAAATTCTAATTACCCTAACGAAGTAACAATAATGATCAATCCTAAGAATCCCAACCAAATGGTTGTTGGCAGTAATATCTTTTACTTTGGAGCAGATACATCTTTGAGCGGATACTATTTTTCGACTAACGGAGGGTTGAACTGGACTGGCGGTATATTGAGATCAAATGTTGCCAGGCCATCAGGCGATCCGGTGATATTAGTTGATACCTCCGGCAATTTCCACTTTCTTCAAAATTCAAATTATGGAGTGAACCCGCATCCGTGGGATAGGCTGCTCATACTCAGATCAACCAATGGAGGAGCGAACTGGTCAAACGGTGCAGGTATTGGATTTGATTCTTTGACAAGCCAGGATAAGCCATGGGGATGTGTTGACTTTTCAAACAGCATGTACAAAAACTCGATTTATGTTACATGGTCAAGATTCAGTAATTACAATGATCCTGGACCGCTTGACTCTTCTTACATCATGTTTTCCAGATCACTTAACGGTGTTGAGTATAATTGGTCAAGCCCCGTACGCATCAGTCAACTATCAGGCAATGCTTTCGATTCCAGCAATACGGTTGAAGGCGCTGTTCCATGTACAGGGCCCAATGGTGAAATATATGTATCCTGGTCGGGTCCCAAAATCAGAAACCAGCAATACGGAATATTTTTCGACAGGTCCACTGATGGAGGCAATACTTGGCTGAATAACGATGTTTATGCTGCAGATCAGCCGGGCGGATGGTATATCTATATTCCAAATCTGGCACGCTGCAACGGTTTTCCGGTTACTGCATGCGATCTTAGTAATGGACCATATAGGGGTAATATATATATTAACTGGAGTGATCAAAGAAACGGCTTGAATGATTGCGACATTTGGCTGGTTAAATCGACTGACAGAGGCAATACCTGGAGCCAGGCAAAGAGGGTAAACACCGATCCGCCCGGGAAGCAGCAGTTTTATAATTGGATGACTGTTGATCAGGCCACCGGGTACATCTATGTTGTATTTTATGACCAAAGGAACTCTGCAGCATTAACTGCAAATATTTACCTGGCACGGTCAACAGATGGCGGTGAAACATTTGAGAACATCAGGGTAAACACTACATCTGTAACATTGACTAACTGGCTGCTTGATTACATAGGAATTTCCGCTTATAATGGAAAAATAAGACCCGTGTGGATGGGGAATAGTTATTCAATTGTTACTGCAATAGTAGATTCTTTTTATAACATTGGTATAAGTCCTATAAGCTTAGAAATTCCCTCAGCGTATGCTCTGAATCAGAATTACCCAAACCCATTTAACCCTGTTACCCGAATATCATTCGGAATACCCAAGTCTTCGAATGTAAGAATTTCTGTGTTTAATTCCTCGGGAGAGGAAATTGCAGTCCTGGTAGATGAATTTCTTAATGCCGGATTGTATGAAAAGGATTGGAATGCTGAGGGTGTGTCAAGCGGTGTTTATTTCTGCATTCTGGAAGCTGCCGGATTTAAGGAATCAAAAAAGATGATAATGTTGAAGTAATCCGAATAAAAAAATGGCGGTAACTTTACCGCCATTTTCATTTCTGAGAATGGATAATTTTGAAGAATTATAAAATATGTTTATCCCGATATTTTTTTCAAATCTACTTCACACTTTCAACTTTGTAACCCGCGGAAGTGATAGCTTCCTTGATAGCATCGGGGTTTGTTTTACCCGGATCGTATGCAGCTTTCACTACATTTGACTTATGATCGGCAATAACATCCTTTACTCCATCAACCTTTTTTACTTTGCTTTTTATTGTGTTTTCACAGCCTGTGCATGTCATACCTGAACACTGGATTTCAACAGATTTGTCGTTGGCGCTAACCTGGAGATTTGTTCCCCCGGTCTGATCGCCTGTGGTTGTTTGTTTATCGGTTTGTTTCTCTGTTGTTTTGTCATCAGTTTTACCGCACCCGATGACAAATGTGGTTATTAAAATTGCTGCCAGAATTGTTAAATTATTTTTCATTACTTATTGAGTTTAAATTTGTACAAAAATAAAATAATTTTATCATTAATGATAACTATAACAGCAATTATTTAATTACAGTTCTTTTGTTACAAATTGTTAAAACAAGCTCAAAATGCGGATTTCAGTAAAGGTTAAGCCAAATGCCCGGCAGAATTCTATAAATCAGGTAGGAGAAAACACCTTTGAGGTACGGGTTACAGTTCCCCCGGAAAAGGGCAAGGCTAACAAAAAGGTGATAGAACTTCTCGCCAAACACTTCCATACGGCCAAATCAAACATAGAGCTGGTTTCAGGCGAAACAAGCAAAGAGAAAGTTTTCGAAATTACAAACTGACCGGTTTGCCGTAGATCTCATGATGAAGGAGATCATGACAGATCATCTGCTTTTTTAATAAGCCAGTTTCTGTTACCAAGCTGGGGTGTGTCACTTATTCTTTTCAATATCTCTGCTCTGCCCCCGGGAGTGTTATCAATTTTAGACTTAATTAGCTGGCCAAGAATTGCGGAAAAATTCCTGTTCTTTCCGCTGTATTGTTCTGTAAGCGTTTTGTTGTTTGCCAGCATTTTGCGGAAGCTATCAATTGCTGATAGAGCTGTTTCATAATGTGAGAGCTCATATAATGCCATCAGGCTCAGGATCTTTACATCAATTTTGTAAAAGATCTGCGAGGTCTTTACTTTCTGCAGGTATTTTAAAGTAGCTTCAAAGTCCTTTTTCTCAAAGTTTAGCTGCGCCATAGATAGATCTACTATACTTTGGCGGTCTCTTTTCTGTAACTCGTCCCTGTATTCGTGAATGAACTTTTCTGCCCATTCAAATTTCCCCGTTTTTAATGCTGTAAGGTAAATATTCCGGTATTTCATAATGGTTAGCGGCTGCTGGCGGTTTGGCTTATAAAGGTCTTGCTTCAGTTCGTACTCATATGTTTCAAAGAGATCAGAATAATACTCAAGCATACCTGCGTTGATCTTTTGCGCAATTATCGATTCCAGAAGGTGCAGCAAATGTTGAGACTCCGCACGTGTAAGCTTATCAATGCTTCCAAACAGCAGGTCCCTGAATTTAAGGTACGTTGCTGAATCATCAACGTGTTTGTTGCACATCAGGGCCAGGTATAGCAGTTTTATATAGATGGTATTCTCAATATTGTTCTTTCCCATGTACAAAAGAATATTGTCAATATTGAGGTTTTTCAGGAATTCATCCATCAGGTTTACTTCCGTGCTGGCATTGAAAGAAAACTCATTGATCCTGTGATTTATCAATAGCCGGAAAAGATTCTTAAAAAAATGCAATATAAGGTATTCGCCTGCTTTCAATATGTGAATGGTAGATTCTGACTGCCTGTTATTTATTATAACATTTGTAAGTCTTTCTTCTTCGATCCTGTTTAGATGCTGAAAAAGATCTTTAATAGCGTCACGGTTCTCCCTCGCAAAATTTTCCGCAGATTCTGTTTCCTTATCAAAAAGCTGTATGGTATCTCTTGCCGTGAGGTTCGTTATAAGAGAAATCGATTTTTCAAACCTGTTCTTTCCTAACATATCATGCGCAAGGAATTCTTTCAGAAGCCTGAACAGTTCCGTGTTCAAATTTTTCATAACCTGTTCGTTATAAGGTTTACCCTTGAACAGCTTGCTGTATAGTTTTTCTTTCAGGATGCTCTTTGATTCGAAAACAGGAAAGTCTTTCTTCAGCTCATCGAACAACCCGGCCACCCTTGTATTCTTGTTGAAGTACGGAGACCTGAGAAAATCGCTGAACCTGCGCACCTCATCATCTGAGAAAGTTGAAATTAGCTGAACTGATTTACTTTTATGCATTTACAGAATTTATCTTTATTAAAGTTACTTTTCGTATGACCAAATATCAAGGTAATTGCTTAATTATATATAACTTAAAAGTTTTGAAATTAAAGAAAAAATCCGATTTTGAAGTTACCATAGAAAGTAGTTCTCCAGCTATTTTAACAGCATTATGCAAGCAATTCCTCTTCCAAGGCTAAGTTAACTAAAAACATAACCCTCTAACCTAAATAGTTTCTTAAAGGCCTTTAGGCTTCCCATACCGTTATTACTATTTCAATTTCATTTCTTTTTATTACACTCACCACACATGATATATTTGCTTTGACAAAAAAAAGAAATGAAAAATGAGAAACAAAGTACCAGGAAACCAAATAAAAAAGTCCGGTCACCGAAGGAGATCCCTCTTTTTGACCATGACTACATTATTAGCAGAATATTTGACACTATCTTTGAAATGAATTCAGAACGCACGATTCTCACAAAAAAAATCAGAACTTCTAAACAAAAAAATATTAATTCAAAAATTAAAAAAGGAAAAAAATGAAACAACTCAAAAACATTCTGGCATTAATTCTGATCCTTTCGGCTACCATTTATGCTCAAAAAGATCTGATGCCTGACTCAAAGCTAGGCCAAAGCTCTTTCAGAAAAGTCTCCGGAAGTGAGAACGATTTTACAATTCCTAATAAGCAAAGTTCAGTACCGGCAGACCTGCTGCTTCAATACAACCAGGCTGTTGATACCAAAAACAGCGCGGGAAAAATGATGCTTTCTGAACAGATTGAAAAATATCTGCAGAAATCTGTTTTCACCGGGAATCCTGTGGATGTTGCCATCGGAAAAAATGCTCTTCCGCCTTTCACACCGGATTGGTATGGTACTGATATCCAGGTAACAAACTCTGATGTTAAAAATTATCAGAATTTCCGCCAATTGGATCTGAAGCAGGGTGAAGACGGCTGGATGTATATGGCGGTAAACAGGCGTAATGTGGTGGGCCTGAACGGCTGCATTACTGTTTACAGCTCAAGCAATGGAGGCGCCGTATGGAATACCGTTGCAAATGTGACTAGTATATCCGGCTATTACGGAGCTATTTCTATGCTTGTTGAAAGCAGGAATAATAATATACCGGATTCAACCAGGATTCTTGTTTACGCAACTCTCAGCGCAAACTCTAATATGAACGATGCTTACCTTATATGTTCATCCTTCAGAAGAGATGGCTCAGCAGCCGGATTTTATAATGTTGCGAATCCATCTGCGGGCAACAGGTTTGTATTCCCTTCAGCATCCAGCGATGGTATCTTTTGGGATTCTCAGACCTATATGCATGCAATTGTGCGTGAGGAAACAAATGCGGGTGTTTACGTGAAGCTTCACCATTTCAGGTCTATAAACTGGGGAATAAGCCACACATCTTCTTCACTGAATGCCACTTTTGATGACCGCTACCCGGTTTCAGCATTTTCAAATGAAAACGGGGCCGATTCAATATACATTGCGGTTGAAAGGGTTTTGGCAAATGATGAACATGAAATAAGGTTATTTGCTACTCCTGAAATTCCAACTGCAAGCTGGAGCCTCAGGTATGTTACAGATGCTTCGCCGGGGACAATTTATGAAAGGCCTTCAATTGCAATTCAGCAAAGGTATTTCTCTTTGCCCCAGAGGATTCTTGTTACATGCACCAAAAATGACAGGGCTGTTTATCACTTTTCTACGGATGGAGGGGCTGCGTGGGATATAGATTATGGCCTGGGACCGATCGGTATGAATGTTGATTATACTTCATGCAGCGCTGATACCACTTTTGCGGGCGGAAAGGATTTCATATCTGCTTTCATTAGTCTAAATGGTGATTCTGTTACAGTGAGGCACGGAATTCTTGGCGATCTTGGTACCCCAATGTATAAAAAGAACGGATTGCCCGGTACAAGCACCCTGGCACCGGTCTGCGCTATTTATAAAGAAGGCAGTAATAAGTACTCCGCTTTTGGTTATGCAGGCGTAGGTCCGACCGGTGTGTACTATAATATGGAAACCCTTGTAACAGGTATTTCCACGGTTTCAAACGAAGTGCCGGGATCATTCAGACTGGAGCAGAATTTCCCGAATCCATTTAACCCTGTTACAAATATCAAATTTGCCGTGGCTGAAACAGGTTTTGTTAAGTTAAGTGTTTTTGATATCAC
>WBZT01001263.1_pt1 | contig 18772 bp, 15 predicted proteins | sample 5204241 | NCBI WGS metagenome assembly WBZT01 (sample SAMN12344358, study PRJNA552823) | activated sludge metagenome | biome: Activated sludge suspended growth; feature: Nitrification reactor; material: Wastewater; isolation source: activated sludge from nitrification reactor of wastewater...
CAGGAAAGTCGCCGCGCATACCTTGTGCGTCCTGATCAACCCGTCCTTGGGACGACCACTGCTGGATTTCGAAGGGCTGGTCACGGCGTAAAAGTTGCACATCGCGTCCTTAAAAGAATACGAATGACTGTGGGCTTTTAGAACACATTTGCCCTGCCTTCTCCTTGCATGCGCGCGACAAACCGGCCCCGAACATGCTAGATTGATGCTTCATCCGTTCACCCGCCAGACCATGAGCCATTCGCAGCAGTCGCAAGCTTCGGAGATCTTTGAAGACCTGTTCGTCCTCGAACTGGCCAACAACCACCAGGGCCGTCTTGAACGCGGATTGCGGATCGTCACCGACTTTTCGCGAATTGTCCGCTTCAACAATGTCAAGGCGGCGATCAAACTCCAGTTCCGCGACGTCGAAGCTTTCATCCACAAGGAGTTCCGCGAGCGCACGGATATCCGCTACATCCGGCGAACGCTCGACAGCCGCCTCTCCAAGGCGGAATACGCCAGGCTCACGACGGCCATCCGGCGGGCCGGTTGCATCCCGATGGCAACGCCATTCGACGAGGTTTCGGTGGACCTGTGCGTCGAACTGGGCGTCGAGATCATCAAGATTGCCAGTTCCGATATCAACGACTGGGTGTTGATCGAAAAGATCGCCAGCACCAAGCGTCCGGTGATCGCATCGACTGGCGGTTCGTCCCTGAAAGATGTCGACGATCTCGTCAAGTTCTTCCACCGGCGTGGAATTCCGCTGGCGATCAATCATTGCGTCTCGCTTTACCCATCCGAGAACCACGAAATCGAGTTGAATCAGGTGGACTTCCTGCGCCGGCGTTATCCACACAACGTGATCGGCTTTTCTACACACGAACATCGGGACTGGCAGACTTCGATTGCCATCGCCTATGCCAAGGGCGCCCGTACCTTTGAACGGCATATCGACATCGCCACTGATGGCAGCCCGGTCGCCGCGTATTGCAGCCTGCCTCATCAGATCGACCAATGGTTCAGGGCGCATCGGCGGGTCGTCGAAATGTGCGGCGCACCGGGTACCCAGAAGCGCATTCCACCCAGCCAGGAAATTGCCTATCTCAATGCGCTGGTCCGCGGGGTCTATGCCCGACGGGATCTCCGACAAGGGCATGCGCTCGGCGACGAAGACGTCTACCTCGCGATTCCCCTGCAGAAAGGTCAGCTCTCCTGCCGCGAACTGATGCGTGGCGAGCTGTTGCTGCGCGACGTCGCGGCGGATGACGCGATCCTGATCGACATGATCGACAGCCCCTACGCCGACAACGAACAGCTCAAGGCCCTTATCTATCAACGCGGACTCTGACCGGAGCACGCGATGTTTCGACACGATCTGACCCAATGAAACTGATCAGTATCGTCACCGGCTGTTTCAACGAAGAGGACAACGTTGACGAGCTGCATGCGCGTATTCGCACACAACTCCAACGTCTTCCCGCTTACGACTACGAGCACATCTTCATCGATAACGCATCGACCGATGGCACCATCCGCAAGATCAAGGCAATAGCAGCGCTGGACAGGCGCGTCAAGCTAATCGTCAACACCCGCAATTTCGGTCACATTCGCTCACCAATCCATGCCCTTCTGCAAGCGCGTGGCGATGCGGTGATCGCCATGGCTTCGGATCTGCAGGAACCGCCGGAACTGATTCCCGAATTCATTGCCAAGTGGGAGCAAGGCTACCGTGTCGTTGCCGGAGTCAAACCCAGCAGCCAGCACACCACGGCCATGTCCTTCATTCGACGGTTCTTCTATGCAACCATCGGACGCATTTCGGATACCCGGCTGATTCCGAATTTCACGGGCTTTGGTCTATATGACCGGGCGGTGGTCGAAGTCATTCGCCAGATCGACGATCCCTATCCCTACTTTCGCGGATTGATTGCCGACATTGGTTTCGAACATGCAGAAATTCCTTTCGTGCAGCCCCGGCGCAACCGCGGCATCAGCAAGAACAATTTCTACACGCTTTACGATATGGCCATCCTCGGCATTACCAGCCACTCGAAGGTACCGATCCGCCTGGCAACGATGAGCGGATTCGCCCTTTCGGCGCTCAGCCTGCTGGTGGCCATCGCCTACCTCGTCTACAAGCTATTGAGTTGGGAGCAGTTTTCAGTCGGTATTGCGCCCGTGCTGATCGGCTTTTTCTTCTTCGCCTCGGTGCAGCTTTTCTTTATCGGCATCCTCGGCGAATACATCGCCGCGATCCATACGCAGGTGTTGAAGCGGCCTTTGGTGGTTGAAAAGGAACGGGTCAATTTCGATGCCATCCCACCCGCTTGATGGTGAACGATCGGGCAATTGGCGCAGCTCGGTGACCGGAACGCTCCTCTCCCGCCTGTTATCACACGACCGGGCCAACTCCGTCCGACCGCTTGATTCATTGTCGATCGCCGTTCTTGCCTACCTTGCCCTGCCCAACTTCATTTTTTTTATTGGCTGGCTACGCTGGCCATTTGCTCTCTTCTTTTCATTGCTGCTGGCATGCTCATTCGGAACCGCGATTGACTGGCGTCAGGTCGTCTGGCGATGGCCCTGCCGCATGTCGGCAGGCCTGACCCTCGTCACCGCCGCTCTGGTCTGGTGTGCCTTTGGCGGCGCAGGGCATTTTGTCGCTGCCCCGATTGACTGGCAGGCGCGCGATGCCGTTCTCGGGGATCTGGTCTATGGCGACTGGCCGGTCTCCTATGCGTTCAGGGAGGGCGCTCACTACATCCTCCGCTCTGCGATCGGGTACTTCCTGCCGGCAGCACTGCTTGCAAAGGCGTTGGGGATCCAGGTCGTGGATCTGGCGCTGTATTTATGGACCGCCCTGGGCACAGCCCTTTTTCTACTCAGCCTGCCGCTGCCGCAGCGACTCGGTTTGCGGCTGCTACTGCTGTTGCTTCCGGTTGTGCTCTTCAGCGGCATGGACTTGCTCGGTGCGCTTACCTACTGGGGAGAATGGCCAGAGTTCCCGGTTCGGCTTGAATGGTGGACCCGGTTCAGTTACCCCTCGCTTTCGGGGCAACTCTTCTGGGCACCGAATCATGCCCTGCCGATCTGGCTGGGAGCCACCCTCTTCTATCGGCACTGGCAAAACCCTGCATTCCTGCCGTTGGCTTTGCTTCTCGGCTCACTACTGCTCCTGTGGACACCGTTTGCGCTGCTGGGCCTCGCTCCTTTTTTCCTGCTCAGCGTACTGCAGTATGGCGTCTCCCGAAACCAACGCATCTCCCTGATGCCGCTGATGACCACGATCCTCGTCATGGCCTGGATGGGCCGTCTCCTGACCCTGAACATCGACGACATACCGGCCACCAGCAGTCTCCAGCAAGCGGGAACTGCCAAAGGGTTTCTGTCGAGTTACCTGGTATTCATCCTGCTGGAATTCGGCGCCCTGTCGCTGCTCCTGGCATCGCGGCTACGGCATTCCCACGGCATCCTGTGGATCTCGATGGCCACTCTGGGTTTGCTGCCGCTAGGGGTGTTCGGCCCTTCCAACGACCTGCTGCTGCGAGTTTCAACACCCTCGCTGATCATGCTGTTGATCCTGACACTGACCCTCTTTCAACCCGGCAACAGCCCGCCTGCCGAAGGCTCCAGACCCTGGCTGATTGTCGCCATGCTGAGCATCGGCGCCTTTACACCGTTTCATGAATTTGGTCGTGCGGTGATTGTGCGGCGCTGGCTACCGAATTATGAGTCCACCCTGGTCGACCAGCAGCACGGATCATTCCCGCCACACTACATCGGCCGACTCGACCGGACAGACGTGCAACTGCTCCTCCGTGATCCGGCCATTGTTCCAGGCCACGCCCAGCGTCGGGCGGATCAACACTAACGGTCATGACTCTTCCAGGCACCTTCGATCATGAAAGTCATGACCGTTTCCCTCTCCCCCAACTCCTCCCACGGCCCACGCTGCATCGCGGGCCGGCTACGGCGGCGCGGAGCAGTTCTCCGCGAAACCCCGCCTTCGCCTCCGCGAGGGGCGGGGAGATTCGTGAGTCGCTGACGCGACCTGCACATCAAAAACCTAAACTTGTAAGGGGCTCCTCCCCCTGCCGGTCGAGGCCTACACCGTGTCGGCAAGCCAGGCGTCGCGCGGCAGGTCGGGTACGCCGGGAGTGATCACGAAGCGGGTCATGGCATGTGGATTCATCAGGCCAACGCCGCCTTGCGCCAGGCGATAGGTAATCATCGGACGCTCAAAGAGACTGGTCAGGCTCATCAGTCGCTCGGCAAGCGCTGGCTTGCGAATGCCTTCGGCGAGAGTACATAGGACATGGCCGCCCGTGAAGAAAAACGCTATCCGCCGCGTGAAATGCTCTCCTTCGAGATGAGCTGCGAACGGTTCGGCGTACTGCTCGGCGGTCAGTGCCGTCAGGGTCAGGTTCCCAGGGCTCGGCAGGTAGCCACTGAGGTCATGAGTCGTTTCAATCTCCAGGCAGGCGATCGCCGCCGCGGCAAACACTTCGGTTTGACCCGCCGAGCCAATGATCAGCGGTGTGCCCGAGAAGATCTGCGCGCTGCGTTGAAGGCTTGAAAAAATCTGCTCGCAACTGGCCGCGTCGGTCTGGAAAAATCGCCGCACCCGGTTGGTCGTGGTAATGACCGTAATGCCGATCGCCATGCTGATCCTCCGTGAAAGATGTCTTGCCTCGGCTGGCCTTCGCCTGCCCGCATCCGCGCATGCTCAGTCGCTGTCGCGATTCCTGGTCTGTACCCACAACACGTCCGGCCGCCCGCCGACCTTGTTGAGAGCGCGGCCCAGGACAAACATCAGGTCCGAGAGGCGATTGAGATATTTGCGTGCAAAATCGGAAACCGGTTCGCTATCCGCCAGGCGCACGATGCAACGCTCGGCGCGGCGGCAGACGGTACGCGCAAGATGCGCAACGGCAGCAGCGCGTGTCCCCCCGGGCAGGATGAATTCCTTGAGCGGAGACAGATCGGCGTTGAACTGCTCGACGAGTTCTTCGAGTCGACCGATATGAGTCTCGCCGATGACGTTCATTCCCGGCATGCACAATTCGCCCCCGAGATCAAAGAGGTCGTGCTGGACGCGCAGCATGGCCTGCCGGATGTCGTCCGGTATCTCTTCGGTCAGCAACAGCCCGATCGTCGAGTTGAGTTCGTCGACCTGCCCCATGGTCTCGATACGCAAGCTGTCCTTGCTCACCCGGCTGCCATCGCCAAGACCGGTGGTGCCAGCGTCGCCAGTGCGAGTCACGATTTTGGAAAGTCGATTGCCCATGCCGGGATTCCTGATCAAATAAGAATGATTATAGATTATAGCGGAAGGCGCATGCACGCCTCAGCCCGCAGCAAAAGCATTGCAAAAACGCAGATCTTCGGGATAGGGAAAGAAATCCTCGAGATGACCGGCACGGATCTTGTCTTGGGCGCTCTTCCAGAACTTTACATTCAGCAGCGCACGATGGTACTTGAGAAAAGCCGAGCGCACCTTCGGCGAACCGAGCAGAAAACCGGCAAATTCCTCGGGAAAGACATCGTGTCGTCCGACCGAATACCAAGGTTCTCCGGACATTTCCATTTCCGGGTACGGCGCTTCCGGAATGACGCGGAAATTGATGTCGGTCATGTACTCGATCTCGTCGTAGTCGTAAAAAACGACGCGATTGTAGCGGGTTACGCCAAAATTCTTCCAGAGCATGTCGCCCGGAAAGATGTTGGCAATGGCCAGTTCCTTGATGGCGTTACCGTATTCGAGAACGGCGTGATCGATCTGCGCCGGTGTCGCCGAGTCCAGATAAAGATTGAGTGGCGTCAGGCGGCGTTCGATGTAGAGGTGCTTGATCACCAGGTCCTCGCCCTCTTCCTCGAGCAGGGAAGGTGTCAGAGTGCGCAGTGCATCGAGGAGTTCAGCCGAGAAACGTTTCTTTGGCAGCGCCACATGCGAGAATTCCAGCGTGTCCGACATGCGACCGACCCGGTCCACCTGCTTGACCAACAGATATTTCCGCTTCACGGTTGCCCGATCCATTTCCTTCGAAGCACCGAAGACGTCCTTGATCATCTTGAACACATAGGGATAGGACGGCAAGGTGAACACCAGCATGACCAGGCCGGCGATCCCCGGAGCAATGATGAACTGGTCTTCGGAATGACGGAGGTGCTGCTTGAGGTCGCGGAAGAAAAGCGTCTTGCCCTGTTTGCCCAGACCCAGCATGGTGTAGATCTCGGAAGGGGGTTTGTTCGGCATGATGCTGCGCAGGAAGGCCACGTAGCCCGAAGGCACTTCCATATCCACCATGAAATAGGCACGCGATAGCGAGAACAGGACGCTGATCAGCCAGCCGTGGAGCAGGATCGTGTCGACCACCAGCTTGCCGGCCGGGTTGTGCACGACGGCGATGGCGAAGGGTAATTCGTCATGGCCGTTGATCGCCTTGCCGAAGAGATAGGCCGCCTTGTTGCGGTAAAAAGCCGAATGCAGAATCTGGATCTGCGCGTTGGCCTCGGCCCTCGGCCAGTCGCCGAGGCGCTTCCGGGCGGTACGCAGGATGTAATCAACGTCCCGGTCGAGATCCTCGAAAGGCCTTTGCCAGTCGAAGTCGGTGATGATCTGCCTGACTGTCCTGCGCAGGCCGTGCTGCACCGGGTAGTAGCTCCGGTAGGTCGGCGGGTAGGACTGGATATACTCCGTCGACACCGCCGGCCGGGCAAAGATGTAGTCGTTGTTGAAATACGTACGGTGCAGGATCTTCGAGCACACCGAATTGAAGAAGGTCTCTGCAAGTTCAGGCTGCTTGTGGTTGATCAGTCGTCCAATATAGAACAGTTTGAGCTGCTGCCAGGTGGCATCGTCCAGCGAAGCGGCGCCGAAGTTGGCACACAGCAGATCGGCAGTCTCGCTGACGCGGTCATCGTAGGAACGAATCCGTTCGCGAACGGCATCATGGACCCCCTTCCAGTCGGCACTTTCGAACAGCAGCTTGGCTTGCTGGCCGTAGCGACGGATCAGTCGATAGTGCCGGTTGAAGCCATCGATCATCGCCTCGGCGATACGTTGGGCGAGCACGTTTGCAACAGTCGATATGTCCATGAATTGAGCCCGATGATCCGACATGGAACGATTGTAGCACCCGCGGTGCTGCGCCGCACCACGCTGTCGTCAGTGGCGACAGGCGAGCAAGCCAAACGCTCCTCCGGCCCTGAATATGCTGGCAAATCGCCTGCATTTGCGACATAATCACGAGTGGTGCCGCAGGCGAATTGGCTTCAGACAGCTCCCGCGTGCCCACGTACGCAGCATCGTCCGATCGTCGGGTTCTGAGTCACGGTGGAGATCTGCACCACACCGCTGTTGACACCCGAATCGGCCACAGGCAAATCACACTATATGGAGTTGGCATGAGCGCAAGTCTGATCAAAATCCCGCAGGGCGGCCAGAAAATCATTCCGGGGGAAACCATCCCCGATCACCCGATCATCCCGTTCATCGAAGGCGACGGCATTGGCGTCGACATTACGCCGGTGATGATCAAGGTCGTCGATGCGGCGGTTGCCAAGGCCTATGGCGGCGCCAAGAAGATCCACTGGATGGAAGTGTACGCTGGCGAGAAATCGACCCAGATGTACGGTTCAGACGTCTGGTTGTCGGCCGAAACCCTCGACACGCTCAAGGAATACTCGGTTTCGATCAAGGGGCCGATGACTACCCCGGTCGGTGGCGGCATCCGTTCGCTGAATGTGGCCCTGCGCCAGGAACTCGATCTCTACCAGTGCGTCCGCCCGATCCAGTACTTCCGCGGCGTTCCCTCGCCGCTCAAGGATCCCTCGAAGACCAATATGGTGATCTTCCGCGAGAACACCGAGGACATCTACGCCGGCATTGAATGGGAATCCGGTTCGGATGGCTGCAACAAGGTCATCAAATTCCTGCAGGACGAGATGGGAGTCAAGAAGATCCGCTTCCCGGCCACTTCCGGCATCGGCATCAAGCCGATTTCGAAGGAGGGCACCGAGCGTCTGGTGCGTGCCGCGATCAAGTACGCGATCGCCAACAAGCGCCGCTCGGTCACCATCGTACACAAGGGCAACATCATGAAGTTCACCGAAGGGGCCTTCCGTGACTGGTCCTATGCCCTGGCCAAGAACGAGTTCGGAGGGGTCGAGATCGACGGCGGACCATGGCTCAAGCTCCCGAATGGCATCATCATCAAGGATTCGATCGCTGATGCCTTCCTGCAGCAGATTCTGCTGCGCCCGGCGGAATACGACGTGATCTGTACCACCAACCTGAACGGCGATTATATTTCCGACGCCCTGGCCGCACAGGTCGGCGGTATCGGCATCGCTCCGGGGGCCAACATCTCCGACCAGTATGCCTGCTTCGAAGCCACGCACGGCACAGCGCCGAAATACGCCGGCCTCGACAAGGTGAACCCGGGTTCGCTGATCCTTTCGGCCGAAATGATGCTGCGTCACCTGGGCTGGATCGAGGCCGCCGACCTGATCATCACGGCAATGGAAGCGGCGATTGGCGACAAGGTCGTGACCTACGACTTTGCGCGTCTGATGGAAGGTGCGACCGAGGTGTCCTGTTCCGAGTTCGGCGACGCGATGATTGCCCGCATGTAGGCAGTCCCTTGACTGCCCTGCCGTATTGACAAGGCCCCCGCAAGGGGGCTTTGTTCTTCCAGGACTGATTCATGAACCCATCGAACAAACCACTGGCCGGCCTGACGGTCATCGAACTCGGCAGCCTGATTGCCGGCCCTTTCGCCGCACGCATCCTCGCCGAATTCGGTGCCGAGGTCATCAAGATCGAATCGCCCGACGGCGGCGACCCCCTGCGCAAATGGCGCAAACTCTACGAGGGCACCTCGCTATGGTGGTATGTGCAATCGCGCAACAAGAAATCGCTGACGGTGAATCTCAAGCATGCGGCGGGGCGTGAGATTGTTCGCAAGCTCATGACCGAGGCCGACATCGTCGTCGAAAATTTCCGCCCTGGCGTACTCGAAAAGCTCGGGCTCGGCTGGGAGGCCCTGTCGGCAATCAATCCCGGTCTGGTGATGCTGCGTCTCTCGGGTTTTGGTCAGAACGGCCCGATGGCACAGCAACCCGGCTTCGGTGCGATCGGCGAATCGATGGGCGGACTGCGTTACGTGACCGGTTTCCCCGATCGGCCACCGGTCAAGACCGGAATCTCGATTGGCGATTCGATTGCCGCACTCTGGGGAGTGATCGGCACCTTGATGGCCCTTCGCCACAAGGAGCAGGGTGACGCCGACGGTCACGGCGGCCGTGGGCAGGTGGTCGATGTCGCGCTGTACGAAGCGGTGTTCGCGATGATGGAATCGCTGCTGCCCGAGTTCGACGTCTTCGGCTTCGTTCGCGAGCGTACCGGCAACATCATGCCCGGCATCACTCCTTCGAACACCCACCGTACCCGCGACGGCAGGCATGTGACGATTGGTGCCAATGGCGATGCGATCTTCAAGCGCCTGATGGGGGCGATCGGTCGCGACGATCTGGCCAACGATGCAGAGCTTGCCGACAACGCCGGTCGCGATGCCCGCCGCAGCGAACTCTACGCGGCCATCGACACCTGGACGAGCACGCATGACGAAGCCGAGGTGCTTGGCGTCCTCACCGCTGCCGAAGTCCCGGCCTCGCGCGTCTACTCGATCGCCGACATTGTCGCCGACCCGCAGTATCTGGCCCGGCAAATGATCGAATCGGCCACCCTGCCTGACGGCAGGCCTTTCAAGATCCCGGGCATTGTTCCCAAGCTCTCGGAGACGCCGGGCAGCACCGAATGGTTGGGACCGGCACTCGGCGAACACACCGACGCGATGCTCGTGCGACTCGGCTACTCGGCCATCGAGATCGCTGCCCTGCGCGATGCGGGCACCATATGAATCACCGACCCAGGGGACCAGAATGAACCGGCAATTTGCAGCCGTCGAACCAGCGCGTTCGCAGATCGATTCGCTGCCAGGTCCGGCGCTGATCGAATTCGGAGCGCCGTGGTGCGGCTACTGTCTCGCGGTGCAGCCCCTGCTGGAAACTGCATTGGCGGCCTACCCGAACCTGCCACATGTCAAGATCGAGGATGGTCCGGGGCGCCGCCTTGGCCGTTCGTTTCGGGTCAAACTGTGGCCGACGCTGATCTTTATCGAGCAGGGACAGGAACTTGCGCGGCTGGTCAGACCAACGACTGTCGACGAAATCGTTCAGGCGCTGCGCCGCTTTCCAGGCCAGGTTTGACGGTAGGGAGGAACACCGCCAGGCGGTCCCACTGCCCGGCCCTCACCCCTGGCCAGTAAAGTCGACGGATCGACCAGGACCGCTACTGTGGTCGGGTCGTTCACCACCTCATCAGGCACGTGCCCACTTTGGGCCTCCAACAAGATCGGTGACAAGGGCATCACTCCCCTCGGTCTTGCTGCGCGCATGTTGGCCAGGCCTATTTGCGTTGAGGGGAAACGCCCTCCGGCGGCAGCGTGTTCGGCGGCGGATAGCTCTGCGGGGAGCTGAACTGCGGCGGCAGGTCGGGTGCAGGCGTACCGGGCGGCGGATAGCCCGGTGGGAGTGCTCCGGGTGGCAGGTAATTCGCCGGTGCCTGGCGGTACACGGCCGACCCCGGCACTTGATTCCCGCGCGAGTACATGCATTGAACATAGGCCATGTTGTAGCGCCGCTGCAGTTCGTAGGAAGTCAGATAGGCTGTGTGGCCACTCGCGGAGCTGCCAAAAACCAGTCCGGTCCCCGCACCGATTGCGGCACCCTGGCCCGCTCGGCCGCTTGCGGAACCGATGATCGCACCCGCGGCAGCGCCAATGACGGTCGCCACCACGGCTGGGCTGACGGCCGCATCGGCAGCCGCCTGGCTGACGGGCGCCGTCAGCGCCCATGCGTATTGCTGACATGCGATGTCATCGTCCCGGAAATGCTCGAAGGATTTTTGTTGCCCCGGCAGGACCAGCACTGTGGGACCGGTCGGTATGGTCACGCATCCTGTCATGAACAGGCTGGCCGCAAGCAACCGCAAGAACATTCGTTTTTCCATGATGAGTCTCCGTTGCGGCCTATTGCGCCAGCTTGGGCCGCGTCTTCGCGCTCGTGTCCGCCTGCGGCAGCACCCGCATCCAGGCCTGGCTGCAATCCCGAACGTAAGGGTAGTAGCCCGCCGGTTGGGTGCAATAAAACCAGAACGTCGGTGGCGAGCCTGCATTGCCTGCCACGGATGGCGGACCCGGAGAGGATTGAGCAGGCAGCGGGGACCCCTCGACTGGCTGCTCAACATAGACTGTCGGCGCGACTAGCGCGTAGCTTGTCGCATAGGGAAGGTATCCGTAGGAATAGGCGTAGGGCCAACCACCCCAATAAGCGGGCCCACCAAGATAAAACCCGGCGCCTGGACCCCAGTAGGCCCCTCTCCATCCGCCATGGTGGCCATGCCAGCCACCGTAATAGTCTACTCTTCCGTGACCTCCATAGAAGCCACCGACGACGACACGGCCATACGCCATGGCGGTGCCGCTTCCAATCGCACACAGCGCCAGCACTGCCAACCACCCAAGCAGACGTCTCTTCATTACGGCGACTCCTTTGCCTCATGCGTGCGTGACAGGCAACCCAGCCAAGTCAGGCGCGAATGGCGCCCATTATCTTCGCTTTTTCCCTGTTCGGGAACATCATCAGGGTTTGCCAACGCCGTCGGGCATGGGACGGTTCGCCTCGCCTTGCGGCTGGGTCATGGCAACTCAGCCCGGCACCAGGAAGTCGCGGCTGACGCCGTCGCCCAGTTCGAAGATGCGATCCATGAAATCGGTCAGGTACTCGTGCAGTCCCCCGGCCAGAACATCTTCGATGCGCGCGAAATGCAGGCGGGCATGCAGCACACCGGCCTGCCGTACGGTTTCGGCAGAGGCCTTGTTGGCAACCAGTTGCAGCATGCGAACGATGCCGTCGGCGCAGGCATGCAAGGATCTTGGCAGGTCCTCGCGCAGGATCAGCAATTCGGCAACTCGCCCTGGCGTGATGGCGTCACGGTACACCTTGCGATAGACCTGGAATGCGGACAGCGAGCGCAACAGCGCACCCCAGCGATAGAAGTCGCTGGCCCCTTCGTCGTCATTCTGGCGCAGGATGTGATATTGCATATCGAGAATGCGCGCGGTGTTGTCTCCCCGCTCAAGCAGTCCGCCAAGGCGGATGAAGTGCAGCGCATCGTCCTTGAGCATGGTCCCGAAAGTCACGCCGCGCGTGACCGCCGAACGTAGCTTGACCCAGTCGAAAAACTCGCTGATACCGCGCGCGAGAATATGTTCAAAGTTCTGCTGCCGTAGTTCGATCCAGGTCGCATTGACGCTCTCCCACATCTCGGCAGTCATGGTGCCGCGAACGGCATGCGCATTTTCGCGCGCAGCGCGCAGACAATTGAAGATCGACGAAGGATTGGCGGGGTCCGACACCATGAAACGCAGGACGCTCTCGACGTTGACCTCGCGGTAATTCTCCGCAAAAGCAGCTTCCAGGCTGTTCAACGCGAGTATGGCACGCCAGTTTTCATTGCGTGAGGCAACCGATTGGGGTACCAGTGACATCTGGTAGGAGACATCGAGCAGACGCGCGAGGTTCTCGGCACGTTCGGTATAACGCGCCATCCAGTAAAGGTGATCAGCTGTGCGGCTCAACATTTCGGCTCTCCCTGTATGCTCAGTTTTCCAGTACCCAGGTGTCCTTGGTCCCGCCACCCTGCGAGGAGTTTACGACCAGCGAGCCTTCACGAAGCGCCACCCGGGTCAGGCCGCCTGGAACCATCCGGATACCACGCTTGCCTGACAGGACAAAGGGACGCAGGTCGAGGTGACGCGGCGCGAGTCCAGCCTCGACGAAGGTCGGGCAATTGGATAGAGCCAGCGTAGGCTGCGCGATGTACTTCTCGGGCGAAGCCAGGATCCGGGTACGGAATTCCTCGATCTCGGATTTGCTCGACGCCGGCCCGACCAGCATGCCGTAGCCGCCAGCGCCATGCACCTCCTTGACCACCAGTTCCGGCAGGTGCGACAGCACATACTTCAGGTCATCCGGCTTGCGCAGCATCCAGGTTGGGACATTGTTGAGTTTCGGTTCCTCCCCGAGGTAGAAGCGGATCATCTCCGGTACGTAGGGGTAGATCGACTTGTCATCGGCAACACCCGTGCCGATGGCGTTGGCCAGCGTGACATGGCCGGCGCGATAGGCGGCAAGCAGCCCCGGAACACCAAGCATCGAATTCTTGTTGAACACCAGCGGGTCCAGAAAGTCATCATCAAGCCTGCGGTAGATCACATCGACCCGCTGCGGACCCTGCGTGGTACGCATGAATACCGTTTCGTCCTTGACGAAGAGGTCCCTTCCCTCGACGAGTTCGATACCCATCTGTTGTGCCAGGAAGGTATGTTCGAAATAGGCGCTGTTATAGGCGCCCGGCGTCAGCAACACGACGGTCGGATCGGTCACCCCTTTGGGCGCCACGGTACGCAGGTTTTCCAGCAGCATATCCGGATAATGCTGAACCGGTGCGATCATCTGACGTGAAAAAAGCTCGGGGAAGAGCCGCATCATCATCTTGCGGTCTTCGATCATGTATGAGACGCCCGATGGTACACGCAGGTTATCTTCGAGAACGTAGAACTCACCGGCTCCGGCACGCACGATATCGACCCCGGCGATATGAGCGTAAATGTCCGATGGCACGTCGATACCGATCATCTCGGGGCGAAACTGCGCGTTGTCCAGTACTTGCTCAGACGGAATGCGACCAGTCTTGAGGATCGCCTGCTCATGGTAGATGTCGTTCAGGAAAGCATTGAGTGCCTTGACCCGCTGCCATAATCCTGCCTGCAGCGACTGCCATTCAGCCGCCGGGATGATGCGCGGGACGATGTCGAAGGGAATCAGGCGTTCGGTGCCAGCCTCCTCGCCGTAGACGGCAAAGGTGATACCGACACGGTGAAATGCGGTATCGGCTTCGACCCGCTTGCGCTCCAGACGCTCGGCCGGCATCGCTGCCAGCCATTCGGCAAAGGCCCGGTAATGGGGCCGCAGCATGTCTGTCGAATCGTACATCTCGTTGTAGAAATCTGCGCTCATGTGTTACTCACCACCAGTTAATGTGAAAGTCGCGTCAGTGATTCACGAATCTCCGCTCTCCCGAACCTGGGCGAGGGGTAGGGTGAGGGAAACGACCATGGCATTCACGATCGGGAGTGTCTGCAATCGCCATGACCGTCGGGCTACGGGAATCAAGCACAAACCGTGCCTGGAAAAAGCAGCTACCATACACGTCTCCGGAAGCGCTGAATACTGCGCCAGCGCCAGAAAACGGTGCGGCCCTACCGTAACATGCACCGGTCGGGTGCGTCGCTGGCACAATTCTGGCGGCACCAGTATTCTGCGATCTCTCCGGATTCGGACGGGATCTCTGTCGAAGCCTGAATCGCTCATGGTAGCTGATGGTATCATTCCGTCGGCATCGCTCAGTCTGACGACGACAGGTTGCGTCTGTTTACGCCGATGTAGAGCTGCCGCGGTCGCGCGATCTTGTACTCGGGATCACTCAGCATTTCCTCCCACTGTGCCATCCATCCCGCCGTGCGGGCCAGCGCGATGATGCAGGTGAACATCGAGGCCGGGATACCAAGAGCCTTTTGCACGATGGCCGAGTAAAAGTCCAGATTCGGGTAGAGCCTGTGCTCGACGAAATAAGGATCTGCAAGCGCGGTTTTCTCGAGGGCCTTGGCCACCTTGAACAGACGGTGATTCTCCAGCCCCAGCTCCTCCAGCAACTCGTCGCACACTGCACGCATCACCTTCGTTCTTGGGTCGAAGCTCGTGTAGACAGGGTGACCAAAGCCGGTCTGCAGGAGACTGTTGCCATCAACGCGGGCGAGTGCGATGAATTCGGCAACCCGAGTGAGGTCGCCGATCGCTTCGAGCATCGCCAGGCAGGCCTCGCTGGCCCCCGCATGCGCTGGACCTGACAGACAGGCAATGGCCGCAGCAACGCAGGCAAACGGGTTGGCGCCCGAGGAACCCGCCATGCGCACCGTCGAGGTTGCTGCATCCTGACCCTGTTCGGCCTGTACGATCAACAGCTTGTTGAGTGCGCGCACCATGGCCGGAATCGGCCGGTACGTTTCGCGCGGGGTGCCGAACATCATGTACAGGAAGTTGGCGGTGTAGCCGAGGTCGGAGCGAGGGCTCATGAACGGTTCGCCGATCGAATACTTGTAAGCCATGGCGACAATCGTCGGCATGCGGGCCACGATGCGATGGAAGCTGAGGTTACGCCGCTCGGTGTCGGAAAAGTCGGCGGCATCATGATGAAAAGCCGACAGGGCACCGACCACGCCAACCATCACCGCCATCGGGCGGGCATCCCGACGGAAGCCCTGATAGAACTTCACCATCTGCTCATGCACCGATGCTTGCTTCCTGATCGCGGACTCGAAGGATTGTTTCTGCACGGCATTCGGCAGTTCGCCATTTTTCAGCAGATAAGCCACTTCGAGAAAGTCGCATTGCTCAGCGAGTTGCTCGATCGGGTAGCCGTAATGGAGCAGTTCGCCCCTCTCGCCATCGCAGAAAGTGATCTTCGACTTGCAGCCGGCAGTCGACTCGAAGCCCGAATCGTAGGCGAAGTAACCGCTTCTGCCACCCAGCGTGCGAATGTCGAGACAGGCCTTGCCTTGTGTCGGCACCAGGACTGAAATCGGCCAGGGGGCCTCGCCGCGAATGGTCAGGCTGGCCTTACGTTCGGTGATCATGGTATTCCTTCCTCCTCGTCAGGTTCTTCAATGGCACCATTTCAGTCGCTATTCCGGCTGAACGGGCCCATGCTCCCGATCAACGCATCCCCTGGCATGGTGCACCGCTTTGGGGATGTGTGCGCCAATTTCGCACCGGCGCTGTGCACACCGCGGTGCGTGCCACATTCCCTCCCCTTGCTGGCGCCTGATTCCAGGCGCCCAGGAAGCGCTGTTGCCGGCGCGCAACCGCAATCACGACACCAGCCTACCCGATGCGAGCAAGACACGTACCAGCCAGGATTCTGGTGCGCACGATTCTTGCTTGGCTATCGGGTGTCTGCCCGAAGCGCCGCATCCGGTCTCTCGTGGCAGCACTTCGCCGCACCCGTGGAAGTCACGCGACCGACACCTGACGGCATCGTTGAATAGGCGGATACAAGATGAAAACACCCATGATTCTTCCCTGGCTGGCGCGCAGGACCGGCGTGAGCGACAGCCGCGCCGAGGATCTGTGGCGGATCGCATGTCGCCAGGCAGAATGGTTCACCGGCGAACGAGACGGTTCGTCGTACTGGGGTATGGTGCTGCAGATCCTGCTGATCCTGCTCGAACAGGAACGCTGGCAAGCGTATCCACTGCTGGTCTGGCCCTGCCTGCTCATGCAGCGTGGCCTGCAGCGCTGGTTCTTGCTGACGCAGCACTGGCGGCTGCCGCTGCTGCGTGTTTGCCGGCCACTGCAACCCGGCCGACCACGATGAAAGTAGAGACGGTAGCGCGCAGCGCCTTGATCACGCGCTTGAAAGCCCGTCTGCGGGACGGGCAGCGGACGATCCGCGAACGTTTCCTGGCCGGGGGCGACGCCGTCCGCCTGCTGCACGAACGTTGCCAACTGGTGGACGAAGTGCTGTGTGAACTCTGGAGCGACCTTGCCTTGCCGGCTTCGCTGGCGTTGATTGCGGTGGGCGGCTACGGACGCGGCGAACTCTACCCGGCCTCCGACGTCGATCTGTTGATCCTGCTGCCAGAGCAAGCGGACGACTTGCTGACCACTCGGATCGAACAACTGATCTGCGTGTTCTGGGACGTCGGGCTGGAAACCGGCCACAGTGTGCGCACCATCGAGCAGTGTCTGGAGGAAGCTGCCGGCGACATCACGGTGCAGACGGCGATGATCGAAGCTCGCCTGCTGATCGGGAGTAGCAGCCTGTTTCAGGGATTAACCGCGCTCATCCGGGGCAGCCTCGACGCACCGGCATTCTTCCAGAGCAAGCGCATCCAGCAGGAGGACCGGCATCAGCGCTTCAGCGATACCCCTGACAGCCTCGAAGCAAACTGCAAGGAAGGGCCGGGCGGACTGCGCGACCTGCAGCTCATCCTATGGATTGCGCAGGCTGCGGGCTACGGCAAGAGCTGGAAAGATCTCGAGCACTGCGGCTTCATCACCGACGAAGAGGAGCAGCTCCTCGCCAGCTGCGAAGCCTTCCTGTGTCGCCTGCGCATTCACTTGCACCTGCACGCCGGACGCCGCGAAGATCGCCTGCTCTTCGAATACCAGACAGCCCTGGCCGAACAGCTGGGGTTTACCGCCACGGCCGATCTTCGTGCCAGCGAAAAACTGATGCAAAAATTCTACCGGACGGCCAAAACGGTCACCCAGATCAACGCGATCATCCTGCAGAACATCGGCACCGCCTTGTTCCCCCCCCCTGAACAGCCGCCGCGACAAATCAACGAACGCTTCCAGAATGCGCATGAGTTTCTCGACGTGGTCCATGAGGAGGTGTTCAAGCAAACCCCCAGCGCCATCCTTGAGGCCTTTCTATTGCTCCAGAGACATGCCGAGTTGAAGGGCATGAGTGCGCGCACGCAGCGCGCCCTGTGGCGAGCACGGCAACTGATCGACGAGGATTTCCGCTGCAATCCGGAGCACCGCGCGCTTTTTCTGCAGATTTTCAAGCAGGAGCGTCGTCTGGTCCAGGAGTTCCGGCGCATGAATCAACTGGGTGTGCTAGGCCGCTATCTACCCTCTTTCGGACGCATCGTCGGGCAGATGCAGCATGACCTGTTCCACGTCTACACCGTTGACCAACACATCCTGCAGGTCATTCGCCGGCTGCGCCGCTTCTCGATGGAAGAGTTCGCACACGAGTATCCTTTCTGCACTCGTCTGATCAGCGACCTCGGCAATCCCTGGCTCCTCTACATTGCCGCCCTGTTTCACGACATCGCCAAAGGGCGCGGCGGAGACCACTCCGAACTCGGCGCGCTCGATGCTCGGGAATTCTGCAAACAGCACGGTCTGACGGCGGAAGATACTGAACTGGTCGTCTGGCTGGTGCGCCAGCATCTGGTGATGTCCCGCGTCGCGCAGAAGCAGGACATCACCGATCCTGGCGTGGTGGCCCAATTCGCCAACATCGTTGGCGACGAACGGCATCTGATTGCGCTCTACCTGCTGACCGTTGCCGACATCCGCGGCACCAGCCCGAAGGTCTGGAATGCCTGGAAGGGACAACTGCTCGAACAGCTGTTCAAGGCCACCCAGCGCTTCCTGCAGGCGAGTGACGATACGCTGATGACGCATGGCATGATTGCGCAAAGACAACAGGAAGCACTGCGTCTGATGCGCTTTCTCGCGCTCCCCGAGGCGGCGCATGCGCCCTTGTGGAATCAACTCGATACGGTGTATTTCCTGCGTCAATCGGCCGAGGACATCGCGTGGCACGCACGCGCCCTGCACGGGCGAATCGAGACGGACCGGCCGCTGGTTGTGGCCCGCCTGAATCCGCTTGGCGAGGGGCTCGAAGTGATGGTCTATACGCACGATCAGGCAGACCTCTTCGTGCGCATGGTCGGCTTCTTCAGCCGTGCCGGTTACAGCATCGTCGACGCCAAGATTCATACCACGCGACATGGCTACGCGCTCGACACCTTCATGCTGCTCGACGTCTCCAGCCGCGACAGTGACCGTGCGATGATCAGTT
>WBZT01001264.1_pt1 | contig 18754 bp, 12 predicted proteins | sample 5204241 | NCBI WGS metagenome assembly WBZT01 (sample SAMN12344358, study PRJNA552823) | activated sludge metagenome | biome: Activated sludge suspended growth; feature: Nitrification reactor; material: Wastewater; isolation source: activated sludge from nitrification reactor of wastewater...
CATGCCCAGCGACAGCATGGCGGCCACCACCACCGCCAGGCCCACCAGTTTGTCCGCCGGGTTAAAACTCAGCAGGAACAGGAACAGCGCGGCCATGGCATAAACCATAGTCAGGGTGCGGATGCCACCGATGCGGTCGGCCACGTTGCCGCCCAGCGGACGCATCAGCGAACCGGCAAACACGCAGGCCGCGGTATAAAAACCTGCAATCACCGGGCTCAGGCCGTACTGGTCGTGGAAATAGATAGTGAGCGAGGACGCCATGCCAACAAAACCGCCAAAAGTCACACTATAAAACAGCATGAACCACCAGGCATCCTTGTCCTTGAGCACGGCCAGGTATTGGCCAAGCGTCTTGGGCGGCGGGGTGTCCGGGCTATCCTTGGCGAACACGGAATAGACCACCAGCACCAGCGCCAGCGGGATCAGCGCCAGGCCGAACACATTGTTCCAGCCGTAAGCCACGGCCAGCCCAGGCGCAAACAGCGCGCCGATAGCGGTGCCGGAATTACCGGCCCCGGCAATACCCAGCGCGGTGCCCTGGTGTTCAGCCGGATACCAGCGCGAAGCCAGCGGCAAGGCCACGGCGAACGATGCGCCAGCCACACCGAGGAACACGCCCAGCAGCAACGCCTGCTGATAGTTTTCAATGCCATGCAGCCAGGCCACCAGCAAGGCAGCCATCACCACCACCTGCCCGATCAGGCCGGTGCGTTTGGGGCCGATGTGGTCGACCATCATGCCCATCGCCATGCGGAACAGCGCACCGGACAGCACGGGTGTGGCTACCATCATGCCTTTTTGTGCGGGCGTCAAATCCAGCGTGGCAGCAATCTGCACACCCAGCGGGCCGAGCAGCACCCACACCATGAAGCTCAGGTCAAAATACAAAAAGGCGGAAAACAGCGTGGGCTTGTGGCCGGCGCTCCAGAAACTGCTTTTCATACACTCACTCCCTAAAGTATTGGGCAGGGTTCCTCCCGCCCCTCGTTGTCAAACTGGAATAATTTCGAATTCGCGACGCGGCTTGCCTGGCTTGGCGCGCTCCGCCCAAGGATCCTGGTAGCCTTGCAGGGAATACAGCAAGCGCTCGTAAAGTGCCTTGCGGTTGGTCTCGTCCTCCACCACCTTGGACTTCACGTAATCAAGGCCCACCCGATTCACGTAGTGCACCGTGCGCTCCAGGTAATAACCTTCCTCGCGGTACAACTGGAGGAACGCGCCGGAATATTCCATCACTTCCTCGTCGGTGCTGACTTTGCAGAAGAACTGGGCAACATCGGTCTTGATGCCGCCGTTACCGGCGACATACAACTCATAGCCGGATTCCAGGCCAATCACACCGACGTCCTTGATGCCGGCCTCGGCACAGTTGCGCGGGCAACCGGAAACCGCCAACTTGACCTTGTGTGGCGCCCACATGCCGAACAGCATTTTTTCCAGCTTCACACCCATGTTCATGGAGAGTTGCGTGCCAAAACGGCAGTGCTCGGCACCGACACAGGTTTTCACCGTGCGTATGCTCTTGCCGTATGCATGGCCGGACACCATGCCGGCCTTGCCCAGGTCTTCCCAGATAGCAGGAAGGTCCTCTTTCTTGGCGCCCAGCAGGTCGATACGTGACCCGCCGGTGCATTTGACGGTAGGGATTTCGTACTTCTCGGCAACATCGGCAATAGCGCGCAGTTCGTCCGGCGTGGTCAGCCCGCCCCACATGCGCGGCACCACGGAATAGGTACCGTCCTTCTGGATGTTGGCGTGGGCGCGCTCGTTGATAAAGCGACTTTGCGGATCGTCCTGCGCCTCGTGCGGCCAGGTGGAAATCAGGTAGTAGTTCAATGCCGGACGGCAGGAGGCGCAGCCGTTGGGTGTGCGCCACTGCATTTCCTTCATTACTGTCGGAATATCCAGGTACTTCTTGTCCCGGATGTTCTGCCGCACGATGCCGTGGCTATGGTCGGTGCAACCGCACATGGGCTTGCTGCTGGTATCCGCAGGCTGGTAAGCGCCGCCGATACAGGAAGCCAGGATTTGCTCCACCAGACCGGTACAGGAACCGCAGGAAGCCGATGCCTTGGTGTGCTTGCGCACGTCATCCAGCGAGAACAAGCCTTTTTCCTTGATCGCCTTGACGATGGTGCCCTTGCACACACCATTACAGCCGCATACCTCAGCTTCATCCGGCATGGCAGCGGCTTGTGTCTGGCCCTTGTGCCCGGCATCACCCAGGTGATTCTGGCCAAACATCAGGTGGTCGCGGATTTCGTGGATATCCTTGCCATCCTTGAGCATCTGGAAATACCAGGAGCCGTCGGCCGTGTCGCCATACAGGCAGGCGCCGACCAGCTTGTCACCTTCCAGCACCAGTTTCTTGTAAACCCCGGCCACCTTGTCATGCAACACGATTTCATCGGCATTTTCGCCGCCCATGAAATTACCCATGGAGAACAAGTCGATGCCGGTGACCTTGAGCTTGGTGGAGGTCACGCTGCCGGTATAACGGCCGATACCGAAGTTGGCCAGGTGTGTGGCGCATACCTTGCCCTGTTCGAACAAGGGTGCAACCAGGCCATAACTGATGCCGCGATGCGACACACATTCGCCTACGGCGTAAATGCGTGGGTCGAAGGTCTGCATGGTGTCATTGACTACAATGCCGCGGTTGCAATGGATACCAGAGGATTCCGCCAGGCTGTAGTTGGGGCGTATGCCTACCGCCATCACCACCAGGTCAGCAGGGATTTCCTGCCCATCCTTGAAGCGCACCGCCCTGACACGCCCATTTTCGCCCACCAGTTGCTCGGTATCCTTTTGCAGCAGGAATTTCAGTCCCTTTTCTTCCAGCGACTGTTGCAGCATGCCACCAGCCACTTCATCCAACTGACGCTCCATCAGCCAGGGGCTCTTGTGCACCACGGTGACATCCATACCACGCACCTTGAGGCCGTTGGCGGCTTCAAGCCCCAGCAGGCCACCACCAATCACCACGGCATGCTTGTGCTGGCCGGAGACTTCTATCATGGTCTCCACGTCGGCAATATCACGGAAACCAATAACACCTTGCAAATCGTTACCGGGAATCGGCAGGATCACGGGATTGGAACCAGTGGCCAGCAGCAGGCGGTCATACTCCGCTACTGTTCCATCCCCAGCCATCACCTTGCGGTTGACCCGGTCTATGCTGTTGACCCATTTGCCGGTATGCAGGGTGATGCCGTTTTCCGCATACCACTCCCGACTGTTCAGGATGATGTCATTGATGGTTTGCTCACCCGCCAGCACTGGGGAGAGCAGAATGCGGTTGTAGTTGGGGTGTGGCTCACCGCCGAACACGGTAATGTCATACAGGTCGGGCGCTATCTTCAGCAGCTCTTCCAGCGTGCGTACCCCGGCCATGCCATTGCCCACCATCACCAGTTTCATTTTCTTCATATTGCCTGTCCTTGCCTTGATCGAATTAACCTGCTTTACAGATGTGTTTTGAAGCTGGCGACCGACGCCCGCAACTCACCCGCCAGTCGCTCCAATTGCCGCGCCACCATGGTGGTGTCCCCGGTTGCCGCCTGTTGTTCTTCCGCACGGGAGGCAATGCGCTCCACATTGCTGGCAATCAACTGACTCGCCATTTTTTGCTCGCGCATGGCCGAAGCAATGTCACGCACCCGATGCTGGGTGCGTTGCGCACCTTCATTGATCAGTACCAGCGACTGTCCAGCCTGGCTGGTCATCTGCACCACATCGAGCACCTGTTTATGGCCTGCGTTCATCCCGGCCACAGCGCTGCCAATCTGCGACTGGATGCCGCCAATAATGGTGGAAATTTCGCCCGTGGCGGATGCGGTACGCTCAGCCAGCTTCCTGACTTCATCTGCCACAACGGAAAAGCCCCTGCCCTGCTCCCCGGCTCTGGCGGCCTCAATGGCTGCATTCAGGGCTAGCAGGTTGGTTTGTTCCGCAATTTCCCGGATCACCCGGATCACATCACTGATTTCTTCCGAGCGTACGCCCAGCGATTGCACCATTTCGGCCAGCCCGGCTACTGATATGGATATTTTTTCAACGTCATGGGATACGGATTTGACAGTGTTTTCACCTTGTTTCGCCAATGTTTCGGATTCCCGGGAAAGGACATCCGTTTCACCCGCCAAGTCAGACACCTGGGCAATACCCACCGACATTTGCTCAATCGCCGCTGCAGCATCCTGTACTGACTCGGACTGCGACTCAACCGCCTTGGAAAGCTGCAGGGAAGAGCTGGCAACCGTAGCCGACAAGCCTGCCACCTCATTGGCCGAGCGAACAGCGCCGGCAATCACCTGGGTAAAATTTTCGGCCATCTGGTTAAAGCTGCTGGCAACGCCGCCCAGCTCATCCTGATTCTGCACCTGAACCCGTACCGTCAGGTCACCTTTCGCCAAACCATTTGAAGTATCTACCAAGGCAGCGATGGCATCTCTGACCGAGGCGTAAAACGCGGCAAACAGGTAAATCACCAGCACCGCCGTAAATAGCGCCAGCAGCAGGATGTTGTTGCGTTTGTCCGTGAACTTGCCTATCCGTATTCCAAGCAGGTTGTCCAAGGCTGGCAATGCCACGTCCAGGAGGGCATACATGGTATCCAGCGCTTGTGTGCCCTGGGCGAAGTAGGTGTCAGGATCAATACTGATCTCCTTGGGATCCAGCAAGGCGTTGGTCGTAATGGAATCAAACCCTTTCAGCTGCTGCATGGCTTTCTGCAAATGTGTATCCAGCACCGGCTGCAAACTGCTGTTATAGCCAAAAGCCACTCCCATACCGCGCTCCATGGCCGCAGTATTCTCCTTGGAAGAAGTCATCTGGAAAATCAGGCGTACCCTTTCCTGCTCGGTAATCGCTTTACGCGAGGCAATACCAGCGCCGAGACCGCGCGCTTGGGCCACAGATTCGCTGATGGAGGGCAATCTTGCCACCACGGCATCCATCAGGTAATAACTATCCAAATCAGGGTCGAGGATCAGGTTGGAAGTGTCGCCCACATGCGCCACTAGGCCAGACAGATCGGCAACCAACGCGCTGTGTGTCCTGAAGCTGCTGGCAGCATCCACACTATCCAGTTGTGTTTTGAACTCTTCCCAGCGGGATTTAAATTCCTGCCATTTTCCGTTGGTGTTTAATGTACCGCCCAATGCATTATTGGCTGCATCCATGGTCTTGATGTCAGCATCTATCTGGGCGCGCTTTTCCGGCAGTTTGCTGCGCAAAGCATCGTTACCATTCAATACAGCGTTCATCATGCCGCGGTGCTGCGGCAGATGCTCCATCAGCGGACGCAATGCCTTGATGTATTGCACGCCAAGTCGTTCCTTGGCGGCAAACTCGATAGTGGTGTTGATTTCGGTCACCAGCAACCCGACAAACACTGCCATGGGAATGGCGAAAATCAGGGCAATCAGCCCGAATTTGCGCGCATAAGGCAAGCGGTTCATCAAAACAACCGCAGGAGTCAACAGTCCACTCATGAATTCAACTCTCCCGGATTCAAGCAAGAGCTCATTGCCTTGCCATTTAATTACTGTTGGGCGGGCACTTGCCCGCTCTTTATTGGTGCATAACCAAAGCAATCGGCATGCCTGCAAAAAAAATATATTAATAATCAGCCATATAAACTATTCATCAAGATGGTTCTGCGTTAACTTGGTGCGCTAAGAATATCCATGCACTCTGTTTGAGCGCAAAAACACCGGGTGTTTGCACCCGGTGTTCTCACTGCTTATTGATCCACCCTTAAAACGTATACATCCCGGTCACCCAAACCTTGTCGGTATCGCGCTTACGGCTAGCCGCACCGGTGGTTGCTCCCAGGATGTCATCCTCCTTGAAGCTGGCGTATTCCACCTTGGCGCTCCAGTTCTTGTCGTAGGTATAACCCACCGACAAATCCAGTTCCTTGCCATACTTGTCACCGGTGAACGGCCCTGCAGCAGGGTTGCCTACCGTGCGGTAGTCCTCATCCGACTTGAAGATGTGGTATTCCCCCATCAACTGGATATCCCATACCTTGCCGCCGAAGGAAGCAAAGGTGTCGCGGATACCGGCATTGGGTGTGGTCAGGAACAGGTCAGCCCAACCCTGGAACAGGTGATTGGTGCCCAGCGGGGTCTGGAAAGCGGATACCCCATCGTTACTGGACAGGATTTCGTGATCCAGGCGCAGATACCAGGTACCATATTGCGCACCGCCGCCAAGCCGCAGGTAATGGCTGTCTATGTTGACGTTGCCATCCTTGTAGTCGTCCTGCTTGGCGTATTCCGCGGTGTACAGCACCTTCCAGTCCGGGTTGATGACGTGGGCGCCGTCGGCACGCAAACCAAAGGTCTTGGATGAGGTTGCTTTCAGTGCGGCGGTATCATCCCAGTCAATCAAATAGGCGTAACCCACCAGGTTCTCGCTGGGGGAGATGCTGTATTTGATATTGGCCATTTCCACATTGGCTTGGCGATACTGGGTGTTAATCTGCTTGAGTCCGGTGTAGTGCGCGAGATAAATGGAAGTATCTGGCAGCAGTCCCTTGTTCTCCAGGGCGATACCATCAAACACTTGCATGACCTGGCGGAATTCCACGTTACCCACCATGCGCACGTTATCCAGCTTGACCGATTGGCGGCCTAAGCGGACTTTGGTATTGCGGATACCCGTCCACTCCACAAACAGCTGGTTAATGTCGGTATTGTCGGGATCAACAATGATGGGATAAGCACCCTTGCCCGGCTCAGCAACATTCTTGTCGCGGTTGTCGTAGTCATCCTGGAAGGCGGTGACATTAATCAACTGTGCGGCAATACTGAAGTTATGCCATGGGGCCGTTTGCCAGCCTACCAGGCTTCGCAATGTCCAGGCATCCGCGTTCTCGGTATGGGCAGGCACGTCATCATCAATGCCTTCATAACGCAAGCGGAAACTGGTGAGGTTCTTGCCGCTTTTGACCGAATCCATAAAAGTGTATTCAGCCGGTGGTGCAGCAACTGCCGGGGCAGATGCAGCTTCTTCAGCGGCAGCCGGAAAGCTGGTAGCCAGCAAGACACCCAGGAGGGCTTTTTTGGAAAGTTTCATTATGATCTCCATTGTTTAAAATAAAATCAGGCCGCCATCTTGTGGGCATGACGCTCGTAGAGGAACTTGAGCACTTCGCCGCGCAAGCGGTTGTATAAAGGGTCTTCTGCCAGCTCCAGGCGCTTGCGCGGGCGTGGCAGTTTTACATCAAGGATTTCACCAATCGTGGCGGATGGGCCGTTGGTCATCATCACGATGCGATCGGATAGCAATACCGCCTCATCCACATCGTGCGTCACCATCACTACCGTGCTGTTGGTCGCCATGACGATTTTCATCAGCTCGTCCTGCAAATTGGCGCGCGTCAGCGCATCCAGCGCGCCAAACGGCTCATCCAGCAACAACACCTTGGGCTCCATCGCCAATGCACGGGCAATGCCTACACGCTGCTTCATGCCCCCGGAGATTTCTGCCGGATACTTGAGCTCAGCGTGCGACAACCCAACCAGCGCCAGGGCTGCCTTGGTGCGCTGCGCCAACTGATGTTTGTTCTCGGTCGCGGCAAACACCCGCTCCACCGCCAGGTAGACGTTGTCGAAACAGGTGAGCCAGGGCAATAACGAATGGTTCTGGAACACCACGGCGCGTTCCGGCCCCGGCCCGGCGATTTCGCGGCCGTTACACAGCATCACACCGTTGCTGGGCATGAGCAGCCCGGCAATCAGGTTGAGCACGGTGGACTTGCCACAGCCCGAGTGGCCGATCACCGAAACAAACTCGCCTTTCTGGATGGTCAGGTTGACATCCTTGAGCGCCACGAAGGGGCCGCGCTTGGTGTCGAACACCATGTTGACGCCTTCCATCTGTACATACTTTTCCATGAGATTTCCTTTCACTCAGAGCGGAAGCGCTTGGCGAGCAGCAGCAGGCCTTGTTCAAGCAGCAGGCCGATGATCCCCACCACAAAAATAGCGATGATGATGTGCTCCACCACCAGGTTGTTCCATTCGTCCCACACCCAGAAGCCGATACCCACGCCACCGGTCAGCATCTCGGCGGCCACAATCACCAGCCAGGCCACGCCTATGGAAAGGCGCACCCCGGTCATGACATGGGGTAAAACTGCGGGGAACAGGATTTTGGTGAACACCTTCCATTCATTCAGGTTGAGCACGCGTGCCACGTTCAGGTAGTCTTGTGGGATGCGTTGCACACCGGTTGCGGTATTCAGCACCATGGGCCAGATACTGGAGATAAAAATCACCCAGATCGCCGCCGGATTGGCCGCCTTGAACACCAGCAGGCCGATAGGCAGCCAGGCCAGTGGCGACACCGGGCGCAGGATGCCGATGATGGGCGCCGCCATGTCGCCAAGGATGCGGAAGCGTCCCAGCGCAAAGCCCAGCGGGATGCCAACCAGGGCCGCCATGCCGAAACCAATGCCCACACGCTGCAACGAAAACAGGATGTTCCAGCCTATGCCCTGGTCATTCGGCCCGTTCTGGTAAAACGGATCGGCAAACACCTCCTTAGCAGATTCCCAGGTTTTGGCCGGGCCCGGCAAACTGGGCGAATGATGTGAAACCATTGCCCACAAGCCGATAAACATCAGGATGCCCACCAGCATGGGAATCCCCCGGCGCAAACCGGTCACCAGCCACTCCGGCGCGCTGGCGCGGCGGTAGCCGGTTTTCTCGGGTTCCATCGGGGCCGGTTTCTCACCCTTGGGTGCAGCAGGCTCTGGTGCAACCATTTCCGCGTCCGCCAGTTTTAGTGCAACCACGTTGCTCATGCTTTTCACTCCTTGCAATTAGGATTTAGCGATCAGGCCTTGACCTTGAACCCGGCGGCATAGCCCTTGGGGTCCTTGCCATCCCACACCACGCCATCGATCAGTTTGGAGCTGCGCAAAGCGTCCTTGGGCACGGAAATACCCAGTGCTGAAGCCGCTTCGGTGTATAGATCAATGCGGTTGACCTTCTTGGCCACTGCGAGGTAATCCGGGTCGCTCTTGAGCAGGCCCCAGCGCTTGTGCTGGGTCATGAACCACATGCCATCGGACAGATAGGGGAACGGCACCTTGCCGTCATCAAAGAACTTCATGTAGTTCGGGTCTTGCCACTTCTTGCCGTTGCCGTTTTCGTATTTGCCCAGGAAGCGGCCTTCAATCACCTCTTCTGGCGCATTGACGTAAGACTTGCTGGAAATCAGCTTGGCCACTGCCGGGCGGTTGGCCGTAGCATCTATGTAGCGGCAGGCATCCAGCACCGCCATGATGATGGCGCGTGCGGTATTGGGGTTCTTGGCCACAAAGTCAGCGGTAGTCCCCAACACCTTCTCGGGGTGATCCACCCAGATATCCTGCGAGGTGGCCACGGTGTAGCCGATCTTGTCGAAAATGGCGCGGGCATTCCACGGCTCACCCACACAGTAACCATCCATGTTGCCCACACGCATGTTGGCCACCATTTGCGGCGGCGGCACCACAATGGTCTTTACATCCTTGACCGGGTTGATGCCATAAGCCGCCAGCCAGTAATACAACCACATGGCATGGGTGCCGGTGGGGAAAGTCTGCGCAAAGGTGTAATCGCGGTTTTCGTTATCAATCAGGCGCTTCAGGGTGGCGCCATCCACCACACCCTTATCCTTGACCTGGTTGGAAAGTGTGATGCCCTGCCCGTTGTGGTTCAGCGTCATCAGCACAGCCATGTCCTTCTGCTGGCCGCCTATGCCCATTTGTACGCCATACATCAGGCCGTACAGCACATGGGCGGCATCCAGCTCGCCATTCACCGTCTTGTCGCGGATGGCGGCCCAGGAAGCTTCCTTGCTGGGGGTGATCTTGATGCCATATTTCTTGTCGAAGCCCATTTCCGATGCCACCACAATCGGTGCGCAGTCGGTCAGCGGAATAAAACCAATCTTCACCTCGGTTTTTTCCGGCTTGTCGGTACCGGCCGCCCATGCGCCGCTACGCACACCTTCCGGCAATAACCCCATCATGGCAGCAGCTCCCAGCGAGGTTGCGCCCAGCTTGAAAAAGTTGCGACGTTCAACATTAGGGACTTCAGGTTTGGTTTCATGGTTACTCACAATCATTTCTCCCGTTACAAGTCAAAAATACAAGCCAAAAACAAAAAAGGCGCCCAACCCCCGCATGTGGCACACCAAGTGCACACACGGGAATTGGACGCCTTTGTCCATTGCGGGGGCTACGCCGCCCCCTGTTTACTTCAAGCTTCACGCCGCCGTTGGCGCAAAGCCCTTAATCTTTAAACCGCTTTATCAGAGCAGCAACGATGCCGCATTGATAATCTGCTCGGCCAGTTCGGCCAGCTTGATATTCCTGTCCATTGCCATCTTGCGCATCAGCGCATAGGCATCGTCTTCACCAAGAGCGCGCTGCTTCATCAATATGCCCTTGGCGCGCTCTACATTCTTGCGTTCGCTCAATTTGAGCTTGGCATCATTCAGTTCCTGGCGCACCGCGCGGAATTCATCAAATCGCGCAATTGCCGCATCCACTATGGGGCGGATACGCCCACTTTCCAGGCCGCCCACCACATAAGCACTCACCCCTGCCCGCGTGGCGGAACGGATTTTCTCCGTATCACCATCATGCGTGAACATCACAATCGGCCGGGGAGACTCCTGCCCCGACACAATGATGTGTTCCAGCGTGTCACGATTGGGTGAGTCCACATCAATAATAATCACATCCGGCTGCAACTCGGCGACCGCCACATTGAGGTCGGCGCTGCTGGGGATACGCTTTAGCACCTCATACCCCGCCCCATTGAGCGATTGCATCAAGGGCGTTGATCTTTTAGCGCTTTGGTCAACCAGCAACACCTTGAGTTTAGTCTCCGGGTGATTCATTTGCCAAAAGTAAAGCAACGCTCATGCCAACGTAAAAAAACCATTAAATATCATTGCATTGTAGGGAATGTGACAAAGAATTTTCGGCACTATTTGTGTGAAATGCACCATCTCTGCGCACCAATCGCGTGCAGAAAATGCTCTCGCTTGTGGTGCAAGCCAAGCTCCGGCATCATGCTTTCATGACTTCCCAAGACCACCTTTACCCACCCGCCCCCGTCAGCTTCTGGCAAGCATTCCGTTACTGGCTCAAGCTTGGCTTTATCAGCTTTGGTGGGCCTGCCGGGCAGATTGCCATCATGCACCATGACCTGGTGGAGCAAAAACGCTGGATTTCCGAAAAGCGCTTCCTGCATGCCCTCAACTACTGCATGGTGCTGCCAGGGCCGGAAGCCCAGCAGCTTGCCACCTATATCGGCTGGCTGATGCACCGCACAGCAGGCGGCATCGCGGCAGGAGTGCTGTTTGTACTGCCATCTTTTTTCATCCTGGTGCTGCTGGCCTGGATTTACCTGCATTACGGTCACACCCCGATAATCGCCGGGCTGTTTTACGGCATCAAACCTGCCGTGGTGGCCATTGTGCTGTTCGCCGCCTGGCGCATAGGCAGCCGCACACTCAAGAACCCGCTGCTATGGGCGCTGGCGCTCGTGTCCTTTATCGGAGTGACCTTCTGGCACATCCCCTTCCCCGCCATTGTACTGGGCGCACTGCTGGTCGGGCTGGCTGGCAGCCGCTGGCGACCAGAACTATTCAAGGCGGGCGGCGGGCATGGCGGCAAAGACAAATACTACGGCCCGGCGCTGATAGATGATCTCACCCCCACCCCGCTGCATGCGGTGTTTCAATGGCGCCGTTTCTGGCGCCTGCTGTCGCTGGGGCTGGGTTTGTGGCTGGTGCTCATGGGGCTGTTGTGGGTTTATGCCGGAACCCACAGCCTGCCCGCACAAATGGGCTGGTTCTTTACCAAAGCCGCACTGCTCACCTTTGGCGGCGCTTATGCAGTGCTGCCCTATGTTTACCAGGGCGCGGTGGAACACTACCAGTGGCTCAGCGCCGCGCAGATGATGGACGGCCTGGCGCTGGGCGAAAGCACACCGGGACCGCTCATCATGATTGTTACCTTCGTGGGCTTTGTCGGCGGCTGGACGCACGCTGCGGAATCACCTCTGTTGCTGGGGCTGGTCGGCGCGGCTGTAGCCACGGCCTTTACCTTTTTACCCAGCTTTGTGTTTATCCTGCTGGGCGGGCCGTTCATTGAAACCACCCACGGCAACCTCAAGTTCACCGCCCCGCTCACCGCCATCAGCGCGGCCGTGGTGGGCGTAATTGTCAGTCTGGGGGTCATGCTGGGGCAACATGTGCTGGCGCCGGAAAGTCAATTTGCCTGGCTACCCGCCCTGCTGACCGGATTGGCGCTGGCAGCCTTGGTGCGATTCAAGGCTGGCGTGGTGAGTTTGATTGCAGTTTGTGCGGTGGTGGGGCTAGTTGCCGTAACGATTCGTTTGTAGAACGTAGGACAAGGCGTGGGGGTGAACCAAGGACTCGATCACTATTAAAACGGTTTATGTGGCAATTTTTTGTAGCCTGATATCAACTTCTCTTTCAACATACTGCCATTCTTTTGATGAACGTAACCGAAATAAGAGTTCATCAAACTTGCTCGTGTGCTCAGGCGCAAATTCAAACCAGGTTATAAAATCGAATGGCTCGTCCAGATCCCGTGAGTGATGAAGCTGACGGGCGATTTCAGGAAGATAGTCAAGACCAATTTCAGTGTGGTGCGATTGTTCTTCAAAAATGGCTCTTCTTTCGTCTTGCGCCATCGCCCACCACTCTGCATTCTTTTTGATGGGGATCATCGCGGCACAGGTAGAGCCTTGGCGATTCAAGCCTTCTTGTTTTGCGCGCAGTTGAGTAACCTCCGTGCGCTCCGTGTATCGTAAATTGCTAGTAAACCCCTGCAACACCCACACATAGCCAGTTTTTAACTCAATGGCTGGCAAGTTAATAACGTCAATCTTTTGCACAGGTTCAAGAGACTCTCCGATAATGGTTCGGTTGCTCATTACCTGCCATGCTCCGTCATTGCCACCAATAAATGAAAAATAATTACTCATAATTGATTGTTTAATCAGATGGTTGATGTGAAGCCATTACGCTTTGGAAGAATAAACGGTGAATATTTCCTTTATTTTCATTCTCCCAGTCATCTGTAATGACTCCTAACAACTTGTAATGTAACTACACCTTTTCCTAATTAATTTCCAATCCCAATACTATCTCCTGCCCCGCTTTGCGCAAATCCCATGTCAGCTCGATGGTGACGGCCTGCATGATCTTTTCAAAGCCGGCCTCGGATTGCGAAACGCTGAAGTGCGGCCATGAGTTGTATACCGCCGGGACGTTACTGGTAAGGGTGACGATGCCGCCCAGCACTTCGTCTTCGAGCAGGACTTCTTTCATCTGCTCAATGTGCAGCGGCTGGCCGAAGCCGCAGGGCACGTGGCCGCCCACGCGGAAGCGGCCGGCAGGGCCGTCGCAACTAGGCATGGCAAGGTTGATTTCCACAGTGAAAATACCGGTAGTACCTTTTTCAAAGCGGTAATCCACACTGAGTTTGCGATCCTTGAGCCCAATTTTCTTGGCGACGGTGTAGCCGTCAAATACACCGGCAAAGGCCTGCAGCGGGGTTTTGCCCTTGTTTTCGGCTTCCAGGTAAAACACGGCCTGGTAGTCTTCATCCGCGGCGTATTGCCACCAGTCCACAAACAGGCTTTTGGCATAGGCGTCAATTTCCAGGTCATCCATGTGGATTTCGTGCTTGGAGACCATGCGTTCGTGCGGGTTGGCAATGCCATCGCCGCTGTGTTCGTGCTCAGGCTGGGCGTGCACCTTGCGGTGGTAGTGCTCGGTCTGGCGGGTGAGCGTGTCGCCAAAGTTGTGGCGCAGGTGGTAAGCATCCAGCTCGCAGATGGAGGCCGAGCCATCCAGCCGCACTACGGCTTGCAACTGGCCGTTCTGCAGGAAGAGCTCCTGTTCGCCATCCAGGTCCAGGTCTACGCTCAAGCGCGCTGGGCGGGCATCAACTTGGTCCAGCAGGCCTTCCAGCTCTACCATGGCGTTGTAGATGGCGCGGCGCAGGTGTGGCAGGTAGAGCCCGCCGAACAGGCCGTGCCAGTAGGCATCGTTGGCTTGGGCTTCATACAGCAAGTGCAGCATACGCGGTGTCTGGCTGGCCTTGGGCAGCGCGTGGTAGCGCGCGGAAAGCGACAGCATACGTTTGTGCATCCAGTTGGATTCCGGGAAGCGCATGAAGAAGTTGCGCCAGATGCCGCCGCGCACAAAGGGTTTGCTGGTTTCCCAACGCCCTTCCCGCTTTTCGCGGTCCACCATGTCGGCATAGTGGTGGGCAGCGGGTACCGGCAGCGTCCATTCGTTCATTTCGCTGTACGAGGCGGTGGGCAGGTACACCACGCCGCGCGTGACCGATTTGGCGTGGTAGTCGCTGTAGGTCATGGGGCGGATGACCTTGGAGGCCAGCACGCCTTCGATAAAATCCTTGAGCCAGCCTTTTTCATACACCCAGGAATAGGTTTCCGGCCAGATGCCGAATTTTTCGATGTCATCGAAATACACAGCGGCGGCTTGCCCGCTGTCATCAGCGAGGCTTTCCAGGTAGCCCACCACTTCCTGCGCCGGGGAGAACGGCAGGCGGTAACGCAGCGGTTCGGAGATGGGGAACAGGTCGAGGGTGCGACCATCTTCTTCGGTGGTGAAAAAGCCGTTAAGTTCTTCCGGCTGCTTGCCAGTGCACAGGAAATGGTAGTCATCCACCGTAACGTACTGAATGCCGGCATCGGCCAGCGCCGGCACCACGGTGCCTTCCCACACCCGCTCGGTGAGCCAGGCGCCTTGCGGAGTCTGGCCGAGTTTCTTCTTGAGGTAGGCGGAAAGCTGGGTGATCTGACCAACCCTGTCACGTGACGGGATGGAGGCTAGCACCGGTTCGGTATAACCCGCACCGAACAGTTCAGCTTGGCCGCGCTCAACCATCTCCTTGAGCAATTCCAGATCTTGCGGGTATTGCTTGAGCAGGTAATCCAGCAACCAGCCGCTACTGTGGATGGCAAAGTGGAAATCCGGGTACTGGTGCAGAACCCGCAGGAAGGGCCCGTAGCATCGATTGTGGGCATCATCCAGTACGTGGGTGAAGTTGCCTACCGGCTGGTGGGCATGAACGCCCAGGAGAAGCGCGACGGTTTTGGCCATAATTTTGTTCCTTGATTAACTTCTCGTTTTACTTTACAAAAATTCTTCAACCACTTGTTTACAAATTTATTCTTGACCTCTGCGCATTGTGCCGCCACCTTCTGCATTGCCACCACCGCGACTGATGACATGTGACAGCGAGGCTGGTGCGGGCAGCTTGAGCAAGTGGTAAAGATTGGTGAGGTTGCGACGGAACAGCAGGTCAAAACTCTGCACGCTTTCAGATGGGTTGTAGTCACCAAACCACCAGAACCAGTCGGAACCCTCGCAATCACCCAACTGGCGCTCGGCAGCGGCCGCTTCGTTGGCGTTGAGGCGGCCGCTGGCCATCACCAGATCGTAATTACGCTTGGCTTCACACAACAAATCCCAGGCGCGGTTTTTGGCGGGGTCGCCGACCCAGGTGCTGAAGGTGCCGTAAACCCAACTACCGGCGGTCATGGATTGCAGCTTGCCGGGAACAATATGTGTGTCTGCCTTGGGCTTGGCAAGGAGCTGGTTGATTTCACTGAAAGTCGCCATTTCGATGGTCGGGTGTTCCGCCAGCGTCTGGTAGAGCTCGGTCAGGAAGTAATAGGCGTTGTAGGGGTAGTACTCCCAGGCATTTTCGCCATCCAGAATGACGCTGACCACCGGGGTTTCCCCTGCCGGAAAGTGCGCGTTAATCGCTTCCAGTTCATGCACAAAGTCGTTCACGGCATCGCGCCCGTGCCATTTGGAGTATTCAAAGCCGATCTTGTCGGAAAGCCGGTCATCGCGGAAAAAACAGGTAATGGACTGCTGGCCATCGGTAACCTGATAGGGCCGGTACAAATGACGTTTATCCTCGAACAGTGCCGCATCGCCATGTGTCTGGCGCAGGCTGTTGGCCAGCACAGCTTCGCCGGTGGCGGCCCACTTCAAGCCGTGACCACCCAGCAGCATGAGTGCATTGAATGAAACCCCGCCTTCGGCCGGCCATACGCCCTCCGGAGATTTGCCAAAGCGCCCGGCATGGCTGCTGATGGCGGATTCCACATGGCGATGCGCCCGCGTGGTGCCGCCCGGATAACGCTTGTTTTCAGGCAAGGGCATGCCGGGGCTGGCTTCCAGCGCACTGTTGAAGTCCAGCAGCAAAGGCAGGATGGGATGGTAGTGCGGTGTGGTGGAGATTTCGATCTGGCCTTTTTTCACCAGCGCGCGGTAGCGCGGGATCAGGTCTGTCACGGTGCGGCAGATCAGCTCGAACAGCTTGCGGCGCTGTACCGCACTAAACCCGCTACCCTGCGCCATGAGGTTGACCACCAGCTCGGATTCGCGGCGTATGCTCTCGCCCATCCACGCCAGGTGGTACCAGGTGACCAGGTCAGCCATGTACTGGTCGGAAAGGTAGTCAAACTCTTCCATTTCCGCTTCGTACATCAGGCGGAAGATGTCATACAGCCTTTGGTAGCTGGGGAAAGGTGCCAGCATCTTTTCATGGTTACATCGGAAGCAGCTGTGCAGCAGAAGCTCGCGCTGCTCCTTGCCGATTTTGGACAAATCCTTTTCCGCCAGCATGCCCAGCAAAGGGTCGCTGATGCTGCCGGAATCAATCTGGTGAGCGTATTCCTCCAGTTGGTCCAAAAGCACCGGGACAAAGTTGAAGGTGGCCTTGGCCTGGGGATTCTGCTCGATATGGTAGACCATATCGGTGTAATCCTTGATGGCGTGCAGATAGGTCCACGGCAGCACGAACTGACAGCTGAGGAAGTCGCGGTAGTCGTGCTGGTGCATGTGCCAGTAAAGGCACAAATGAAGCTTGCGAGGTGAGCTCATCGTTTTTTTAATTGTTGTAATGGTCAGATAGCGTGGTCAGCGGGCGCGGTGGATATTATCCTGCCCCAGCATGTCCGGCGTTACCAGTGTGATGCCCTTGGCTGACACATAGAAGCGCTTGCGGTCTTCTTCGTGATCTACACCAATCTTCATGCCCTCGGGGATGACGCACCCCTTGTCCAGCACCACCTTGTTAAGCACAACATTGCGGCCAATTTCGCACTTGGGCAGGATCACACTATCTTCTATGAGGCTGAAACTATGCACACGCACATCCGAGAAAAGCAGGCTACGGCTCACGCAGGAGCCGCTGATAATGCAGCCGCCGGACACCAGTGAATCCACTGCCTTGCCACGGCGCTCGTTTTCGTCGAACACAAACTTGGCGGGCGGCAATTGCTCCTGGTAAGTCCAGATCGGCCATTCCTTGTCGTACATGTTAAGGTCGGGCACCACCTTGGTCAGCTCCATGTTGGCTTCCCAATAGGCATCTATGGTACCGACGTCGCGCCAGTAGTTCATACTGCCCACGCAGCTGTCGGAGAATTTGTGGGCAAAAACACGGTAGCGGCTGATCAGGTAGGGGATGATGTCCTGCCCGAAGTCGTGCTTGGACTTGGGATCATCCGCGTCGCGGATCAGCTGTTCGTAAAGGAAGGATGCGTTAAACACATAAATGCCCATGCTGGCCAGCGCCTGATCAGGATTGCCGGGGATGGGGTCGGGATCGGCGGGCTTTTCACGGAACTGGATGATGCGGTCGGTATCATCGACACCCATGACGCCGAATTCCTTGGCATCGTTGATGGGCACGTTGAGGCAGGCCACCGTCATGTCGGCCTTGTTGCGCACGTGGGAAGCCAGCATCTGGCCATAATCCATCTTGTAGATGTGGTCGCCAGCCAGTATCAGGATGTATTCCGGGCCCATGCTGCGCAGGATGTCGAGGTTCTGGAACACGGCATCGGCCGTGCCCTTGTACCATTCTTCTTCCACACGCTGCTGCGCGGGCAACAGTTCCACAAACTCGTTGAATTCACCACGCAGGAAGCCCCAGCCTCGCTGGATGTGCTGAATCAGGCTGTGTGACTTGTACTGGGTGACTACACCAACGCGGCGGATACCGGAATTGATGCAATTGGAAAGCGGAAAATCAATGATGCGGAACTTACCGCCAAATGGCACAGCGGGTTTTGCACGCCAGTCGGTCAGTGCCTTGAGCCGCGAACCTCTGCCCCCGGCAAGGATGAGGGCGACCGTGTTCTTGGTTAGCACGCTGATAAAACGTGATGATGCTATATCGGGTTTAGATTCCTGCTGCATTTTTGTCTCTCCTGATTTATAGTCTGGCTTATACACACAACGAGCGAGAATGTTGTCCGCGAGCCAGATCTTACGCGCTCCTGACCATTATAGTCAGGTTACCCGCATAAAACCAATAGCCGCCAAGGTCGCGGGCGCAACTGGAAATACATCATGGTTACAAGACAAAATCACCAATTGCATTTGATCCTGGAAGCCCGTCACCATGACCCCTTCAACTGGCTGGGGCTGCACCGTGACCACCAGAACTACACCCTGCGCAGCTTCAAGCCCTATGCTGAGCGCCTGTGGGTACGCGTAGGTGACAAATGGGAGGAAGTGCCTCGCATCCATCCTCATGGGATACATCAATGGTACGGCAAGGCAGAGCTGGAGATCCCTTGCCGCATCAAATGGATCGAGGGAGGCAACGAGTTTGAGAGCTACGAGGCCTACACCTTCCCTCCACTAC
>WBZT01001266.1_pt1 | contig 18747 bp, 17 predicted proteins | sample 5204241 | NCBI WGS metagenome assembly WBZT01 (sample SAMN12344358, study PRJNA552823) | activated sludge metagenome | biome: Activated sludge suspended growth; feature: Nitrification reactor; material: Wastewater; isolation source: activated sludge from nitrification reactor of wastewater...
TCTGCCACGAGCAGCACATCGAGCACCGCCTCATCCCGCCGCGCCATCCCCAGACCAACGGCATGATTGAGCGCTTTAACGGCCGCATCAGCGAGGTCCTGGCCACCCACCGCTTTCGCTCCGGTGAGCACTTGGCGGAGACCCTGCAGCGCTATGTCACCGTCTATAATCACCACATTCCACAGCGGGCAATGGGCCATCTGTGCCCGGTGGAGGCCCTGGAACAGTGGCGGGTCAAGCAGCCTGAACTGTTCGTTTCAGAGATTAACAATCTCCCGGGGCTTGACAGATAGGGACTCCTGATTCAAGGACGACCCACCGGTGTCAGGCCAAGATCCTGGCACACTTTCAGCACCGGACCCGCCTGATTCATGCTGTAAAAGTGCAGCCCCGGGGCGCCACCCTCCAGCAGGCGGCGGCAAAGGCCGATGACCACCTCGTGACCAAAGGCGCGGATGGCCGCGATGTCGTCGCCCAGGGCCTCCAGGCGTTTGCGGACCCAGCGCGGGATCTCGGCTCCGCAGGCGTCAGAGAAGCGGGCGAGTTGGGAGAAGTTGGTGATGGGCATGATGCCGGGCTGGATGGGGATGTCGATGCCCCGGGCGGCGCAGCGCTCGACAAAGCCGAAGTAGGCGTCGGGGTTGTAGAAATACTGGGTGATGGCGCCGTTGGCGCCGGCCGCGACCTTGCGCTGGAAGTTGGCCAGGTCCTGATCGGCGTTGGGGGCCTGGGGATGGACCTCCGGGTAGGCCGCGACCTCTATGTAGAAGTGGTCGCCGGTCTCCTGGCGAATGAAGGCCACCAGTTCGTTGGCGTTGCGAAAATCCCCGGCGGTACCTAGCCCCATGCCGGAGGGCAGATCGCCCCGCAGGGCCACCAGGCGGCGAATGCCTTGGCCTTGGTAACGTTGCAGGATGGCGCGGATTTCGGCTCGGCTGGAGCCGATGCAGGCCAGGTGGGGGGCGGCCGGTATGCCCCTGCCCAAGAGCAGGTCCAGGGTCGCGAAGGTGCTCCCCCGGGTGGAGCCGCCGGCCCCATAGGTGACGGAGAAGTACTCCGGTCCCACGGCATTCAGCAGGTCGATGCTGGCGGCGAGTTTGGTCATCCCCTCCGGGGTCTTGGGCGGGAACAGTTCGAAGCTGAAAGCGGCTTGGTGGGGAGGGGGGGCTGGCATGGGTGCTCCTGTCGGGCGCGAGAGGATTGCCTCGGGGCAGGGGAGAGTGAAGGTGTTCCTGGGCCTTGGGTACGGGGGCCGTGGGGGAGGAGATTCCTGACCCCCTGTGCCCGCAAAGCCATTGGTGCCCGGAGTAGGGGGACCCGCCCCTGGCGAGGCGGGAGGCGCCATAACCCCAGGAGGCCCTGGCGCCTTGATCAACCCTTAATATCGATAGTAATCAGGCTTGTAGGGGCCTTCCACCGGCACGCCAATATAGTCAGCCTGGGACTGAGTGAGATGACTGAGGTGGACGCCGATCTTGCCCAAGTGCAGGCGCGCCACCTCCTCGTCCAGCTTTTTCGGCAGGACATAGACGCCGATCGGGTACTGGTCGCGATGGTTGAAGATTTCCATCTGGGCCAGAATTTGGTTGGTGAAGCTGTTGGACATGACGAAGCTTGGGTGGCCGGTGGCGCAGCCCAGGTTCACCAGGCGGCCCTTGGCGAGCAGAATGATGCGCCGGCCGGTGGGGAAGATGATGTGATCCACCTGGGGTTTGATCTCGTCCCAGGTGTACTGTTCGATAGAGGCGACGTCGATCTCGTTGTCGAAGTGGCCGATGTTGCAGACGATGGCCTGGTCCTTCATGGCCAGCATGTGGTCATGGGTGATGATATCGAGGTTGCCAGTGGCGGTGACGAAGATGTCTGCCAGGGGCGCGGCCTCCTCCATGGTGACCACCTTGTAACCTTCCATGGCGGCCTGGAGGGCGCAGATGGGGTCGATCTCGGAGACCCAGACCTGAGCGCCCAGGCCCCGCAGGGACTGGCAGCAACCCTTGCCGACGTCGCCATAACCGCAGACCATGGCGACCTTGCCGGCGATCATGACATCGGTGGCGCGTTTGATGCCGTCCACCAGGGACTCGCGGCAGCCGTAGAGGTTGTCAAACTTGGACTTGGTGACCGAGTCGTTGACGTTCATGGCCGGGAAGAGGAGGGTCCCGGCCTTGGCCATCTCGTAAAGGCGATGGACGCCGGTGGTGGTCTCCTCGGTGACGCCGCGAATCGCGGCGGCGAGCCGGGTCCAGTGCTGTTCGTCGCGGTGGAAGGTCCGGTCGAGGACGCCGAGGATAGCACGCCACTCCTCGTTGTCTTGGGCGGTGGGGGCGGGGACGGCGCCGGCCTTCTCGTATTCGACACCCTTGTGCACCAGCAGGGTGGCGTCGCCGCCATCGTCCAGGATCATGTTGGGGCCGCCGCCGTCGGGCCAATTGACCACCTGCTCGGTGCACCACCAGTATTCCTCCAGGGTCTCGCCCTTCCAGGCATAGACGGGGACGCCGCCTGCGGCAATGGCCGCGGCGGCATGGTCCTGGGTGGAAAAGATGTTGCAGGAACACCAGCGCACCTGGGCGCCAAGCGCGACCAGGGTCTCGATGAGGACCGCGGTCTGGATGGTCATGTGCAGGCTGCCGGTGACCCGGGCGCCCTTTAGGGGCTGGGTGGCCGCGTACTGGTGACGTAGCGCCATGAGACCGGGCATCTCCGTCTCGGCGATGGCGATCTCCTTGCGGCCCCAGGCGGCCAAGGCGATGTCGGCAACCTTGTAGTCGGTAAACTCACTCATGCTAGTCAACTCCAGTGATTATCAGAGTGAGCGCCGTTGTCAGGGTTGGCCACTACCGAGCCTGGCCCCTGCTGGGGTCGCAGCGCTCCTCGGCGTGGGGCGAAGGAAAAAATGAGCGCCTAAAGTCCGGCTGCGGCGCGTAGGGCCTCCGCGCGGTCGGTGCGCTCCCAGGTGAACTCCGGCTCCTCGCGCCCGAAGTGCCCGTAAGCCGCGGTCTTGAGGTAGATGGGCCGCACCAGATCCAACATCTGCACGATGCCGTAGGGGCGAAGGTCGAAGTGCTGGCGAACCAGTTGGGCGATCCGCTCCTCGTCGATCCTGGCGGTGCCGAAGGTCTCGATGGAGATGGAGGTCGGCTCGGCCACGCCGATGGCGTAGGAGACCTGGATCTCACAGCGGTCGGCCAGTCCGGCGGCAACGATATTCTTGGCCACGTAGCGCCCGGCGTAGGCGGCGGAGCGGTCCACCTTGGATGGGTCCTTGCCGGAGAAGGCGCCGCCGCCGTGACGGGCCGCCCCGCCGTAGGTATCGACGATGATCTTGCGTCCGGTCAGCCCGCAGTCGCCGACGGGCCCGCCGATGACGAAGGAGCCGGTGGGGTTGATGTGGAACCTGGTGCCCTTGTGGATCCAGTCGGCGGGGATGATGGGCAGAATGATGTTCTCCATCACCGCCTCGCACAGGTGCTTGTAGTCCACGTCGGGGTCGTGCTGGGTGGACAGCACAACCGCCTCCACCCCGACCACCTGATTGTCGGCGTAGCGCAAAGTGACCTGGCTCTTGGCATCCGGGCGCAGCCATGGCAGAACGTGGGTCTTGCGCATCTCGGCCTGGCGCTGGACCAGGCGGTGGGCATAGGTGATAGCCGCGGGCATCAGGACATCGGTCTCGTTGGTGGCGTAACCGAACATCAGGCCCTGGTCGCCGGCGCCCTGCTCCTCAGGGTCGGAACGGTTCACGCCCTGGGCGATGTCGCTGGACTGTTTGCCGATCAGGGACATGACGGCACAGGTCGAGCCGTCGAAGCCGACATGGGAACTGGTGTAGCCGATGTCGCGAACCACCTTGCGTACCACCTCGTCGAGGTCGACCCAGGCGTTAGTGGTGATTTCACCGCCGACGATCACGGCCCCGGTTTTGATCATGGTCTCGCAGGCGACGCGGGCGTGCTGGGGGTCGGGGTCCTGGGTCAGGATGGCATCCAGGATCGCGTCGGAGATCTGATCGGCGACCTTATCGGGATGACCCTCGGATACGGATTCAGAGGTGAAGATGGTTTCTTTCGACATGATTGGGAGGTGGGTACCTGGCAATGGCTCCCCGAGGGGCCGGTTGAAAGCGGCGAATTTTAGGGCCCTGGTCCGCTCATTCCTAGTGCCGGTCTTGGATTTTTCCACGCAAGGGGTAATATGAATCCGTTTTGCGCCTGCCGTTGCCCTGCTTAGACCCTACGAGGAGTTGTCCCCTATGGTATCCCTGCAAACGCCAATCTGCGATTTTGGTTTATCAGCCCCGGATTTCAACCTGCCCGGCGTGGATGGCCGCCGCTGGACCCGCGACGAGTGCAGGGGCGACCAGGGGCTGCTGGTCATGTTCATCTGCAATCATTGTCCCTACGTCAAGGCGGTCATTAACCGTATCATCCGCGACGCACGGGACCTGGCCCCTCTCGGCATTGGCTGCGTGGCCATCATGTCCAACGATTCCAGCGATTACCCGGAAGACTCCTTCGAGAATATGCGGCATCTTGCCCGGGAACTCAATTTCTCTTTCCCCTACCTGCTTGACGAAACCCAGGAGGTGGCTAAGGCCTATGGCGCCGTCTGCACCCCGGACTTTTTTGGCTACAACGCTGACCTGGAACTCCAATACCGGGGCCGCCTCGACGAGAGCCGCAAGGAGACCGCCCCTGCGGGCGTCCGGCGCGACCTTTTTGAGGCCATGACAGCGGTCGCCACCCACGGGGAAGGCCCGCGAGTCCAGATTCCCAGCATGGGCTGCTCTATCAAGTGGCGGGAAGATTGAAGTTTTTACTGGCCGTTCGAGGCCCGGGTTCGGGGCTGTGTAACAAAATCAGTATATTAGAATCTATAAAAGTATTTTTGCCTTCATAAGCCCAGTTGGTTTGCGGTGAGGGGCTGAAATGGGCCAAAATATATAACCTTTTGCCATGCTGGCCAGAGGCGCTCAGCCGACCCAGCCAGGCGCCGACCACAAGACTTCGGTCTCCACAACAACTACGAGGAGGGGCTTCATGTCCTCACGCAAAGAACTGGCGAACGCTATCCGCGCTCTGAGCATGGATGCAGTTCAGAAGGCTAAGTCCGGTCACCCAGGCGCCCCCATGGGCATGGCGGATATCGCCGAGGTACTGTGGAACGACTACATGCGCCACAACCCGGTCAATCCTGACTGGGCTAACCGTGACCGCTTCGTGCTCTCCAACGGGCATGGTTCTATGCTGATTTACTCCCTGCTGCACCTCACGGGTTACGACCTCAGCATCGAAGACCTCAAGTCCTTCCGGCAACTCCATTCCAAGACGCCGGGACACCCCGAGTACGGTTATGCCCCCGGCGTCGAAACCACCACGGGTCCCCTCGGGCAGGGCCTTACCAATGCGGTGGGTATGGCCCTCGCCGAGAAGGTCTTGGCGGGTCAGTTCAACAAGCCTGGGCACGAGATCGTCAATCACCACACTTATGTCTTTCTGGGGGATGGCTGCCTGATGGAGGGTATCTCCCATGAGGCTTCCTCCCTGGCCGGCGCCTTGGGTTTGGGTAAGCTGATCTGCTTCTACGACGACAACAATATTTCCATCGATGGCGAGGTGCGCGGTCACGGCAATACTCCGGGCTGGTTCCTGGACGACACCCCCAAGCGCTTCGAGGCCTATGGCTGGCACGTGATCCCCAAGGTTGACGGCCATGACCCCGAGGCCATCAAGGCCGCCATCGAGGTAGCCCGCGCCATTGATGGCAAGCCGTCTCTGATCTGCTGCCAGACCATCATCGGTTTCGGCTCGCCCAACAAGCAGGGCAAGGAAGATTGCCACGGTGCCCCCTTGGGCGACGATGAGATCGCCCTGACCCGCGAGAATCTGGGCTGGCGTCATGCCCCCTTCGAGATCCCCCAGGATATCCGTGACGGCTGGGATGCCCGGGATGCTGGCGCCCGCGCCGAGGCCGAGTGGCATGCCCGCTTTGAGGCCTATGCCGCGGCCTACCCTAACCTGGCGGCGGAATTCCAGCGCCGCATGGCCGGGGACCTGCCTGCCGATTGGGCCGAGAAGTCCGATGCATTCGTTGCCGCCGTGGTGGCCAAGGCCGAGACCATTGCCTCCCGCAAGGCCTCCCAGAACGCCCTGGACGGTTTTGGCCCGCTACTGCCTGAACTACTGGGTGGCTCCGCCGACCTGGCTGGTTCCAACCTGACGATCTGGAAGGGCTGCAAGGGTGTTAGCCGCGCGGATGCCTCGGGAAACTACATCTACTACGGCGTGCGCGAGTTTGGCATGTCCGCCATTATGAACGGCGCCGCCCTGCATGGGGGCTTTATCCCCTATGGCGCCACCTTCCTGATGTTCTCGGAATATGCCCGCAATGCCCTGCGCATGGCGGCCCTCATGAAGGTGCCCAGCATCTTCGTCTATACCCACGACTCCATTGGTCTGGGTGAGGATGGTCCCACCCACCAGCCCGTCGAGCAGATCCCGACCCTGCGTCTCATCCCCAACATGAGCGTCTGGCGCCCCTGCGATGCGGTCGAGTCCGCCGTCGCCTGGAAGCTGGCGGTCGAGCGCAAGACGGGGCCAAGCTGCCTGATCTTCTCCCGCCAGAACCTGGCCCACATGGAACGTGACGCCAGCCAGATGGAGGGCATCCGCCGCGGCGGTTATGTGCTGCGCGATTGTGCCGATATACCGGATGCCATCCTCATCGCCACGGGTTCTGAGGTGGAACTGGCGGTCAAGGCCGCTGATGCCCTGGCGGCTGGCGGTAAGGCCGTGCGGGTGGTCTCCATGCCCAGCACCGATGTCTTCGATGCCCAGGACGCGGCCTATCGGGAGTCCGTGCTGCCCCGGGCCGTGAATACCCGCGTCGCGATCGAGGCGGCCTGCACCGCTGGCTGGTGGAAGTATGTCGGTTGCCAGGGCGCCGTGGTCGGTATCGACCGCTTCGGTGAGTCCGCCCCCGCCGGCGATCTCTTCAAGGCCTTCGGCTTCACGGTCGATCAGGTGGTGGCCACCGTCAAGGGCCTCCTCTAAGACCTGCCGCGGGGCCGTATCAGAGGCCCCGCCTCTCCCTTTATCTCCTTTAACAACCAGACCAGGAGCAAACGCATGACGATCAAAGTGGGCATCAACGGTTTTGGCCGCATCGGCCGCATGGCCTTCCGCGCTATTGCCAAGGACTTTCCGAGCATTGAGGTTGTGGGCATCAACGACTTACTGGCCCCCGACTACCTGGCCTACATGCTTAAGTATGATTCGGTCCATGGCAACTTCCCGGGCGACATCGCCGTTGACGGCAACACCATGATTGTCAATGGCAAGCGCATTCGTCTGACCGCCGAGCGCGACCCGGCCAACCTCAAGTGGGCCGACATTGGCGCCGAACTGGTCATCGAGTGCACCGGCTTTTTCCTGGACGAGGCCTCCTGCCAGAAGCACATCGAGGCGGGTGCCAAGAAGGTGGTGCAGAGCGCCCCTTCCAAGGATGCCACCCCCATGTTCGTCTATGGCGTCAACCACAAGACCTATGCCGGCCAGGCCATCATCTCGGCGGCCTCCTGCACCACCAACTGCCTGGCTCCCGTGGCCAAGGTCCTGCATGACAACTGGGGGATCAAGCGCGGCCTCATGACGACGGTTCACGCCGCCACCGCTACCCAGAAGACCGTCGATGGCCCCTCCATGAAGGACTGGCGGGGCGGTCGTGGCATCCTGGAGAACATCATCCCGTCCTCCACCGGTGCCGCTAAGGCGGTCGGCGTGGTGCTGCCCGAGTTGAACAAGAAGCTGACCGGCATGGCCTTCCGCGTCCCGACCTCCGATGTCTCCGTGGTCGACCTTACCGTCGAACTGAACAAGGAAGCCGACTACGCCGACATCTGCAAGGCGATGAAAGCCGCCTCCGAGTCGGGTGACCTGGCTGGGGTTCTGGCCTATACCGACGAGAAGGTCGTCTCCACTGACTTCCGCGGCAGGTCTACCCCCTCGATCTTCGACTCCGAGGCCGGTATCGCCCTCGACAAGACCTTTGTCAAGGTCGTCGCCTGGTACGACAACGAATACGGTTATACCTGCAACATGCTGCGCATGGTCGAGCACGTCGCCTGATAGGCGTCAGGCCATCGGCCGGTAAGCGGCGGCACGGATGCCGCCCGCTTAACCGCAGGGTTCGAGGGCAGGTCTGACCCCTGGCAGTACCCACCACAGAGTCATTCGGAAAGCCAGGCTCGTTTTCCCAATAGCTTTAGTCGACCAAAACCAAGACACGGGGGAGCCGTTTCATGTCATTCATCAAGTTGACCGATCTCGTTCTGTCCGGCAAGCGGGTGCTGATCCGTGCCGACCTCAATGTCCCCGTCAAGGAGGGCAAGGTGACCTCGGACGCGCGTATCACCGCCTCTATGCCCACCATGGAGCATTGCCTCAAGGCTGGCGCCAAGGTGATGGTTACCTCCCATCTTGGGCGGCCGACCGAGGGGGAATGGACCCCCGAGGTCTCCCTGCAGCCGGTGGCGGATAACATCGCCGCACGCTTGGGCAAGCCGGTCCGCTTGATTCGGGACTGGATGGACGGTGGCTTCGAGGTTGCCCCCGGTGAGTTGGTGGTGTTGGAAAACTGCCGCGTCAACAAGGGCGAGAAGAAGAACCTCGAGGAGACCGCCCGCAAGTACGCTGCCCTCTGCGATGTCTTTGTCATGGATGCCTTCGGAACCGCTCATCGCGCCGAGGCCTCTACTACCGGCGTCGGCATTTACGCCCCCCTGGCCTGTGCCGGCCTGCTGCTGGCGGAGGAGCTGGATGCCCTGGGTAAGGCCCTGGCCAACCCGGCCAGGCCCATGGTCGCCATCGTGGGCGGTTCCAAGGTTTCTACCAAGCTGACGGTGCTGGAGTCCCTGTCCCAGAAGGTCGATCAGCTCGTGGTCGGCGGTGGTATCGCCAATACCTTCCTCAAGGCCTCCGGCTATCCGGTCGGCAAGTCCTTGTGCGAGGACGATCTGGTCGACACTGCCAAGGACCTGATGGCCAAGATGACCGCCCGCCACGCCACCATACCGATCGCCGTGGATGTGGTGTGCGGCAAGCAGTTTGCCGAGAATGAGCCCGCCGTCCTTAAGAAGCCCTCCGAAGTGAGTGATGATGACATGATCTTCGACATCGGCCCTGAGTCCGCCCAGCAACTGGCGGACATCATCGCCAAGGCGGGCACCATCATCTGGAATGGTCCGGTCGGGGTCTTCGAATTTGACCAGTTTGGCGGCGGCACCAAAACCCTGGCCATGGCGATCGCCGAGGCCCCGGGCTTCTCCCTGGCGGGGGGTGGGGATACCATTGCCGCTATTCAGAAGTACGATATCTACGACCGGGTATCCTACATCTCCACCGCCGGTGGTGCCTTCCTGGAATTCCTGGAGGGCAAGACCCTGCCGGCCGTGGCCATGCTCGAGGCACGGGCCAAGGGCTAAGGTCGGTTCGCCCAGGGGCGGCGCCCCCGCCGCCCGTTGCCCTCCACTGCCGAGTTCGGAACTTAATCTGCTGCCTCATGCCTCCCAGACGTACTAAGATCGTCGCTACCCTCGGCCCCGCTACGGATGGCGAGGGTTACCTTGACCGGCTCGTCGCTGCCGGTATTGATGTGGCCCGCCTCAACTTATCCCATGACTCCCACGAACACCACCGTGAGCGCGCCCTCCGGCTGCGCGCTAGCGCTCAGGCCCTCGGCCGGGATGTGGGGGTGCTGGTCGACCTCCAGGGTCCTAAGATCCGCATTGGCGGTTTCGCCACCGGCGCCATCCGCCTGGCGGACGGCGATCGCTTCGATATCGACGCCAACTGCCCCCTGGACGGGGGTGATGCTCACCGGGTTGGGACCACTTACCGCGGTCTGACCGATGATGTGGCGCGTGGCGACAGCCTCATCCTCGACGACGGGGCCATCGAACTCTGGGTGGAGGAGGTGGCCGGAGGGGCCATTCGCTGCAAGGTAGTAATGGGTGGGGTCCTGTCGGATAACAAAGGCATCAACAAGCGCGGCGGTGGTCTCTCCGCCCCGGCCCTGACCGATAAGGATATCCGCGACATCCGCTTCGCCGCCGAGATTGAGGCCGATTATCTGGCGGTATCCTTCGTGCGCGGGCCCGAGGATGTGCGCCAGGCCCGGGCCATCTTTGTCGATGCTGGCGGCAAGGGTGGGATCGTCGCCAAGATTGAACGTGCTGAGGCCCTGGAGGTCGTCGATGACATCATCCTCGCCGCTGATGCTATCATGATCGCTCGCGGCGACTTGGGGGTTGAGATTGGCGATGCCGAACTCCCCTCGGTCCAGAAGGATTTGGTGCACCGCGCCCGCTCCCTGAACAGTGTGGTCATCACCGCCACCCAGATGATGCAGTCCATGATCGAGCACCCAATGCCCACCCGGGCCGAGGTCTTCGATGTGGCGAATGCCGTCCTGGATGGCGCCGATGCGGTCATGCTTTCCGCCGAGACCTCGGTGGGGGCTTACCCCATCAAGACCGTGGAGGCCATGCATCGCGTCTGCCTGGAGGCGGAGAAGAATAGCCTCGCCACCCGCTCCCATCACCGTCTGGACTCGGTCTTTGGCCGGGTGGACGAGGCCATCGCCATGGCCACCATGTACACCGCCAATCACTTGGGGGTGAAGGCTATCGCTGCTCTAACCGAAAGCGGTGCCACTGTCAAGTGGATGTCACGCATCAGCTCAGGCATCCCCATCTATGCCCTCACCCGGCATATGCCCACCCGCCGCCAGGTCACCCTGATGCGGGGCGTCTATCCGGTTAGTTTCGACGTTGCCCATACCGATATCCACGCCGTCAACTGCGAGGTCATTGAGGAACTGTTGCGGGCCGGCACGGTACGCGAGGGTGACCTGGTCATCATTACCAAGGGAGACCGCACCGGCGTTGAGGGCCAGACCAATGTCCTCAAGATCATGCGCGTAGGCGAGCACGCCCTGTTAACCCACGACTGAAACCCTAACCCCTACACCTCATCCGCCAACCCATCCACCGCAACGAGGAGACAAGACATGGCCCTGATTTCCCTACGTCAAATGCTGGACCACGCCGCCGAGCATGGCTACGGCGTACCCGCCTTCAACGTCAACAATCTGGAGCAGATGCGTGCCATCATGGAGGCCGCCGAACAGACCGACTCCCCGGTCATCGTCCAGGCCTCCGCCGGCGCCCGCAAATATGCCGGCGCCCCCTTCCTGCGCCACCTGATCCTCGCCGCCATCGAGGAGTTCCCCCAGATCCCCGTGTGCATGCACCAGGATCACGGTACCTCCATGCCCGTTTGCCAGCGCTCCATTCAGCTCGGCTTTTCCTCGGTCATGATGGACGGCTCACTGGGCGTGGACGGCAAAACCCCGACCTCCTATGAATACAATGTAGCCATCACCAAGCAGGTAGTGGATATTGCCCATGCCTGTGGCGTCTCCGTCGAGGGCGAGCTGGGTTGCCTGGGTTCGCTCGAAACCGGTCAGGCTGGCGAGGAAGATGGCATAGGTGCCGAGGGCACCTTGGACCACAGTCAGCTCCTGACCGACCCCGAAGAGGCTGCCGACTTCGTCAAGAAGACCGGCGTCGATGCCCTGGCCATCGCCATCGGTACCTCCCATGGCGCCTACAAGTTCACCCGTCCGCCCACCGGCGACATCCTCGCTATCCAGCGGATTAAGGATATCAACGCCCGCATCCCCAACACCCACCTGGTTATGCACGGCTCTTCCAGCGTGCCCCAGGAGTGGCTGGCCATCATTAACGAGTTTGGCGGCAACATGGGCGAGACCTATGGCGTACCCGTCGAGGAGATCGCTGAGGGCATCAAGAACGGTGTTCGCAAGGTCAACATCGACACCGACCTGCGCATGGCCTCAACTGGTGCCATCCGCAAGTTCCTGGCTGAGAACACTAAGGAATTCGATCCCCGCAAATACTTCACTGCCGCCACCAAAGCCATGAAGGGCATCTGCGTGGCGCGTTACGAGGCCTTTGGCACCGCCGGCAATGCCAGCAAGATCGTTGCCGGGGGTGTGATGTCCCTGGACCGGATGACCGAGCGCTATTTGAAGGGCGAGTTGGACCCGCAGGTGAGGTGAGATTTGACATTGGCCCGACCCCTTGACAGTACCTTGGGGTTGATTCTAGCCGCCGCGCGCTAGACCAAGGGCGCAGCATTCAAGGCCGATCCTGGTTTGACCAGGGTCGGCCTTGTCGTTTGGGGGAATCGTAGGGCTCGCGGCCGATGGCTCCTGGGCCTTAAAGGTACCCAGTGCCCATTAAGCGGGTTTCTGGCGGGGTCTGGGGCGGAAGCGTTGCCACCATTTGCCCTTGGGTAGCACGACCGCCATCACCAGGCCCAGCACCAGGGCCTGATACCAGAGGCTGCCGAGCCACTCTGGGGTGGCTCCGGTCTCGAACCAATTGGTCGCCACTCGCTGGAGATTGAAAAAGCTGATGTAGGTCAGAAAGGCAATGAAGAGTCGCCAGGTATTGCGCTGGCGCGGGGACCGGGCGGTCAGGGGGACGGCGACTAGGGTAAGGGTGAGGATAGCCAGGGGGCTCGACAAGCGGTATTGAAGTTCGCCCTTGTCCTTGAGGTTGTCGGAGCCCAGTAGATTCGAGGTTGGGAAGGTAGCCCGCTTCTGGCTCTGGAGATCCTCGGTTTGCCGCTGCTTGAGGCGCAGGCTGTAACGGTCAAACTCACCAATGGCATAGTTCGCCGTGCCCGGCTTGCCGTCGTAGCGACGGCCATCTACCAGGGTGATGAACTGCTGCCCAGTCTCCTCGTCGTGGTGCAGCATGCCTTCGCCGCTCAGGACGATCTTGATGACCTCCTCCCGCTGGTCGTGGATGAAGATGTTGCGTAGGTGGCTACCGTCCTGAATATCTTCTACGTAGAGGGTTATCTGGCCGTTATCATGCTGGTAGAAACGCCCGGGCTTGATACCAAAGAGTTGCTGCGCCTCATCCTGTTGGTTGGCGCGCATTTGCATGAGTTCGGTCACCACCGCGGGGCGTACGGAGAGGGTCAACCAACCGGCGGCGATGGCAACCGGTATGGCGGCGTAGAAGAGGGCGCGGTAAGTCCGGATCGGTCCAATACCACAAGCTGCGAAGGCAATGAGTTCGCTATGCTGGGCCATGCTGCCCATGGCCATGAGGACTGAGGCAAAAAAGACGGGAGGCAGGAGGCTGGGCAGATCGCTGGCGATGCGCAGGCCCATAAAGCGCAGCATGACGTCGGAGCCCAAGGCCCCGGCATTAACATCCTCCAGCGCCCGCAGCATGAGGAGGCTGACCACGATCAGCAGCACTGTGCCCAGGACGGCCAGAAAGACCTTCATCACCTCTTTGAGTAGATAACGGTCGAGGACGGCCAGCATGGGGATTATGCGAACTCAGCGATGGATTTTAGTATCACGGCCAGCCCGTTAGGTCCGCAACAGCTTGGCCATGGCCGCAGCCGTCACCGGCTGCTCCAGCACGGCATGAAGGGGGAATCGCTCCGCTAGCCTATCCACATAAATACGCTGGGACTTGTCGACCAGTACGATCATGCGTGCCGCCGGGGCGTATTTTTGCAGGCTGGCCAACAAGACATCCAAATTACTCAGATTGGCTCCGGCATAATTATTGCCAAAGCCATGAAAGAATTCGGCAACCACCCATTGGGGAGATGCTGCTTTGAGGGCCTGGATGGCCTTACGTTGGGAAGGCAGGCGCTGTTCTGCGATCCCCAGTTGGCGGTACAGGGCCGAGAAGTTGGGATGACCTGGGGATTCGACAATTGACAAGAGCAAGGGCGTCGCCACTACTGCCTCCCCCTTAATCCTTTCCGTCGTCGCGGCGCACGATCTCGACCTGGACCTTGGCCACCAAGGCGGCTATGGCGCCCAGGGCCGTCAGGATCGGTGCTATGAGCGTGAGGATACCACCCACCGCGATACCCGCGGATAAAGGCGCCTCCAAGAGTGTGACACCATCCGGCTTGCGAATGATGAGGCGCCGAATATGGCCTTCCGCCAGCAGCCCCTTGACGTAGTCCACCAAGTCGCTGCCAGCCAGGGTGATGCGTTCACGGGGGCTGTGATCCTTGTTGTCATCGCGCATTTGTTTACTGGGAAGTGACCGAAACGAAAAAGAAATGATAGTCCAATTCCGAGCTGCCCGGTCGGGTAACTTCTGAGTGGGAGCCAGCCGACATACCTGAAGCTGGGTCGGGGCGCTTGGCCAATGGCTTGGATTTATGCTCGCCAGTCTCCACAGGGCGCCGAAAGGGGTCCGCGAAATAGTTGAGCCTCATGCCAGGCACTATCCCATGACGGGTTGCAAAACCCCCGCGCGTTTCCAGTACATACCTGGCTGGGCCATGGGATGGGTAATGTTGATCCGAGAAGGGACGGGTTTCTGGGGCAATATGAATGATACGGCCCTCGGCGTCGGCAAACATCATGTCCAGTGAGGCAGGTGTATTACGCATCCAAAAGCTCCGTGGGGCCGCAACGGGAAAGACGAAGAGCATGCCCGTCTCGTCGTCTGATAGTACCCGCTCCATCAGTCCCCGCTCACGGGTGGCAGGAGTGTCGGCAATCTCCACCAGGAGCCTCGTTATTGGGCATTGTTCAGTATCCTGGATTTCCAGGGTAGCGTCAGGGCGGATACCTTCCCCTTGGGCGGACGAGGCGAGGAGACATAGCCAAGCCAGGAATAGGAAAGGATGAGGGTTAATCTGGGCCCAGATATCCGATTTTCCTGTACGGCCTCTAAACCAAATATTCTTCATCCCAAAGCTCCATTCGACTATCAACAAGACCTATAATGCCATGAATCCTAAATTGAAAGTGCCAATAGAACGCATCTTGTAATCATCATGCTCGAAGGCTATTTGGGCCTGTTTCTTGTAGCCTTTCTGGCGGCGACCCTGCTGCCCGCTTATTCCGAGGTCCTTTTCGTGGGCCTGCTTGTGGCGGGATACGATCCACTGGCGCTTTGGGCCTGGGCCACGGCGGGCAACACCCTCGGCGCGGCAGTCAACTGGCTATTGGGCCGTTATTTACTTCACTATCAGGATCGATCCTGGTTTCCTTTCAAGCCCGATACCCTGGGTCTGGCCCAGGGGTGGTTCCAACGCTATGGCGTCTGGTCCCTGCTTTTCTCCTGGGCGCCCATCGTCGGGGATGCCCTGACCTTTATCGCTGGCCTGATGGGGGTACGATTTCCGCTCTTCCTCCTGCTTACGGCCCTGGGTAAGGGGGCCAGATATGCCATTATGCTGGGATTGGCGTGGATTATTTAATCCCCTCTGCCGGGGGAGCAGCATGGCCACCGCCTATGAAGGAGGTGAGGATTGTGACTACTCATGACTTGCAAATGTTCATGCCAGGCAATAACTGCCCGGTTCTGGTCAGGGCATACCCACGCCTTTTTCAGCGCCAGACGAGCTTAGCTACCGTCAGGAGCCGTGAATAGGTCTGGTCGAGTACCTTGATCTTTTCGGGCCGCTCCCCGATGGTCGCCATCACCAGGAGGAAACCCCATTCCATGCCCAATGCCGTCGTACTTCTGAGTGGTGGTCTGGACTCCACCACCGCCCTGGCCATCGCCCAGGCTGAGGGTTTCACGCCCTATGCCCTGTCCTTCCGCTATGGCCAGCGGCATCTGGTCGAACTCGAATCCGCGCAGCGGGTGGCGGCGGCCCTGGGCGTGGCTGAGCACCTCATCGCAGACATCGACCTGCGCCGATTAGGCGGCTCCGCTCTGACAGCCGACATCCCCGTGCCCAAGGACCAGCCGTTGGAGGGGCGGGCGCCGGGCATCCCCATCACTTACGTCCCCGCCCGCAATACCGTCTTCCTGTCCTTTGCCTTGGCCTGGGCGGAGATCCTGGGGTCTAGCGACATCTACATTGGCGTCAACGCCCTGGATTATTCCGGCTACCCGGACTGCCGGCCGGAATATATTGCCGCCTACGAGCAGATGGCCAACCTGGCCACCGCCGCCGGGGTCGAGGGGCGCCAACAACTCCAGATCCACGCCCCCCTGATTGCCCTGACCAAGGGCCAGATTATCCATCGGGGCCTGGCTCTTGGCATCGACTACGGGCTCACCAGCAGTTGTTACGACCCGGGAGCGGCTGGCCAGCCCTGCAGCCAGTGCGACTCCTGCCGACTGCGGGCCAAGGGCTTCCAAGAGGCCGGGGTGTTGGACCCCTTATTGCAGCGTCACGGTCTGGCGTGATATAGCCTCTGTTAGCCCCCGGCGTTCACCCCCACCATATCCCCTGCCTTGCCGCCCCAGGCCATCCCAAAGATGCCCGAACATCTGCACTACCTCGCCACCAGCCCCTTCGAAGCCGCCTGCCAGATCGACATCCTGCCGATTGGCCATCGCTCGCGGCGCCTGCACGGCCACAGCTTTCTGGCCCGGGTGCGCGCCGCCCTGACGCCCGGCTGGGCGCCCTTTCCCGGCGGCGAGTGCCAAGCGCTGGGTGCCGCCCTGGCGGCAGCGGTCGCGCCCCTTGACTATCGCTACCTCAACGACCAGCTCCCGGTGCCCACCGACGAGAATCTGGCACGCTGGCTGCGTGGTAACCTGAACCTGCCTGACCTGGTCAGTGTCGGCGTCCAGAGCACCCACAACGCCGGGGCGGAGCTGGATGGTGCCGATCACTGCCACCTCTGGCACCGCTTTCGCTTCGAGGCCGCCCACCGGCTGCCCAAGGTCCCCGCGGGGCATCCCTGCGGGCGACTGCACGGCCATGGCTTCGATGTCATTCTGCACGCGGACCAGGAGTTGGCGGGCCAGGACATGGGCCTGGACTTCGACGACCTGGCCAGCCTCTGGGCGCCCTTCCAGGCCGAACTCCACTATAGCTGCCTCAACGACATCCCTGGCCTGGAGAATCCCACCAGTGAGTTGCTGGCCTACTGGCTGTGGAACCGTCTCAAGCCCCTCCTGCCGGCTCTGTCCTGGGTTAGCGTCTATGAAACCGCCACCGCCGGTTGTCATTTCGACGGGGTCCACTATCGCATCTGGAAGGAACTGCGTTTCGAAGCCGCCCTGCGCCTGGTCCGGGCCCCGGCCGGTGACCGCCGCCGGCGTTTGTACGGCCACAGTTACCTCCTGCGTCTGCACCTGACCGCGCCACTGGACCAGGTGATGGGCTGGACAGTGGACTACGGTGACGTAAAGGCGCTGTTCAAGCCAGTCTACAACCGGCTCGATCATCATCGGCTCGATGAGATCACCGGGCTGGCAGACAGCGATCCCGCCAGCTTGACGCAGTGGATCCGGGGCGCAATTGCCAGCGCGCTCCCCCAATTGGAGCGCATCGACCTCTACGATACTCCGAGCAGTGGGGTAAGCCTGAGTTGGGGAGAACAGGGGCCAGCCCTGCCGGCATGAGCTACCACGTCAAGGAAATCTTCTACAGCCTACAGGGGGAGGGCGCGCAGACCGGCCGGCCGGCGGTCTTCTGCCGCTTCGCCGGCTGCAACCTCTGGTCCGGGCGCGAGCAGGACCGGGCCAAAGCCATCTGCCAGTTTTGCGATACGGATTTTCGGGGTATCAATGGGGTCGGGGGCGGCAAGTTTGCCGATGCAGACACCCTGGCCAACTGCATCCAGGCCGCTTGGGGCGGCGAATGTGGTTCAGGCATCAGGCCCTATGTCGTGTGCACTGGTGGCGAGCCCCTGCTGCAACTGGATGCCCCCCTGATTACGGCACTTCAGGCTCGGGGCTTTGAGGTAGCCGTGGAGACCAACGGCACCCACCCGGCGCCAACCGGCCTGGACTGGATGTGTATAAGCCCCAAGGCCGGTGCTGAGCTGGTCCTGTGCGCTGGCGACGAGTTGAAGCTGGTCTACCCCCAGGCGGAGGCGCCCCCGGAGCGCTTCGTCGGGCTTGACTTCCGCTACTTCTTCCTTCAGCCCCAGGATGGGCCGCACCGGGCCGCAAATACCCAGAAAGCCTTAGCCTATTGTCTGGCGCATCCCCGCTGGCGCCTGAGTCTCCAGATGCACAAGGGGTTGGGCATTCCCTGAGGTCAGAGGTCTTCTACAGTTCCTAAAACTGCCCCCGTCACGGATAAGGGCTACAGTGCCGCAGGCGAGGTCATAGCGGGTGCGGACTGCGCCAGGCCGTTGCAGCAACTGGCTGTTCTCGGCAAAGAGAAGGCATCAAGGGATGCGTAATCGAAGTTTTGGATGAACTCATGCCGCCAGTTCGGCAAAAGTATTCACTGTTGTCGGGGCTTATGATGGGATGAATGACTGACTTGGCGCTTTCGATCCGGGCCGGCCTAGCACGTCCACGCCTAACAGTAACTCATGATCTTCGCTACCCTCCCTGGCTGGCGGCTTGGGTTTTCATACCCTGGTCTATACGTTTCTTGGGGTCCGTGCGCCGATCGACATAATCAAGAGCCAGCCCCAGCACCGCGATGATCAAGAAATAGATGGCCGCTACCATCAATAAGGGGAAAAAGGCCTCGAAGGTGCGGCTGCGGATGATATCGCCGGCCTTGGTCAGGTCCTGGACACCGATATAGCCGACGATGGAGGTCATCTTGACCAGGGAAATGAACTCGCCACGATAGACCGGCAGGATGCGCCGCGTCGCCTGAGGCAGAACAATGTACAGGAAGGTCTGGAGGCGCGTGAAGCCCATGGCAATGCCGGCCTCGCTCTGGCCCCGCTCCACGC
>WBZT01001267.1_pt1 | contig 18743 bp, 14 predicted proteins | sample 5204241 | NCBI WGS metagenome assembly WBZT01 (sample SAMN12344358, study PRJNA552823) | activated sludge metagenome | biome: Activated sludge suspended growth; feature: Nitrification reactor; material: Wastewater; isolation source: activated sludge from nitrification reactor of wastewater...
GTTCCCGCAAGCTCAATGATTTGCTGGCGGAATTCCGCCGGATAAGGTGGTCTCGATTTCGGCATGGTGGACTCCTTGTTTCTACAGTTTCAGGTGTCCACCAAACGGGGGCAACATCATGCCAAACCTGGAATCGCGCTCACCGCAGGCGTCTTGGGGAGAATCGCATGTCGAAGTGCGCCCATTACGGCAGCTGCCGAAGGGGCACCGAAAGTCAGGTAGTACCCAAGAAGCATGCGGCTATAGTGGTCGATGATCACTGTGAGTGTCGGACGGCCCAGCGGGAGCCACGTTTTTTCGTCGACCAGAAACACATCCAAGGGCGTGTGATCAATTTCCGCCCGTTCAAGGATGTGTTGAGTGCATACACCAGCCCGAACAATGCGGTAACGTTTGTCGGCAATAGTCTTACCCTCTCTTAGCCGCACGGCGTCATAGAGTTCTGTCCTGGCCAGCAACCTGTAGAGCGTGCGCAGCGACGGCGGTCGCAGCTCCTCTCCCCCCAGCGATTTCCGGTTTGTCATGTCAATCTTGGCCAACAAGCGTGTGTAGATCGTTTGGCCGGTGGCGAGCGGAGAAGCCTTGTAGGCTTCCTCGATAGCTTCGGTCACCAGCTGCATGACTCGGGGATCCTGGCGCTCGTGCCGAGGCCCTCGCCGATCAAGCCGGGGAATCAGGGAACGTGGGTCTTCACTGGCCCTGTAGCGGCGGAACCAACGGTAAATGGTCACTACGCTCGGCGGGGCTCCATCGCCTAATGCCTTGGCTGCTTCTTCGATTAGCTGGCGCAAATAGCGTGCTGTAAAGACCGGGGGACCCTGGTCAAGTATGAATTGAAGGTAATGCCGACGACGCTTGAGCTCCTTCTGAACTGTTTCCGGTAAATCTCCCAAGGGCCGGCTGTATGTTGGGGCCACCCCGTTGAGAGCGGGTTCATTCATCACCGTACCTTTGATGTTTCCTTGGCCATATTCCGCCAGGAGTACGTCTTTGCTAGTGAGGCTGAGCCCTCCGTTTTCGACATGTTCCAGAAGCACTTCGCCGCCTGGCTGAAGCCTATCGATTCGATACAGCGTTCCTTTCCACTCAAAAGCCGTGTTTTTGCGCAATGCGAAACCAGCCATCGTCGGCCTCCGATGCAAGGGTGAGTTGGGTTTCTTGGGTGAGTGGCTGAGTCAGTGAACAGCGCAACACCCCGGCGAGCAGTAAGCTGTAAGGATCGACGCCATGGGCTTTGAACAACGTGGTGGATGTACCGAGCGACAGCGGAAACTGGCTGCGGTATCGCTCGACCATCATCGTGGCCAAGTCTGTAGAAGGTGCAACACGTGCCGCCTGGTGATAGAGCCATCTCAGATTAGATTGGCGTGGCTCCTGTCGGAGTATGTCCCCTGTCAAAATGACAAAGCGCTGGCCTGAACGCGCCAGGTAAGCTCCAACCTTCTCCAGCTTGAGCCTTACGGCCTCGTCCTCCAACGAGCGAACCGGCTTCACCTCGATGAGAACGGCCTCCCCCGTGTTCAAAATCAGTTCGAAGTCAGGCGTGTAACGACGTAGATTCGCGCCATCTGGGTATTGGATCGTCTTGGGTTGCTCTCGATACCGGATGACACGCGGGGACGCCTCAAAGAGGTAGATGGCATCCAGTTCAAGCAAGCCCTCATGGTGAACCATGCGACCATTCTTGCGACTGGGAAACTTGCCGCGAACAATTCCCCCGGTATGGCGAACAATGGTTCGCGCTCGACTGTGCTGGTCGCCAGCCGGCGTATTTCCGTTCCACCGGCCATTCCATGTATTGCCCTGCATCTTTTGGTCTCCAGCGACTTTGGCAGGTGGCAGGCAAGACACCTCCCTCCTTGACCGCGTTGGGTTCTGGATATTTTTCTGTTTTCAGGCAAAAACTTGCCCGTGGCGGGTCATATGAGCCACCTGAACAGATTCGATATTTGGGTTGGGCTTGACGCTGGCTAGCGAGCTGGCAATACTGAAGGTGTCGATTCTGCGTATCGCAAGATGCTCAGGCAGCGGGGCAAGCCGAAAGGTTTGTCCCGTTTTTACATTCTGGCCTCCTGTTTCGCGTCGATTCTCGTCCTAAGCGATCCGGGCGCTGGCGCCGGATCATGGAAACGCAGTACCTCTCGGATCACACGAACCTGGGCAGCGGAAAGCGACGGCAGTTTGTCCCGCAGGTCTCTCAGTAGCAGGAAAACCTCTTCCTCAGCCTTCGGGGATATAGTCAGCCTACGTTCTGAGGCCTCTGCCGCGGCGAAAAGCAGGCGTTGTTCATCTTCGGGAAGTTCCAACGCCGTAACCAATCGCTGAGCGAACTCAGGCGTTGGAGGGCTTTTCTGGCCAATCTCAAGGGCTGACAGGTAGCTTTGGTCATATCCGAGCAACTCAGCAAGCTCACCTTGCCTCACACCTAAACGCCTGCGAAGATCAACAAGGTAGCGAGAGAACGGACTCATTGATTTGTACGGATATCGATATTTTGGCTCAAGCATAGAGCCAAAAAAGCCCTGCATCAATGACAAAGCTGACGAAATATTGTGTTATTTCATCAACTTATATAACTTCGCCAATGCGAAATTATATGTTTTGCTCGGGCAAAGCGATTGAACTGCTATTCGGCCGCAGCCGACCCTGGGTCTACGGCCTGAATTGGTCGGCAATGCTTCAATTACCCGTCACTCGGCCGTAAATCGCGTTCAACGGGAGCCCACATGAGACCAGTAATGACTATTTGCAGCAAGATGAAGCATAGAAATTGTCTCCCAGATGGCGGCCGAACATGCTGAGGAGCGCCATGGCCGATGTCTGAATTGCTCGAATCAGAGCACCCCTACGAGGATGTGCACTGCTGCTTGGACATTAAATTCCGTGCCTACAAGTAGGCTTCTCCAGTCAACAGGAGTGCAGACACCTCCGGCACTGATCCTCGTAAGCTTCCTACAGAGGCGACATAACGCCGAGGTTCGGCAAGCGGGAGCGCAATTCGATGGCTATCACCAATTCCCGTAGGCTTCATTTCGAAGCACGCCAGACCCGCGCCGACCGTGACCAGCTTGCTGCCTAGGGGAGTGACTAGAAGACGACAGTTCCCAAGGACGTTGAGGCTGTGCTTGTAGCGACGCATTGCGCTCAGCAGTTGCCGATAGGCCTCGAAAGGGTTGGACTCATGCACGTAGACGATGTTGCTGGTGGGCGTCTGCCGGCTTCGGAACAGCGGGTCCATGTACTCGACCAAGAGGTCGTCCGCCCGGCGCGGATTCGTCGATGGGTGCGGTACGACAGGACAGATCTCGGCGGACACTGCGATGTCGGATGAGGTGAGAACCTTGGTTAGCTGGTTGACCCGGTTCTCACCAAGGATGGGAAACCATACTAGCGGCCAGTCCTTGACGGTCTCGGCGTGGAATGCGCCAGAGAATCCCGGAATCTGAACCAGCTCATTGCTCGGATCCTCTGCTCGAATCAACCCATCCAGGCGAGCGTCCTCCGCAACCAGCACCTGAAACGAGACCCCGTTTGCAGCCAGCGGGTGAGGCTGTCCGGGAACAACTGATCGGTCAGGGATGAGCTTGGTGAGGATGCCCGTCAGCAACGCCAGATAGGTCATGCGAGGGAGCGAGCTGACGTCCAGGACAACGTCTGTCTGATCGGCGATGTGGGCGAGCACCTCCTGTGTCGCCAGACGCAATGCATTGCTAGCACCGATGTCGTCTTCGCCATCGGACGAAGCCCCCATAATGACGAGTTGAACAGGCCCCAACGGCGAGAAAATCTGTTCAAGAGCCTTCGCGTTTTCCTCGGTTAAGTCCTGCACGTCTTGCTCGAGGGCATAGCCCGTGAACGCGAGTAGGACAAGCTTGGCGCTGACTACTTCGCAGCCGGAGGCCTGCAAGTTCGCTACGTACTGCTTCATCACTGCCTGGGCGCGGACATCGAATCCCCGACCTGCGATGTACAGCAACCGAAGCTTGCGCTTGTGGTTCATGCGATCCCAGAGTTCGTGGACGCCCTTGCCGCGCCGGAAGACATAGTGATTCCAAAGCATTGCTAGCCCTGTCGAGTTGGGGTCATGCGACGTTCCATCCATCGAATCATGTCTCCGACCGAGACGTCTTGCCAGCCTCCCATCTGAAGGGGCAAGTCATAATGAGCGCACAGGGTTCGATTCAGGTAGAAGACTGTTCCGCTGTCTCGAGACGAGCTTGCCGCACTTTCTCTGGAAACCAGCAGGTTCTCCGCAGTGCACTCGGCAAGCACACGGGCCAGATGGTTCCCTAGTTCCCCCAAGGCCTTTGAGGGAGGCACCAATTTAGCCATTTCTGCCCGTGACAGCCGCACACCGGTCACACCCGGCGCGTAGGGTGCGTTGGGTAGGTATGTTTTCTCCTGACAGAAGATCGCAATCGAGTCCAACAGCCTTTGTGCTCGTTGCCCGTCGGTGTGATTCTTTGGGATGAAATCCCGCTTCCGCTTGGCCGCGTCCTTGAGCAGTTTCTCCTGCTCCGCTGGGGTCAGAACGCTTTCAGGCTTGCGAAGAATCTGCTTCGCCTGAAGCCCCTCGAAGAGAGCGGCAGCCAGAAATAGAAGCTCTTCGACATTGTTGGTCGCCATCACGCACAGCCGATCGATCCCGAAGTAATAGGGAATCTTCAATTCGTCGTGCATGAAGAGATCTGCAGCCCCACGAACCGATGAGCTGTCCCTCTCATCCAGCTCCACTGCTGCTAGCGCCAAGTCAAGCGACATCTGCTTCTTGCTCTCATCGCGAACCAGCAGAATGCGAGTGACATATAGGTCGGCCAGCGATTCGAGGCTGGGCTCCGAGCTCCGCTCTGCTGCTCTCGCAATCCACTCTCGGTAGCGAACACTGTCGTGGTGCCTCTGCACCTGGACCTCGAAGCGTCTGATGCCATCTGCGATCTCGTCGCGATACTGAAGCCCGTTCAGCTCTCCTCGCAGGCAGTGGCTGAATGAGGTGGACGGGACCGTGTCCTGGTAGCTCATCCGTCGATCCAAGATGTTCTGACCAAACGCGGCAAACTGCTTCGTGTTCCACATCTCATCGAGATCGACCTCATGGAGGTCACGCCCCTGTCGCGCACCTTGGGACAGGAGTTCGGCGCCGAGCACGTTGTAGCGCTCTGAGAGCCATATCGGGATGCCCGCACGCATGACGGTGAGCTCGTCAATCAACAGGGCCCGTTGCTTGCGGCGCAGTCGGTGAAGGTCGTCCACCATCAACATTCGCTTAGGGGCGACCGAGTGACCTTCAAACGAGAACTTCACGTGCTCAAGCCATAGCACGCCCTCGAGTCGAATGTGTGACGGTATCTCGTTGGAGCCGGGACCGCCGAACGAATCTAGCTCTGCATAGACCCTCTGCTCGTACGACTCTGCCCATTGGATTAGTGCACCAGCGTCGCGGTGCCGCGGGATGTACTTCAAGTCCAGCGCCGCTGGCGGATACTCCAGCTCGATGCCGTCGACCTGATCGGCGCTCCTTCCCACAAGCATCGCCACGCTTCGCAGCGCTCGAAGAACAATGCGGCAATCCAACAGCGCTCGGAAGAGCCCTTCTTGTAGCTGCTCGCTTGGCGGGAGATCTGCATAACCAGAGGCGCACGAGAGATAGACACCAAGAAAGGGCGGCCGCTCATCGTCTTCGAGAACCCCTCTCGCCACGAGTCGTTGGTAGGTTTCGCTAAGGTCCGGCGAACGCCGGGCGTTCCAGAAAGCACGCAATGCAGTTGGAGTGAAAGCGCGCAGCAATGTGGTCTTGCCTGCGCCAGGAGAGCTGCGAAAGACGTGAACCCCGCCATCGAAAGACGCCTCCGCCAGTCTTTCGATGATCTTGGGGGAGAACAGGCGGACGAAGTCCTGGTCCGAAGCGGTGCGCTCGGACATTCGTTCCAGGAAGGGATTTGAGCGGTAAGACATCAAAACTCACGGTGGCGACTGACCCTGGGGAACAAACCAGCAAAGGCAGCTTGCTCCGGCCCCCAAAGGATGTAGACCGAGTTGTTCGGGGTGTTGTGCGAGAGGACCAAGGGCAAAGCGCAGCCGGCAAAACCGAGACGCGGGTCGTCAGTCCCACCGACTCTGAAGTGCTCATCCGCGGCCTTCGGGTCAGTGTACTTCGGGTTCGAGAGCAGCGCTTGAAAGTCAACAGCATCCGCACCGCGCGTCAACGCAGCATCCGATTCGATGGGGCAAAGGACCCGCACTTTTAGCGGCGTGAATCCGTGATCGGAAGTGAAGCGCTCTGACCAGTATTCGATGTGGTCGATGGCTTGCCGCGTAGCGGTGTAGAGAAGCAGGAAGACCTCGTAGTGGTGTGGATCTACAAGATCGCCCTTATTGAGGCGCTCGTAGATCTTCTTGATCTTGCCCTTAAACTTCTTCTCTTCGTTGTCGTAGCGGATGTAGGTGTTGCCACTGCCCGAGAAGTCATCGAGGAGCCATACCAGGTTGAACCGTGGGCTTTCGGCCTTGATGCCTTCCTTGACAAAGGCTTTCGAGAGTTCAGCGAGCATGTCGCGCGCCTTCTCGTCGCCTAGCTCGTAGGCCTGCCAAATCTGCTCGTTGCTGATCTCACCTGAACTGGCCCGCCGAAGCTCGTTTGTACGAGCGCCGTCGCTGAGCCCAAGGTACAGCGACTTCAAACGCAGTTCGTGGAAACGCGTGTGACGCGAGATCTCGCCAACGCGATAGGTGGGGACGTCGTACTCCTCAGCCACCATCCGCATGCGCTCTTGAACGATGAGGTCTGGGTACGCGGTGCGTACCAAGTGCGACATCTCTTCATCGGAAAAGAAGACGAGGCGCCGCATTACAAGGTCAAGCGCGCGCGATCGGTCGACGGGCTCAAACTGATTGAGCCACAGCGCGAGGCTTTCGATGAAGCGGCGGCCCGGCTCGAAGCGCTGGTAGTGGTCGTACTTGTAGTCGGCGAGAAGCTGCAGGCGATTCAGAACGGATCGCACACTTTCAACGTCATCCCAGGCCATGACCTTGGCTAGAAGACTTGCAGCTCTCTGATCGTGCATGGTGTGCTCGGACCGCTAGTCAGTTGTCGATAGGTCGAGACGGAACAGTCCTTCGCCTTCCAACGCCACTCGCTGCAGGTACCACAGCGTCGCGTCGACGTCTCGCTTGTGCGCCGGAGCCAGTTTCCACCCGCGATCGAGTCGACGGGATGGCACATCGACACTCAGCGAGTACTTGTGCTCCAGTAGAGCAGAGTCGTTGCCAGGCCAAGCGCCTTGATCACCGACCGTCAGGATCTGGTATGGATCAATGCGAAGCTTGCGGATGACATGCGCAACAAGGCGCGATTTGCCGTACCCTGGCGCGAGGATGTCAACCGAGTGCTTGCTTCGCACCATGCTAGCCGGGTCGAGGCCGTCCTGCCGTAATGCATCAGCAACAACATACCACATGGATTCCGTCGAGAGACCTTCACGAAACCGGACACTGACCTGAAAAGGGGGCGTCGGCTTCACACGGTCGATCGGTACACCTGTTCGTTTCAACCGGTGGACGATCCGCGTGACGTGGCTCAGGAATTCACTGCTCTTATCGCTCCCTACAACAGGCTGCGAAGCATCGTCCAACCACCCCCCGTTGTATAAGCCGAGATGAATGTTGGGCAGCACGTCGGTAGGCAGGCTTTTGGCCAAGTGCTCCTGGATGGAGCCACCTCGCCCCGATGCGATGCCAACGATGACGCCCGCCCTGACCAAGCGCTCGATGTGTTCCAAAACGACCTTTTGAGGTGGGTGCTCAGTTCGCTGCGAGCTGCAGAGCGTTCCGTCATAGTCGAATAGGATGGCGCGGAAGCGTTGATTTGCGAATCGCTCGATGGATTCCTCGAGCGCGCGCTGCACCGGACCCTTGCCTCGTGGCGACGGCCACTTCGCACCGAGTACGTCGTACTTCGAGTTGGAAGAGCCTGCCGGCTCGTCTTGCGGGGCGGGGATGACCGACTGGAGATCGATGTAATACAGGTCTCGCCCGAACTGCGGAACGGTGGGGCGCCCAGGATCCTTTCCCTGCAGGGTGGCGATCGCAGCAATGAGGTGCATCTGGGCGACAAGGCCAGCGATAAGACTGCTCGGGTCGGATGCGGGCAGCGCCATCGTCAATGTCGGCACGTCGATGGGGAAGAGGGTGCGCATGCGTTCCCACAGTCCGGAGAGGGACGGCTCAGTCAGCGCCAGCACTGCACAGTCGTTCGGCCTGGACGAAAGCCACAGGTGCCGGCCATGCGCGTATGAACGCAGATCCGCCAGCTGAACGTTAAGAAGCGCCCCCTCCGACAGCTTGGACTCAAGATCAGCGGCTACCGGTCTGAGCTGCGGTGAGTAGATGACGGTGAGAGTGCCACGCGCGACGGCGGCTTCAACGAATGTCCGCGCCTGCGTCACCCAGTCGCCGATTGCGACCTCTCCAACGCGAAGCTCGGCGAGATCCAGGGGCAGGTTCGTTCTCGCCTGATCGAGCTCATCGTATGCGCGAGCGATCAAGACGGCATCCATGAGCAGGCTGTTCGTCGCGAGGTAACCGTCCTTCTGCGTCAACTCAAACACGTGAGTGGTGACGTCGTTAAGGGCGGCCGCACGATCCATCAAAGGACTGCTGGCGCGGTTCGTCAGGACGTGTACCGGCCGCGCACTATGGCGACGGGCTCTTTCCAGCGCCTCCGTGATGTCGGGGTTCTTCCCTTCTGCGGAGATCAGGAAGACGGGACTGGTGGAAGCTAGCGTGGGGTTGCAGATGACCTCCAGCGGCGTGGAGGGTCGGGACAATCGCCCGGTGAATGTCTCGTGGAGGTTGCAAAGCAACGACGCAACCGTGAAGGACCCTCCTGAGCCCACACCGATCACGCTCGATTCGCTCGCACCCCGGATCGCTGCCTTGAGCCGGGCGATGTCAGGTTCAGGTGCAGTCAACGCGGCGCGGTACGTTTGCGTCAGTTGCTGCAGTTCTATTTGATAGTGCGAAGGAGACATTGCGCAGAGGGGGCTGTGCTCAGGGCGACGTGACCAGTTCCCCTTGTGTGCGCGGCGCTCGCTTGGTCGATTTGGTGTCGGTCTCGCGCTTCTGCGGAGCGGCTTGCGCTTGGCGCAGTTCATCGCGGACTTCCATAAGTAGCACGCCAAGCATGTTCTTACCCTTGCCGTTCACCTCTCCCCACAGCCGATTGACCGCGTTGTCGGTTGTGCCGGCCTCAATGAGGCGCGCATTGCCTGTCGACAGCAGGAGATCACGAAGAGCTTGGTGCTGAGAGAACTTGGCCCGAAGCACGTCACGCATCCGATCAAACTTGATCTTCGACCAGTTAGGCACGATGTCCCACGTGTAGAGGCCGTGCGCGGCCATGGCCACAAGCGCGGGTGTTGGGGCGCTAAGGATCCAATCACGTACCGTAGGCCTGGACGCCTTGCCAGCTTGATATGCATGTTCCGCGGTCGGAAAGACTTGGCCCTCGAACGTAACCGGGGTGCGGTGGAGGTTGCTGAAGACGCCGTAGGGCTTCTCGTTGGACCGGTAGAACCGAATCTCAGGCTCATGAGATGCCTTCAGCGTCGCTGCTTTGGCTTCGATTTGTACCGCCTTCTTCATGACGGCTCCTTGGTCGGTGTCATAGATGGATATCTGTAGGCTGAGCCGCTTAGATGATGGGTGTTGCCCTCGGGCTGAAAGCGTACCATTTTGTGGCGCATGAATCACTCCACGAAGGCCCGCAACAAAGGCTCCTTTCGGAGCCTTTGTTCACTATCTGTGTCAGCAATTTTTCACTAACTTGGCACAGTTTTCACTTTCTATGTCACCCGACAGCCTCTCACACATCCAGGTTTCTGACGCCCAGCGCATTGGTCTCGATGAAGTTGCGGCGGGGCTCCACCTCCTCGCCCATGAGGGTGGTGAAGATGCCGTCGGCGGCGATGGCGTCCTCGATCTGCACCCGCAGCAGGCGACGGACCTTGGGATCCATGGTGGTTTCCCAGAGCTGCTCCGGGTTCATTTCGCCCAGGCCCTTGTAGCGCTGGATGCCCAGGTTCTTGCGCACTTCGTTGAGCAGCCAGTCCAGGGCCTGCTTGAAGTCATAGGCGGCGGTCCGCGCCTCGCCCCGGCGGATCTCGGCGCCCTGGCCGATCAGGCCGGTGAGGATTTCCGAGGTGCGGCGCAACTGGTCGTAGTCGCCGCCTTCGATGAAGTTGGCGTCCAGATGGCTGGTGTGGCCGATGCCGTGGCGGGTCTTGGTGATTTCCAGGCGCCAGCCGATCTCTCCCTCGGGTTGGGAGGGGGACACCCTGACGGGGCCCAGCTTGCCGAGTTCGTCGGTGAGCAGCCTGGCCGCCTGCCCAGCTTCGTCCTCCGTGTTCAGGCTGATGGCGGGGATCTTCAGCAGGCTGTACAACACATCGCCATCCAGGCGGCGGGCCAGGCGCTCGATCATGGCCTCGGCCAGGAGGAATTCCCGGGCGATGCGTTCGAAACTATCCCTGGCCAGCGGCTCGGCGCCCGCGGCGGGAATGAGTTCGGCGCCGTTGAGGGCTTCCCGCAGCAGGTACTGCTTCAGTTCGTACTCGTCCTTGATGTAGCTTTCCCGCTTGCCCTGCTTGACCTTATACAGGGGCGGCTGGGCGATGTAGATGTGGCCCCGCTCCACCAACTCGGGCATCTGCCGGTAGAAGAAGGTGAGCAGCAGGGTGCGGATGTGGGAGCCGTCCACGTCCGCGTCGGTCATGATGATGATGCGGTGATAGCGCAGCTTGGCCGGGTTGTAGTCGTCCTTGCCGATGCCGGTGCCCATGGCGGTGATGAGGGTGACCACTTCCTGGAACGACAGCATCTTGTCGAAGCGCGCCTTCTCCACGTTGAGGATCTTGCCCTTGAGCGGCAGGATGGCCTGGAACTTGCGGTCGCGGCCCTGCTTGGCCGAGCCGCCGGCGGAGTCGCCCTCCACCAGGTAGAGCTCGCACAGGGCGGGATCCTTCTCCTGGCAGTCGGCCAGCTTGCCGGGCAGGCCGGCGGAATCCAGCACGCCCTTGCGCCGGGTCATCTCGCGGGCCTTGCGGGCGGCTTCCCGGGCGCGGGCGGCCTCGACGATCTTGCCGCAGATGATCTTGGCGTCCGCCGGGCGTTCCTGCAGGTACTCGGACAGCTTGGCGGAAACGGTTTCCTCCACCGCCGGCCGGGCTTCCGAGGACACCAGCTTCATCTTGGTCTGGGAGCCGAACTTGGGGTCCGGCATCTTCACGGAGAGCACGCAGGCCAGGCCCTCGCGCATGTCGTCGCCGGTGATCTCCACCTTGGCCTTCTTGGCGATCTCGTGTTCCTCGATGTACTTGTTGATCACCCGGGTCATCGCCGCGCGCAGGCCGGTGAGGTGGGTGCCGCCGTCGGACTGGGGGATGTTGTTGGTGAAGCACAGCACCTGTTCCTGGTAGCCGTTGTTCCATTGCATGGCCACTTCCGAGGTGATGACGACGCCGGAATCGCCCACCCTGGATTCGCCGCTGGCGTAGAACACGTTGGGATGCAGGACGCTCTTGGTGCGGTTGATGTACTCGACGAAGCCCTTGACGCCGCCGGAGAAGGCGAAGTTCTCGTGGCGGCCGTCGCGCTCGTCGATGAGTTCGATCTTGACGCCGTTGTTGAGGAAGGAGAGTTCGCGGATGCGCTTGGACAGCACGTCGTAGTGGAAATCGATGTGGCCGAAGATTTCCTCGTCGGCGGAAAAGTGCACCTCGGTGCCGCGCCGGGCGGTGTCGCCCAGTACCCTCAAGGGAGAGACCTCGACGCCGTTCTGCGCCTCGATGAGGCGGTCCACCGGCACGCCGCGGTGGAACTCCATGAAATGCTTCTTGCCGTCCCGGTGGATGGTCAGGCGCAGCCACTTGGACAGGGCGTTGACGCAGGACACGCCGACGCCGTGCAGGCCGCCGGACACCTTGTAGCTGTTCTGGTTGAACTTGCCGCCGGCGTGCAGCACCACCATGACGATCTCGGCGGCGGAGCGCCTGGGCTCGTGCTTGTCGTCGAACTTGATGCCCACCGGGATGCCGCGGCCGTTGTCGGAGATGGAAATGGAGTTGTCCGGGTGGATGATGACCTTGATGTCGTCGCAGTAGCCGGCCAGGGCCTCGTCGATGGCGTTGTCCAGCACCTCGAACACCATGTGGTGCAGGCCTGAGCCGTCCGAGGTGTCGCCGATGTACATGCCTGGCCGCTTGCGCACCGCCTCCAGTCCTTCCAGTTGCTGGATGCTGTCCTCGTCGTAGCCGCCGTTGCCGGTACCGTTCTGTTGTTCCACGTGAAACCTTTTCTCAAGTTGACAGTTGACAGTTGACAGCCGTCAGCGTCGTCATCGCAGACGGCTGGCGGCAGACTCCTGATAACTATTTAGATACGCATCGGCATGACCACGTAGCTGAAGCTTTCCTCTCCCGGCACGGTGATCAGCAGGGAACTGGTTGGATCCCCGAAGCTGCACTGGACGGCTTCCGCGCTCAGGTTGTTGAGCACGTCCTGCAGGTACTGGACGTTGAAACCTATGTCCAGGGGTTCGCCGCTGTAGTCGATGTCCAGTTCCTCCTGAGCTTCCTCCTGCTCGTTGTTGCTGCAGGCGATGCGCAGGCTGCCGGCCGTGAGGGCGACGCGCACGCCCCGGTACTTGTCGTTGGTCAGGATGGCCGCCCGGGCCAGGGACTGGGACAGGCGCTGGCGCTGCATGACGAAGCGCTTGTCGTGCCCCACCGGGATGACCCGCTGCCAATCGGGAAACTTGCCGTCCACCACCTTGCTGCGCAGTTCGAAATCCGGCCGGCGGAATACCACCTGGCTCTGGTTGACCTGGATGTGCACGGGATCGTCGCCCTCGCCCAGCAGCTTGCCCAGCTCCAGGACGGTCTTGCGCGGCAGGATGACGTCCACGCCCTGGACGACCTCCTCGTCCAGTTCGGCGCCGTCCACCGCCAGGCGATGGCCGTCGGTGGCCGCCACGGTGAGGCGCTTGCCCTGCACCGAGAACAGCATGCCGTTGAGGTAGTAGCGAATGTCCTGGACCGCCATGGCGTATTGCACCCGGGACAGGAGTTGCTTGACCCTGCCCTGGGGCAGGCTGAAGGACAGGCCCTGGCCTTCGGGTATCTGGAGTTTCGGGAAATCCCGGGCCGGCAGGGTTTGCAGGCTGAAGCGGCTGCGGCCCGACTGGACCTTGAGCTGCTCCCCGGCCAGGTCCAGGGCAATGGGTTCGATGTCGGGCAGGGACCGGCAGATGTCCAGCAGCTTGCGCGCCGACACGGTCAGGGACGAGTCCGCCGCGCCCTGTTCCTCCGCCCAGGTGGTGATCTGCAATTCCAGATCGGTGGCGACGAACGCGGCGCGTCCGCCCACCACTTCCACCAGCACATTGGAGAGGATCGGCAAGGTGTGCTTGCGTTCGACCACGCCGGCCACCGCTTGCAGGGGTTTGAGCAAGGCGTCCTTGGAGGATTTAAGTACAAGCATTTATATATTCCTGATGATAGTAATAGGTCAGGGGAGTTCTTCCGGATAAGCGCCGAAAGTTTATCAAAATCATTGGGTTAAGCTGTGGAAAAATAGGGTGGCAAGTCTGTGCGCGGATGGGGGTCGAATTGTGGATAAGTCGCGCGCCGGCGGAAAAAAAGGCTTTATCCACATTCTGTACCCGGCTTGTTCACAGGGTTATCCCGTCAATACCTGGATCAACAGGCTGTAATCCTTGCGCAAGCCGGGGTCGGAGGCCTTCAGTTCCTCGATCTTGGCGCAGGCGTGCAGGACCGTGGTGTGATCGCGCCCACCGAAGGATTGGCCGATTTCCGGGAAGGACAGGTCGGTCAGTTCCCGCGCCAGGTACATGGCCATTTGCCTTGGCCGGGCCAGGACGCGGGTGCGTTTCTTGGAATACATGTCCGCCACCTTGATCTTGAAGTAGTCGGCCACGGTCTTCTGGATGTTCTCGATGGAAATCTGCCGGTTCTGCACGGCGAGCAGATCCTTCAGGGCTTCCTTGGCCAGTTCCACCGAGATGGATTGCTTGTTGAAACGGGCGAAGGCGATGACCCGCTTCAGGGCGCCCTCGAGTTCGCGCACGTTGGAACGGACCTGCTTGGCGATGAAGAAGGCGGTGCCCTCGTCCAGGTTGGCTTTTTCGAGCCGGGCCTTGTCCAGCAGGATGGCCACCCGCATTTCCAGCTCCGGGGGTTCCAGCATGACGGTCAGGCCCCAGCTGAACCGGGATTTCAGGCGTTCCTCGATGCCTTCCATGTCCTTGGGGAAGGTGTCGCTGGTGATGATGACCTGCTTGTGTTCCTCGATCAGGGTGTTGAACGTGTAGAAGAACTGTTCCTGGGTGCCTTCCTTGCCGGCGAAGAACTGGATGTCGTCGATCAGCAGCAGGTCCAGGGAATCGTAGCGGCGCTTGAAATCATCGTAGGAATTGGAGCGCACGGCGCGGACCATGTCGGATACATAGCGGTCGGCGTGGATGTATCGGACCCGCGCCTTGGGGTCGTGCTGCACCAGACGGTTGCCGATGGCCTGGACCAGGTGGGTCTTGCCCAGGCCGACACCGCCATAGACGAACAGGGGGTTGTAGCCGTCGCCGGGATTGTCGGCCACCTGCAGGGCCGCGGCGCGCGCCAGATCATTGGCCTTGCCGGGCACGAAGGTGTCGAAGGTGAACAGGGCGTTGAGGCGCGTCTCGTCGATGGTCGCGGCTTTTTCCGATTTCGCGGCGGCGGTTCGGGCGGGCTTGCGCGCGGGCTCCGCCCTGGTTTGACTGGCGATGGCCGGCTTGGGCGGCGGCGCCGGGTCGATGGCGCCGCAGCTCTGGGGGGATTTCTCGCCCAGGTTGCGCTGGTCGGAAATGATCAGGGAAACCGATGGCGCTTCGGGAAAGAAACTGCGGGCGAGCAGATCGATTTGCGGAAGAAATTTGTCGCGCACCCACTGGGCCACGAACCGGTTGGGCGCGCTCACGACGATGCTGCCGGGCGCGGTTTCCACCGCCAGGGGCTTGATCCAGGTGTTGAGCTGCTGGGCGTTCAACGAACGCTCGAAATGGGCGAGGCAATGGCTCCAGAAGTCGTCCATGACGAAGCGGGATGTGAGGCCTTTGGGAGGGAAGCGGCGATTCTAGCACCCAGGATTCCAGAGCCGGAAAAGTTTGACAAATCAGGGGGCTAGCGGTCTAATACGCCGCTTTTTCGCAGTCGACTTTTTGCTCCCGAGGATTCCCCATGAAACGCACCTATCAGCCGTCCGTCGTTCGCCGCAAGCGCACCCATGGATTTCGCGCGCGCATGAAGACCAAGGGCGGTCGCGCGGTCATCAATGCCCGCCGCGCCAAGGGCCGCAAGCGCCTGGCGGTATAAGCCGTCCGCCTGATCCGGACGCGGGCGCCATGCCCTTCGCCTTCGGGCGACACAAGAAAATGCGAAAAACGGATGAGTTTTCATCCGTTTTTCGTTTCCGGTGCGTGGGCGGAGGCGGCGGGCTGTCAGTGCTGGCGGCGCCAAACGGTCTGGATTACGCCCGTCTGGGCTTGATCGTGCCCAAGAGAATCATCGCCACCGCGGTGGGCAGAAATCGCGTCAAGCGCTTACTGCGCGAGAATTTCAGGTTGCGGCAGAACGCGCTCGTCGGTCTGGATATCATCGCCCAGTTGAAAGCCGCCATGGCGGAAGACGCGCTCATCGAGGCATTCCGCGCCGGCATGCTCCAATGCAAGGCCTGCGCGGAAAGTCGTGCCCGTCGTGCCGAAGGTTCATCCGGCCCGCGTGACCAGGTGGCGAAAAATGAACCGTCCGACAAGTTCGCGGCCGATTTCCCCTCGAGTCCGACAGGCTCCCGGACATAACCCGTAACCCGTTACTGCAAGCAATCGCCATGGATACCCAGCGCATCATCGCGTTCATCGTTTTCTCCTTTTCTCTGCTGTTGTTGTGGGAATCCTGGCAGAACTATTCCAATCCCAAGCCGGCCGTGACGGTTTCCGCCAAGAAAGAGGGATTGCCCGCCACCGCGGACGGCGCTTCCCTGCCCCAGCCAGGCCAGGCCCTCAGTCCCGCCGCCCCGGCGGCCGAGGCCGGCCAGGTCCGGCGCGGCGCGCGCGCGCGCGTGATCACCGATGTGCTGACCGCGGAGATCGACGCCAATGGTGGTGATCTGCGAGAGTTCGTGCTCACTTCCTATCGCCAGAACGAGGATGCCAGCCAGCCGTTCCGACTGTTCGAGGAAAAAACCGGCCGCGATTATTTCGCCCAGGCGGGATTTGTCGGCGGCGCCCTGCCCACCCACAAGACCGTGTTCGAACTGGCGCCGGGCGAATATCGTCTCAAGGACGGCCAGAATGAGTTGAAGGTCGGCCTCAAGGCCGTGTCGAACGGCGCCGAGGTGGTGCGGACCTACACCTTCAAGCGCGGCAGCTATGTGGTGGACATCGATACCCGGGTGAAGAATCTCGGCACCGCCGCCATCGAGGGCTTTCCCTACTATCAGTTCCAGCGCCACGGCCAGTCTCCGGAGGGAGAATCCGCCCTGATTCAGACATTCACCGGCCCGGTGGTCTACACGGAGGCGGGCAAGTTCCAGAAGGTGAGCTTCGAGGATGTGGCCAAGGGCAAGGCGGAACACGCCAAGGAAGCCAAGGATGGCTGGATCGGCCTGATCCAGCATCACTTCTTCGCCGCCTGGATGACCCGGGACCCCGCCGATGCCAGCGCCCGGGAGTTCTACACCCGTTCCGTGGGCAAGGATGAATACACGGCCGGCGTCATCCTGCCGGCCGTCAAGCTCAACCCGGGCGAGGAGAAGTCGGTCTCCATGCGCCTGTATGCCGGCCCCCAGGAACTGGAGAAGATCAAGACGCTGGCGCCGGGCCTGGACCTGGTGGTGGATTACGGCTGGCTGACGGTGCTGGCCTACCCCCTGTTCGTGGTGCTCAACTGGCTCCACAACCTGGTCCACAACTGGGGCACCGCGATCATCCTGCTGACGGTGCTGATCAAGCTGGTGTTCTATCCGCTCTCGGCGGCCAGCTACAAATCCATGGCCAAGATGCGCAAGCTGGCGCCCCGGCTGCAGCATCTCAAGGAGCGCTATGGCGACGACCGCCAGAAACTTCACGAAGCCATGATGAAGATCTATCAGGAGGAGAAGATCAATCCCCTGGGCGGCTGCCTGCCGATCCTGGTGCAGATTCCCGTGTTCATCGCCCTGTACTGGGTGCTGCTGGGCGCGGTGGAATTGCGCCAGGCGCCCTTCGCCCTGTGGATCACCGACCTCTCGGCGCCCGATCCCTATTACGTCCTGCCCATCGTCATGGCCATCACCTCCTTCATCCAGGTGAAGCTGTCGCCCTCCTCGCCCGACCCGGTGCAGCAGAAAGTCATGATGGCCATGCCGGTGATCTTCTCCATCATGTTCCTGTTCTTCCCGGCCGGCCTGGTGCTCTACTGGCTGATCAACAACGTGCTTTCCATCCTCCAGCAGTGGCGCATCAACAAGGTCATCGAGTCCGGCAGCGCCGCCGCGAACGATAGCAAGCACTAACTTATAAGCTGGGCGGCGCCGTGCCGTCTTATTCTTCGGAACCCATCGCCGCCATCGCCACCGCGCCCGGACGCGGCGGTATCGGGGTGGTGAGGGTATCCTGCCCGGACCCGGCACCCTTCGTCGCCGGCCTGATTGGTCGTTCCCTGGTTCCTCGCCAGGCCACCTACGCGCGCTTCCTGAATGGGGCCGGCGAGCCCCTGGACGAGGGCATCGCCCTGTGGTTTCCCGCGCCCCGCTCCTTCACCGGGGAGCATGTGCTGGAACTACAGGGCCACGGCGGACCCCAGGTGCTCCAGCTGGTGCTCGAGCGCTGCCTGGAACTGGGCGCCCGCCTGGCCCAGCCCGGCGAATTCAGCCGCCGCGCCTTTCTCAACGGCAAGCTGGACCTGGCCCAGGCCGAGGCCATCGCCGACCTGATCGATGCCGGCAGCCGGGAAGCGGCCCGCAGCGCCCTGCGGGCGCTGGAGGGGGAGTTCTCGCGCGGGATCAACGCGCTCAGGGAAGGCCTGGTCCGTCTGCGCATGCTGGTGGAGGCCACCCTGGATTTTCCCGACGAGGATATCGATTTCCTGCAACAGGCCGATGCCTGGGGCAAGCTCGCGGCGCTATCCGCCCAGCTGGACGCGGTGCGGGCCCGGGCCCGCCAGGGCGCCCTGCTGCGGGAGGGCTTGAATGTGGTCCTGATCGGCCAGCCCAATGTCGGCAAATCCAGCCTGCTGAACCAGCTGGCCGGCTATGACGCCGCCATCGTCACCGAGGTGGCGGGCACCACCCGGGATACCCTGCGCGAAGCCATCCAGATCGAAGGGGTGCCGCTGCATGTCATCGATACGGCGGGCCTCCGGGAAACCGACAATCCGGTGGAGCGCCTGGGCATCGAGCGCACCTGGTCGGCCCTGGACAAGGCCGACATGGCCGTGTTGCTCACCGATGCCCAACACGGCGTGGGGGAACAGGAAGCCGGCATCCTGGCCCGGCTGCCGCCCATACCCGTGCTCACCGTGCACAACAAGATCGATCTCACGGCGGATACCGGGCGCGTTTCCGCGGATGGCCGGGAAATCTGGCTCTCCGCCCGTACCGGCGAGGGCGTGGCCCTGCTGCGCCGGCGTCTGCTGGAACTCGCGGGGTGGCAATCC
>WBZT01001269.1_pt1 | contig 18737 bp, 13 predicted proteins | sample 5204241 | NCBI WGS metagenome assembly WBZT01 (sample SAMN12344358, study PRJNA552823) | activated sludge metagenome | biome: Activated sludge suspended growth; feature: Nitrification reactor; material: Wastewater; isolation source: activated sludge from nitrification reactor of wastewater...
CTGGTCCACGCGCTCGACCGTCAGGTTCAAAGTGGTCTGGCGATCGCCACCCATACGGCCGGCCATACGCAGGCCCTTGAACACCCGGCCCGGCGTGGCGCAGCCACCGATCGAACCAGGCGAACGGTGCTTGCGCTGCACACCGTGGGAGGCGCGTAGACCGTGGAAGCCATGCCGCTTCATGACGCCGGCGTAGCCCTTGCCCTTGGTGGTTCCCGTGACGTCGACCCGGGCTCCCGGTTCGAAGACAGTCACGTCGAACTCCTGGCCGACTGTGACCTCGCTGGCAGCGTCCGTGCGCAATTCGACGAGATGCCGACGGGGAGTGACGCCCGCCTTTGCGAAGTGCCCCGCCATCGGCTTGTTCACCTTGCGAGGATCGATCTGCCCGTAGCCGAGTTGGACGGCCGAGTAGCCGTCGGACTCCGGCGTGCGCACCTGAGTGACAACGCACGGGCCCGCCTTGACGACGGTGACGGGGACGACCTTGTTGTTCTCGTCCCAGATCTGGGTCATCCCGAGCTTCGTGCCCAGGAGTCCTTTCACTGCGGTACTCATCTCGTTCAGCCCTTGATCTCGATCGCGACGCCGGAGGGCAAGTCGAGACGCATGAGTGCGTCGACCGTCTTCGGGGTGGGGTCGATGATGTCGATCAGCCGCTTGTGGGTGCGCATCTCGAAATGCTCGCGGCTGTCCTTGTATTTGTGGGGCGACCGGATCACGCAGTACACGTTCTTCTCGGTCGGCAGCGGCACGGGTCCCGCGACGCGGGCGCCGGTGCGAGTCGCCGTCTCGACGATCCGGCGGGCGGACTTGTCGATCACGTCGTGGTCGTAAGCCTTGAGCCGGATGCGGATCTTCTGTTCCGCCATGTGCCTGGTGTCCTTTGCTTCAGTCTCTTCTGGAACTCATTCAGTTGCTGCCCTGGACGGCTGACGCCGTTCCGGAGCAACTTTCAGTCGCTGCTCGGTCGTGGTGCCGGGTGGTGACGTGGAGCGCCACCACCCGGCAGTACGAGCTCTATTCGATGACCTTGGTCACCCGGCCGGCGCCGACGGTGCGACCACCCTCGCGGATGGCGAACCGCAGACCCTCGTCCATGGCGACGGGCTGGATCAACTGCACGGTCATGGCGGTGTCGTCACCAGGGATGACCATCTCTTTGTCCTCGGGCAGCGTGACCACACCGGTGACGTCGGTGGTGCGGAAGTAGAACTGAGGACGGTACGAGTCGAAGAACGGCGTGTGGCGACCACCCTCGTCCTTGGACAGGATGTAGACCTGCGCCTCGAACTTGGTGTGGGGCGTCGTAGTTCCGGGCTTGATGACAACCTGGCCGCGTTCGACGTCTTCACGCTTGGTGCCACGCAGGAGCAGACCCACGTTCTCGCCGGCCTGGCCCTCGTCCAGCAACTTCCGGAACATCTCGACACCGGTCACTGTGGTGCGCTGTGAGTCGGGACGGATGCCCACGATCTCGACCTCTTCGTTGACCTTGACGATGCCGCGCTCGATACGACCGGTGACGACCGTGCCGCGACCGGTGATCGTGAACACGTCCTCGATCGGCATGAGGAACGGCTTGTCCACCTCGCGGTCAGGCGTGGGGATGGACTCGTCGACCGCGTTCATCAGCTCCATGATCGATTCGCCCCACTTCTCGTCGCCCTGCAGGGCGGGGAAGGCAGCGACCTTGATGACGGGGATGTCGTCACCGGGGAACTCGTAGGTGCTGAGCAGTTCACGGACCTCCAGCTCGACGAGCTCGAGGATCTCCTCGTCATCGACCATGTCGCACTTGTTGAGCGCGACGACGATCGCGGGCACGCCGACCTGGCGGGCCAGGAGCACGTGCTCCTTCGTCTGAGGCATGGGGCCGTCGGTGGCGGCCACGACCAAGATCGCACCGTCCATCTGGGCGGCGCCCGTGATCATGTTCTTGATGTAGTCGGCGTGACCGGGGCAGTCGACGTGGGCGTAGTGCCGCGCCTCTGTCTGGTACTCGACGTGAGCGATCGAGATGGTGATACCGCGCTGCCGCTCCTCAGGAGCCTTGTCGATCTCGTCGAACGGCGTGAACGGGTTGATGTCGGGGTACTTGTCGTGCAGAACCTTGGTGATGGCCGCTGTCAGCGTCGTCTTACCGTGGTCGATGTGACCGATGGTGCCGATGTTGACGTGCGGCTTGGTCCGCTCGAACTTCGCCTTCGCCACTGGGGTCCTCCTTGACCTCGTGCGCTGTATGACTTCCGGCCGATCCTCTTCCGGCTGGAGCCAGGCTGTGCTGTTTCTCCTTGTGCCCTGTCGGTGGCGGTCTACGCCCTGACGGGGTGTTCAGTTGTCGTTCAGTTGTGTCGTCCCAATGCCCGGTGCGGGCCCGGGTTCATTCCCCGCGGGCCTTGGCGATGATTTCCTCGGCGACGCTGTTGGGGACCTGGTTGTAGGAGTCGAACTGCATCGAGTACGCGGCCCGACCCTGCGTCTTGGAGCGCAGGTCGCCGACGTAACCGAACATCTCCGACAAGGGGACGAGGGCCTTGACCACTCGAGCCCCGGCTCGCTCGTCCATGGACTGGACCAGGCCACGGCGGGAGTTCAGGTCGCCGATCACCTCTCCGAGGAAGTCCTCGGGGGTGGTGACCTCGACGGCCATCATGGGTTCCAGCAACACCGGCCCGGCCCGACGGGCGGCCTCCTTGAAAGCCATCGAGCCGGCGATCTTGAACGCCAACTCCGACGAGTCCACGTCGTGGTAGGCGCCGTCCTGCAAGGTGACTTTGACGTCCACCATGGGGTAACCGGCGAGCACGCCGAACTCCATCGCATCCTGACAACCGGCGTCGACACTGGGGATGTACTCGCGCGGGATACGCCCGCCGGTGACCTTGTTCGCGAACTCGTAGCCGCCGTCGCCCTCGCCACCGGTCGGTTCGATGTCGATGATGACGCGGCCGAACTGCCCCGAGCCACCGGTCTGCTTCTTGTGGGTGTACTCGACCTTGTCGACCTTCTTGGTGATCGTCTCGCGGTATGCCACCTGGGGCTTGCCCACGTTGGCTTCGACCTTGAACTCGCGCCGCATGCGGTCGACGAGGACTTCGAGGTGCAACTCGCCCATGCCCGCGATGATGGTCTGGCCGGTTTCCTCGTCGGTACGGACCTGGAACGTGGGATCTTCCTCGGCCAATCGCTGGATGGCGGTGGCGAGTTTGTCCTGGTCGCTCTTGGTCTTGGGCTCGATGGCCACGTGGATGACCGGCGCGGGGAAGGTCATGGACTCGAGCGTGATGGGATTGCCCGGGTCGCACAGGGTCTCGCCGGTGGTGGTCATTTTCAGACCCATGACCGCGACGATCTCGCCGGCGCCGACCGAGTCGATCTCCTCGCGCTTGTTGGCGTGCATCCGGTAGATCTTGCCGATGCGCTCTTTCTTGTCCTTGCTCGCGTTGAGCACGTGGCTGCCAGCGGTCAAGGTGCCGGAGTACACCCGCAGATAGGTCAACTTGCCGAGGTGCGGGTCGGACATGATCTTGAAGGCCAAAGCCGACAGGGGAGCGTCGTCCTTGGGTTCCCTGGTCAGGATGACCTCTTCGTCGCCAACCTTGTGACCCTCGATGGCGCCGACGTCCAGCGGTGAGGGCAGGTAGTCGACGACCGCGTCCAGTAGGGGCTGAACGCCTTTGTTCTTGAACGCCGTACCGCACAGAACCGGGGTCAGAGAGTCAGCCAGGGTGGCCCGACGGATCGCGGCCTTGAGTTCCGTGACGGTCGGCTCGACCCCTTCGAGGTACTTCTCCATCATCTCGTCGTCGGCCTCGCCGATCGTCTCGAGCAGGCGGTCGCGCCATTCCTGGGCGATCTCGGTGTGAGTGCCGGGGATCTCCTCGACGTTGTAGTCCTCGCCCATCTTCGTGTCCTCGGGCCAGACGAGGGCCTTCATCTGGACCAGATCGACGACGCCACGGAAGTCCATCTCGGCGCCGATCGGCACCTGCAGGACCAGCGGTACCGCGTTCAGGCGGCTTTCGATCATGTCGACGCAGCGGAAGAACTCCGCGCCGGTGCGGTCCAACTTGTTCACGAAACAGATGCGCGGCACGTTGTAACGGTCGGCTTGGCGCCACACCGTCTCGGACTGCGGCTCGACGCCGGCCACACCGTCGAAGACCGCGACTGCCCCGTCGAGGACCCGAAGCGAACGCTCCACCTCGACGGTGAAGTCGACGTGTCCGGGAGTGTCGATGATGTTGATCTGGTGGTCGTCCCAGTGGCAAGTCGTCGCCGCGGACGTGATGGTGATGCCGCGCTCCTGCTCCTGTTCCATCCAGTCCATGGTGGCCGCGCCTTCATGGACCTCACCGATCTTGTAGTTGATGCCCGTGTAGAACAGGATCCGCTCAGTCGTCGTCGTCTTACCGGCGTCGATATGAGCCATGATCCCGATGTTGCGGACATCGGCCAGATCAGTAGACACGTCAGTACTCCGTAAACCTGTCGTCGATTACCAGCGGTAGTGGGCGAAGGCCTTGTTGGCCTCGGCCATCTTGTGGGTGTCCTCGCGCTTCTTCACAGCGGCACCGAGGCCGTTGGACGCGTCCAGGATCTCGTTCATGAGGCGCTCGGTCATGGTGCGCTCGCGGCGTTGCCGTGAGTAGCTGACGAGCCAGCGCAGGGCCAGAGTCGTGGATCGGCCCGGACGCACCTCGACGGGGACCTGGTAGGTGGCGCCGCCGACCCGACGGGAGCGCACCTCGAGAGTCGGCTTGACGTTGTCGATCGCCCGGCGCAGCGTGATCACGGGATCGGCGTCGGTCTTGGTGCGGGTGCCCTCCAGCGCGCCGTAGACGATGCGCTGAGCGGTGGAACGTTTGCCGTCGAGCAGGATCTTGTTGACCAGTTGGGTGACCAGCGGTGATTCGTAGACCGGATCGGCGATGATGCGGCGCTTCTCGGCGGGACCTTTGCGTGGCATCAGCCCTTCTCCTTCTTCGCTCCGTAGCGGCTGCGGGCCTGCTTGCGGTTCTTGACGCCCTGTGTGTCGAGCGAGCCGCGCACGATCTTGTATCGCACGCCGGGCAGGTCTTTCACGCGACCACCACGGACGAGCACGATCGAGTGCTCCTGCAAGTTGTGGCCGACTCCGGGGATGTAGGCGGTCACCTCGATGCCCGAGGAAAGGCGCACGCGGGCGACCTTGCGCAGAGCCGAGTTCGGCTTCTTGGGCGTGGTCGTGTAGACGCGGGTGCAGACACCACGGCGCTGCGGGCTGCCCTTCAGCGCGGGCGTCTTGTTCTTCGCAACCTTGTCCTGGCGGCCCTTGCGGACCAGCTGCTGGATTGTGGGCACCTGTTCTCCAGTCGGCTCTCGTGTCGTCTACTCGGGGCGCAACGGTTGTCCGTTTTGCCCCACCCCCGAGGTCGGGTGTGTCGCACCGCCGGGCGGCAGCACGACGCGAATCCGAATCGTGTGGTGGAACCTCCGGGCCTGTCTGTCGCCCGCGGGGTACGGTGTGCCCGTACCACTCGCGACCCAAACGACTGACGTGGTCCCGAAGTCGTGCTCGGCAGGACGCCAGGCACGGCTTCCAACCATAGCCAACGATGCCCGCTTCGGTCAAAGCGGCCCCTCAGGGCCCACCGACCCGCCGATCTACCCGCCGATCTTGACGCGCAACCTGTACCCCCGAGCCTCAACCGCGCAGCATGGTCTCCCGACCGATGTCCGGGCGCCACAGCTGGATCCGCAGCGCCTGCGCGTCCTCGCTGAGACCGGTGAACACCACGCTGGTGAGTTCGATGCGGAACCGCCCGCCGCCCGCGGGATAGCCCTCGGGGGTCGCCACCGGCTGCGCACGGCCCGAGAACTTCGCCTCACCCATCCATATTGAGTCTCGCTCTCCGGGTCGACCGTGGGACTGTGCACGGCCACTCGGGGGTCCCCCAACACATCACGAAGTTTCATTGAACCGGCCATCATGCCGAGGAACACATCGCCGCCGTCGAACTCGACCTCGGTACCACTGATCCGAGGAGCTCCGTCCCGCCGCAGGGTCGCCAGGGTGCAGTGTTTGCGCACCGCGAACGCGGCTCTCACCTGCTCGGCCATGTCGGGGGCATCCGATTCGAAGTCACGCCAGCTGACCACGTCCACACGGTGGCAGACACGAGCACACCCGGCAACCGATGGAGGGCGGGCGCCGACCCGGCCCGGTGAATCGGAGAAGATGGCGGCATGGCGATGAGGACGCACGAAAGGGAACGACTCGAGCAGCCTGACCAGCCGAGTCCGCGCGGCAGGAAAGGGGGCGTGAGGTTCCGGCCGGCTGAGGTGATCGTGTCCTGCTTGGCCCTGTCCCTGACCGTGCTGTCCTCCGCCGAGGCAACCGTCGTGCCGCTGGACCCGGGTGCGGTTGCCGCCGGGCGCCCGCTCGTGTGGACGACTCAGAATCTGCCGTCGTTGGGGTCCACTGAGCCGTACGACGCGGGTCCCGGATTCGCCGCCCAGATCGAGAACCTGTATCGATCCGGGCGGGTCCGGCGCCTGCAGCGACAGATCGCTTCGGCCGCGGCCAGGGCCATCCGTCAGGACATCGGGACCCGGTGCGCCATGAGTGGGCGGGGCTTCCCCGGGGCCGGTGGCTGCCGGGACCTGGTGGTCTTCGACATCGATGACACCCTGCTGAACAACTTCGAACTGTACGCGGGCAACCATCCCGCCTTTTCCTATGACGACGCCCGACAGACGCGATGGGTCGAGCAATGCCGGACCCCAGCAAACCGCCCGGTCCGTCGGCTATTCCGGCGGTTGCAGCACGACGGCGTTCCCGTCGCACTGGTGGCTGGTCGTCCTGGTGACCAGCGGGCTGCCACGCGGCGATGCCTCAGGCTGCGGGGCATCGACGGTTGGCGATTCCTGATCCTGCGTGATACCCGCACGGCCGACCTGCCCGCTGCCCGCTTCAAGGCGATGGCCCGCGCGCACATCCAGGCTCGCGGATACCGGATCGTCGCCAGCATCGGGGACCAGGTGAGCGACATGTCGCACGGTCACCTGCGCCGCGGATTCCTCTTGCCCAATCCGATGTATTACCTGCCCTGAGGTCGGTCTCGGACCGTACGCAGTCCGGGCACCGGCTCCGCCCTTCGACCGGGGCTGACGATGCCTCGACGGCTTCAGACGGTGAGCAGGATCTTTCCGACATGGGCGCTGTCTGCCATCAACTGATGGGCAACCGCGACATCGGCCAGTGGCAGCACCCGGTCGATCACCGGCCGGATCTCCCCTGCGGCGATGAGCGGCCAGACGTCGGCCACGACCCTGCGGCAGATGTCGGCTTTCTCCTCGGCCGGCCGGGAGCGCAGGGAGGTGGCCATGATCGCTGCCCGCTTCATCAGCAGTTTGTTGAGGTTGAGTTCGGCCTTGATTCCGCCCTGCAGGCCGATGACCACGAGACGACCCCCGACTGCCAGGGCGGCGAGGTTGGCACCAAGGTACTTCGCCCCCATGACATCGAGGATGACATCGGCGCCACGACCGTCGGTGGCTTTCTTCATCTCGGCGGTGAAGTCCTGCTCGCGATAGTCGATGAGCACCTCGGCACCCAACTCGGCGCAGCGAGCCAGTTTTGCGGCACTGCCGGCGGTGACCGCCACCCGGGCGCCGATTGCGCGCGCCCATTGGATGGCGAAGGTGCCTATCCCCCCTGTCCCGCCATGGATCAGGACCCACTCCCCCACCTGTAGCCCAGCCACCATCGCGAGGTTCGAGTAGACCGTGCACGCGACCTCCGGCAGCCCGGCGGCCGAGATGAGATCGATGCCGTCGGGCAGTGGCATCACCTGCCCCACCGGTACCGAGACCCGCTGCGCGTACCCGCCACCGGTGAGCAGTGCGCACACGGGGGTACCGGGCCGCCACGGACCGGCGCCGGAGCGGACCCGACCGCTGCATTCGAGTCCGAGGATCGGCGAGGCACCGGCGGGTGGCGGATAGAAGCCCTGCCGCTGCAGAAGGTCGGCCCGGTTGACCCCGGCGGCCGCGACAGCAAGCAGGATCTCGTCGGCACTTGCTTGCGGGTCAGGGACAGCGTCGACGCGCAAGACCTCGGGGCCGCCGGAGCCAGTGGTGATTACGGCTTCCATGACCGTGAATCTAGCGCCCCAACGGGACGCCCTTTCGTCGGTTCCCACTCCGAGGCGTGAGCAGCCGCCACCGAATAGCGACTCCCAGAGCGCCCACACCCACTGTCACAGATCAAGGCTATGACTCAAGGCTGAGACCCGGTAGGGAGACGCTCCAGCCAATCCTGGAGCCCTGGTTTGTGGACATCGAAGACGGCGGCATTGCTGTCCCACTCCACCCGCAGGGCGGCACGACGGTCGGTGGGTTTCGTGCGGTACTCCCATGCCTGCGCGCGGGCAAGGGGGATATCCAGCAGGAATCCGGTGGCGCCGACCACGAACACCAGTCGGGAATCTGTCAGGGCCAACGCCCCGACCCCGGACAGGTCGTCCGACACGCTCGTGCCCACAAGGACTGCGGGCCCGGAGAACCGGGCCTCCGGCAGGTCACGTTCCGCCTTCTTGACCCGGCGCCGTAACACCATCCGGGCGACCATGGTCGCTGCGACCGTTGCGAACAGCAGGAGGATCAGGGCCACCAGGGCGTAGAAGGCAAGCGACACCCCACTATGGTCGCTCACGCCCCACTTCCCGCCGCCACACTGGGGACTTGTCGCCGCCACCCGGGGACCCCTCGGGTTCCCTGCGACCTCGGGGTTCAGTGCGACCTCGGGGTTCAGTGCGACTTCGGCTACATCACGACATTGCGTGTCTCCGCGTCGCTTCCGAGGTCCAGCCCCCGCGGTCTGCGATCGTGGGCCGCATGATTGAGCGACGCCGACGCGAACTACTGGGACTCAAGGTGGCGGGCCATATCGTGACGGCGATCGCGCTGAGCATTGTCGCGCTGGCGGCCATGACATGGCTGTACATGGCTGCTCCCGAACCCACCGAAGCCGGCGATCTGGGTCTTTGGGGGTATGCCGCGTTCGGCGCGGTGAGCCTGACGATCTACATCTTGTTGGCACTGGGCGCGGTGCTGCGATTGCGCAACACCAAACGCCCGTTCGTCGAGGGGTCGCTGTTCGTCGTCATCATGGCGGCGCTGATCATCCTCGTCTACTCGTGGCTCTACGTGGCCATGAGCGGGGTCAATCCTGCGAGTTTCACGGAGCCGCTGAGCAAGACGACCGCTGTCTACTTCACGGTGACCGTTCTGGCCACGGTTGGCTTCGGCGACATCACCCCGTCGACCGACACCGCCCGACTTGTTGTGACCAGCCAGATGTTGCTGGGGTTCACGGTGATCACGCTGGCCATCCGCATCATCACCTCATCGGCTTCGACGGCGGCCAAGAGCCAACATCGGCGCCAACAGTTGGAGCGCCGAGCCGCCGCCCACAAGAAGGCCGACCCGTTCTTCCAGGTCGGCTCGGGAGTCAGCGAGGAGTGAGTGCAGTGGCGAGTCCGGCAATGTCATCGACTCCGGCCGGGATCGTGATACTCGACTTCTCGAAGACCGTCCCGAACGGCTCGAAGCGGCCGCCTAAGTGCTCAGCCAAGAACGCCTCGGTCACGGCGAAAAAGCTGAGCCGGTTGGCCGGCTCAGCGAATCCGTGACCCTCGTCAGGGAACAAGACATACGTCACCGGTATGCCGTGCCTCTTCATCGCGGACACGATCTGTTCCGACTCCGCCTGCTTGACGCGAGGGTCGTTCGCGCCTTGCCCGATGAGCAATGGCCTCTCGATGCGATCCGCGAAGGTGAGAGGGGAGCGCGAAAGCAGGAACTCTCGACCCTCGTCGGTCGTGAAGTCTCCCACCCGGTCCTTGAACATCTGCACCATGGGCTCCCAGTACGCGGGGATCGACTCCAAGAGTGTGGTGATATTCGAGGGACCGACGATGTCGACCCCGCACGCGAAGACGTCAGGGGTGAGCGTCAGTCCGGCCAAGGCCGCGTATCCGCCATAGCTGCCACCGTAGATCGCTACCCGATCTCGTCGGGCCACTCCCGCTGTGACTGCCCAGTCGACGGCGTCGAGTAGGTCGTCATGCATCGAAGCGCCCCACTCCTTGTTACCGGCGTTCACGAATCCCTTGCCGAAGCCGGTGGACCCCCGGTAGTTGACCGACAGAACGGCGTATCCGCGGTTGGCCAGAAGTTGGTGCTCGGGATTGAAGCCCCACTCGTCGCGTGCCCACGGCCCACCGTGAACGAGGAGGACCATGGGCAGCGGGGTCTGCGGACGACCGGTGCCGTCAGGGTCTGCATCGGGCGGCAGGGACAGGTAGGACACGAGCTCACGTCCGTCGCGGGCGGTGATGACAAGTGGGTGCATTCGAGTGAGCGGGTATTCGTCAAGGTCGGAGCGGTTGGTGAACAGGAAGTCGCACTTTCGTTGGGTGCGGTCGAAGAGGTAGTAGCGCACCGGGCCGTCGTCGGTGACGAACGCAACGATCCATCGGTCGTCCGCCTTGGTTCGGCTGGTGACGGTGACTTCGCCGGGGTCGACGGTACCGAGGTACTGCAGGTCTGCGGCCACCTCTGCGTCCAGCGGGAACCACTCGGTTCGTTGGTGATTCACGGCCACTGCCTGGACGGTCTTCTCGGTGGGGTGGGTCATGATCGCGTGGACGTCGGCCACCTCACTTTCGAAGACGAGCTCAGTGCCCCCTCCGTCGAGATCGACGAGGAAGAGCGCAGCCTTGTCTCGGCCGCGGCTGTCGAGCGCGTAGAACCTGTCTCCATCTTTCGTGAACCCGAAGGGATGCGTCGTGAGCGTGTCCTCCATCGGGATCTGCAGGAAGGGCTCATAGGCACCGTCAGTGTCCTTGCACACGACCATTCCACCGTCGGGTGTCATCGCCGCCGCCAATGGCACCGCGAAGTCCTCCCTGCCGACGAAGTCCACGAACCCTTCATTGACGACCACTGTCTGCCGCTCACCGGTGACGATGTCGGCGCGCACGATGTCGTGCAGTTCGGCGACCCGGTTGTTGACTCCCAATAGGACCTCGCGCGGGTACTCGGGACTGGTCATGATGATCGTGGCGGCGACCTGCTCGAACGGGGTCAGATCGAGCGTCATACCCGTGTCGAGATCGACCGAGTAGATGTGCCAGTTCTCATCACCGCCGACATCTTGCGGGAACAGGATGTGGCGGCCGGTGTAGGCCCACTCGTGAGCACGGATACCTCGCGTTGTGTCAGATGTGACGGGCGCAGCCTGAGCCGGATCCGCGACCGGGGCGACGAACACGTTGAGGACCCCATCGCGAGGTGCGAGCCAACTGAGGTGGGCACCGTCCGGGCTGATCTTGACATCCGCCCGTTCCGGGTTGCCGTAGAGCGCGTCACGCGGGATGAGAGGAGTGGTTTCAGTCACTCCCGCAGCGTACGCGGTCGAATCGGCAGGCGACTTCCCTGCGCAAGCCGCGCTGCGCCAGGCGCTACTTCGGGTTTCCGATGACTCCGATGCGGAATCCCAGCCACGGATAGGTGCGGTTGTAGAACGTGTTGTCCTGTGGCTGCAACCCGACCGCACTGATCCACAGCTGGTAGGCAGGCGCATTGGGCACGCCGCCGTGCAGCCGCCGCCACACCCGCTCCCCGGGAAAACCGAAGGGCGGCGGCGTGATGGTGTCGGTCCATTCGACGGCGTTACCCCCCTGATCGAGTGTGCCCCACGGGGATCGCGTGCCCGCTTGTCCGACACTGCCGAGGCTGCCCTGGAACGCCGTTTGGTAGGCCGTTTCATCCAGGCCGAACGGGTTGACCGTCTCGCAGTCCGTCTGCGACACCTGAGCGGGACACCAGTTCGGCGCGGTCTCGCCGGAGGCGTGGAAGATCGACAGCGGTTGGGTGGCGCTGTTCGTGACGCTCCCGTTGTCGGGATTCAGCACTGCCTGCTCGGGGCCGTCGCTCTCCCCTTCGCCGAAAGTGCCCGGGTTGGTCGGATACTTCCAGTACGACAAGGTTCCCCCGCCTGAGGTGTCGTAGTACGCCGCCTTGATCCACTCGTCCTGGCTGGGAATCACGAACCCGCTCTTCTTCGCCCGAGTGGCAGCGCGATTCTTCAGGTTGTACATACCGGAGTCGACTCTGCTGCCCAGCCGGACCCGGTAAGTGGTGACGGTGAACCCATCCGATTCAACTGCCTTCTTCGACAACACATCCCCATTGGTCAAGGCGTTGGCGAACCGCGCCGCCCGCGGGAACGTCGCGAACCCATAGGGCTTGTCCTTCCATTCCGGATAGGTCACCGAGTACCGATGACCCTCGCGGGCCTTGCGATTGCGGTTCACCTGCCCGAACCGCGGCCACTGCTCGGACCCTTCGCTGGTGACGTACATGTTGGCCCGGTACCGGCCCTTGGGATCAGTCCGGTTGAGGAACTTCACCCACTGCTCGACGGTGACCTCGATCTCCCCGATGCGGTAGTTGTAGGGGACGCCGCCCACGTCCATGCAGTCCGAGGATGTCGTCTCGGAACAGTTGCTGTAGATCGCATCCGTGAACGGCACGATCGCCACGGTCGGGTTGTCCGGCTCGCTGACCCGGACGGTGCGCAGTGTGACCACCGCATCCCCCGATGCCGCATGAGCGATTCCTGGCAACCCGACAGCGGCAAGCGCACCAGCCACGATCACCGCTGCCAACGTCTTCGTCCGTCTCACGGCCACGGCGCACCTCTTCTGGTCGACCCGTTCCCGAACACGCGCAGCCTAGTTCTCCGATGGGGCGGAGTCGCACCGGTGGCGCCCGAACTGAAACACGCGAAACCGGCGGTGGCCTCCGGACAGCGATCGGGCCGCTGAACTGTTGAGTTCGACGGCCCGATCGGGGTGAGATAGCGGTCAGTTCGGGTAGTAGCCCCGCGTGTCGAACTCCTCCAGTGCGACGGACTCACCGGTGCTCTCACCGAAACCTTCGGTGTAGGTGAGTTCGTCGTAGGTGGTGAACGACGGGTACATGGCTTCCTTGGCTTCCTCAGTCGGGTCGACCCGGATGTGCCGGTACTGCGGCATGCCGGTGCCGGCCGGGATGAGCTTGCCGAGGATGACGTTCTCCTTCAGCCCCATCAGGTTGTCGGTCTTGGCCTGGATGGCCGCGTCCGTCAACACGCGAGTGGTCTCCTGGAACGACGCCGCGGACAGCCACGACTCCGTGGCCAGCGACGCCTTGGTGATACCCATCAGTTCCGGGCGGCCGGAGGCAGGCTGGCCGCCCTCTTCCTGCACGCGACGGTTCTCGTTTTCGAAGATGCCGCGGTCGACCAGTTCACCGGCGAGGAACTGCGAGTCCCCCGAGTCGATGATCGTGATCCGGCGCAGCATCTGACGCACGATGACCTCGATGTGCTTGTCGTGGATCGACACACCCTGGCTGCGGTAGACCTTCTGCACCTCATCGACGAGGAACTTCTGGGCCTGACGCTGCCCCAGCACACGCAGCACCTGCTTGGGGTCGATGACACCCTTGACCAGCTGGGTACCGACCGGAACATGTTCGCCGTCTTCGACCAGCAGATCGGAGCGTTTGGACACGCCTTGGGCGACCTCGGGCTGATCGCCGTCGGGAGCGACGACGATCTTGCGGGTCTTCTCGGTGTCACGCACCTCGACCACACCGCTGGCCTCGGAGATCGGGGCGTGACCCTTGGGGGTACGCGCCTCGAACAACTCGACCACACGCGGCAGGCCCTGCGTGATGTCCTCACCGGCCACACCACCGGTGTGGAAGGTACGCATCGTCAACTGGGTACCGGGTTCACCGATGGACTGCGCGGCGACGATGCCGACAGCCTCGCCGACATCGACCAGGTGACCACTGGCCAGGCTCTGGCCGTAGCACACCGCGCAGATGCCCTTGATGCTCTTGCAGTGCATCACCGAACGAACCCGGATCGAGGCCACACCGTTGGCGACCAGATCCCGGATCATCGGCATGCTGATCTCGGAACCGGCCGCAACCACGACAGTGCCGTCGACCTCGACATCACGAGCCAACACCCGTGAGGCGACCGAGGTGTCGACGTTCTCAGCGACCTGCAGCACACCTTCGGAGTCGGGTTCACCGATGGTCATCTCGAGACCGACCTTGGTCCCGCAGTCGATGTCGCGCACGATCAGATCCTGCGACACGTCCACCAGACGGCGGGTCAGATACCCGGAGTCCGCGGTCCGCAGCGCCGTGTCGGCCAGACCCTTACGAGCACCGTGGGTGGAGATGAAGTACTCCAACACGGACAAGCCCTCACGGAAGTTCGCCTTGATCGGACGTGGGATCGTCTCACCCTTGGGGTTGGCCACGAGGCCACGCATACCGGCGATCTGACGGATCTGGCTGTAGTTGCCACCAGCACCCGAGATCACCATCTCGGCGATCGAGTTGTCGGCAGGCAGGTTCTCACGCATCGCACGGTCGACGTCTTCGGTCGCGCGCGTCCAGATCTTGATCAGTTCGTCGCGACGCTCCTGATCCGTCATTCCACCGATGGCGACCTTCGCGTCGATCTTCGTCGCCTTGGCCTCGGCCTCATCGATGATCTGCCGCTTCTTCGGTGGCGAGACGACATCGTCGATCGAGATCGTCACACCTGAACGGGTCGCCCAGTGGAAGCCCAACTCCTTCAACCGGTCCAACGTCTCGGCGATGTCGATCTTCATGTACCGCTCGGACAACCGGTTGACCAACTCCCCCAGGACCTTCTTGTCGACCTGCTGGTTGACATACGGGTAGTCACTCGGCAGAGCCTCGTTGAACAGCGCCCGGCCCAGCGTGGTGACCACGATGTAGCCGTCACCCGGCTGCCAATCCTCGGGCAACTCCACCTCAGCCGGCGGCTGCCCGTCGAACATCCGCAGTTTGATCGTCGCCTGCAGCGACAGGTCACCCAGGTCGTACGCCATCAACGCCTCGGCAGGCGCCGCGTAGGCTCCGCCTTCGCCCTTGGCGCCTTCCTCGATGCCGGTCAGGAAGAAGATGCCCAGCACCATGTCCTGCGTCGGGGTGGTGATCGGACGGCCGTTGGCCGGCGACAAAATGTTGTTCGACGACAGCATCAGGATGCGCGCCTCGGCCTGCGCCTCCGGAGACAACGGCAAGTGCACCGCCATCTGGTCGCCGTCGAAGTCCGCGTTGAACGCGGTACACACCAACGGGTGGATCTGGATGGCCTTGCCCTCGATCAACTGCGGCTCGAACGCCTGGATACCCAGGCGGTGCAACGTCGGCGCGCGGTTGAGCAGCACCGGATGCTCGGCGATGACCTCCTCGAGCACCGCCCACACGTCGGCGTAGGCGTGACCGCCACCCGGCGCGCGCTCGACGCGGCGCTTGGCCGCCTTGATGTTCTGGGAATGACCCAGTTCGACCAGGCGCTTCATGACGAACGGCTTGAACAGTTCCAGCGCCATCTGCTTGGGCAGGCCGCACTGATGCAGCTGCAACTGCGGGCCCACCACGATGACCGAACGCCCCGAGTAGTCCACCCGCTTGCCGAGCAGGTTCTGACGGAATCGCCCCTGCTTGCCCTTGAGCATGTCGGACAGCGACTTCAGCGCGCGGTTGCCGGGCCCGGTGACGGGTCGGCCGCGGCGGCCGTTGTCGAACAGCGCGTCGACGGCTTCCTGCAGCATGCGCTTCTCGTTGTTGACGATGATCTCGGGCGCACCGAGATCGATCAGCCGCTTCAACCGGTTGTTGCGGTTGATCACCCGCCGGTACAGGTCGTTGAGATCGGAAGTGGCGAACCGGCCACCGTCGAGCTGGACCATCGGGCGCAGGTCCGGCGGGATCACCGGTACCGCGTCGAGGACCATGCCCAACGGTGAGTTGGTGGTGTTCAAGAACGCCGACACGACCTTCAGCCGCTTCAACGCACGAGTCTTCTTCGCGCCCGTGCCGCTGCGCACGACTTCGCGCAACTGCTCGGCCTCGGCCTCGAGGTCGAAGGTCTCCAACCGGCGCTTGATCGCCGCCGCACCCATGTCGCCCTTGAACCACTTGCCGTAGCGGTCGTCCATCTCGCGACACAGCATCTCGTCGCCCTCGAGGTCTTGGACCTTCAAGGTACGGAACCGGTCGAAGACCCGCTTCAAGAAGTCGATACGGTCGTCGTTGCGCTTGCGCAACTGCTTCATCTCACGTTCGGCGGCGTCCTTGACCTTGCGCTTGGCGTCGGACTTCGCACCCTCGGCTTCGAGCGCGGCGAGGTCCTCTTCAAGCTTGGCCATACGGGTGTTGATGTCGTTGTCGCGGCGCTGCTCGATGCGAGCGATCTCCTCGCCGAGGCGGGCCTCCAGGGACGGCAGTTGCTTGTGCCGACCGTCCTCGTCGACCTCGGTGATCATGTGCGCGGCGAAGTAGATGACCTTCTCGAGGTCCTTCGGCGCCAGATCGAGCAGGTAGCCCAGCCGTGACGGGACCCCCTTGAAGTACCAGATGTGCGTCACGGGTGCTGCGAGTTCGATATGGCCCATGCGCTCACGGCGCACTTTGGCGCGGGTGACCTCGACGCCGCAGCGCTCGCAGATGATGCCCTTGAACCTCACGCGCTTGTACTTGCCGCAGTAGCACTCCCAGTCCCGGGTGGGACCGAAGATCTTCTCGCAGAACAAGCCGTCGCGTTCCGGCTTCAGGGTGCGGTAGTTGATGGTCTCGGGTTTCTTCACCTCGCCATGCGACCAGGTCCGGATGTCCTCTGCGGTCGCCAGACCGATCTGCAACTGGTCGAAGAAGTTGACGTCGAGCACTTCGTGGTTCCTTCTCTTGCTCGTGGATGTGATTCAGCTGTTGGGGTGACCGGGGCCGTTGGGCCCCGGTCACGACGGTCAGACTTCCTCGACCGAACTCGGTTCGCGCCGGGACAGATCGATGCCCAGCTCTTCCGCGGTTCGGAAGAGGTCCTCGTCGGACTCCTTCATCTCGATGGCGACACCGTCGCTGGACAGCACCTCGACGTTGAGGCACAGCGACTGCATTTCCTTGACGAGCACCTTGAATGACTCGGGGATCCCGGGTTCGGGGATGTTCTCGCCCTTGACGATCGCCTCGTAAACCTTGACGCGGCCGTGCGTGTCGTCGGACTTGATGGTGAGCAACTCCTGCAGCGCGTAGGCCGCACCGTAGGCCTCGAGCGCCCACACCTCCATCTCTCCGAACCGTTGCCCGCCGAACTGCGCCTTACCGCCCAGAGGCTGCTGGGTGATCATCGAGTACGGACCCGTGGACCGGGCGTGGATCTTGTCGTCCACCAAGTGCAACAACTTGAGGATGTAGATGTATCCGACCGATACCGGCTCGGGGTACGGATCTCCGGAGCGGCCGTCGAACAGTCGGGCCTTGCCACCGGAATCGACCAGCACCTGGCCGTCCTCGTCGGGACGGGCGTGCTCCATCAGCGCGGACAACGCATCCTCTCGGGCACCGTCGAACACAGGGGTGGCGACGTTCGAACCGGGAGGCGCGGAGCGTGTGCCTTCCGGCAGCGCTGCCACCCGCGGATCACTCGACGGAACGTCCCAGCCTGACTTGGCCACCCAACCCAGGTGCGTTTCGAGGATCTGGCCCAGGTTCATCCGACGCGGCACGCCCAGCGGGTTGAGCACGACATCGACGGGAGTGCCGTCCTCGAGGAACGGCATGTCCTCGATCGGGAGGATCTTGGCGATCACACCCTTGTTGCCGTGCCGACCCGCAAGCTTGTCGCCTTCGGTGATCTTGCGCTTCTGCGCCACATACACACGCACCATCTGGTTGACGCCGGGGGGCAACTCGTCGCCCTCGTCGCGGTCGAAAATGCGGGTGCCGATGACCTTGCCACTCTCGCCGTGCGGGACGCGCAGCGAGGTGTCGCGGACCTCCTTGGCCTTCTCTCCGAAGATGGCCCGCAGGAGTCGCTCTTCGGGGGTGAGTTCGGTCTCGCCCTTCGGAGTGGTCTTGCCGACCAGGATGTCACCGGACTGGACGTCGGCGCCCACCCGAACGATGCCCCGCTCATCGAGTTCGGCCAAGGCTTCCTCGGACAGGTTGGGGATGTCGCGGGTGATCTCCTCGGGACCCAGTTTGGTGTCGCGGGCGTCGACCTCGTGCTCTTCGATGTGGATGCTGGACAACACGTCGTCGCGAACGAGCCGCTCGGACAGGATGATCGCGTCCTCGTAGTTGTGACCCTCCCAGGGCATGAATGCCACGAGCAGGTTCTTCCCGAGTGCCAGTTCGCCGTTGTCGGTCGAAGGCCCATCGGCGATGACCTGGTCGGCCTCGACCCGCTGTCCCACCTCGACGATCGGACGCTGGTTGTACGACGTGCCCTGATTCGAGCGACGGAACTTGTGCAACCGGTAGTCGCGGATGGAGCCGTCCTCGGACTGGACCGAGATCAGGTCGGCAGACACCTCGATGACATCGCCGGCCTCCTCGGCCACGACGACATCGCCGGCGTCCTTCGCCGCGCGGAACTCCATTCCGGTCCCGACCAGCGGCGCCTCGGCCCGCAGCAGCGGAACCGCCTGACGCTGCATGTTGGATCCCATGAGGGCGCGGTTGGCGTCGTCGTGCTCGAGGAACGGGATCATGGCCGTGGCGACGGACACCATCTGGCGCGGCGAGACGTCCATGTAGTCCACCTCGGAGGACGACACGTACTCGACCTCGCCGCCCTTGCGGCG
>WBZT01001270.1_pt1 | contig 18736 bp, 17 predicted proteins | sample 5204241 | NCBI WGS metagenome assembly WBZT01 (sample SAMN12344358, study PRJNA552823) | activated sludge metagenome | biome: Activated sludge suspended growth; feature: Nitrification reactor; material: Wastewater; isolation source: activated sludge from nitrification reactor of wastewater...
CGGCCGGATATCCGCCTGGCGGAACATCAGCAGCAGGATGCCGGCCAGCAGGGGCAGCAGGATGGGGGCGATGACCAGGTGGTTCATGGGGTCACGCCCGCCCGATACCTTCCTCTCCCCCCTTTGAAAAAGGGGGGTTGGGGGGGATTCCGGCCGCCCGGTCGGGTCCGGAAAAAATCCCCACTGCCCCCCCTTTTGCAAAGGGGGGAAGGAGACCCCGACCCGGTTCGCTTCATCGTTCCTCCTCCCCGTCCACGTGGTCGTTGCCCAGTTCCGACCGCGCCTTCAGGGCCAGCATGATGACGAAGGCGGTCATGGCGAAGCCGATGACGATGGCGGTGAGCACCAGGGCCTGGGGCACCGGGTCGGTGTAGCCGGGCAGGCCGCTGCCGATGACCGGCGGCCGGCCCACGGTGAGGCGGCCCATGGCGAACAGGAACAGGTTCACGGCGTAGGACAGGAAGGTGAGTCCCAGCACCACGGGAAAGGTGCGGCCGCGCAGCAGCAGGTACACGCCGCAGGCGGTGAGCAGGCCGATGAGCGACGCGATCAGGGCTTCCATGAAGCGCCCTCCCCGACGCGCAAATGCTCCGGCACCGGACAGGCGCCCGGGCCGTGGCTGGCGTCGTGCATCAGGCCCAGGTGGATCAGGATCAGCAGGGTGGCGCCCACCACCACCAGGTACACGCCCAGGTCGAAGGCCATGGCCGAGGCCAGTTCGAAGTCGCCCACCAAAGGCCAGTGGACGTGGCCGAAGGTGGAGGTGAGGAAGGGGTGGTCGAAGGCCAGGCTGGCCAGGCCGGTGAGCGTGGCGATGGCCAGGCCGGCGCCGATCAGCGGATGCGTGTTGGCGGGCAGGCGGGCGTGGGTCCAGGCCACGCCGTTGGCCAGGTACTGCATGATCAGGGCGACGGCGGTGACCAGGCCGGCGATGAAGCCGCCGCCGGGCAGGTTGTGGCCGCGCAGCAGGATGAAAACCGACACCAGCAGGGCGAGCGGCAGCAGCAGCCGGGTCAGGGAGGCCATGATGGCCGGGTGCATGTCGCCCTCCCAGGCGCGGCCCTGGTCGTCGCAGCCGCGCCCGTCCAGGCGCAGCTTTTCCAGCATGGCATAGATGGCCAAGCCGGCCAGGGCCAGGACGGTGATCTCGCCCAGGGTGTCGAAGCCCCGGAAATCCACCAGGATGACGTTGACCACGTTGCGGCCGCCGCCGCCGGGCACGCTGTTGTCCAGAAAATAACCGGCGATGCTGTCGTAGGGTCTCGTCAGCACCGCCCAGGCCAGGGCGCTCACGCCCAGGCCCGCCAGGCCCGCCAGCACGGCATCCCGCAGGCGCCGGGCCGGCTGGCGTTCGGCGGGGGTGCGCTGGGGCAGGAAATACAGGGCCAGCAGCAGCAGGATCACCGTCACCACTTCCACGGAAAGCTGGGTCAGGGCCAGGTCGGGCGCGGAAAACTTCACGAAGATCAGGGACACCACCAGGCCCACCGCCCCCATCAGCACCAGGGCCACGAAACGATGGCGATGCAGGGCCAGGGCCGTGACGGCCGCGCCGGCCATGGCCAGGGCGGCGAGCAGGCTGACGCCGTCCACCGGCAGCAGGGGGCGGGGCCCGGTGAGCGGGCTGTCGGTGGCGAGCCAGCCAGCCGTGCCCAGCAGCACGGCGAAGCCCGCGAACAGGGCCACCAGGCGTTGCAGGGAGCCGATGTCCAGGGCGCGCGTGACGCCCCCGGCCAGGGCGAACAGGGCGTCCAGCAGACGGTTGTAGACGCGGCGCGCGTCCAGCTTGCCTTCGTGGCGCGCGTGCAGGGCGAACAGGGGTTTGCGTCCGACATAGAGCAGGACGCCGCCGAGCAGGGCGATGACGCTCATCCCCAGGGACGGGCTGAAACCGTGCCAGATGGCCAGGTCGTGCCCGGGCAGCGGGCCTTGCAACACCGCGCCCGCCGCCAGGGCCAGGATGGGCTCCACAGTCAGGGCCGGCAGCATGCCCACCAGCAGGCACAGGGCCACCAGGATCTCCACCGGCGCCTTCATCCATTGGGGCGGCTCATGGGGCGTGCGCGGCAGGTCGACGGGGTCGCCGTTGAAGAACACGTCGTGCACGAAGCGCAGGGAATAGGCCACGGCGAACACGCCGGCCACGGTCACCGCCACGGGCAGCAGCCAGCCGAAGCGCATCTGGGTGGCGACGCCCACCGCCTCGGCGAAGAACATTTCCTTGGACAGGAAACCGTTGAACAGGGGCACCCCGGCCATGGCCGCCGCCGCCACCATGGCCAGGGTGGCGGTGTAGGGCATGAACTTCCACAGGCCGTTGATGCGGCGCATGTCGCGGGTGCCGCATTCGTGGTCGATGATGCCGGCGGCCATGAACAGCCCGGCCTTGAAGATGGCGTGGTTGATGATGTGGAACACGCCCGCCACCGCGGCGAGCGGCGTGCCGATGCCGAACAGCGTGGTGATCAGTCCCAGGTGGCTGATGGTGGAATAGGCCAGCAGGCCCTTCAGGTCGTGCTTGAACAGGGCTATGAAGGCGCCGGTGAGCAGGGTGACCAGGCCGACGCCGCCCACCAGGTGGGACCATTCCCAGGTGCCGGACAGGGCCGGGAACAGCCGCGCCAGCAGGAACACGCCGGCCTTCACCATGGTGGCCGAATGCAGGTAGGCCGACACCGGCGTCGGCGCCGCCATGGCGTGGGGCAGCCAGAAGTGGAAGGGGAACTGGGCCGACTTGGCGAAGGCGCCCAGCAGGATCAGGATCAGGGCCGGCGTGTAGAGGGGATGGGCGCGGATCAGGTCGCCGGAGGCCAGGATCACGGTGAGTTCGTGGCTGCCGGTGATCCGCCCCAGCAGCAGGATGCCGCCCAGCAGGGCCAGCCCGCCCGCGCCGGTCACCGCCAGGGCCATGCGGGCGCCGTTGCGGGCCTCCTCCCGCTCCTTCCAGTAGCCGATGAGCAGGAAGGACGACAGGCTGGTCAGTTCCCAGAAGACCAGCAGCTGGATCAGGTTTTCCGACAGCACCACCCCCAGCATGGCGCCCATGAACAACAGCAGGTAGGCGTAGAGCCGGCCCAGGCTGTCCCGCTCCGACAGGTAGTAGCGGGCATAGAGGATGACCAGCAGGCCGATGCCCAGGATCAGTCCGGCGAACAGCAGGCCCAGGCCGTCCATACGGAAGGCCAGGTTGAGGCCCGCCTGGGGAATCCAGTCGAGCCGCTCTATACGGGTCGCGCCGGATATGGCCGCCGTTGCCGCCGGCAGCAATTGCAGGAGCGTCAGCAGCGCCACGCCGCCCGCCGCCCACGCCGCGTGGGCGCGGCCGCGTGGCGCCAGATACGCCACCAGCGGCGCGCCGAGGAAGGGAGTGAGGGCGGCGAGGCAGAGGCTCATGACGACGGGCGGTGGTGATCAGGTGGCATTTGTAACATGCGGGTTCAGTCTCTCGGTCGGTGATGCCCACCTCCGCGTGGGCAGGAACGCGGTCAAACCGGCGGAGTCCCGCGCGCGGGAGAACGGCCGGGCCACGGCCGACGCAGGCGGGAAGGCAACGCCCGCCCGCGCCACGGTGGGTCAGTGCATCAGGTTGTATTGCAGGATGTAGGTCCCCGCGCCGGCGAGGTAGCCGATCAGCGCCAGCCCGCTGATGTTCTTCACGTACCAGAAGAAGTGGATCTTCTCCAGGCCCATGGCGGCCACGCCGGCCGCCGAACCGATGATCAGGATGGAGCCGCCGGTGCCGGCGCAGTAGGCGAGGAATTCCCACAGGAAGTGGTCGGTCGGGTACTTCGCCAGGTCGTACATGCCCATCGAGGCGGCCACCAGCGGCACGTTGTCGACCACGGCGCTGAACACGCCGATGAGGATCACGATGACGTCGAGACGACCGATGTTCCAGTCGAGCCACCGCGCCAGCGAGGTCAGGATGTGGGTGTGTTCCAGCGTGGCCACGGCGAGCAGGATGCCGACGAAAAACACGATCGAGCTCATGTCGATTCTCGACAAGGCATGGGCCAGGGTCAGGTGCTGTTTGGACTGGTCCTCCTTGTGGCGGTGGATCAGGTCGCCCACCAGCCAGAGGATGCCGAGGCCGAACAGGATGCCCAGGAAGGGCGGCAGGTGCGTGATGGTCTTGAACGCCGGCACCGCGATCAGGATGCCGAGGCCGAGCAGGAACATGGTGTTGCGCTCGAATTCGGTGGTTTTCAGGCCATGGTCCATGTCGATGTGCTCGGGCCCGACGACCGGACGCCCGCGCAACACGTAAGCCGTGATTCCCAGGGGTACCAGCAGGCTGACCACGGAGGGCAGGAACACGGAGGAAATGATGTTCATCGTCGTGATCTGGCCACCGATCCAGAGCATGGTCGTGGTCACGTCGCCGATCGGCGACCAGGCGCCGCCCGCGTTGGCGGCGATGACGATGATGCCGGCGAAGAACAGGCGGTCGGCATGGTTGGACAGCAGCTTGCGCATCAGCGAGATCATGACGATGGTCGTCGTCAGGTTGTCGAGCAGCGCGGAGAGGAAGAAGGTGACGAAGCCGACCAGCCACATCAGCTTCGACAACCGGGTGGTGCGGATGCGCTGGGTGATGACCTCGAAGCCGTTGTGCGCGTCGACCACCTCGACGATGGCCATGGCGCCCATCAGGAAGAAGACGATCTGGGCGGTGCCCATCAGCGAGTGGCCCAGCTCGTGGCTGATCCTGTGGTGATCGCCGGTGGACATCGCGTAGATGGTCCACAACACGCCGGCGCCGACCAGCGCCGAAGCCGACTTGTTGATCTTCAGGGGATGTTCGAGGGCGATCGCGGCGTAGGCGAGAACAAATACGGCGACAAGCGCTGTCAGCATGGGAGTTCTTCACAAGTGTGCCGTGCGGCGGCCCGACCGGCACGAAAAACCTGTCTGCATGACTAGAGAACGCCTTGCGGACACCCGGCGAGGATCATACCGGAAAGCCCGTCGAATCAGCGCCTTGGGCCGCGCGTATATCCCCGGGGAGTGGCGCCATCGATGCCGCCGTCCTGTTCATCCCGCACCGGAACGCGCCAGAGAAAGAAGGCCAGCGCGCCTCCCAGCCCCACCAGCATCCACCGATGCCAGGGCGACTCCATCATCAGGATGGAACTGCCGAAGGACAGCAGCATGAGCAGGTAGCCCGCGCGTTTGGCCTTGCGCGGCATGGCGCGGTGACGCCGCCATTCGCGGATGAGTGGCCCGGCGATGCGCTGGTTGAGCAGCCAGTCGTGGAAGCGCGGCGAGCTCTTGGCGAAGCAGGCCGCCGCCAGCAGCACGAAGGGGGTGGTGGGCAGCACCGGCAGGACGATGCCCACCACCCCAAGGGCCAGGGCGGCGAAACCGGCGCCCAGGCAGAACAGCCGCACCCAGTGGGAATCGTGGGGGCGGGGGTCGCTCATGGCGTCAAGCCGGCCGGGTCAGCGCGGACGGGTGCTGGCCAGGGCCTCGTCCACCAGGTTCTCCAGGGGCTCCCGGCCGAAGCTGGGCAGGGGCTTGCCGTTGACGAAATACTCCGGCGTCTTGGTGACGTTGAGGCTGCGGGCGTCCGCCAGGTCCTGGGCGATGCGCCGGGCGATTTCCGGCGAGTCCATGTCCCGCCTGAGCTGGGCCATGTCCAGGCCCAGCCCCTCGATATGGCGCCAGGCCCGATCCGGCTGCGCCACGTGGTGGGCCACCCAGTCGTCCTGGGCATTCAGCAGGGCCTCCAGGGTTTCCCAGTGCCGGCCCTGCATTTCAGCGGCCATGAGCAGGGCCACGACCTTGTCGGAATTCTGGTGGAAGGGGGCGTAGCGCAGGGTCAGGTGGATCTCCTCGGGATGGGCGATCAGCATGTCCTTGACGAAGGGATAGAAGCGCCGGCAGGTCTCGCAGGCCGGGTCGATGAACTCGACGATGCGCACCCTGGCCCGGGTCGGCCCCAGGGACGGGGAATGGTCCCGGGCCAGTCCGGCCCGGTTGCGCTCGGCCACCTGTTCGGCCTCCTCGGCCTTTTCGGCGTTGTGGTAGAGCATGGCGCCAAGGAAGGCCAGGAGCAGGACGATGCCGGTGGAGACGAACAGGGTTTTCTTCATTTGGACACCTTGAAATGAGTCAGCAACAGCAACGCGATGATGCTTGAAAAAGCCAGGGCGGACAGCATGGGCAGGGTCACGAACCCGAACCACACGACCGGCTCCGCCGAGCAGGGCACTCCCTGGCTGCAAGGCGTGATCCGTTCCGGGATCAGCCCGCTGGCCACGCCCCAGTGGAACAGGGCCAGCCCCCAGCCGGCCAGGGCCAGGGGCAGGGCATAGCGCGCCACGCGGCGGTCGAAGGGAAACAGCCCCGCCGCCAGGATCGGCACCAGCGGAAACATGCAGATGCGCTGGTACCAGCACAGCACGCAGGGCGCGTGGCCCATGACCTCGCCGAGAAACAGGGCGGCCAGGGTCGAGATGGCGGCCACCAGCCAGGCGATGAAAACGAGCGCCCAGCCATGGGCAGGTGAAAGCGCGGAAAAGTTCATGGGCGTCGGGACGTCATCGGGGGGGGCATGGAGGGGATGTTCAGTCCTCCCCGGGACCGGATCAAGAGGGGACTCCGCGCCGGCCCGGCCGGGTCGGCTTGCCCATGTCGCGCCCAGGCCCGGGCATCGGCGCTATTCGGAATCCGCCGGGCGCGGGGCTTCCACCCGCACCGCCACCCAGCGCAACTCGCAGGCGCCGGCCTCGGCGGGACGGGGCGCGAGGCAGTCGCGGAGGGCGCCGGGGTCCTCGGCACACTCGCAGTAGAGGCCTTCCACGGGTTCCAGGTCGGCCAGCCGCAACCCCGGCCGCTCCCGCCAGGCCAGCAGCCTGGCAAACAGGGCATCCCGGGTGACGGGCAGCCGCCCGGGCTCGATGCGCAGGTAATACACCAGGCGCGGCGGAAAGCCGTTGCGCAGGCGCACCGGGTTTTCGTAGCGGGCCACGGTGCGGGCCTCCCCCAGGGGGTGGCCGGCGCTGCGGGGATCGCCGTAGCGGCTGTGGCCGAATTCGTGGGACAGGATGGCGAAGGGGTCCACGGCCTCCCCGCTCATGGAGAACTGGCAGCGGAAGCCCTTGCGCCCCATGCGCACGCTGGCCGCCGCCGCCATGGAGCCCAGGCCGTCGTAGGCATAGACCCGGAACACGGCCGCGTCCTGGGCGAACAGCCCGGCCTCGGACAACCGGCCGGTGATCAGGGCCGACAGGGGCGGCCGGGGGCCCCCCTCCAGGTAGGCTCGCCACAGGGCCGCGTCGTACTCCAGGTAGCCCTGGTTGAACAGGCGCAGGGTGTCGTCGGCCACCTCCCGGAACCATACCGCCCCCGCGTCGGTGTGGGCGAAGCGTTCCAGCAGCGCCACCTGGTCCTCGGTCAGCGGCAGGGCCTGGGGAAGCGCGCGGGGCTGGAGCACCAGGTTGAGCTTGCGCGCCAGGGCGAAATGCTCGGCGCGGCGGGCCCGCTCCTGGCCGGCATCGGCCGGGGGCGCGGCCCGCCGTCCGGCGCGGGGACCGCCATCGGCGGCGGCCTGGAGGAGGATCTCGCCCCCGGCCTGCCAGGGGGCTCGCAGTTCCCGTTCCAGGTCCACCGGACCGCGCGTCACGGGGGGCGGCTGGATGGACTCCGGTGTCGCTTCGGCCCACGTGAGGGCGGGAAGCAAGGCAAGCAGCAGCAGGGCGGTCCGGCTCGGACTCAACGCGGGTATTCCCGATCCGCGATGCGCTCAGCCGCGCGGCAATCCGTCACGGTTCTGTTCCGGTCCCGCCACTGGAGGGGCGAAAACCGGGCGGCGGCGCGCTGGCCACCAGCACGTCGCAGGTGGCCTCGGCCAGCACATGCTTGGTCACGCTGCCCAGCAGCAGTTCCTCCAGCATCCCCTGGCCGTGCTTGCCCATGACGATGAGGTCGCAATCCTGTTCCTGCTCCTGGGTCAGGATGACCCGGGCCGCTCCCCCGTGGTGGACGCCCAGGAGCGCGTCCTCCGGGCCCAGTCCGGCCCGCTCCGCGGTGGCCCTCAGCTCGGCCAGGGCTTCCTGGCCGGTGGTGGCCCGGTAGCGGTCGATGTCGACCTCGTCCACCCCGGCGAAGCGCAGCTTGGATTCGAAGGGAGCCTCGAAGGCGTGCAGCAATACCAGTTCGGCCCTGGGCGCCAGGACCCGCGCCAGCCTGACGGCGGGCACGGACCAGGCGGAGAAGTCCACCGGCACCAGGACCCGGCGGTAGCTTTCATGGGGCGTCTGCCTGACCATGAGCACGGGTCGCCGGGTGCGGCGCAGCAGGCGCTCGGCGGTGGTGCCCAGCAGCAGATGGCCCAGGTAATCCTCGCCGTGAGCCCCCACCACCAGCAGCCCGGCGTCCCGGGCGTCGGCCCGCTCCAGGATGGCGCTGAGCACGCCGCCCGTGGCCAGGTGGATTCCGGCCGCCACGCCGCGGGCCTGGCCCAGGTCCACGGCCAGCTTGTGGAGCCCGTCCCGGGCCCGGTCCAGGATGCGGGTCTCCACCTCGCCGGCCCGGACGCCGAGCAGGCGGCGCAGGGCGTCCACGGCGCCCTGGTTGATGACGTGCATCAGCTCCAGGTCGGCGCCGGTGTCGGCGGCGACGCGGAACGCCCGGTCCGCGGCGTGGCGGGCCGGGGCGGACAGGTCGGTGGCGGCGAGGATGGAGGTCGGGGCGTTCATGTCGTTTCCCTTTCGGGTCGGTCCGGTCAGGTATTGACCAATGGGTTCGGGTTTTGCGGGAAGCATGGTCCGACCCGTGGGGCGGGCGGACCGGCATCCCGGGTAGGGGGGATTATCCTCACGGGAGTTCCCGGGCGTTCAGCGCAGGTGGGTGGGTATGCGCAGGCCGACCCGGGTGATGCCGCCCGCCTCCACGCCCCGCACCACGAACTCCACGTTGCCCAGCCGGTGGCGGTCCCCCTCCACCGGCAGCCCCGGCAGCCGGGCTTTCAGGAACGCCGCCAGGCTCTGGTCCGCCACGCCCTCGGGCAGGGGCAGCCCGTAATGCTCCGCCAGGGCTCCCATGCGCGCGTCGCCGTTGACGATGAAGTCGCCGTAGAACTGGCGTTTTTCCAGATAGGCCGGGGCCGGCGCCGTGGCGAGCAGTTCGCCCAGCGCGGCGCTGTCCGCCGTCCGCGCCAGCAGGTAGAGCAAGTCGCCCCCCTTCAGCCTGCCCGCCGCGTCCGGCGACAGGGCTTGCCCCTCGCGCAACACGGCCACGGGTCGGGCGCCCTCCGGCAGGCGCAGTTCGCCCGCCGCGCGGCCCGCCGCGCCGCCGCCGGCGCCCAGCCGATAGCCCAGGATGGCCTGGCCGTCCGCCGTGGGCATCTTGAAATCCAGGCGCTCGTCCGGCGCCGCCTGGGCCGGCACCTGCAACCTGAGCCGGCGGGCCAGGGTCGGAATGCTCCAGCCCTGCAGGGTCAGGGAGATCAGCACCACGAAAAAGGCCACATCCAGGATCAGGATGGCTTCCTCGACCCCGGCCAGGAGCGGGAACAGGGCCAGGATGATGGGCACCGCCCCGCGCAGACCCACCCAGGAAATGAAGGCCTGTTCGCGCCAGGGAAACCGGAAGGGCAGCAGGCACAGGCCCACCGCCACGGGCCGCGCGACGAACATGAGGGCCAGGGCGATGGCCAGGGCCGCCGGCGCGTGCTCCATCAGCTTGCTTGGCGTGGCCAGCAGGCCCAGCATCAGGAACATGCCGATCTGGGCCAGCCAGGCGAGCCCGTTATGGACCTGGAGGATGTTGCGGGATTCCCGCGCGGCCCGGTTGCCGAACACCACGCCGGCCAGGTAGATGGCCAGGAAGCCGCTGCCGCCCAGGACCGTGGCCAGGCCGTAGAGCGCCAGCCCGCCGGCCAGCACCAGCATGGGGTACATGCCGCGTTCCAGGGGAAGGTGGTTGGTCAGCCAGACCAGGATGTGGCCGCCGCCGATGCCGGCCACCAGGCCCAGGCCCATCTGCAGGCCGAAAAGGCCCAGGGTGTTCCAGCCGGGCATGGCCGACCCGGACAACAGCACTTCCAGCAGGGCGATGGTCAGGAACACCGCCATGGGATCGTTGCTGCCGGATTCGATCTCCAGGGTGGCGGAGATCCGCTGCTTGAGCGCCAGCCCCTTGGCGCGCAGCAGGGAAAAGACCGCCGCCGCGTCGGTGGAGCCCACCACGGCGCCCACCAGCAGGCCCTTGAGCGGATCGATGTCCAGCATCCAGGCGGCGAACAGCCCGGTGATCAGGCAGGTGATCAGCACCCCGAGGGTGGCCAGCACGAAGGCGGGGCGCAGGCCGGCGCGGAAGGTGTCGGCGCGGGTGTTCAGGCCGCCGTCCAGCAGGATGATGGCCAGGGCGACGCTGCCCACGGTGTAGGCGATGCCGGCGTCGTTGAAGACGATGCCCCCCGGTCCGTCCTCCCCGGCCAGCATGCCCACCGCCAGGAAGACCAGCAACAGGGGTATGCCGATGCGGTAGGACAGGGCGCTGGCGAGAATGGCGAGCAGCAGCAGGGCGGCGCCGGCGAGCACGAATTGGTTGATGAGGTCCATGCGTCGATTCTACGGGGTTGTCAGGCGCGGCCGGCGCCCGGCGCTCCGCGGGGTCACCGGACCAGGGGCGGCTCCTTGCGGCGGCGCTTCCAGTTCCAGGTGGTTTTCAGGCGCCAGAACAGCATGATCGCCCCATAGGTGAGGAGGCCGCCCGTCACCGCCAGGATGCTCAGACCGAGCAACAGGGGCTTGCCCAGGCCCAGGATGTTTTCCCACGCCGTCCGCCACCCGCCTGTCTCCTTGCCGACGGCCGGCCGCGGGGCGGCACCCGCCGCCGGCGTTTCCGGCTCGCCCAGCAGGGCGGAACCCAGATGGTGGGCGAAGATGTAGATGGGGGCGAAGGTCACCGGGTTGGTCACCAGGGTGCTGCCCACCGCCACCGGCACATTGGCCCGCAACAACAGCGCCGCGGCGGCGGACAGGGGAATCTGGGCGATGGGGATCAGGAGCCCGAAGAACACCCCCAGCCCCACCCCCAGCGCCACGCCGCGCCGGCTGAAACGCCACAGGCGCGGATGCAGCAGCCCGGGCCCGAGCCAGGCGAGCCAGCGGTTGCGGTGGATCTGGTCACGGTCGGGCAGGAAGCGCTGGAGGTGGCGGAGCATGCCCCATCGTAACGTGTTTCCGCTCAGGTCTTGCGCGACCAGTCCCGGATGCGGTCCGCCGCCCAGTCCCGCCCGCCCAGGCCGAAGGCCAGGGCCATGGCCAGCACCAGGCCGCCGAAGATGATGGAGAAGGCCACGGTCAGCAGGGTGCTGCCGATGCCGAGCTGCTCCAGGGCCAGGAACAGGGCGAAGATCTGCACCGCGTATTCGCTGCCGGTGCTGACGCCGAGGGCGCCGCCGAACCCGGCGCCGTTGAGCCAGGCGAAGACCAGGCGGTTGACCACGCGCGCCAGCAGGGTGCCGAACACCAGGATCAGGACCGCCACCACCACCTTGGGCAGGTAGAGGATCACCTTGTTGGCCAGGCCGGCCACGGAGTCCAGTCCCAGGCTGTTGGCGGCGGACAAGGCCACCACCAGCAACGCCAGCCAGTAGACGGTGCCGGCGATGACGCCGGCCAGGGAGAGATCCATGCCGCCCTGCCGCACCAGGGCCTCCAGGCCGGATTTCTCCGCCATGCGCCCGAAACCCAGGGCTTCCAGGCCCCGCTTCACCCCGGAGCGCAGCAGGCGAGCCAGCAGCCAGCCCGCCAGCAGGAGCACCAGGGCGGCCAGCAGCTTGGGCAGGAAAAGGGCGATCTGCCCCCAGAAGGTGTGCAGGGAGGCGACGAACAGGTCGATCTGGGTATCCATGGCGTTTCCTCAGAAGGTGGGGGGGCGCGGCGTTTCGTCGCCGGCCTGGGCCGGCGGCTGGCCCCCGGGCCGCAACAGCTCGGCCATGGGTTGCAGGGCGGCGCGCTGCTCGAGGAAGGGCAGGTGCCGGACCAGGTCGCCCATGGCCTGGACCAGGTTGATCAGGGCGGCGTCGGGCAGGTGGCTCATGGCCCCCTTCAGCACGCCCTGGCCATACTGGGGCGAGGCGTCGGCGATGCGCTGGCCGTCGAAGGTGGGGAAGAACAGGGTGGAGCCCTCGGCGCCGTTCTCGGCGGACTGCCGGACCAGGCCGCGCTTGACCAGGCCGGCCAGGGTGGTCTCGGCGCTGGCGCGCGGCAAGGCCATGGCCTTGGCCAGGTCCACCGCGCGCAGGCCCGGGCTCTGGGCCAGTTCCCACAGGGCCCAGAGTTCCACGGCGCCGATGCCGTGGCGGGATTCGACCCATTCGGAATGGCGCCGCACCGCGTCCAGGGTCATGCGGAACATCTTGAGGGCGGCGAGGGTGGCTTCCTTGCGGCGGGCCCAGGCCACGTCGGTGTCCTGGGTGGGATCGAGGTAGATCTTGTCTGCGTTCATGACCCGGGATTCTGGTCGGGTATGACGGGAAAAACATGGGGCGGCGCCCGTAAGGGATTCCCATACGCCGCGCCGGCGGGCCGGCGGCTTGCCGCTACGAGGCGCCGTCGCCGGCTTCCAGGCGCATCCTCACCAGTTCCGGCACGCTGCGGGCCTGCATCTTCTCCATCATGCGCGCCTTGAACACTTCCACGGTGCGGGGGCTGATGCCGAGTTCCGCGGCGATGTCCCGGTTGGGCTTGCCCGACACCACCAGGTCCATGACCTGGCGTTCCCGTTCGGACAGCCGGTCCATGCGGGCGGTGATTTCGGCGGCACGGGAATGGACGGCGTGCTGGCGGCTGTCCCGTTCCACGGCCTCGGCCACCGCGGCCAGCAGGGCGGCTTCCTCGTAGGGTTTCTCCAGGAAATCCACGGCGCCGCCCTTGAGCGCCGCCCGGGCGTGGGCCAGGTCGCCGTGGCCGGTGAGGAAGACGATGGGCAGGGTGTTGCCCTTTTCCGCCAGGGCCCGCTGCAGGGCCAGGCCGTCCATGCCGCCCATGCGCAGGTCCAGCAGCAGGCAGCCGCGCCATTCCGGCTGCCAGGCCGCCAGGCAGGACTCGGCGCTGGCGAAGGCGCGGGTGCGGTAGCCGCGAAAGTTCAGGAGCAGGGCCAGGGAATCGCGCACGGCTTCGTCGTCGTCGACGATGGTGATGAGGGTCTCGGTCATGGGGACGGTTTCATTGCCTGGCCCGAATCATGGCCCATGAAGCCGCCCCCTTCCACCCAGTGGACCCGTCCGTCGCCGAACGCCAGGGCGACCCGGATCGCCTTGCCCGGGTGCAGCGCCCGGGCCGCCGCCCCATAGCCGGCCATCTGCTCCAGGTGGGGCGCCGCCCGGCGGGCCAGGTCGGGCTCGTCCAGGCCCCCGGTCTTGTAGTCCAGCACCCAGACCTCGGAATCGAATTCCACCAGCCGGTCCATGCGGGCGACGCGGCCGTCCCGGTCCAGGAATTCCAGCTCGTTGCGGGCGTTCAGGTGCCGGGTGCCGTCGAAGGCGGGGGCCAGTTCGGGGATCGCCAGGATGCGTCCGGCCATGGCGGCCACCCGCTCCGCCGTGGCCGGGTCCGGTTCCAGGCGGCGCCGCAACGCGGCCTCGTCGAGGCCCCCGGTCACCCCCTCCAGCCAGGCATGCACCAGGACGCCGAAATCCGCCTCGGGCCCGGCGGGTTCGAGGCGGGCGCCGACCGGTGGGATCTCCCCCCCTTGCAAAAGGGGGGCTGGGGGGGATTTGAAGTCGGCGGCCAGCGCGGCGAAATCTCCCTCGCTTCCTCTTTGCGCATGGGGAAAGGAAGTTGCCCAGGTCATTTCCGGCAAGCCTTCCATCCCGGCCCGCTCCAGCGCGGCGCGGGCCTGGTCCAGCCAGTTGCCGTCCTTGCCGCCCTCCACGCCGGAGATGAACAGGGCCTGGCGCGCCCGGGTCATGGCCACGTACAGCAGGTTCAGCCGCTCCCGTTCGGCCTGGGCCCTTTCCCGCTCGAACAGGCCGTCCCGTCCCGGTCCGCGCCAGTCCGCGCCGCCGTGCAGGGAAAAATGCGCCGGCCTGTCGTCCTCCGGCGGCCAGTCTAGGGCCACGCCGAAGGGGGCGTCGCCGGCGCCGCCCTGGTCGGCCTTGATGAGGAAGACCACGGGCGCTTCCAGCCCCTTGGCGCCGTGGATGGTGAGCATGCGCACCGCGTCGCCGCTGGCCGAGGGCGGTTCGTCCGGACCGTCCTGGCCGGCCTTGTCGCGCAGCTGGCGCAGTTCGTCCAGGAAGCGGGGCAGGCTGGGATAGCGCCCGCCGGACAGGGCCAGGGACAGGCCCAGGAAGCCCTCCAGGTTGGCCAGCACGCTGGCGCGCAGATGGTCCGGCACGGCGGCCCGGTAGCGTTCGACGATGTCGGCTTCGTGGAAGACGCGGTCCAGCAGGTCGTGCACCGGCAGCCGGCCGACCCGATCCCGCCAGCCGGCCAGCAGGGTGGCGGCGCGAACCACGCGGGGCGGCGCGTCGGCGGCCCGGGACCAGGTTTCCAGCCGCCGCCACCAGGAGCCCGCCTGCCCGCGCTCTTGCCTGTCCCCCTCCCCCGCCAGCCGGCCCAGGTCGGCGTCGGTGAAGGCGAATACCGGGGATTTCAGGCAATGGGCCAGGGCCAGGTCGTCCAGGGGGGTGATCAGCACCGTGAGCAGGGCGGCGAGGTCCCGCGCTTCCAGGGTGTCCAGCAGGCCGCCGCGGCGGTCGCCCAGGTAGGGAATGCCGGCCTGCCTGAAGGCGTCCTCGAACACCGCCAGGTCGGCGCGGGTGGCGTAGAGCACCAGGATGTCGGCATGGCGGGCGGGCGCCGCGCCGTCCCCGATCACCAGGTGGCCCACCACGTCCCGGATCCGCGCCGCCACCCAGGCCGCCTCGGCCGCGCGCTTGTGGGGCGCCACCGGGGGCGGGTCGAGCAGCGGGTTGCGGAAGGGGGAACGGGGGATTTCGCGTTCATCCGGCGGCGCGGCATGCGCCTCGCACCAGCCGGGCAAGCCGGCTTGGTGGGCGACATGGGGCGCGAAGCCGGGATAGTCCTCCCGCCGCCCGAACAGGGCGTTCACCCAGGCCACCACCCGTGGGGCGCAGCGACGGGTCTCGTTGTGGGGAAAGCGCCGGGCGGCGAACCGGCTTTCCAGCCACTTGGACGCCGCCTCGAACAGCCGGGGCTCGGCCCGCCGGAAGCGGTAGATGGACTGCTTGGGATCGCCCACCATGAACACCGTGGGCCGCGCCCCGTCCAGGCCGTAGGCCTCCAGCCAGGCGCGCAGGATGCGCCATTGCAGGGGATTGGTGTCCTGGAACTCGTCCAGCAGCAGGTGCTTCCAGCGGCAATCCAGCTTCATCAGCACGGCGGCGGCGGCATCCTCGTCCTCCAGCAGCCGGGCGACCTCCAGTTCGCCGTCGCCGAAATCCAGGCCGCCGCGCTCGGCCTTGAGCGCCTGGTAGAGATCCAGATAGGCCTGGCCCACCACCAGGCCCAGGCGGTTCAGGCGCAGGGCGCGCTGCTCGGCGAGCCGGTGCAGGGTTCGCTGGACCTGTTCGCCCAGGCCCTGGTGGAGTTCCAGGTAGCGGGCGGCGTGATCCGCGCCCAGGCGTTTGTCCATTTCCTTGCCCGGCTTGCGCACCAGCACCGTGTTGTTCTGGGTGAGAAAGACGGAGCGCAGAGCTTCGAACCCAAGTTCCCCCGCGCTTTCCCCCCGCTCCAATATCCCCGCCCGCGCCACATCCCCCTTCAACCCCGCCGCGCCGTTGCGCGCCACCAGAACCTGATATTCCCGCAATTCGGCGAGGAAAGCCGGCGAGCCGAGCAGGCTTTCGGCCACCGGGTCCGCCTCCCCCACCCCCAGCAGTTGTTCCAGCGCCAGGCACGCCGCCGCCACCGGATCCGCGCTTCCCCGTCCCGCCGCCCACCATTCCGCCCGCCGCGCCAGCAGGCCGTCCAGCAGCTCGCGCAGGCTGGCCAGGGGCAGTTCCGCCGCCAGCTCGGCGAAGGCGGATTCCACGGCCCCGCCCCGCTCCCGTCCCAGCTTCTCGGCCAGGGCGTGCCAGGCCTCCTCCCGCAGCAGGGCGGCATCCTCGATGATGTCGCCGGGCGGCCGCAGGGACAGGGGCGCCCGGGACAGCAGATGGAAGAACCAGCCGTGGAAGGTGGTGATCATGGGACCGGGCCGGGCGGCGAGCACCTTTTCCAGCAGCCCCCGCGCCGCCGGCAGGCGGGTCCGCGCCTGGGCCTCGTCCAGGCCGCGCTGGACCAGGAAGTCCACCGCCTCGGCGTCCGCCAGCAAGGCCAGGTCGGCAAGCCAGGCGTCCAGGCGCTCCCGCATCTCCGCCGCCGCCTTGCGGGTAAAGGTGATGGCCAGCAGTTCGGAAGGCTCCGCCCCCGCCAGCAGCAGCCGGATCATGCGCGACACCAGCAGCCAGGTCTTGCCGCTGCCGGCGCAGGCCTCCACCACGGCATCGCGGGTGGGGTCCAGGGCGGGGAGCAGGTAGGAGTTAGGCGGGTTGGGGAGCATCGGCCGCAAAAGGATTGATGATCCGGGTCCCCTCCACATCGATCCCGTGTTGCATGTCCTCGCTGAGTAGCACTGGGCAGTTGGCGCGTCGCGCCGCGGCGACAATCTGAGCATCCCACCACGAAAAGCCATAACGATCAGCCAATCTCCACGCCCCCTCGATCAGGCCGGCGTCGGTGCCGATCGGACGCCATAGCAGCAGGTTGCGCACATCCTGGCGAGCAAGTTCGACAGGCAGGCCGGGCTTGAGCTTTTGCGTGGCGTTGACATAGAACTCCTGCAACACCTGAAAGCTGAGGTATCCGTTGCGCTTCAGCCAGAGGGAACGCATCCATGCCTGTGCCACCGGTTGCTTGTCTGGCTGCGCGCTGTCTCTGGCATACAGCAGGATGTTGGTATCCACGAAAACCTTATCGGTCATGGGATATTTCCCGGGCGGGATAGGGGCGCCCCGAGACGGGTTCGCTCAAGGGCATGGCGGGCACGGATAGATAAGCTTCCATGGCGGCCGCGTAGCTTTCTTCCTCGGCCATTTTTTCCGCCAGCAACTCACCCAGCATGCGCGACACGCTGGTCTGGTGTTTGGCCGCCCAAACGCGGGACCAGTCGGCTACCGCGTCATCCAGGGTGATGGTCACATTACGCATGATGCAAGCTTTCAAAATATACACGAAATCAGTGTAACACGAGGATAGTGTTGTTAAACGTGAGCGTCGTTCAGCGCTGCTTGCAGCGCCCACTTCCGCAAGCGGGGCCAAGACGAGGTTTCGAGAAGGCTGGATGAAAACGGTTGGAGCCCATTTTGGGGAATCGGGGGAATCGTGTCTGACCCCGTATCTCCGTATCTCGTTTGCAAAGGGGGGCGCTGACATCGCTGCGCTTAAGGTAGTGCCGTTGGTGTCCGACCCCGTTTCACGCTTTTCACGGACTCGTCAGCATCTCGGCCATTGCGCGAACCTCACCATGTAACGCGGTAAGCGCTTCCTCAAACGACAGGTGAGGCAGGTGTTCACGCACCATCGCCGCTACCGCCCGCGCCTGGGCCAGGTCACGCTGGCGCTTCAGCGGGTCACGGCTCGATTGCCTGGATAACCAGGCCTTGTGGAGTGCAAAGGCACGCGGGTCGATCACCCGCATCGGCGCCGGCAAGCCGGTTACGTCCACGGCGACGGTCGAAAGATTGGGGCTATTCACCAACCATTGCAGACCTGGCACCTCAGCCGCCACCAGGTCATCCGGCGCGAAAGAAATCGGCTCGCCATCATGCATGGGGCGTGGGGCGATAATCAGATCGATCATGAAGCCGTCGGCATTGGCCGCCCTGAAACCACGCTTCAGCAGGGGCGTGAAACTGCGATCAGCCTTCTTCAACACTCCCATCAGCCCTTCCCGGTCCATCTTGTCGCTTACGAGGGTCAGGCGCTTGCGCGTGTCATAAAGCAAATCCACATCCCCCGAGGCCAGCAGTTCCAACAAGAAATGAACACCCGCCTCCGCCTCGTAGGCGTAGAGCGCCTGGGTTCCCAATACCAGAAAGTCCCCCATCAAGCCTTGGGCATCCAGTTGCCGAAGAATCCGTGCCACCACTCGGGGAACACGTCCCAGGCGCAACGCCTTGTTCAAACGCGCCTGTTCATCCAGCTTGGCGCGCAGGGCTGCCTCGCGCGCCAGCGCATCGGATCGTCCCTGCTCGAAAGCCGTGAATACCGCTTCCGTCTCTGGAGAGCGTCGCCCAAGAGAACGCCCATCGCCTGATCGGGACGATGGACGGAACAAATATTCCACCCCGCGTACCGATTTCCAGCGCAAGGCATAGCGATAAGCTTCCAGGTGACGCAGCGCGGACAGGTAGCTCTCATAGAGCTGGCGTGTGTTAATCAGATGTAGTCGCTGCTGGTTGGATAGGTTCTGCATAGTGTTTCCTGCATTTCGACAAAATTATACTTAATACGGGAAACATGCTTGCATACCAAGTTCCGTGGAATGTTTCCTGCAGATGATATTACATAGTAATAATGCAGGAAACATCAAGAGAATGCCGGAACAACGGGGTCACGAAAAAACGCATTCCTCCCCCTCCCAACCTCCCCCGCTTGCGGGGGAGGCGTTGGCCCCCTCCCCGCTGGCGGGGGAGGTTGGGGTGGGGAGAAGAGTACCGGCAAGATGGCATATGGCACGACGTTCGAGAAAATCGGTAAGGCTGCATCACCCT